>Ga0306925_10002984_pt1 | contig 14785 bp, 10 predicted proteins | sample flu12Cox44000176_FD_203755 | JGI IMG/M metagenome (GOLD analysis project Ga0306925, IMG submission 203755) | Lab enrichment of tropical soil microbial communities from Luquillo Experimental Forest, Puerto Rico - flux8day.12C.oxic.44.000.176 (v2)... | ecosystem: Environmental > Terrestrial >... | reverse complement strand
CAACAAAGGGCGCTCGACCTCCTCGGCCTCGCCCGCACCCAGTAAAACCTTCCCTCCTTTCTTATCTACTGAGCCAAATCAGCCAGTTACGTAATCCCAAAATAGGAAGTTCCGTTTAGCCAGCGGATCAGAACGAGTGCACATCACGAAGAACCGATGACCGTATAGGGGCACTTTGACCCATTCCCGCCGCCTAGGCTGAACGGCCGGTGTCCGTTCAGGTAGGCGACCTCCGCCAGAGCGATGCGCCGACGGACCTTTCCGTTCTCAACCGGGGAGTCGGCCCGAAACCGGTCCTTCACCCGGCATGAGCGCTCGGTGTTTCGTCGCCCATAACTCGGCCCTTCTGATACGAGACATCCCGCCGAACGTTACTCACCAGGTCGCCAACATCGCGGAAGCCCACGGGGCGGATAGTGAGGCGAACTACCCGAATTTCGATGACCAGTGTCAAAAAAGGGTCATCTCCAATAGACCCGGCACCTCCCCTGCGTCGGGCTGTTAGCACAGCGCGCCGGTTGATCGATCAGGGGAGCCCGCTTCATGACCGAGGAGAGAGCCCGCCATTACGCCAAAGCACTTGCGAGAAATATGGACATAACCTTTTACGTTGTACGCAGCGGAGAAGGCCGCTTCCTGGCGGTGCAAATACCATCGGACGACTGCGAGATCCTCGCGACTTTCACCCCGCCACGCGACGTGCCCGCCGCCCCACAACTCTGCCAAGAGCAGACTAGGCGTGCTGCTTAAAGGCGCATCGGCTGCCCCCTAGGGGTTCGCCGGATGTCCGAGGTTAGGACGGTCTTACAGTAGACGCCTTCGAGCAGCTCGCGAGCTCTCGTAAGCGCTGCCGGCTCGGTCGAGGACCGAAATCTTAGTTACTTCCGCCGCGGGTCGGGGGCGGCACAGGCGACGCACCGTCGAGCGGCGCAGGCTGCCTCGGCAGCCGGTCTGCGCTCGGTTGGATTCGATAAGGAGGTTTGAGAGGCGGCAGGCTCGACCCGCTAACGCCGAATTCGACTTGCCTCGGCGAGACGGGCTGCGGCACCATCTTGGCCGGGGATGGGGGTTGAGTATCGGCGCCGATCGACAGTGGGGGATATTGCACCGCCCCATCGATCTGGCCATGCGCGACACCCTCACCAATCAGAACAACGAAACCGATGACGGCAATGAGCTTGCCAAAGTCGGTTTGATTCCGCATTGGCGCCCTCCCACTATCGCTTTGCACGTGTCGGGGGTTTCCTAAGTTAGGGTCCTCGCTTGGTTCACAGCACCTTCGCGCGTCTTTGAGCCTAGCCGCAAGACGCACGGAGCTTCACCTTGGTCCCTCCGCCGTCCAACCCTGGCTTCATCGAGATACCCGACATAATGAATCGCATCGTCGACCGGTTTGAAAAAGGCAGCCTGATCGTTACCTAGGTGTCCGAATGTCACGGCTCTCAGCGTTGATCGTAGCGATAATCTCGTGGGTCGCGATAGTCACCCCGGTTGCCGCTATAGCCTTGATAGCCTTCATCACGCGAACCGCGATAGCCGCCCTGACTGCGATAGTCGCCCTGATATCTGTCAGGATAATCGCTACCGTATCCAGGATAATCGCCGCGGTATCGGTCAGGGGAGCCTAACCCTGCGCGATAGTTGCGCCAGTAACGCTCCTCCTGTAATCGACCGTTCCGACGTGCCTGGTCTTCCAGCCGTTGAGCATCACCCGGGTTCAGCACGTTATTCAGAGTGCGAACCATGTCATTCACGCTTTGGGCCGAACCCGTACTTGCACCGGGCGCCACCGCCAACAGTCCGACTGCCCCAGCGATATAGAGCACCCTCATGAATGTTGAATGTCGCGACATTTTTCGGTCCTCCCTGTTCACCGAACGATCGATCGAACCCTCGCGTTCCGTACCGCTAGAGTATGTACCGATAATCCGGGCATGTTTTCGGGGCAAATGCGGACGGCCGGGGCGTCGGAGCAAAAATCAGGATTTCGACAAAAACTTGCGCCCATGATTTCAACAGCTTATACGCGTCATGAGGTACAAACTCGTGCGCTGCCGGCGCCAGGTGCAGCTTATGAATTGCACGGCTTACAGGCTGCTGGCCCCAAGGCGCCCATTACGGACCTTTCCAACCCCGATTGCGAGGTCCTTGGAGGCGGTCACCGGCCAAATCGAGGCGCGAAAGCCTTTATGGGCTCATCTCTGCCACCGAGAAGAAACGTGTGCGCTGGATCGGGCAAATGCGCAGTAGTTCGCGTGGCATTATCGTACGTCGCTCAGGGACCGAAGGTTTGTAGACTCTCTGCTGGAGGGGAACGGATTCGAACCTTCGGTTCCGCGACGCTTGCACCGCCGACAGCACGACCTTGGTGTGACGGCGCTCCGGACCCCGCCCGACAACTCGATCGGTTCGCCGAGGCCGGCAAGTGCTCGATGACCGTGCGCCGGTAGATCGGCCGAACTCGGACGAAACCAAGAACTGTGGTCTATCTAGCGCCGAACTGAAGGTTCGAATCCGTTCCGCTCCGGCGGTGAGTCGGCGACGAACCGTGGGCGGCGGGAGACGCAATTTCCGGCCTACGTCTATGGCAGAACCCGCCACGAGATCGTCCTGGATGCCACCGCCGATGCGATGCCATTGCGACCGACAGCGCCGGTCGACATCGGCGCCCGCCTTCGCGACATGTGGAGCTGACCCGCCCGGCCCCGTCATTGCCTCGGCGTGCGACCGTCTCTGAACATTTCGTTTTTAATCATCAGCGCTGTTTTGCCGATCGTTGACTGAAGCAGCATCGCGCTACTCCGCTGAAGCTACGATGCAAAGCGGGTCGCCCACGGGGCACGTACTCTGTCGATTTTCTGGATCTGCCCCATTCTAAAATTCAGGTCGGGCTGTCCCTTGTTCGCAAACGTTATTGCCACAGGTGGCCAAAAGAGCAGACAATCTCGCCGGCGGCCCCTCGAAGCGAGCGGCCGGACCGATATCAACATCACGGATGACATGAGATCAGGACGAGATCAGCGGCCCCGCGGTCGCTTTAACGCAAATCGCCCGTTTAACCAGCAACCGCGAAGCTCACAAAGCAATCAGACATTTGACAGCAACGGACCCAACATCAAGATCCGTGGCAGCGCTCACCAGATATTCGAGCGCTACCTCGCCCTGGCACGCGAAGCGACGGCGAACGGCGATCGAATCGCCGCCGAGAATTTCTACCAACACGCAGAGCACTATTTTCGCGTTGATAATGCGCGTCGCGAGAGCAATCAGCAGGGGACGCCGCCGCGGCCGACCACACCGGCGGACGTCGAGATGAACTCCGAGGCAGGTTCGACAGAACTTGACGTGGACCGCTTCCAACCCCAATGGGACGGCGAGAATGGCGTTTCCTCGGAAACTTCAACTCACTGAACCCAAACCCCAGCCAACCGGCGACACACGCCGCGCGCCTCAGTAAGTCCGTGACCCACTCCCTACTCGATCGCCAAACGCCGCAAGTTTCGCGGATCACGTCAAAGACCAGTCGCACACCGTGACTGCGCGCCGCCGGGCAAGTTCGAGTGCGGCCGGAAGCTGGCCGTCAGAAGAAGGCCGTCAGAAGAAGGCCGTCAGAAGAAGGCCGATGCGGTTAAGGCTCAGCCCTCGCCCACACGCTGTCGAATTGCTGCTTGACCGCCGCAGCCTCGGCGGTCTTGCTCTGGCCGTTTGGATGTTTTGAACCGTGAACATCGTTCGAGGCCGGAGACGGCGTCGTCCGATCCCCCTTCACCCCCGAGAGGGACCGAGAGTTCGAATCCGTCTTCCTCCAGCGGTGAGTCATGCAAAATCCGCACCTATCTGAGTAAGCTGGGGAACGGCGCGAGTTATCCAGCTAGGAATCATCGCCAAGCTCAGAGGGTGCTGGAGGTTGAGCCAGCTAAGTCGCGCGCAGGACAATAAACGGACAACGCCGACCACGGCACGACGCGGTCCATCTCATCGAGAAACGCCGCCCGCCGCGTCGTCTTGGCGTAACGTTCGAACCCAACTGTCGCCAGCGTCAGCTGTTCACCCCCCAACCCACGCGCACTATCCACCCCACGAAACATTCTACCACGATCGTTGCAGCCGGCTTTTGCAGACATTCCCTAGCCGGTAGCGCGACGACAGACAGCCGGAACCTCTATAGGCGCCTCAGGGCGAAGCCCGACAAATTGTCGCCAGCAATCCGCAGCCGAGTTCAGCGATGCGGACCTCCAATACCGCAAACCGGGGGGTGCTGTTTCGATCCTCGGCTTGATACGAGCACGCGCCACCTGCTGGTCGATCCACTCGACACAATCTTCGGCGGTACAGAGTTCGGCTGGACAACGCTCAAGGTTCCCGCGCCCAGTTCCGCGATCCGCGCCGCGGCGTGAAGCATCCGCCCCGCCGGAGCCCTCGCGCAGAATGGGTGATTTCGGTGGAACGCGAAGACTTTCACGCCGGCGGACAAACGACGAAGCCTCGAAAACCCGAAGCCTATCTCCGCGGGGAACTGGAAGTTCGAATCCAGTCCCCTAGACGCTAGCGTCGCGCGTCGACAGAGGGCAGCACGTAGTCGCCCAAGACGGTCTGTGGCACGAGGCTCGCCAAGCGGTCGTTGCCATAGTAGTTGCCCGCTGTGACTACGGCGACGAGATCGAACGTCGGAACGATGAGTATCCATTGTCCGCCTTGGCCTCGCGCAGCTATCCATTCGATCTGTCGACTGGATACTGATGAGGCGCTAACAGGCTGCGGAAAAAGTCGCGATTTTGGAAAAACGGTCATGAAACGGGCTCGCAACGGGAACCCCGGTCTAATTAAATCAACCGGTTACGAAGGGGCAAAAGGCGACGAATTGGGCTGGAAGCACCACCGACCGACTTTTTCCGCAGCCTGCTAGAAAAGGCGCACGGCCTTTGCGGAGTTGAATACGGTGCATTCCTAACCTTCGACGGCGAGCAGTTCCATTTGGGAGCGCTCCACGCAGAGCTGCGTGTTGCGGAATACTGGCGACAGCTGGGCCCGATACCGTCGCGTCAAGACGATCCGGTAACGCAGTCGATGCGCGATGGTCGGGTCCTTCACTTTGCCGACATTATGGCGGACGACTGGCAGCAGAAACTTTCGCCGAACGTCCGACGCCTCAATGAGGTCGCCGGCATGCGCACGCTGCTGATGGTGCCCCTCAGGACGGACAACGCACTGCTCGGTGTCATTACAGCATACCGCCAGGAGGTTCGGCCGTTTTCCGATAAGCAGATCGCGCTGTTGCAGAACTTTGCCGTGCAGGCAGTCATCGCGATCGAGAACGCGCGGCTCTTGACCGAGACGCGCGAGGCCTTGGAGCAGCAGACGGCGACCGCCGAGGTCTTGCAGGTCATCAATTCTTCGCCCGGTGACCTCGTCCCGGTGTTCGAGGCGATATTGCAGAAGGCGCACGCACTTTGCGATGCCGCTCAGGGCGGGTTCCTGCTCGCGGAAGGAGAGCGTGTGCGTCTCGTTGCGTTCCACGGAGATCCGCTGGTCGGTGAATACTGGCGACAGCTGGTCTTTGCCGACGTAATGGCGAACGACGTCCACCGGAATGCTTCGCTATTGCGGAGCGGGCGCATCGTTCAATTTGCGGATGTAACGGCAGACGACTTCCACCGGAACGCTTCGCCAGAAATACGGCACCTCAACGAGATGGCGAACGTGCGCACGTTGCTGTTGGTTCCGCTTACGAAGAACGATGTAGTGCTGGGCGTCATAACCGCGTTTCGCCAGGAAGTGCGGCCGTTTTCGGACAAACAGATCGCCTTGTTGCAAAATTTCGCTGCGCAAGCGGTCATCGCCATGGAGAACGCCCGCCTTCTCGGCGAGTTGCGGGAGCGTACCGAGGACCTCCAGGAAGCACTCGAACACCAGACTGCCACGAGCGATGTGTTGAAGGTCATCAGCCGGTCGACCTTCGACCTCCAGCCGGTGCTGAATACACTGATCGAGACCGCAGTGCGGCTGTGCGATGCCGATTTCGGTCATCTCGCGCTACCCGATGGCAACAACTTCCGGTCGGCCGCGAGCTTTGCACTTTCAGCGGAATTGGACGCATTCTTTCGCGGCTTGTCATACGCCCGCGACCACAGCACCATCGTCGGGCGAACCGCCGCCGAGCGGCGCGTCGTCCACGTCGAAGACATCCACACCGACCCCGAACATATGGCTATGGCCGGCTTGCTGCCGCCCATCGTCCGAGAGATCCATACCGCGCTCGCCGTACCGCTACTGCGAGAGGGCGAGACGATCGGCGTCCTTGGTCTTATGCGCCAACGGGTGGAGCTGTTCACAGAACGGCAGGTCGAACTCGTGAGCACGTTCGCCGACCAGGCGGTCATTGCGACGGAGAATGCCCGGTTGCTGACCGAGACCCGCGAAGCCTTGGAGCAGCAGACCGCGACCGCGGAGGTCTTGCAGGTTATCAATTCCTCACCCGGCGATCTCGCACCAGTGTTCGACGCGATGCTCCAAAAGGCGTTGAGCCTCTGCGAAGCATCCTTCGGTGTATTGGTGACTTTTGACGGCGTCGTGTTTCGCAATGCCGCCTGGCTCGGCTACGAACCTCTACCCAGCTCAACCGTCACGCCCACATCGGGTATGGCGCTCTACCAGCTCGTTCATGGCGAACAAATCGTTCACATTCCCGACATCACCGCAGACGATGTTTACCGCTCGGGCAATGCCGTACGACGGCGGCTGGCCGACGAGTTTGGTGGACGCACCGCGATTTGGGTAGCGCTGAGGAAGGACGCGACGCTCCTTGGCGCATTCGTAATCTATCGGACCGAGGTTCGGCCATTCTCCGTGAAACAGATTGCGCTATTGCAGAACTTTGCAGCGCAGGCGGTGATCGCAATAGAGAATGCCCGTCTACTCAGCGAGTTGCACCAGCGCACCGACGAGGTGGCAGAGTTGAACCGTGGTCTCGAAGCGCGGGTCGCCGAGCAGGTCGAGGAGCTGGGCCGGATCGGGCGATTGAAGCGGTTTCTGGCGCCGCAGCTTGCCGAGCTAATCGTCTCGCAGGGAGACGAAAAGATCCTCGAAAGCCATCGCCGCGAGATCGTCGTCGTGTTCTGCGACCTGCGCGGCTACACCGCCTTCACCGAGACCGCAGAGCCCGAGGAAGTGCTGGATTTCTTGCGCGAGTACCACGGTGCGCTAGGGCCGCTCGTCGCCCAGTTCGAGGGGACGCTCGACCAGTTCTCGGGCGACGGGATCATGGTGTTCTTCAATGATCCTGTGCCGATCCCGGACCCTGCCGCGCGTGCGGTCAAGATGGCGATCGCAATGCGCGAGGCGGCCGGCGCGCTGATCGCCGACTGGCGGGAGCGTGGTCGTGATTTGGGCTTTGGCGCCGGTATCGGGCAGGGTTACGCGACGCTGGGTCAGATCGGGTTCTCCGAACGCTCTGGCTACACCGCGATCGGTACCGTGTGCAATGTCGCGGCCCGGCTCTGCGCTGAGGCCAAGGACGGCCAAATTCTGCTCAGTCAACGCGTCAATGTCGCGCTGAAGGGAAGCGTCGCCACCGAACAAGTTGGCGCGCTCACCCTCAAGGGCCTCACCCAGCCGGTCGTGGCCTACAACGTGCCGCTCGCGGCCACCCAACCGGCTCTCCGTGTTATCGAAGGGGGGCCTCCACAGAATGTCTAAGTGCACCCGCTGAGTTGCTCCCCCAATGACGGCAACGGGGCATGAAGAGCCGTTCCCGGCGGGAAGGCCGAGTGGCCGAGATGGGTCCAGGCCGTGTGAAAACGTGGGCGAGCGAAGAAACCGTAGAATCGTTTTCTCTATTGCCCTCTTCGGACAGCCGCCGTCAGAACTTTTGGTTCTCAGATTGAAGAAATCGAGATGAACTTTCTACGCGCAAATCGAACGCGGGAGTTTTCGCACAGCCTCGGTCGGGACTGGACACCTGCCTGCGTCGCAGACCCGCCGCCGGGGCTGTTCGCCGGGCGCATGTTGCGCCGCGCGAGTTGTGGTAAACTTAAGGCGCTCGATCTTCGACCAGGGGGCCTGCCCCAGCCATGGCCTCGACCCGCCGTCTCGCCGCCATCCTTGCCGCAGATGTGGCCGGTTATTCGAGGCTGATGGGGGCGGACGAAGAGGGGACGCACGAACGGCTCAAAGCGCATTTCCTCGAGTTGGTAGACCCGAAGATCGCGGAGCACCGCGGCCGGACCGTGAAGAACACCGGCGACGGGATGCTGGCGGAGTTTTCGAGCGTGGTCGATGCCGTGCGCTGCGCTGTTGAGGTCCAGCGCGGGATGATCGACCGTGAGCCCGAGCTGCCTGAGGAGCGACAGATCAGGCTCCGCATCGGGGTCAATCTGGGTGACGTGATTGTTGAAGAGCACGACATTTTCGGGGACGGCGTGAATGTGGCGGCGCGGTTGGAGGGATTAGCCCAACCCGGCGGTATCTGCATCTCCAGGACGGTGCGCGACCACATCCGCGACAAGCTAGTCTACCCGTTCGAGGAAATGGGGGAGCAGAGCGTCAAGAACATCGCGCGTCCAGTGCGGGTCTATGGGTTGCGCCCAGAGGCCGTTGCCGATCTGCCGGCTCCGAGCGTGCCGTCCCCGCTGTCAACCTCCCAGCCCGTCGTCGCGCCGCGCCTGTCAATCGTCGTGCTGCCCTTCGCCAACCTCAGCAACGATCCGGAGCAGCAATATTTCGCGGACGGCATCACCGAGGATGTTACAACAGATCTATCGCGGGTCGCGGGACTGTTCGTAATCTCGCGCAATACTGCGTTCACTTATAAGAACCAGCCAATCGACGAGCGGCGGATCGGCCGTGAACTGGGCGTCAGATACGTCCTTGAAGGAAGCGTCCGCCGATTTGACAAACATGTCCGCGTCAACGCCCAGCTCATCCAGGCTGAGACAAACAGACATCTGTGGGCAGAGCGGTTCGACAGCGATGCTGATGATCTTTTCGCTCTTCAGAACGAAATCAGCCGCCGGATAGCCGTCGCTCTCAACGTTGAACTGGTCGCTGCGGAGGCCGCCCGGCCCACCCAAGATCCCGACGCGCGCGACTATCTCTTGCGGGGCATCGCCGCCGGTTGGCCGCCATCTCGCGAGCGCTATGCTGAGCAGATCAAGATGTACGAACGGGCGTTGGCGCTCGCTCCAGGGACGGTGGGGGCCCAAAGCGCATTGGCGATTGCACTAGCAAGCCGCACTCTCGACCACATGACAGACACAGCCGCGGCCGACCTCGCGCGCGCGAAAGAGCTTGCCGAACGAGTTTCGATCGCGTCGCCCCGGGGGGCGCTTGTACATTATGGCAGAGGAACAGTGTTACGGGCGGAAAGCAAATGGCAAGAGGCCATTCCCGAATACGAGGCAGCGATCGCGTTCAACCGCAATTTCGTGTACGCTTTACACGGGCTCGCTTACTGCAAACTGATGGTGGGGTTCATAGATGAGGCATGTGAGCTTGAGGAACAGGTTATTCGATTAAGTCCTCGTGATCCCTCCATTGGCAATTTCTATTTCAGATTGGGGACCATTCATCTGCTGCGGTCGCGCATCGACGAGGCAACCAGCTGGTTTGAGAAGGCACGTAGCGCCAATCCGGGATTACCATACGTCCATGCCCACCTCGCGGCTGCCTATGCGCTCAAAGGCAAAATAGAAGGCGCGGCCGCCGCACTCGCCGAAGCCCGGAGGCTGAGTGCCGACGATCGCTACATGAGCATTACCCATTTGAAGGCCGCGCGATATTGGGGGGTTCCGAAGGTTCGTGCCCTACTCGAAACCACTCTTTTCGTCGGCCTACGCAAAGCCGGAATGCCGGAGGAATGACCGCCACCCGCCGTCTTGCCGCCATCCTTGCTGCTGACGTGGCCGGCTATTCGCGCCTGATGGGGGCCGACGAGGAAGGGACGCACGAGCAGCTCAAGGCTCATTTCCGGGAACTGGTCAATCCGAAGATCGCCGAGCATCGCGGCCGGACCGTGAAGAACAGCGGCGACGGCTTGCTTGCGGAATTTCCGAGTGTGATGGATGCCGTCCGCTGCGCCGTGGAGATCCAGCGCGGGATGTCCGAGCGCGAGCCCGAGGTGCCCGAGGAGCGCCGGATCAGGTTCCGCATTGGGGTCAATCTGGGCGACGTGATCGTCGAAGAGCACGACATTTTCGGGGATGGGGTGAACGTCGCGGCCCGTCTGGAGGGTCTAGCTGAGCCGGGCGGGATCTGCGTCAGCCGTGTCGTGCGAGACCAGGTGCGCGACAGGCTCGATTACACTTTCGAGGATCTCGGCGAGCTGCAGGTCAAGAACATCGCGCGGCCAGTGCGCGTATATCGGGTTCGGGACCGCGGCACCCACCTGGAGCAGCCTGCGAGCACATCCCTGCACCCGCCGCCGCTGCCAGATAAGCCGTCAATTGCGGTGCTGCCATTTCAGAATATAAGCGGCGACGCCGAGCAGGACTATTTCGTCGACGGCATGGTCGAGGAGATCATTACCGCGCTCTCGCGCATCCGCTGGCTCTTCGTCATCGCCCGCAATTCGAGCTTCACCTACAAGGGCCAAGCGGTCGATGTGAAGCAGGTCGGGCGCGAACTCGGCGTGCGTTATGTGCTCGAAGGCTCGGTGCGCAAGGCCGGGGGGCGCGTGCGGATCACCGGGCAGTTGAACGACGCGGAAACCGGCGCCCATTTGTGGGCCGACCGCTTCGACGGCTCGCTAGAAGACGTGTTCGAGCTTCAGGACAAAGTTGCGTCGAGCGTCGCCGGCGTCATCGAGCCGGCGTTACAGGCCGCCGAGACTGCCCGTTCGACTGGGCGCCCGACGACCGACCTTACCGCCTACGACCTCTATCTGCGCGCCTATTCGATGTTCATGTCGTCGGCAAGGCAAATCCCTGACGCGCTTCGTCTTATAGAACGGGCGATTGAGCGCGATCCGGGTTACGGGCCCGCACTCGCTTGGGCCGCCGTCTGCTGCTTTCGGCTAATAAATGATGATCGGAGCGAACATTGGGAGTCGGATCGTCTAAAAGGCACCGATTTCGCTAGGCGAGCCCTAGAAGTGGCCAGCGACGACCCAGGCATCCTGGCGAATGCCGCCCTCGCGCTGGCCTATTTCGGCGAAAACATCGGCGCGATGATAGCTTTGGTTGAGCATGCCCTGGCGCGGAATCCGAACTACGCCCGCGGCTGGCATATCAGCGGCCTCCTCCGGATTTGGGCGGGCCAGCCCGACATCGCGATCGAGCATCTTGAAGCCTCGCTGCGCCTCAGTCCCGGCGTCCGCGTCGGCGCGTCGCACAACACGGATCTCGGCACCGCGCATTTCTACAGTCGGCGTTTCGATAAGGCAGTGCCGAAGCTACTCCTGGCGATCCACGAGGATCCGAGCTTCCCGCTGACGTATCGCATTCTCGCCGCCTGCTACGCCCACATGGGTCGGCTCGACGACGCCCGAGAGATCGTCGCGCGGCTGCGGGCGATTACCTCTGTCGTCATGCCCGACGCCAGCTATCTGCGTGATGCTGAGCACCGCGAGCTGCTCCTTTCCGGCCTGCGCCTGGCGGCCGGCGAGGCGACATGAGCCAGACGCGCCGGCTCGCGGCGATCCTCGCCGCCGATGCGGCTGGCTACTCGCGGCTCATGGGCGCCGATGAGGAAGGCACGCACGAACGGCTCAAAGCCCATCTCCAGGACCTGGTCAATCCGAAGATCGCAGAGCACCGCGGCCGGGTCGTAAAGAATACCGGCGACGGCTTCTTGGCCGAGTTTGCGAGCGTAGTCGATGCCGTCCGTTGCGCTGTGGAGGTCCAGCGCGGGATGGCCCAGCGCGAGCCCGAGATGTCCGAAGAGCGCCGGATTAGGTTCCGCATCGGCATCAATGTCGGCGACGTGATCGTGGATGAGGACGACATTTTCGGCGACGGCGTCAATGTTGCGGCGCGGTTGGAGGGATTAGCCGAACCGGGCGGCATCTGCATCTCGCGGACAGTGCGCGACCAGATCCGAGACAAGCTTCCTTACCGGTTCGAGGACCTGGGCGAGCAGAGCGTCAAGAACATCGATCGCCCAGTGCGGGTCTATGCGCTGCGCCCTGGGGCCGTTGCCGATCTGCCGACACCAAGTGTGCCGTCCGCGCCGCCAATCTCGCAGCCTGCCGCCGCGCCGCGCCTGTCGATCGTCGTACTGCCCTTTACAAACCTCAGCGACGACCGCGAGCAAGAATATTTCGCGGACGGGATCACCGAAGATCTGACGACCGATTTGTCGCGGATCCCGGGCATGTTCGTGATCTCGCGCAATACCGCGTTCACCTACCGGAACAAGCCGATCAACACAAAGCGCATCGGGCGCGAGCTAGGGGTGCGCTACGTGCTCGAAGGGAGCGTTAGGCTGGCGGGCAACCGAGTCCGTGTCAACGCTCAGCTGATCGATGCCGCTACGGACGCGCACTTGTGGGCGGAGCTATTCGATGGCGAGACCCCCGACCTGTTCGCCCTGCAAAACCAGATCACAAGCCGGATCGCGAATGCGCTCGACGTAGAGCTGGTCGCCGCAGAGGCCGCCCGGCCGACCGGAAATCCCGACGCGCTGGACTGCATTCTCCGGGGACGCGCTACTGAGTCGAAGCCGCCAACCGGTGACAACTACGCTGATGCTATTAACTGGTTCGAGCGAGCACTGACGCTCGACCCGCAATCCGCCGAAGCGCGGAGCCTCCTTGCAGACGCGCTTGCCGGCCGTGTGATAGATCAAATGACCGATACGGCCGCTGCTGATATCGCGCGCGCCGAACACCTGGCTGCAGAGGCTTTGACCATGTCGCCCCGGTCCGCCGCCGCGCATTACGCCAGGGCTAACATATTGCGCCAGACGCGGCGATGCGAGGAAGCCATCCCGGAATACCAGACGGTGATCGAACTCGATCGCAACGAGCCCGGCGCACATGCCAATCTCGGCTGGTGTAAACTCCTGACCGGGTCGATCGAAGAGGCGATCCCGGCCCTGGAACGAGCCCTCAGCCTCAGTCCCCGCGATAATCGTGCTGGGAATTGGCATGCCCGAATTGGGTGGGTGCACCTGCTGCAATCGCGCACTGATCAGGCGATCCTCTGGCTCGGGAAGGCGGGCGGCATTAGTCCGGCGCTACCGTACCTTCACGCTCTTCTCGCCTGTGCATATGGTCTCAAAGGCGAGACGGAGCGCGCAGTTGGCGAGTTCGCCGAGGCCCAGAGACTGAGTCCGGACGATCGTTATTCGAGCATCGCTCGTCTGAGGTCGGCGGGACTAGATGGATCCGGGTCTTGGGGGGTGCCGAAGATCTGCGCCCTTAACGAAGCCACTTACTTCGCCGGGCTGCGCAAAGCCGGAATGCCGGAAGAATGACCGCCACTCGACGCCTTGCCGCGATCTTGGCGGCCGATGTCGCGGGCTACTCACGACTGATCGGCGCGGACGAGGGCGGCACCCTCCAAGCGCTGAAGGCGATCCGGGCCGAGCTGATCGATCCGACGCTCGTCGCGCACAATGGCCGGCTGGTTAAGACCACAGGCGACGGACTTCTCGTCGAGTTCAGCAGTGTGGTGGATGCGCTGCGCTGTGCTACCGAGATACAGGCTGCCATCGCGGAGCGCAATACGACCGTAGCCGCGGGCAAACGCATCGAGTTCCGCATTGGCATCAACATGGGCGACATCGTGGTCGAGGACGGTGACATCTTCGGCGATGGGGTGAACGTCGCTGCGCGTCTCGAAGGACTGGCCGAGGCTGGGGGGATCTGCGTGTCGGCTCGTGTGCAGGAAGACGCCGCGGGCAAACTCGACCTTGCCTTTGAGGATCTCGGCGAGCAGCAGCTGAAGAACATCGCGCGTCCAGTGATGGTCTTTAAGGTCGCAACCGGTGCCATGTCTGCTGCAGTGCGAGAAACGCCCGCCCTACCGCTCCCCGACAAGCCTTCGATTGCCGTGCTCCCGTTTCAGAATATGAGTGGCGACCCGGAGCAGGAGTATTTCGCCGACGGGATGGTCGAGGAGATCATCACCGCGCTCTCCCGCATCCGCTGGCTGTTCGTGATCGCCCGCAATTCCAGCTTTACCTACAAGGGCCAGGCGGTTGACGTGAAGCAGGTCGGGCGCGAGCTCGGTGTTCGTTACGTGCTCGAAGGCTCGGTCAGGAGGGGCGGTGGGCAGGTGCGCATCACCGCGCAATTGATCGAAGCGCAAACCGGCGCACATCTCTGGGCCGAGCGGTTCGACGGCGCGCTCGATGACATCTTTCATCTTCAGGACAAGGTCGCACTCAACATCGCCGGGGTGATCGAGCCGACCTTGCTGGCTGCGGAGATGCGTTACTCGGCCGAACGGCCAACCAACGATTTGACCGCTTACGATCTTTATCTGCGAGCCCGCTCGGTAGCCTCGACCTACGAGCGGGAGGATCTGGTTCAGGCCCTCCATTTGCTTGACCAGGCGATTGCCCGCGAACCCCGCTACGGTCTCGCTCTCGCCGTCGCGGCGACCTACCGCGTCGACCTCGAAAACTACGATTGGGCTGATGATCGCGAGGAAGCGACAAACCGGCGCGCGGCGGTTGATCTTGCCCGAGAGGCCCTTAGCGCCGCCGCCGATGACCCGGGCGTCCTCGGTCGCGCGGCCATAGCGTCGGCTTCGAAGATCGGCTCCAGCACCAGCATCGCTGCTGTCATGCAGACCCGATCCCGCACGGTCGAGATGCCCAGCGGCCTGAGTTTGCCGTTGGCCTT
>Ga0306925_10002978_pt1 | contig 14800 bp, 9 predicted proteins | sample flu12Cox44000176_FD_203755 | JGI IMG/M metagenome (GOLD analysis project Ga0306925, IMG submission 203755) | Lab enrichment of tropical soil microbial communities from Luquillo Experimental Forest, Puerto Rico - flux8day.12C.oxic.44.000.176 (v2)... | ecosystem: Environmental > Terrestrial > Soil... | reverse complement strand
CAGAGCCCATGGATCATCCGGCGGTGCCGTCGCTTGAGCCGTTCCCGGCGGCAGCCAATCCACAACCATGGTGGTGACCTTGTCCCCGTCTTCGTCCGGCTCCGGGGCTTCCACAAGGCGGAGCGTGAACGGGTATTCCTGCCCCTGCTTGCCGCCTCTGTGCTTACGGACCGCCAACCGGGTATTGGTGATGCTGCCGCTCAGCTGCTTATCCCCCAGGCACGCCAGCACCACGTCAGCGGACGCTTCCTTGCTGGAAGCGCCGCGGGTGCCGGCTTCGAGGGACTTGCCAAAGTGATCGATGCCCAGGACGAAGCACTTGAGCTCCTGTGCAACCGCCTTCAACATGTTCATGATCGCTTGGCCGACCGCATTGTCATATTCATCGCCGGCCCGGGCATAGCCTGCACAGGCGGCTATGGTATCGATCCCGATCAGCCCCAGCGGCAGCCCGAACTGCGCCTTTATGGACGCCTCAGCCTGTCGCGCCATGGGGATCAGCTTTTGGATCGCACCTTCGTGCAGCAGAAGCGGAGCAGTCTCGTACCAGTAGAAGGGAGCTCGGCTCATATTGCCGCACCTCTCGCGCACCACTGCATCCAGCCGCAACCGCACCTCATCAGCGCCTTCCGCTGCAAACAGCAACACCCCGCACTGGCGCTTCACCGCATGCCCAAGCCATGGCTGCCCTGTATTCAGGGAAGAAGCGAGATCGAAGAAGGTGAACGTCTTGCCGGCACCCCATTGGCCGGACATGAGCCCGTGTCCTACCTGCGGGATCAGGTGCTTGATCAACCAGCTCTTGAGCGGCCGATCATCAACATCACCGTGTCCATAAAGCCGTGGCAGGTTGGGGACCTGTTCGGGTTCGTCCAGACCCTCATCCAGCTTATCACCATCTTCAGTTTCCGGGTCAGGTTCCGGATCAGGTTCGTCCCGTTCCGGATCAGCGTCGAATGGCGGCGCCTTCTCCTGTGATGGAGCTTCCGGCTCCGGCAACTCCCGAGCAGTCCAGCCGGTATTGCAGTCTGATAAGAGCAGCTCCGGCTCCGCTTTGGCGTATTTGCCGGCACTGCGATGGACTTCCTGCCCGAGACGGTCCTCCCGGCAATAGCGGCTACCAATTCCGTCGGGATATTGCTGCAGGTGCTCTAGGATGCGCTCCGGCCGCCATCCGCAACCGACGTAGTGGCCGACAATTGTGTGAAACACGTCAGAGCGATTGCGCCCTGCCGGTGCTCCTTCACGGACGATGCGTTCGATTTCATCAATACTGTATTTGCAACCACTGCTGTCGAAGCCATTACCCTTGGTTGGCGCTGCTGCCTTGACCATCTCGGCCTTGCGACGTTCGCCCCACACAACGGCCCAGCTGAAAGCCTTGTCAATGTTGGTGAGCTCGCAGATGCTGGGGTTGAGCGTGTACCCGGTGATCGCCAGCGCCTTGTTGGTGCGCCGAAATAGCTCAGCCGCAACCTGCTTGCCGTCAATCTCCAGGCTGAACTTATTATGTATGGGATTGCCTTCTGCCCGTCCCCAGATGCGAATACCTTCCCCGGAAGGCGTCACTTCCTGATAGGTAGCCACGGCCTGCTGCATGAAATTCTGTGCCCATACATCGATGGAGCAGAGCTTGTCTCGGCAATGATCTAGATCGATAGCGCCAAGCAGATCATCCTTCGTAAGAATGTAGCTAATCCCGTCAGCATACCCTGCCTGTACACCGGCTAACGCTGCAGGATAGTCTGCCCAGGTATTAGGGTCGTTTGTGCTGGCATGCCGATCGGGCTGTGTCGCCATGTACGGCGGCTTCTGCCACTTGCCGTCCGGTTTCTGCACCCAGCGCCATACGCACCATTGACGCCTCTCGATCAGCGGCAACAGAGCAACCGGCAGCTTTGCAAGATTACGTTGGACTGTGGTAGGTTTCACGTCGCTGTGCGTCACGGCGCAGCATCTCCGAGGAGAAACGGCGGCGGTCCCTTGACGACACCACTCGGGGCCGCCCCCGCTGTTTTAGTTGCTCAGATGTTGATCTCGTCATTGAGATCGTCGTCTACATCGATCTCTACTGCATCGACTTCTGGGGGCGCCGGTGCTGGCGAAGGTTTTGCCGGCTGTGCCATTGTCTGACCGTTGCTCTTCGGCGGAGGGATACGGACTCGCAGCACGGGAACCATCCGGCCCCGGTAGTCATCCTGTGTGGGGAACAACACAATGATCTTACCGGGCCAGCCGGCAGTATCATCCCCGAATGCTCCGCGGATGGTCCGGTTGTTCGTGCGGTTAAGCACCAAGGCGCGCTTATCGTTCGTGAACTGGACAACGAGCTTGCGCTCCTTATCCTTCCCGCCACCGACGTCTTCTGCCGATACCGCCTTGATTTTGAGCTTCTTCTCCGCCGTGAGATCCTCGGCTTTGAAGTATTTAGATTGATCGAAGCTAGATGCTAACAACACCATGGTGGTGTTCTCCTATGTTATAGTCACATTGACGGTCTCGGTTGTCAGCCGGTGTAAGACGGTGCCTCCCTTTTGTTGTAGCGCTTGTCTACCCAAGCCTTTGCTGCGATAGGTAGCTCCAAGGCCCAAACTGGCTTGCGTGTCATTAGGCGTACGAACTCGTCAGTGCTGCCGAAGCCTTCCGGCACCTCAGCAACAACTTCGTCGTGAACGTGTAGAACTATGAAATAGCCGGCGGCTTCAATCCGCAGCATTGCATCGGCGAGCAGATCACGAGCGATTCCGCTGACAACGTTCTCCGTCCAGAGGCCGCCATAAGCCCCTTGTCCATGTCGGCAGTCACTGAATTGCCCGGCAGCATTATCTGCAAAGAGAACATGCTGTTCGTGTTCATCTCCGATTATGCGGGGCTGCGGATAGGAGAGCTTGCGGCCAGAAGGCAGTGTCAGCTGTAGGAATATGCCCTCACATTTGAACGTAACGACGCCGCAGCGAACCACACGGCCGCGCTGCTGCACAGCAGTCCATGCTGCTCGATCCAGTCGATACCAGAGCTTCTTGATGTTGGGATGGGCAGCACGCCAGTCCTTGTTGAACTGCTTCACCTCGTCGTCTGTGAACGCATCTGAGAACTTGCGAAATGCTTTAATCCCGCCGGCATATCCGAATGCCAAATCACACGTCTTGCCGATGCTCCGCTCGGGGCAGTCCTTGGAAAATGTTCCGGATGGGACCCGGAAGATCCGGCATGCGGTTTCACAGTAGGGTTCATCCCGGGGATCGCGAGTGGCATCAAACCGACGGTAGTGGTCGAGCTTCCATTCCTCGCCCGCAACCCACGCCAACACCCGGCTTTCAATGCTGCTGAAGTCTGCCCCGATCAGCACCTTGCCGGGTGCCGCACAGATCATCGCCCGGGAACAGTCGCCTACTACAGCAAGCGGCCGCGGATACAAGGATCGAACGTGCTGGTAATCCCCTGTAGCAACTGCAGCGATTGCAGCATCAAGATCATTGACAACAGGACGTTTTAGGTTTTGGGCCTGGAAGCCCTCACCCGACCACCGGCCGGTTGCTGTGCCGTGGTAGCGGAACCCTCCACGAATACGATCATCGGCTCCTGCACGAGCGAGTAGAGCGTTGATCTTCTTCGTTGCCGCCTGTGCCCCTCTGAGTCGCAGCTCCAACACACGTCGCACAGGTGCCGGTAGATCATTTTTCCCGAGCTGCCGCTCGATCGCCTCCTTATCCAGCCTCCGGAGGGTGCAACCGTGATTCTGAAGCCATGCGGTCAGCCGGGCGACCTGGTTGATGGTGGTGACATCACCGCCGGTGATCTCCTGTATTTCCAGATCGATCTCCGGGGTGGCTTGCTCGGCAATCCTGCGCGCAGCTTCAGCAAAGGCACGATCAACACAGAAACCGCGTGCGTTGATCTTGTTACTGATCTCCCATGTCGCCTGCTCGGTCGGCGGCAAGGAGGGGAGCAGGCAATAGAGCTCGCGCTCAACTTCTACATCTTGGCGGGAACACGCATAGAGCCGCTGCAGTCGATCATCATCTTCAAACCAGTAGACTTGATTAGGATCTTCATCCTTATGTGGACGCCGCGGCTTGCTCATTTGATGCATCAGCCGTTCGCCTGCAGCATCCTTCCTATTGCTCAGTTCAAGGGCATCAGCTGCTGCGCTCAACCGTGCTGGTAGCCCGAGCGCTAGACATGTCGCTTGTGTGCACCGGTGTCGCCCGATTGGGACCAGCGGCCACCCATAGCGGGGGAACATGATTTGCTTCTCGATTTCAGTCTCGAAGGCATCGTTATGGGCGGAGACGATCCTGCTCGGGTTCTTGGCTGCTTCAACAAACTCGATCGGAACCGGATCACCAGGGCGCCAGAGCTGCACAGGATCGTCATCGACCGCGAACGTGCAGCACAAGACTGTGGTGCTGAGATCGGCGACATAGCGGTGAGCCCCAACGACTTTAAGGACTGTCCGGCTGCGGGTTTCATAATCGCGATGCAGGACATGCTGCACACGGGGAACGTCAGCAGCGGTTGCCGTGCTGAGCAGAAGCGACTCACGCATTGGGGGAGCTTCGCTCTGCTGGATCGCGTGTCAGAGCAGGGTGCACGATGCGACATCCCTCGCCTGGCACCGCCGTGGGGCGACCCGTTGGCCGACGGGGTAGAAGGATGGGAACGCGCTTCATCGCGCGCTAGGAATAATGCCGCACCCTGGGGCCACGTAATGGCAGAATCTATCTACTGATTGCACCCGGGCGAAACCTACCGGGGGGGTTCACCCCCCTTAGGCGTGCCTCGGCAAAATACCTCCTTAGCGTGCGCTCGTTTTCAATCCTGAGCTCTCGCAAGACCAGTTCTTCGGCTTCCCGAGCCGACAAACCCTCTGACCGCCTTTCCTTGTATTTCTGTTCAGCGAGCGCGACTCGGTCCCTATGTCGAAAATTGGTAAAGCTCTTCCAATCAAGCCGGAGTGCGTCCGACAAACGGCGAGCCGCGTCTTTCGGCTTTAACGTGGGGTTCCTTCCCCATTCGACCCACGCGGAATATTCGTCTGACTCGTTGGGGCGAATTGCGGGGTCTAGTCCAAGACTCAGATCGCGGATGCGCGAAGCAACCTCCACGAGATACTTCATGCACCAGGGAGGTAGCGATCGGGGAAGGGAAGCAGGTAAGCCTTGGTGGGCGGCCCACATATCCTCATGAACCTGTAACGAATGTATCGCGTTCCAGACATAGATAGGATTGCCGGTCCGCATAAATTCCGCCTCATAAAATTCGTCGAATTCCATTCCGGGCGCATTGTCCGCGGTTTGAACCGTCGGACTCACGCCAGCCTTGTTCTCCTCCTCGCTCATGGGTGCGCCTCCGCTGGCGCTCCGCAAGAATGGTCGCGAGGGAAGACACAGTGCGGAAACTGGCCGTTTCGGGAGCTACCCTATCCCTCGCCGTACGAGAATATTGTGCGTCGGAACGCAATTCCAACATCACTTGCGTCCCCGCGCTCAAACGTGAGTGATCGGATAAAAATCCAGGCAGGAACCCCGCCCGCCTGGCAATTGTCCTTGCCGCAAGAGGACGTTATGGGTTTCCTGAGGCAGGAAATGCAGGGAGATACCCGCCCGATGCCGGGGACCAGCAAATCAGAGGCGCATAAGGTCAGCGCCGGCAAGCTGCCGGACGGCCTTCGCCTCGATGGCAGGACCTATGCCGGCAAACGAGTCGCTGAATTGACCGCTGGTCTTTTGGCTGAGCTTGGCGGCAATCAGTCACCGCTGCTAGCGATGAGGGTGAGGCGTGTGGCAGAGCTGACCACGACCGCCGAGATGCTGCGTAATCGGGCACTGAAAGGTGAGAGCATTGACATCGACAGGTTGGTGAAGCTTGAAAGCGAAACGAGGCGGGCTGAACGAGCGTTGGGCATTAAAATCGAGCCCGGCAAATCCGCAGCGCCTACGCTGGCGGACTATTTGACAGCGAAGCGCGGCGGGAATTTGCCGCGATAGCTGCTTCGGCAGTGATGCGTCCGCCACACCTCGCACCCTAACATATTCCGAAAAGTTTAGTTTATGGAAGAATTCGCTTGACCGCAAAATACGGTCTCAAGTACATTCCGTATGTTTTCATTCCGAAATGGGAAGAAGGCTGTGAGGCTGGGCTATGCTCGCGTGTCATCCGACACCCAGGACTATTCTGCACAGGTGGAAGCGCTCAAGGCGGCAGGCTGCGAGCGCATCTATTCCGAAAAGGCTTCGGGGAAGAGCACCAATGGCCGCCCAGAGCTTGCCAAGCTGCTCAAGGCGCTCGATCCGGGTGACGTCATGGTGGTGACGAAGATCGACCGTGTGGCGCGTTCCGCGCGGGACCTTCTCAACATCGTTGCCGGCGAGCTGAACGACCGGGGCTGTGGCTTCGTCTCGCTGGGCGATAGCTGGTGTGACACCACCAACGAGATGGGCAAGTTCATGCTCACCGTGATGGCAGGTATCAGCGAGCTAGAGCGCGACCTGATCCGCAAGCGTTGCGCAGCCGGTATTGCCCGAGCAAAGGCCAAGGGTAAGAAATTCGGGCGACCAGCTTCCCTCGATGCCTCACAGCGTAAAATCATCGCTCAGAGGTACGCGCAAGGCGAAACAATCGCCGCTTTGGCGCGGGACTACGATTGCGGCGATGCCACGATCTGGCGAGCACTGCACGGCGCATAGGGCGATCTTGTGCTATAGTGTGCCGGCGCAGCACACGCGGCGCGAGTCGATGCGTTGTTTGACCCTCTTTGCACGAGGCTCGATGCGCGACTTGCTGGTGCGCGGCCCCGTTTCCCGGGCACGGCGGGGCATTCTATGGACATTCGTCAGCGAGCGTGTCCGGGCTGGTCCAGTACCCGGCCGCCGTTTTGACGCATCCTGAGCGGGACCGTCCAACGGCGCGGGCCATTCTATGAGGTACCGGTGGGGTGAGCTAATGGCAGCCGACGCGATCACTCTCGACATTGTTGCGGCGATGGACCATCCCGCGCTGTTTCAGCCATGGTTTCGAGGTGGCTCGAGCTGGGATGGCTGGCGAGCTGTTTTGAAGGCGGCCTATGGGTTGCCGATGTCCGATGCGGAGCGCGAATTTTTCCGTCAGGTTGCCGAGCGCGAGCCGCCTGCGAAGCGGGTGAGGGAGCTCTGGATTATCGCAGGTCGTCGAGCTGGCAAGGACAGCATCGCGAGCCTGATCACCGCGCATGCCGCAACATTCTTTGAGCACCGTGACCGGTTGCGGCCGGGAGAGCGGGTGTTGTGCGCTTGCTTGGCAACTGACCGCGATCAGGCGCGGATCGTCCTGGGCTATACCAGGTCGTATTTTGAGGCCATCCCGCCATTGCGGGCAATGGTCCAGCGCGAGACGCGCGCTGGCTTCGAGCTTAACAACGGCGTGGACATCGCCATCAGTACAAATTCTTTCCGCAATGTGAGAGGCCGTCCGATTCTGTGCGCTGTGCTTGATGAGTGCGCATTTTATCGCGACGAAACGAGCGCCGTTCCCGATGAAGAGCTGTACCGAGCGCTCAAGCCTGGAATGGCGACGTTGTCGGATGATGCAATGTTGATCGGCATCAGCACACCGTATCGGAAGGGAGGGCTTCTGTATAAAAAGTTTGTCGCACACTACGGCAAGGCCAGTGACGACACGCTGGTAATTCGTGCGCCGTCTATTGTGCTCAATAGGACGCTGGATCGCGGCATCATCGCCCAGGCGCTCGAAGAAGACCCAGCGGCGGCAGAAGCCGAATGGAATGCGGTATGGCGCAGCGACATCGAGACCTTCATCGACCGCGAGGCGCTGGATGCAGTTGTCTGTCGCGGCCGTCATGAGCTGGGGCCTGTGGGCGGCAACGCCTATACCGCATTCGTCGATCCTGCCGGTGGCAGTGGCGGCGATGCGTTGACGCTTGCAGTTGCGTGCCATGCAGATGGCCGGAGTGTTCTTTGTTGCGTGCGGGAGACGAGACCGGTGTTCTCGCCCGAGGCTGTCGTTGCTGATTTTGTGAAGACGTTGAAGGGGTATCGTGTTGATAGGGTTACCGGAGATCGTTGGGGCGGTGAGTTCGTGCGCGAGCCGTTCCGGTCGCATGGCATCGAGTATCAGATCGCGGACAGGCCGAAATCGGATTTTTACCGGGACTTTTTGCCGCTCGTGAACTCCGGCAAGGTCGAGTTGTTAGACAACGCGCAGCTCATCAATCAGCTTGTTGGCCTGGAGCGGCGTGTTTCGCGGGCGGGCAAGGATTCGATTGACCACGGACCGACCTCGCACGACGACCTCGCCAATAGCGTTTCCGCTGTGCTGGTTTTGGCGCACGGTTCGGCACCGGCCTTGTGGCCACGCGAGGCGCTTGGCGCGCCGTTATCGCTACCGGGGCGAGTGGATGCGGAGTTGATCTTTGCTGTACTTGTTGCCGACAAGGCTGGGCGCGTCGGCGGAGTTGCCTATTTCTCGACGGGCCGATTGAGCCTGGGTCGGCCCATTTATCTCTTGGATTGCGAGCTAGGGCCGCTTTCATCGTTGCTGTTGCACGGCATTTTCAAGCGACTCTCCGACCTGGCTGAAGCGTGCAGTGCGCCGCACTCGGCGGTGTTTACGAGTTCCCGGCTGGCGGAGGAGCTCGAGCGCATGGGTCGTCGGGCGGAGGTCGTCGATGCCATCCTTGACGATACCGCGTTGGAGTTGTCGGCCTCGAAGCATATTGCTGCGCAGCGGGTGCGGGTATGCGAAGGTGTGCTTGCGAAGAATTTTCCGCTGACGTTTTTGCAAGGAGCAGCGGTGGCGGACGATAGTGACGTGGTGCGCTTGGCCTTCCTCGCCGGAGTGGCCGCGGCGTTGGATACGGGTCGCAGCCTGGGCCGCACGGCAGCATGATGAGCACACCCAGCAGGATGATGTCTGCTAATTGAGATGAAAGCAGTCATAAATGTTGCAGCGCGGTAACAGCCGGTTGTGACCCCAAGCCGACATAGCTGCGTTGCAACAAATCGAGAAACCGAGGGAACGCCTAAAACTCCGCGTGTAACCGCAGGGAGTAGATCGAGACTGGACCGCGATCGGCGTTGTAGGCGGGGTCGGCAATGAACTGGTAATCGAAGGTAAGCGCCGACCATTTGTTGAGGCTGTAGGCGTAGTAGGCCTCCAGTATTTTCTCCGGCCGGTAGTTGAGCTGCCCATCACCAATCAGGATGCCATTGCCGCCGGCAGCGAAATAGGCGCGGGCCTCAGACGAGAGGCCGTCGATCACGCCGGCTACGCCGATCTTGTCGTCTGGACGCCCCCAGGCTTTGCCCTTGAGCACGGCGCCAAGCGAGAAGCTTTCATTGCAGTCGGTCCAGCCGATGATCTCGGTTTGCCCAGCGTTCCAGCTTGCTCGCGAGAACAGGCCGAGCTGATCTGTGAGCGCTTGCTCGAGATTGACCACGAAACCATAATCGGTCCGTATTTGTCGGGTGAGCGTGATATCAGGGTAGTTGGGAGTATTGAGGGGTTCAGCAACCGCTTCCGCATAACTACCCGCATTGGCGACATTCGCCCATCCCATCAGGCGCAATTTTCCGGGCTGCGAGAAAAGTGAGTATCGCAGCTCCAATTCGCCGATGTATTCGCCTACTTTGGGGATGCGCATGTCAAACCGAATGTCGTTGGAGACGACCGGAACCAGGAAGTAGCCGACACGAAACGCCCAGTATTTCTGATTGAGTTCGACCGCAGCTCCCCAGGTGTAGCCGATCTTGTCCATGGTCCAGTCGTAGGCGCCGCAGCACATCAGATTCCAGTTGAGGAAGCTCGTGCGCGGATCGTGGGAATAGGAGTTGCCGTCGAACAGGTCGATAACCTCGAATTTGCCGGCCGTAACGGTGATGCGGGAGACATCCTGCTTGCCTGCGAGTTGATTGGGGCCGTCCTCCATGGTCTCCTGCTCGCCACCAAGCCCGAAGGTCTGCCGCACGAAGATTCGCGCTATATTGAGGACTGGCATCGGGAAGCCTGCCTTTTGCGCCTCGCCGTTAGGAAAGCCGGCAACGCCGAAAGTTTCGCTCAGACCGAAGCCCTGGTAGAGTTCGGGATTGACATAGATTTCAGTGCCGGCCCATGGGCGCATGCCGATGAAGGCGCTCGCGCTTGCTGTGTTTTGGAACTGGCCGCCGCCATAAAGACTGTTGTCACCGAAGTAGGGCGAATGGAAAGCTCCATAGCCCTGACCAATGAAGGTGAACTGCCCATGGACATTCCAGTCGCCCGAAGCGAGCAATCGTGAATCGCTAGTCCAGTCTGCGGCCGAGGACCCCACATTCTCCCAGTTGAGCTGGCGGTTGAGCCCCACTCTCAGCATCTGCATATCGAATGCCGATTCGTAACCTGTGCCGGATGGAAACCCGCCCGCAACGTCTCCGAAATGGTAGTAGAGATATTCCAGCTTTGCGGTCCAGTCCGCAGCGATGGCCACTTCCGCACCCATCCCGGCCGCCCAGCCCGTTCGCGTGCGCAGAACCCTGTCCTCGTCAGCAAGGAGGCCTGGAGTTTCGCCCAGGCGGGCTTGCGACCAGGCGAAGCCGCCCGTTGCGTAGATCAGCCAATGACCGAAGGCGTAGCCCAAACGGCCGCGCAGCGTCGCGACGTAGTCGATCTGGTCGGTGACCGCGGTGCCTTGCGACGTCCCCAGTCCCGCGACCAAGCCCTCCTCGAAAAACTCGGGGAACGAGACATCCGCTTCAACGCCGAGCAAAAGCCGAGATGGCAGCAGATAATTGAATCCAGTCTGAAAACCGCCGTAGAGGCTGCCGAAGGTCGGGGCCGTCGTCGTAGGATTGACTGCGGGGTTAGCATCGAACAACGTGTTGCTCACCCAGCCACGACTGTAGCCCACGTGGCCGCCAAAATAGAGACCGGTCCAGGTCCATACGGCCTGTGCGAGCGTTTTGTATGTCGCCCGCGATTTGTCCGAGTTATTCATCTTGTCGGCGGACGCGGTCGGACCAAGCTTGTAGTTGAGACCAAGCCGCAGGAGATCGTCCGTGATGCGGGCATTGATCCCAAGCCCAATCGGCCTCGCATTCAGGGCGTCGGCGGCGGTCATAGAAACACTGCCAAGATCCAGGTGCAGGTACTCGATTTTCCCTGTCCAATTGCCCGCCAGATGCGTTTCAACGCCGGCGCCGACCACCCAGCCCATCTTGGTGCTCTCTGTAACATCAAAAAGGGGGGCGACAGTGCCGGTGGAATCAAAGACGGTGCCGGTGTGCCAAATTCCCCCAAACGCCAATCCACCGGTTGCGTAGATCAGCGCATCTGGCGTGATCGTCGCACCGAGCCGTGCGCGCACCGTCGCGAACCAGTCCAGTTTGTAATCGTGTGCGACGGTCACCGGCGTATCAACATCGATGATGGTGGCATTACAGATCGCGCCCGGGCACATATAGTTCGGCCCGGCGTGCTGGCTCGTGGTTTGAATGTCCGCTTCGAAGCCAAAGAGCCAGCGACCCGCTTGCCAGTTGGCGCCGGCCTGTGCACCGATCATTAATCCGTCGAGCGTGGATGAGGAACCGGTTGCAAACAGCGGCGTGCCCATGCTGGCATCGCTGAAGAGCACGTCGGTCTGCGATTTGCCAAAGCCGTAGCCGGCGGTGAGGCCAATGAAGAGGCCGGTCCAATCATAGAGGGGCGGAATGCTCCTGGCAGCGACGGGCAAACGATCGTCCGCCGTTGCTGGAACCGGAACGGCGAGCCCAAGGAGCGCTCCGCACCCCAGCAACGGGATCGTTCTGACAAGATGCAATGCGCGTGTGAGATGGGCAGACATTTGCCCAGGCCACCATTGATCCGAAGTGATGCGACAAATCGAGGCTCCTGCGCTCTGGCGGGGAAACCTCGGTGCAGCAGACTAGGGAATGTCAGGCAATGGGAGGGGCGCGCGCCTGGAAGTGGAGATGTGGCGATGCGGCCAATGCGACCACCACGCCATCTTCGAACAAGATGCGGCTGCCCGCAGTGGGGAGAGGCAGGACCGGCGCCGGAGCTGGTACGCCCGCCAGCCGCATGATCGAGCAGATCGCGCAGAAATCATCGGCCAGATTGGCGGGCTTGTGCCGCGTGGGAGCCGTTGGAGCATTGGGCAAGCTCGCCGAAGGCTGCATCGCCCATCGCAGCGCAAGCGGTGCGAGGATCGTCTTCGCAGCGGCGGTTTGCGGAGAGGCGGATTGCGCGGAGATGCGGTCGAAATGCACATGCCCAAACGATAGAACCAGCTGGGTGGTCAGCGCGAACAGCGCCAACCACGAGCCGAGCTGTATACGTGACCGCAACCGACGCATCGTGCACCCATCGATCAACGGGATGCTTTGGCCTCTACGGACTCGATTCTAAGCCATTAATTTCCAGGATTGTGTGACTTTAGGGCCGCACAGAAGGTTACTTTTTTTTTGCCTCATTTACCGTGGAAGTGATGTCAGGGCTTGGGCACGGGGATCATAAAAGCTAGGGTCCCGACGCCCACGAGGTGGTAGGGTTCGCGACATGTTTGCGATAAAGAGAGTCCTCATAGGTGCGAGCCTACTGATTTGTTCAAACAATGCATTTGGCCAATCTGCTCCCTTTGGCTTTTCTTGGGGACCCGTCGACAAAGTTCCGACCCCTTCTCTTGCTACCAGGCACGATAACATTACGCTCCTTATATACCGGCGTGACCGGCTCCCTTCCGACGAGGTTCGTGACGCCGAGGAGATCGTGCTTCAGGTCTGCAAAGAGGAGGGTCTCCAGCAGATCGTCTGGATCAGTAAGCTTCTTTCCGATTCTGAGGAGCGCAATAAGCTTGATTCGATATTCGCGGAGGGCGAGCGTCGATACGGAAAAGCCGAAGCTGGAGAGCGAGGAACTCTTCGCTGGAACGGCGGTCAAACTACAGTTGCAGCAGTCTCAAATGATCAAGGCCTCCACCGCATATTCATGGCGAGCAACGGGCCCAGGATTGACGCTTGCTCGGGGGAGCACGGGCATCCACTAAGCGGTCATTGGATGCAATTCCTCCAGAACTAACACCCAATGATAGTGGCGGTCAGGGGCTGCTCGTGACCAACGGCGTCAATGCACCGAGCGATTTTATCAAAACTGTGTATGTAAGCGCATCCCGATCACAGAAACCGGGCCGCGGTCGCGATTATACGCTGGGTTGGCAATGAACTGATAATCTATGGTCATCTGCCAGGCAAAAATGGGGAATCTGTAATAGGTCTCGATGATCTTCTCGCGGCCGGCGTTCGGAAGCATTCCATCCCCGACCAGGATGCCCAGGCCCCCGGCATCGAGGTAGGCCTGATGCACGGCTGAAATTTCGTTGACGATGCCGGCAATGGCGAAGGTGTCGTCCGGCCGTCCCCATAGCTTGCCCTTGAGCGAGAGCCCCCCGGCGACCGTCTGATCAATGTCGGTGTATTCGTATGGCTCAATTTGGCCGTTCGCCACGCCGGCGCGGGCGAAGACTGCGACGTTGGGCACGATCTGCTGCTCGGCAGCAACGGTCATTCCGCCCCGGCTCCGGTATTGGCAGACCGGGGCGGTATCGGCTGGATTGCCGGTGAGTTCCGCCAGATCGATGGCGTCCTGGAAGCTGCCCATGCGGCCCCGGCTGAGAAAGCCATTGACCATGATCTTCCCAGGTTGTCCCCATAGCGTATGGCGGTGCTCGATCTCGCCGACCCATTGGAACTGCGCAAAATGCGGATCCAGATCGGTGCTGTTCGGCACGATGGAAAGGTCGAACAGGCCACCGCGCAGGGTCCAGTTGCCCTGGTACCATTCGATCGCAGCGCCGTAGGTAAAGCCCCAGGCGTCGGCGGCATAATCGAATGCCCCGGCATCGATCAGCGACCAGTTCATGAAATCGTTGCGGGTATCATGTGCATAGGTAACGGTGTCGAAGATGTCGGAGACGCTGAACTTGCCGACGGTAATTACCAGCCGGTCGGCGGTCTGCGATCCCGCAAACTGGTTGATGTTTGCCTCCACCTTTTCCGTTTCACCGCCGAGGTCGATGGTCTGCCGCACGAACATGCGCTGCACCCGCGCATAAGGGACGGAAAACCCAACCTTGAAGGCAGTGCCGGTGGGAAAGCCGGCGACGCCCAGCGTGCTCGAGAGCCCGAAGCCCTGGTCGATCTCCGGATTGACCCACAGCTCGGCGCCCTGCCACAGCCGAAGACCGGCATAGAAAGTCGTGTCCCAGGTTTCGCGGCCCTGGTTCGGGTAGAGGCTGTTGGGACCCACATAGGGAGAGCGGAAGGGAGGAGCATTCTGGCTCACGAACGTGGTCTGCCCGTGCAGGGCAAACCAGCCCAGGTCCAATGCCGATATGCCCTTGGTGAAGACCTGCGGATCGATGCCGCCGTTCTCGCCGAGGCGATAATTGAAGCCGAGGCGGATGCTCTGGACGCTCAGGTTGGAATCGAAAGCCTCGGGGGTGGCGGGAAAGTACACGTCGCGCCACCCGAACTGCGTGTAGAGATATTCAAGCCGTGCGCTCCATTTCGAGGTCAGCGCAAGCTCGATGCCGCCGCCCGCTGCCCACCCTCTGCGTCCAACAATGAATTTCGGCTCGACGGTGCCCGCGCTTGGGCCGACGCTATTCGAACCGATAACCTGCGTGCGGGTGAATTGGTCGTAGGTCCACGCCAGCCCTGCGGTTGCATAAAACAGCCAATGGCCGGGCGCATAGCCGATGCGGGCGCGCACCGTGCTCGACCATTGCACCATCTCCACATAGGTCGCAACACCGGTCAGGTCCGAGGATATG
>Ga0306925_10002977_pt1 | contig 14805 bp, 16 predicted proteins | sample flu12Cox44000176_FD_203755 | JGI IMG/M metagenome (GOLD analysis project Ga0306925, IMG submission 203755) | Lab enrichment of tropical soil microbial communities from Luquillo Experimental Forest, Puerto Rico - flux8day.12C.oxic.44.000.176 (v2)... | ecosystem: Environmental > Terrestrial >... | reverse complement strand
CTGATCGATAAAGCGGGCCCGCGCTACAAGGCCCTCGGGCTCCGCGTCGCGCTCGACTCGCCCGAGCGGCTGGTCGAGCGCGCGCTGACCGAGCCGCGCCTGCTCGTGACGCCGCTGGTGCGATGTGGTGGCCGCGTGGCGATCGGCTATACGCCCGAGGCCTGGCAGGAGTGGGTCGACGCCGCGAAGCAGGGAGGGGGCAAGCCCGCATGACGCCGCGCCCGTTCACGATCAAGGTGGCCGACGATGTGCTCGCCGATCTTCGCGCCCGGCTCGAGCGTGTGCGCTGGCCCGACGAAGTTCCGGACGCGGCCTGGCGCTATGGCACGAGCGTCGTCTACATGAAGGAGCTCGTCGAGTACTGGCGGACCCGCTACGACTGGCGGGTGCACGAGGCGCGGCTGAACAAGCTCCGGCAGTTCACCGTCGAGCTCGACGGGATCGATCTGCACTTCATCCACGAGCCCGGCGTGGGCCCCGCGCCGATGCCGCTTCTCCTCTCGCACGGCTGGCCCGGCTCGGTGGTGGAGTTCGAGCGGATCCTGCCGATGCTGACCGACCCGGCGCGCTTCGGTGGGGATCCGAAGGACGCGTTCACGGTGGTCGCGCCGTCGCTGCCGGGCTACGGCTTCTCGTTCCGTCCACACCAGCCGCGCTTCGGCGTGGAGGAGATCGCCGACACGTTCGCGCGCCTGATGACGGACGTGCTCGGCTACCGCCGCTTCGCCGCTCAGGGCGGCGACTGGGGCGCATTCGTCACCTCGCGCCTGGGTCTCGCGTATCCCGAGCGCCTGGCGGGCATCCACGTGAACCTGCTCGCGGTGCGCCGCGATCCGGCGCTGCCCGACAAGCCGAACGCCGAGGAGCAGGCCTACATCAAGCAGCTCCAGACCTGGCAGCGGGAGGAAACAGGCTACCAGTGGATCCAGGGCACGCGGCCGCAGACGCTTGCCTTCGGCCTCAGCGACTCTCCGGTCGGGCTCGCGGCGTGGATCGTCGAGAAGTTCCGGACGTGGAGCGACTGCGGCGGCGAAGTCGAGCGGAGCTTCTCGAAGGACACCCTGCTCACCAACGTGACGGTGTACTGGGTCACCGGCGCGATCAACTCCTCGTTCTGGCCCTACTACGCGCGGTTCCATCGCCCGTGGCCCTTGCCGGACGGCCAGCGCATCACGGTGCCCACGGCGTACGCCGCGTTTCCGCGTGAGATCCTGCTGCCGCCGCGTGCCTGGGCCGAGCGCAGCTACAACATCCAACGCTGGACGACGATGCCGGCCGGCGGGCACTTCGCGGCCCTCGAGCAACCCGAAGCCCTCGCCGCCGACATTCGGGCCTTCTTCCGCCCGCTGCGCTGATCGCCTACCGCCTGGATAGGCCCCGTTCGAGCGCGGGCTTTGCCCGCGCAATCCGTAGGGGAAGCTCGAAGGGGGCCGTCGAGGCCCCCTTCGATGTGCTATCCGATGAGCCGGCGCGCCTTGGCCGGATTCGAGACCGTGATGATCACGGTCGCGCCGCCGCGGCCCGCCGTCGTGGCGTAGGCCGTTTTGATGTTGACGCCGCCGCGCGCGAGCTTGTCGGCGACACGCGCCAGGGCTCCGGGCTTGTTGCTGAGCCGCTTGGCGAACGCCACTTCCTCGGCGAAGCGCACGCGCGCCTTGCGAAGCGCCCGCTTGGCCAGCGTCGGCTTGTTGACGACCATGCGGATCTTGCCGCGTCCCGCGGCCTCGGCCGCCGAGAGCGAGAGGATGTTGACCTTGGCCTCGGCCAGCGCTCGGCCGATTCCCGCGAGCACACCTCGCTTGGACTGGAGCGAGAGGACCAGCTGGGTCGTCTTGGGCATCGTGCGTCTCCTTCTTGCCGTCGTGAGCTGCACGCCTCAGCGCGTGTAGGCAGGGAACACGCGCCGCACGGACTCCGGATCGTTGATCGCGAGCATCCCGCTGACGAGGCGGCGCGCGGCGCCGCGGACGACCACGAACGTGATGCGCGCGGTCGCGACGACCTGCCCACCGGCTCGCGCGACGATCTCGGTGTCCTGGTAGCGCGCATCGTCGGGGCGCGGGCGCACCCCGACGCGCGCGCCGCTCACCGTGACCGGCGCCTCGAAGGGAGCGGGACGATGAAGCGTCACGCGAAGCTCCGTCGTCATGCCGGATTCGCCCGTGGCCAGCGCGCCGAGCCAGAACGCCGCCTCGTCGAGCAGGGTCGTCAGCGCAGCGGGCGCGAGCGTGCCGTCGGCTCTTCGAAACGGCGCTCGCGGCTGCCACGTGCCACGGACCGTGTCGGCATCGAACGCGAGCTGGGCGCGCAGGCCCAGCTCGTTGTCCGTGCCGCATGCGAAGCACGCGCGCGAGATCGGCAGCAGATGTCGCTCGGCGTCGTCATCGTCGGCCGGAAGGGGGCAGGGGGGCTCTGCGGGGACCACGCTCGCCACACCTCTCGAGTCCATTGCTGTGACTTCTCGTCGGGTCGATCCTGACAACACGGATCCCCGCAGAGCCCCCCCGCCCCCTCCCGGCCGACTTGGCGCGTCGTCGGCATCCGTTCCCAAGATCGCGACGCGGCCGTCGACGAGCACAGCCTCGCTCTGGTCGCAGAGCAGGAAGAGCTCGGTCGAGTCTTCGTGGCTGCGGCGCAGGGTTAGCGGGAGGCCGAGCGGGACGCGGCGGCGGTAGAGGCCGGTGACTTCGCGCGGCACGGTCACGCCGGCGAGCGTGTCGAACACCGCGAGCACCGAGCCGCCGTGCGCGGTCTCGGGGAGGCCCTGCAGGGCGGGATCGAGCGTGAGGATCAGATCGCGGCCGCTGATCTCGACAGCGTGGCGAAGCGTGGCGTCGACGGTGGTCATGCGATAATTTTCGAGTGTCGCCGCCCATTTTAGCCGACAAGGCTTTTGTCCGGGCGACGATCACCAACTTCTTTTTCTTCTTCAGCCTGAACTGCTTCATCCTGCTCCCGCTCTATATCGAGGGCGTCGGCGGGACCGAGGTCGAGATCGGCCTCGTCATGGGCCTCTACAACGCGATCGGCATCCTCTGCCAGCCGCTCGTGGGCCCGATGGTCGACGCGTTCGGGCGCCGACGATTCATGATGACCGGCACGGGCCTCGTCATCGCCGCGGCGCTCCTGGCCACCACGACGCCGTCGATCCCGCTGCTGGCGCTGGTGCGCGGCCTGCAGGGGATCGGCTTCTCGGCGTTCTTCGTCGCGAACTATTCCTACGTCCTGGATCTCACGCCGCCCTCGCGCCGGGGCTGGGCACTCGGAATCTACGGCGTCGCCGGGCTCGTGGCGACCGCGATCGCCCCGCTCGTCGGCGAGGCGGTGGTCCGCCGCATGGGGTTTCGGCCGCTCTTCATCATGTCGACCGCCATGGCGCTCGTCGCCGCCGGCTACGTCTGGAGCCTGCCGCGCGGCCGGCCGGGCACGCCGATGCCGATCGAGGGCTCCCTGTGGCAGCGCGGCGGGCTCGACGAGCTCCGCCATCGCCACATGGTGGTCACGCTCTTCTTCGGTCTCGGCGCGGGCACGATTTTCGTCTTCGTACCGACCTTCGCCGACAGCCTCGGGATCGAGACCCTGGCTCTCTTCTACACGGCGTTCGCGGTCGCGGCGATCGGGGTGCGCGTGTTCGGTGGCCGCCTGATCGACACCCATGGACGGCGCGCGGTGATCGTGCCGTCGATGTTCGTGCAGGTCGGCGCCACCGCGCTCCTGTCGCTGCTCGGCTTCGTGGTCAGCCGGACGAGCCTCATGCCGATCGTGCCGGTGCTCGTCGTGATCGGGCTGATGTCGGGCAGCGCGCACGGCCTGCTCTACCCGGGGCTGGCCGCGATGGTGACGGATCACGCGCCGGAGACGCGGCGGGGGGTCATCGTGGCCATGTTCAGCGCGGTGTTCCTGGTGGGACAGACGGCGGGCTCGTTCGTGTTCGGCTACATCACGCACGCGATCGGGTACGCGTTCATGTGGATGATGCTCGCGTCGTTCCTCTTGATCGGCGCGGCGCTCAGCATGGGGCTGGTCGAGCGTCACCTGACCGGCGGCGCTATACTGGCTGCACCGCCTCGCGAACAGGAGTCGGCATGAACTCGAGTGTCCGGACCGGCGTGATCGGCCTGTTGGTCGTCGTCGTGCTCGCCATGCCTCACCGTGCGTCCGTCGCCCCCGACCGTGCGGAGGTGGCCCCGCCGAAGCCGACCGGCGCGCAGGAGGTCGAGGTCGTCGCGGTGATGGTCGATCAGAACACGCAGCAGCCGACGGTCCTGCTGCAGGGCAAGCGCGACAAGCGCTCGGTCGCCCTGGCGATCGGGCTCGCCGAGGCGACCGGCATCGCGGTGCCGCTCCCGCACGATCTCTTCCTGACGCTCTTCAGCCGGCTCAAGGTGAGCTTGACGCGCGTCGTCATCACGGATCTGCGCGACGACATCTTCTACGCGATCGTCTATCTGAACGCGGGCGGGCCCGAGTTCCAGCTCGACGCGCGCCCGTCGGACGCGATCGCGCTCGCGATTCGCGCGAAGGTGCCCGTGCTCGTCGAGGAGCGCGTCTTCGAGAAGGCCGGCAACAGCGCGGCGCCGAAGCGCCCGTCGATCTGACGCCATGGCCGAGCCCGAGCGGACCGAGAAGGAGTGGGCGCTCCAGCGGCGGCTGGAAGACGTCTTCGTCAAGCTGGGCGAGAAGTATGGCGACCTGACCGGGCGGCTCGAGACGAAGCTCAAGTCGACCGTAACCTTCGACGACGTCGGCGGGCTGCTGCAGGCCAAGACCATCCTCAAGGGATTCGCGCTCGCGCTCACCGAGCCAGACCTCTACCGTCAGTGGGGCATCGAGCCGCCGAAGGGGCTGCTCCTCTACGGGCCACCCGGCACCGGGAAGTCGAAGCTCGCCCAGGCGCTCGCGACCACGTCCGGCGCGATCTTCTACCACCTGAAGCTGATGAACCTCACCTCGAAGTTCGCCGCCAACACCGGCGATCTGCTCCAGGAGATCCTCAAGATCGCGATGGCCGAGGGGCCGGCGGTCCTGTTCCTCGACGAGGCCGAGGCGCTCTCGCTCGAGCACCTGCTGCCGCCGCCGCAGGCCCGGGAGGCGAGCGCCCGGCTGGTGGCGGCCCTCTGCGAGAAGCTCGACGCGATGAGCACGGCCGAGCGCATCCTGGTCATCGCGTCGACGACCCGCACCGACGCGCTCGACCCCGCGCTGGTGGCGCCGGGTCGGCTCGACCACCTCATCGAGATCCCGCCGCCCGATCCCGCAGCGCAGCGCGAGATCCTGGAGCTGATCCGGCTCCGGACCGAGAAGGCGGCCGGGCGTCCGCTGTTCGAGAAGATCGACTACGACAAGATCCTGCCGGTCATGGGCGGCATGAGCGGCGCCGACCTATCGGTGATCGTGCGCCGCGCCCTCGAGGTGAAGGTGCGCGCCGCGGCCGAGCGGCCGGGCGTGCCGCCCGTGTCCACCGACGACCTGCTCGACGCGATCGACAGCTACAAGGGTATCCGGGGGGTCGTGGAGAAGATCCGCTACGGCCAGTATCTGTGATCGCCACCACGAAGATCCGCGTTCGCTACAAGGACACGGATTGCATGAAGGTCGTCTACTACGGCAACTACCTGACCTACTTCGAGGTGGGCCGCGTCGAATTCCTGCGCCAGCAGGGCCTGCCGATGTCGGATGTCGACCGGCAAATCCATCTGCCGGTCGTGGAGGCGCTGGTCCGCTATCGCAAGCCCGCGCGTCTCGACGATCTCCTCGAGGTGCGATGCTGGGTGAGCGAGCGCCGGCGGGCGAGCTTCCGCTTCGCCTACGAGATCCGGAACGAAGAGGGCGAGCCGGTCGCCACCGGCTCCACGCTCCACGCCTGCCTCGACCCGGCGACCAGCGAGATGGTGGCGGTGCCGCCCTGGCTCCTGGAGCGAATACCCGTCGTGGAGTCGACGTCGAAGTAGGCGTGTGGACGTTGTATACTGCGTAACCGGCCTCGATGATCGAAGTCGATCGCCTGACAAAAAGTTACGGCACCGTCGCCGCGATCCGCGACGTGTCGTTTAGCGTCCCTCCAGGGCAGATCGTGGGCTTCCTCGGGCCCAACGGCGCCGGGAAGTCGACGACGATGCGGATCCTCGCCTGCTTCATGCCGGCGTCGAGCGGGACGGCGCGTGTGGCCGGCTACGACGTGTTCAGCCAGTCGATGGAAGTCCGGCGGCGCATCGGCTACCTGCCCGAAAACGTGCCGCTCTACACCGACATGCGCGTGGCACCCTACCTCGACTTCGTCGCCGAGGTGAAGGGGGTCGGGCGCGCCGAGCGCCGGCGGCGGGTCGGGGAGGTCATGGACCGCTGCATGATCGCCGACGTCCAGAATCGCCTGATCGGCAAGCTGTCCAAGGGGTATCGCCAGCGCGTCGGCCTGGCCCAGGCGATCGTGAGCGATCCGGAGGTGCTCATTCTCGACGAGCCGACGATCGGGCTCGACCCCAAGCAGATCACCGAGATCCGGTCGCTCATCAAATCGCTCGCCGGCCAGCACACCGTGATCCTGTCGACGCACATCCTGCCGGAAGTCTCAATGGTGTGCGGCGCGGTGATCATCATCAACAAGGGCGCGATCGTGGCGCAGGGCCCGATCGACAGCCTGGTCGAGCAGATGTTCCCGACCTCGCGGGTCGAGGTCGAGATCGTCGGCCCGCCGTCGGCGGTCCGCGAGCGGATCCGGGCGATTCCCGGCGTCCTGTCCGTGCAGGACCAGGCGCCGGCGAACGGCGCCGCCCGCTACACCGTCGAGGCGGCCCGCGGCCGCGATATCCGCGCCGAGATCTTCCAGTTGGCCGCACAGCAACGGTGGGATCTGCTCGAGCTCAAGCGGGTCGGGATGACGCTGGAGGAGGTCTTCATCCGGGTCGTGGCCGGCGAGGAAGCCGAGGAGGGCTCGAGCGCGCCCGTGGCCGAGGAGACGACGTCGTGAAGATCTGGCCTGTCTTCAAGAAGGAGATGCGCCTTTACGTCACGTCGCCGATTGCGTATGTCGTGTTCTTCATCTTCCTAGTGGTCATGGGCTATTTCTTCTCGCAAATTATGGACTGGTTTTCGCGCGCCTCGCTCCAGTCCGCGATGAACCCGTCGATGGGACGCGAGCTGAACATCACCGACAGCGTCATGCGGCCGCTCTTCGGGAACATCTCCGTAATTCTCATATTGGCCCTGGTGCCATTCCTCACAATGCGTCTGCTGGCGGAGGAACGGCAGACCGGGACGATTGAACTCTTGTTGACGTACCCGGTGCGAGACTGGGAAGTCCTGCTCGGCAAGTATCTGGCCGTGTTCGGGCTTTACGCGGTGCTCGTTTTTCTAACGCTCCTCTACCCCTTGATCATGGCCTATTTCACGCGGGTCGAGTGGGGGACGATTCTCAGCGGCTACCTCGGCCTCTTGCTCATGGGCTCGTCTTTCCTGGCGGTGGGATTGTTCGCCTCATCGCTGACCGGCAGCCAGATCGTGGCCGCCACGTGGACGTTCGGGATCCTGCTGCTGCTCTGGGTGATCGGCTGGGCCGCCGATGGGCTTGGCGGCGCCTGGGGGAAGGTGCTGCAGCACCTCTCCACGCTCGAGCACAACGACAACTTCGCCAAGGGTGTCATCGACACCAAGGACGTTCTCTACTATCTGAACCTGACGCTGCTCGCGCTCTTTCTAGCGTTCCGCTCCCTCGAAGTACGGAGATGGAAGGGATGATCAGCCGGCTGCTCGACTGGGGCGGCTACCTCGGGGTCCTAGTGCTGGGTTTCGGGGCGATCCTGCCGTTCGTGCGCCCGGAGTGGAACCAGTACCGGTGGGAGTTCGTCGGCGTCGGCATCGTGCTCGTGCTGGTGTCGCTGCTGGCACGGGTCGAGGATTACCGCGGTCTCCTGAGGAGTCAGACGCTTCGCTACGGGGCGAACACCGCAGTCGCGATCGCGCTCGTGCTGGGCGTGACCGTCGTCGTGCAGGCGTTGTCGTTCCAGCACGGCGCGCGCAAGGACCTCACCGAGAACAAGCGGTTCAGCCTCTCGCCGCAGACCATCCAACTGCTCGGCGGCCTCAAGACCGAGGTAAACGCCGTCGCGTTCTATCGGGGCGATCAGCCCGGCAAGCGAGTGGCGGAGGACTTGTTCAAGCAATACGCCCGCTACTCGAACGGCAAGTTCACCTGGAAGAGCGCCGATCCTGACCTCGAACCCGGCCTGGCCAAGCGCTACGGCGTGGAAGCGTATGGCACGGTCGTGCTCGAGACCAAGACCAAGTCGGAAAAGGTGCTCGATCCCGACGAGGAAAAGCTGACGAACGGCCTCGTCAAGGTCACCCGCGAGGGCAAGCGCGTCGTCTACGTGATCCAGGGCCATGGCGAGCACGAGCTCGGGAACACGGAGCGGCCGGGATTCAGCGAAGCGAAATCGGCTATGGAGAAGGCCAACTACGACGTCAAGCCGTTGCTCCTCGCGCGGGAGGGCAAGATTCCAGACGACGCGGCGGTCGTGATCGACGCGGGTCCCCGGACCGATCTGCTGGCGCCGGAACTCGACGCGATCGACGGCTACGTCGGACGCGGGGGGAAGCTTCTCGTCATGGTGGACTCCTCCCTGCTCGCGCCGGTGCAGACCGCGTCCCTTAAGAAGCATCTCGCGAGCTATGGCTTCGAGCTCGGTGAGAACCTGATCATCGAGCTCAACCCCGTGGGGCGCCTGTTCGGCGCGACACCAGACATTCCGATCATCCAGCAGTACGAGTCCCATCCGATTACCCGCGATCTCGCCGGGACCATGACCGCGTTCCCGTTGAGTCGAACGGTCGACGTGGCCAAGACGCCCCCCAAGGGCGTCAGTCTCCAGTCGCTCGCCAAGACCAGCAGTCAGAGCTGGGCCGAGACGAACCGCGCGTCGGTGCAGCAAGGCCAGGTCAAACCGGACCCCGAAGACCCGAAGGGACCCGTGTCCGTTGCGGCGGTCGCGATCAGGGACAAAGCGAGAATCGTCGTCTACGGCACCTCCAATCTTGCATCGAACCAGTTCCTCAACTTCCAGGGCAACCGTGACTTCTTCCTCAACACGGTCAGCTGGCTCGCTGAGGAAGAGGATCAGATCTCGGTCCGACCCAAGGATACGAAGCAGACACCAGTGTTCATGAGTGCGAACCAGGCGCAGGCGGTGAAGCTCCTGCCTTTGGTGGTCCTGCCCGGGCTCGTGCTCATCGGCGGAATCGTCGCCGTCGTCCGCCGCCGCGCGGCGAACTAGCCGGGCCGGCCCATGCGCTGGCAAACGACCGCGGTCCTGGCCGCTATCCTGATCGCGCTCGGCGCCTTCTATTACGTCTACGAAGTGAGGCTCGGTCCCGAGCGCGAGAAGGCGGAGGGACGCAAGGGCCGGGTCTTCACGGTCGAGCCCGCCGACGTCGTCGAGGTCGAGCTCAAGCGGGCCGATAACACCGTCAAGCTCAGGCGCGAGGGCGACGGCTGGCAGATCCTCGCCCCGGTGAGCGCGCGCGGCGACCGCGGAGCGGTCGACGAGACCGTGACGTCGATCGTCACGGCACGCATGGACCGCGAGATCGAGGCCGATCCGAAGGCGCTGGGCGATTTCGGCCTCGACCGCCCCGCGGCGGAAGCGACGCTCAGGCTGAAGGACGGCAAGCCGCTCGGCCTGGTCCTGGGCGCCAAGAGCCCGACCGGCGTGTGGGTCTACGCGCGCGAGGCGGGCAAGCCGGCCGTTTTCGTGGTCGGCGACTCCGTCCTGCGTGACACCACCCGTCCGGTGGCCGAGTTCCGCGACAAGACCGTGCTCGCCTTCGATCAGAAGGACGTGGCCGGGCTCGAGCTCGACCTGAGCGACGACAAGATCGCGCTCGAGCAGGCCGACGGGAAGTGGAAGCTGACGCGCCCGCGGGCGCTCCCGGCGGATGCCGACATGGTGCGCGATTTTCTCGACAAGCTCCGGGCCGCGCGCGTCAAGGAGTTCACCGCCGACGCGCCGAGCTCGCTGGAGCCGTTCGGGCTCGACAAGCCGGTGCGGATCGACATCCACACGGGCCGAGACAAGGACCGCGCGACGAAGACGCTGTTGATCGGGCGCGCCGACACGGCCAAGAAGGGCGTCTACGCCATGCGGCCCGGCGAGTCCTCGGTGCTGCTGATCCCCGACGACACGTGGACGGCGGTGCCGAAGAACGTCGCGGCCCTGCGCGACAAGACCGTGGTCGGGTTCGACCGCGACAAAGTCACCCAGATCGAAATCGAGAGCCCGAGGGGCGCCGTGACGCTCGCCAAGGACGGCGACCGCTGGAAGATCACCGCGCCGCAGGCGCTCGCCGCCGACCAGGTCGAGGCGGGCGCCGTGCTCTTCAAGCTGCGCGACCTTCGCGCCCAGTCCTTCCTGAGCGACGACGCCTCGGGGATCCCGCGCTACCTGGCCAAGCCCACGGTGCGCGTGAGCATCACCGAGCAGGGTGCGCCAGCGCCGCGGACCGTGCTGCTGGCGCCCTCGCCGGAGAAGCGCGGCGGGGCTCCGACCGCCTACGCGGCGGTGGCGGGCCAGGGGCCGGTGGTGCTCGTCGACGGCAAGGCGCTCGACGCGCTGGGGCGCTCGGCCGACGACCTGCGCGATCGCACGCTCATCTCCGGGCTCGAGCCGCGGGACATCAAGCGCATGCGCGTGCGCGCGGGCGGCCAGACCGTCGTGGTCGAGCGCAGCGGCGAGGCCGACTGGAAGCTGGTCGAGGGCGGCAAGGGCGCGGCCAAGGCCGCGACCGTGGACAACCTGCTCTACGCGCTCCGAGCGCTCAAGTGGAAGACGATCGCGGCGGCGACGGGCGACGAGCCGGCCAAGTACGGGCTCGAGGCGCCGACGCTCGAGGTGACGCTCGTGAAGGCCGACGGAGGCGAGGCCGGCGCGCTGCTGGTCGGCAAGCGCGAGGGCGACCAGGCCTGGGTGAAGCTCAAGTCCTCGCCCGCGATCTACACCGTCGACGTCAAGCAGCTCGGCGAGACGCCGAAGGTGCCGGACGACTTCAAGGGCTGATCACGCCAGCAGGCCGAGCTCCCGGTAGCGCGGCGCGATCCGCTCCGAGATGAGCCCGAGCCGCTGCAGACGCGGCATCAGGTTGTCCTGGAACAGGAAGCTGTTGAACGACTTCGTCGTCTGGGAATTCCTCACCGTGTCGCGCCAGAGCGCGTCGCCGTCCCAGGCCATCTCCGCCCAGACGTTCTTGATCGACTGAAAGCCCGTCCGCTCGTCGCGGGCGTACATGTGATCACACGCCTTGAAGGTGAAGTCTTCTAGGTACTCGCGCTTGGCCGGCTCCATGTTCGGGATCGACCGCCGCAGCGCGAAGTAGCCGAAGTTCACGTGCCGGCCCTCGTCCTGCAGGACGTAGTCGAGCAGCTGCGCCAGGGTCGGATCTCTCGTCTGCTTGCGCATGACGTTGAAGGCGGCGATCGCGAGGCCCTCGACGATCATCTGCATACCCAGGAGCTTGAGCTCCCACAGATTGGTCGCCAGGATCTCGTCGAGCAGCGCCTTGAGCAGCGGGTCGACCGGGTAGATCTTGTGGAGCTTCTTGACGTAGCGCTCGAAGACCTCGACGTGTCGGCCCTCGTCGACGACCTGAGTCGAGGCGTAGAGCTTCGCGTCGAGCTCGGGGATCGAGTTCACGAGCTGGCCGCACACGACCAGCGCCCCTTGCTCGCCGTGGAGGAACTGCGAGAGACGCCAGGCGGAGACGCGGATCTCCACCTCCTTGCGCTGCTCCTCGGTGAGCTTCGGAAAGAAGTCGGTGCCCATGAACGCCATCTGCACGTTGAGCACCGGGCCCTCGGTGCCGACCGGACGGCTCCAGTCGATCGCCGCCGAGCCGTTCCACTGGTTTTTCTTGGCGGTCTCGTACAGGGTCGCGAGCTCGTCGTGCGTGGGCACGTAGTCGTAGTCCCACAGGGTCTCGAGCTGATAGGTCACCCGTCTGGCCGCTGCCGCGCTGGCTGTCGTCACGTGCTCACCTCGAGATCAAAGTTCGCATCCAGCATTCTACCGCGGCTCACGGACTCGAGGGCGCTCGCGTCCCCGCTCGCACGACGGCTCGCCGTTCTCGCCCGGACGGGGCACCTGGAGTAGGATGGGAGCCGTGCCGGACGACACGATCTATCTGGAGCAGATGGAGCTGGGGCCGATGCAGAACTTCGTCTATCTCATCGGCGACCCGCAGGCGCGCGAATGCGTCGTGGTCGACCCCGCGTGGGAGATCGACACCATCGTCGACACCGCGCAGGCCCGCGGCATGACCATCACCGGGGCGCTCGTCACCCACACCCACCAGGACCACGTCGGCGGCAGCCTCGAGTCCTGGGGCATGCCGGGACGCATTCCGGGGGTGGAGGAGCTCCTCGAGCGCGTGAAGGCGAAGGTCTACGTGCACAAGGCGGAGCGCGAGTTCCTGAAGGGGCTCGGCTCCGATCTGGTAAGAGTGGACAACCACTCGACCCTGACGATCGGCCGGCTCACGCTGACCTTCATGCACACGCCCGGGCACACGCCGGGCTCGCAGTGTTTTTTGATCGACGGCCGGCTCGTGTCGGGCGACACGCTCTTCATCGGCTCGTGCGGCCGGACCGACCTGCCGGGCAGCGATCCGAAGGAGATGTACTACTCGCTCACGCAGCGGCTCGGTGCCTTGCCCGACGACACGATCCTGCTCCCCGGTCACAACTACGGCGGCCCGTCCTCCACGATCGGCGGCGAGAAGCGCGGCAATCCCTTCATGCGCTTCGCCGCCCTCGGCGACTTCCTGCGCGTGATGGGCGGCGGGCGGATCTCCGCGCCCTAGCGGCACCTCGACCTGCCGGCGCGATCGCGCGCCGGGCGCCCCCGCGAGCGCGCGCCCGTACTGTACCGTCGCCACTGGTGCGAGGTGCTATCCTCGAAATCAGCATGTCCTTCAGCGTGCGCAACTGGCTCAAGGTGCGCTTCATCGCGGGCTTCTTCGTCACGGTTCCGGCGTTCCTCACCGCGTGGCTCCTGTGGATCTTCTGGAGCCGCATCGACGACACGTTCACGCCGTTTTACGTGCGGATACTCGGGCGCGCCGTTCCCGGGCTCGGCTTCCTCACGGCGGTCGCGATCATCCTGATCATGGGTACGATCGCCCGCAACGTGGTCGGGCGGCGGGTGCTCGCCTGGGGCGACATGCTCCTGCTGCGCGTGCCGATCTACCGGCGGCTCTACCCGTCGGTCAAGATGCTGATCGATTCGTTCTCGCCGGAGCGGCGCAGCGCCTTCGGCGCGGTGGTCCTGGTCGAGCACCCGCGGCAGGGCGAGTACGCGTTCGGCTTCGTGACGAGCGACGTGGTCGTCGAGATGCCGAACGGCAAGCGCGAGATGGTGAGCGTATTCATTCCGACGAACAACCTCTATCTGGGCGACGTCGTCATGGTACCGCGCGACGACGTGGTGCCAACGGGCCTGCCGGTGGAAGAGGGGATCCGGATCATCCTCTCGGCGGGCAACGCGACCCCGCGCCAGCTGCCGAGAAGCTAGCTCGCCCGACCCCGGGGCAACCGCTGCGCCCACTCGGTGACCGCCTCGCCGAGCGGGAACAGCTTGCCGAAGAAGAAGTGATCGGCTCCCTCGATCGTGGCCGCCTTGATCCATGGGCGCGCCGCGGTGAACCGCGCGAACTCGTCGGATGGGCAGTACTGGTCGCGCGTTCCGGCCACCGCCAGAGTCGGCACGCGGATGTCCTCGAGGAACCCGAAGTCGGACATCGCCAAGGGCGGCGCGATGAGCGCGATGCCCCCGACCCGGCCGTCGCGGCTGCCGACCAGCGCCGCGAGCCGAACGAATAGCCCGCGATTGCGAGCGTGCCACCGCCCATGGCTTTCGCGAGCGCGTCGAGCGCCGCCGCCGCATCGTCCTGTTCACCGACCCCGCCTCCGTGGACTCCGCCCGACGCCCCGACTCCCCGGAAATTGAAGCGTAGGGTGGCCAGACCGAGCCCCGCGCACACCTCCTGGACCCGCACGACGACTGGATTCTCCATGTCGCCGCCGTACAGTGGATGGGGATGGCAGATCACGACCCCGGCGGGCGGCGACGGGGGCAGGGCCAGGAGAGCCTCCAGGCTCAGATCGGGCCCTACAGTCAGGCTGATGGGCTGTTCGGGTATCATGTGCCGCCGATGAGAATACGGGTGGGGGCCTCGGACGTCCAATGGTCGTGTTGACCTGTTTTCTGACACGCCGCCGGATCGGCGCCTATCTGGACGAGGCTCTGGAAGATGTGCAGGCCCAATCCATCGCCAAGCACCTGAGCAGGTGCAGCAGATGTCAAGCTGAGGCCGAGAATATCCGGAGAGTCCGGGCTCTCCTCCAGCGCACGCTCAGCCTGGGCCAGAGCCGCGTAGAGCCCGACTGGTCGGGGTTCTGGCCGGGAATCGTGCGCGGGATCGAGGACGCCAAGCATCGGCAGACGCCGGCTCCGGTCCGAGCCCGCGGAAGCTGGTGGTGGCGGCCGCGTTTGACGCTCGGCGGCGCGCTCGTTGCCGCGGCGCTCGTGTCGGTCACGCTCTGGCAGCTGAACTCCGGCCCGCTCGCTCCCGACGCTCCCATCTTCGTCAACTCGGCTCACACCGATGATCCTCGAGGGACCGTCGTCGTCTACTCGCCGCACGAGCAGCAAGACGTGGCGGTGGTGTGGGTGCTGGGGCTCGACGAATCGTCTGACTGAGCGGCGCGGGGGGCGGGGGCGGGGTGGCGCTGCCCGTGACCTGCGTGGCTAGTTCGCTTTA
>Ga0306925_10002975_pt1 | contig 14806 bp, 16 predicted proteins | sample flu12Cox44000176_FD_203755 | JGI IMG/M metagenome (GOLD analysis project Ga0306925, IMG submission 203755) | Lab enrichment of tropical soil microbial communities from Luquillo Experimental Forest, Puerto Rico - flux8day.12C.oxic.44.000.176 (v2)... | ecosystem: Environmental > Terrestrial >... | reverse complement strand
CGCCGGCCCCGCGGCCCCTGGCTGACACTCAGTGCAATGGCCGCATGGGATACCGTCTTCCGCGCAAACCGGCAGGCTGAGGCGGTGCGCGTAATCTGCCCGGAGTATTGCCGTGCAGCACTCCGCCTCGATCGCCATGCCAGCCAGGAACTTATCAAAGGCATCCGATCGCAGTGGGTGCTCATCGATCGTGATCAGTATCATCGGGTCCTCTTATCGGCTTAGTCGTAGCGCGTAACGCGACCGCTGGACTTCTACTTGATTCCCTGTCTTTAACTAGAATTGACAACAGCTAATGCGTGCCAATGACAGCAAATCTAGTCTCCTTTGCTGCTCGTCAATGTGAACCAGATCACAATGGCGACAAAAAAATAGGCCTGCATGTCAGAATGTGCCCAGCGGGCCTGTCACGGCGGAAGCCGGGGGCCAGCACTGGATTGCCTGCCGACCGCGCTTCTTCTTGTCCGTCCCGGTGCTGCATCGGTACCCTGACCTTCTGCGAAAGGTCGGCGCGGTCGTGGACGAGGTCGATCGATGCGCCGGCGCGGTATTCGTCGCAGGTCGCGCGGATCGTCTCCGAGTGCCGGAAGCAGCGCAGGTACTCGGTCCACGCCGCCGGCTCAATCGCGTCCTCGTCGTCGTGCAGCAACGTGCCGAACATATGGCGCAGGCAGCCGAATAACACCTGAGAGTGCATGGGGTTGTTCCCCTCATTTTTACGCGCCCCCTCCCTGCCCACATCCTTTCCAACGGCCGTGCCGTTGCGCGGTCGCCGCTGGCCTTCGAGATGCGCCCCGCAGCCATCGCGCGCGCCCGCGCGCGGGGCCACCCACACGGCCGCCTCGAGCACCAGACGGTGACCTCGGCGCCGATCCGGTGATCGAAGGCGCGCGGAAAACGGCCGCAGCGCCGCTCGATATCGGCGAAGACGCGATATCGCCCCTCGGCGCGCAATGTGCCCAAACGCGTTTTCCAGAAGCCCTCGTAATCCATCGTGCCCCCCGCTGGTTACCGTTATTTTGGCTGAGGGGTTGCCGTTCTGTAGGCTGGGGGTAAGCTACTATCCGCTCGGTAATTTAGGATCCTCTCGCCGGGCGCCGGTGTGGTGAACTGGTTGACAGCGCTCTCCACCCCATCGCTCGCGCCGCTGCTGCCGATTGAGGTCACCTTGTAGTAATAGGTCGTCTGAGGCTTCAGATCCTGCATGCGAACCCGGAAAATCGTCTCCGGGTGGGTCCGGTTGAGCCGGATGGGATTTCTCGCCGTCTGGCTCAAATCCTCGGGATCCGTCCCGTAATGCAATGGCCGTGTCGTCATGGGCCGATTCGAGCTCCGGCGCTTTGGTGATCTCGACGTGCTCAGCTCGCTTTTGCGGAGGAGGGATCTGACCGAAGGTCGGATTGGAGAAGAACAGGCCGCCGGCCGCGGCGGTGATCGCCAGCTTTATGAGCAGTCTATTCATCGAACACACCCGAATTGCTGTCCCTTTGGAAGAATCCAACGGGAGTCTGGGGGCCGCGCGGCCCCATACAGGTCCCGGGCCTACGGGATTGGCATCGAGGGCAGCGGCGGGACATTGCAGATATCCGCTGCGCAGGGGAATTGAGTAAGACTCCAAGTAGGGGTGAGGGTCTCATTGCCTTGGGTCGATGCCGTAACACCGGGCGCGGTGGTGATGCACTGACCGGTAAAGGTATCGATGTTCTTGTAGGTGCTGACAGTCGGGTTGTTTGGGTCGAAACCGTCGGTCAGCGTTTGCAGGAATGCGACGATCTGGTTTTCCTCCTGATCCGTCAAGCCGAGCATACCGATGGTCATGTCGAGGTTTTGCGGAACCTCCTTCATCGGCCAGCAGTCCACCTTTTCCGTGGTACCGGCCGGGCAGTGTCCCGACGTGACGTTGAACTCGAAATTACCGACGTCGCGCGTATTGTAGAAATGGACGAGTTGCTTCAGGCTCTTGATGTAGCCGTTGTGAAAAAACGCCTTCTGGAAATACGGTATCGGCTTCCCGTTGGCGTCGACCTGACCGGCCTCGGTGGTCGGGCATTGCGGCGGTGTCAGCGCCACATCGCGGGCCGTCATCACCTGTTGTTGGCCGTCCACCATCGGCGCAAGGTGTAGCCAGTCCGGCTGGTTGGGATCGGGAAAGGTTTGCGGGCCGCTCCTCAGGAAAGTGCCGATCCACAAATCTCGATAGCGCATGCCGTCGGGATTGGGCGTAAACCCGAAACGATCCGGAACGCTCTCATAAAAGAGAGGAAGCCTGGGATTGAGCGGCAGGCCTTCATTGGCGAGGCCGTGGCAGGTGAACAGAGGCTGTACGCTGGCGGTGTTGCCGGTGTCGGTCTGGCCGGCCGTAAGAAGGGTGGATCTGCCGTCAACGTGGCAAGAGTTGCAGTTGCCTTTGCCGTTGAAGAGGTTGTACCCGGCCATTTCGTCCGCCGTCAGCGTGACGCCAGAATTGGGCTTTAGGAACCAGTCGAATTTCGAGTTGAAGGGGCTGACATCCACTGATCGTTCGAGGAATGAAAGGGACTGCCCCCAGTGATCATAAATGTTGGTTGCCTTGGTGCGGTCGGTCGGGCTCAGCGCGATTGGCGTCGCGCTCCCTTGGAACCTCCTTGCCCCATTGGGGATGGCGCAGATCTCAGCAGTGTTGGCCGGGAAACGGATGTCGAAGTCGACGCCCCACACCAGCTCAAACAGCTGTCGGTACGGTGCCGAGAGTAGCCGAAACGCGATGCAAGCCGTGTCGGCGAAACCCATTTCCAGCGGATCGACCGGAGGGCCCTGAGCCTGTTCGGCGTCGGGAGCCTGCAGCTTCAATCCGGTTGCACGTCCGTCCCAGAAATTTCCGCCAAAGAACAGTTGCTGTGTTGTATTGAAGTTGAGCACGGGGAACGTGTGTGAATATGTGTACCGCTGCGGCGTCCGCTTAGCGGCCCGATCGCGAAACGATCCGACATACGCGGCAGTCGTCAAATTTTCGGACGGGATCGGCCCGCCAAAGGCGGCGTACGGCATATGGCAGGCGGCGCAGGCAGTGTTCTGGAACACGGATATGCTCTCGTCGAAATTAAGCAGACCACTAGTATCCGTTGGGCCTGATATCCGTTTGGAACAAGTATTGGGGGGTTGCCTGCATAAGTCGGCATCGGCGTCAATGCTTGCCACTCGGCGAAATAACGACCGAAGATGGTTTGAATTTCGCGTCGAACCCTTAATAGCTCCGACTGCAAATCGGCCGGAAGGTCTCACAGGATGGTAACTCGGTCACCGTTACTCATACGCAGACGACGGCGGTAGGCCGCACTGAAATTATCATGGGAAATACCGAGACTGCCGGTCAAGGTAAGCTGTCGCCGACCCAGACCCGCAGGGAAACGAACTGGACCCCTTACTACATCTTTGCCGCCATCGCAGCGGTCGTCTTAATCGTCATTGCCATTGTCGCGCATGGGCATTGACGGAGATGTTGCGGGCTTCAATCCGCGCGACACCGAACACAGATGTTGATGCGGAAATCGAGAACCTTCGTCGAATCGCTGAGAAGAAAGGCCTTGAGCCAGCGCTGATCGACCGTATCGTCGATGAGGCTTATACCGTTGTTCGAGATTTCGTGAACCGAGGCCGAGAGCTAAAGGCGCTCGGAAGCCAACTGAAAGCCAAGCGCGCGCTTCGAGGTGACGGATATGAGGTCCGCGTGAGCTTCGATACGGTGCCGCAAGTCGGTCTGCTGTGGCGCGTTTTGGCGGCTTTCCGCCGATAGATCCGATGAACCGCAGCCGACGCGGTAGGTCGAGAAACCGCTCCTATGGGCGTGCACGAGCGTTGGCGCACATTGCCGCCGCCAAACGCCTAACCGCCGAATTGGGCGGCATGGATCAGGCCGTAAAGGCATACTTCTTCAGCCTACCGCCAGTCGAACTCTCTGCCGTGCTGGACGACTACCAGCGGACGTATGGCAGCAAAGCCCACGAATATGCCACCCAGACGATCCCGAAATGGCGCGCCGATCGGGTGCAGATGAGCGGAGAGGTAGCAGCGCGGCTGTTTAACTTATTGCCACCGCGAATGCCATTGGGCGTCAAATACAAGCTGGTCGAAGGTCTATGGCACCACGCTGGCCCGAGTTCGAAACATCGGATCAGAGTTGGGGCCGATGCTGATGAAGAAGACGTCATCGAACTTGCTCAATCAAAGATTACCGAGTTCGTTGTCAATCATAAGATACCGGAGAGCCTGGAACGCCGATTTAATTGGCTCTCTGCGGGTGATGTATCGGTCAAACAGATGCTTCTCAGCCACATCCAGGAGGTCGAGAAAACCATTGTGGTAGAAGCAGTGCGCGCGCAGGTGCCAGTTATGCTGGTACATTTACGGTCAGCGGGATCGCATACCGGACGGCTCGCGCAGATTGTTCGCGTGGGTAAACACGAACTTGAATTGTTGATGGATAAAGGCGTTACTGGCGCGCGGATCGAAGATCCGTCAGTGCTAATCCGACCAAAGCAACAAAATAGTTTACATCCCTATGTCTCTCTTGTCTCTCTATTCGTGGCTGCACTACTCCTCTTTCTCATCGTCCTGTCACGATCCCACCGATGAGAAAAATAGATGAACACTCCGCCAATCAAACGTCAGAAGAAAGTCGAACGCCGACACCTTCATAGCTTTCGTTATTTGTGCAAAGATTTTCCTGGGGGAGAGTTCATCGACAGTGAAACACCCGATTTCCTTGTCCGAACTCCAACTGGACGGAAGATCGGGATTGAACACATACAGGTTTCAAGAAAGATGGCACGGACGAAACCGCTGAGCAGAGCGATGAGGCGACGAAAGATCTTATCACGACAGCGGCGAAACGACACGCTGAATGCTTGGGACTACCACCGGCTCATGTGACCCTATTCTTCAACCCACCTTATCTTAGACGAACCACGGGTGCCAAGCGACGTTTTCTCACCAAAGCAGAAAAGCAAGGCATAGCTGAGAACATCGCGTTATTTGTTGGAACGCATATGCCTGCGCAGGGATGTTCGGTTGACTGCGATTGGCGACCGGGCCAACCCCGACAGGTAGACCTCATTCAGATCAACCGAGTCGGTCCGGTTGATCGCCACAATTGGCGTTGGCTGGAATACAATGCGATCCAGTATAACGCGATCAAGCGATTTCAGGATACGATTACCAAAAAAAGCAAGATGTATGATGCCTGTCTCCACAAATGTGATGAATGTTGGCTACTCGTTGTTGCTGACTCCTTTCTGTCTTCTGGAAACATCCATCCCGACGCGCCGAGCCTGTCTCACGTTTACACGTCGCCCTTCAATCGCATTTATTTTCTGGATCTCGTTCTTGGGCGGATCGCTCATCTGAACACCAAACCGGGGCTGTAGCTTTATTAAAGGAAGGCTTTGTCGAGAAGGGTTGGGTCATTCTGAGGGCCGCAATTTTTGGCGATTTTCAGGTCAGGAAAAGCAATGGTCGGTCAGAAAGCGATGACCGTGCAAAGCCAGCGCGGGCAGATGGGGTCTCCTGGGCCGCCGCGATTATCGAGTCAAATGGCTCTCGACGCCTCCATGGTGAGAGCACGTTCCGCCCGCATAGGGATGTTCGCTGAAGCTATAGGTGCCATCGTGGCATATTGCGGTCGCCCTTGGTGGCGGCGCATCGGTCTTTGAGTTACCGCATGGACTCGGCACCTGATGTCCATTGCTGTTGATATAGTAGCCGCAGTCGCCCGGCCTCTGCTCCGCATAGGCGACGTGCGCGACGCCGCCCAAAAACAGGATGCCGATTATTACGGCAGCGGCCTTGGCTGGGGAGGTAAGCCGACTCATGCCCAATAGGATGAGCGGCAGCGTTAAGAATAGGTTTGGTCCAGGCGGAATTAGCGAGCGCAGGCTCTCCGCTCCCACATGTCTTTGGCCTTGGCGTCGAGGACAGTCTGCCATTGGAGATTGGAGACTGCATCGGGACCGCCGCAGTCGAGGGGCACGACATGATCTTTTCGATAGCCGGGACAAGCACCGCTAGTCTGGCCCGTTGAAGGGCATGGGTGCTCGCGCTGGAACTCCCGTGTCACCGCATGGGATCGATACTCTCTCGCTGAAAGCGGGCCTGCGCTACAAGCGAGCGACAAGATGACCATGGCGACGAACGAACAGCCCGTTGTCAAAGGCCCTTGGCCCACGGGATCACCGGCACCACTGTCGAGATGAAGACCCCAAGCCGTAAATGGCAAAACAATTTCCACGTGGGGACGCTCGTCTACTCACCAGCCTGAGGCTGGGATGGCCGAAACCCTTTGGCTACCCATCGTCCGACCCAGAGTACCACGGTTCCAAGAACAAAAACCAAAATCGGAACGCCAATCGCCTTTTCAATCAAAGTCACGAAATATTGAACATAATACTGATTTGTAGTATAATCGATATCACCATGTAGACTCGGGCATCGGATAAATTTAGGATAGAAATAGAAAGAACATGTGATGCGATAATAGTATATCGAATACGGTATCCACAAAGCGGTTCCGATTACCCAGATGCGGCGGAGACCGCGAGCAAGATTAACTCTCACAGGCAGTGTCGCCAGAAAAGCTCGATCCAGGCGATGACGATCGCGGCGCTTCCAATCATCGTGTAGAGCGGCTTGAGGGCTTGCTCCTTGCGGAATCGCGTGACCCATTCGATGAGGAACTCCAGGTCGGCCTTAATGGCACCGAGATCCGATGTCTTCGGGATTACGTCGTGGCATCGGCGGATGATAATCGTCTGCATGGCGATCTTCATGCCAGATCATGGTTGACGGTTGGTTACGATGAAGGACGCAAGGCTCTGCCGGTCAACGGGAACCAGTCTCTCGGCGTGACCAACTCACCGCCGCTCGCCGCACGACGATGAGGCTCGGCCGCGTCAAACGATCCTAGAGCACGACATTCGTCGCGAAGAACGCCGAGGTCCCGCTTAGCCCGTCGCACGATCGTCGGATAGCTGGGGGGAGGGAGGAAAATAAACCCGTGGACATTGACGAGTGCCTACGCGGCCTCGGCCTCGGGCGATACGCGCCCACCTTTGCCGAAAACGCAATCAATTGGGACGTGCTGCCGGACCTGACCGCAAACGATATGAAGGAGATCGGCGTCGCCGCGGTCGGCGATCGGCGTCGGCTTCTGTGCGCCCCCTGCGCCGCCGTTCCCTTCGCTTTGCCCCGGGATCACTACCAGTAAAGTCATCGAAGGGGGCGTCACAGCCACTCAGCCCTTGACGCTAATTTTCCACAGCAACGCCATCTTCGGCGGGCCGCTGGTGTTCGAGCCGATCTGGCAGCGGCTCGGAATTGGTGCAGTGCTGAGTGCGCTACTGCGAGGGCGTGGCGCTGAGTTTGCTGTCGAGCGCGCGGCTTTCGCCAGTGTGCTGCGCCAGCTGTTCGTGTCGGGCTCGGACAGCACCGAGTTCGTTTGCACGACCCTCGGGTAGATAACGCAGAAGCGTTAATGCCGGACCAGCCTCAGCGCTTCGGTAATGGCACCCGCCGGATGCCGTCGGGCCCGCGCGTCGGCACCAGCATCTCAGGCTCAGCCGGCTCGCGCTGTTGCCCAGGTTTGTTTGGCTGCGACTCGGTCGAAATGTGCTCGGACGAGGCGAGCGCATTATTCCCAGAGGTCGGCTCATCCCGCGGCTTGTTTGATTGCGGCGGAAATACCGTCCGCCCAACATCGGCCATTTCTGCGCCGTTTACTGGGCCACCATTGGTCAAATGATCGATTACCGGTTCCGCGGCGTCTTTTTCGCCACAGCCGACGGTGATGATGGCGGCTCGCCGAACCGGCGGGGTAACACACAGTACGTTGGCCACACGCCACCGGCGCTTTCTAGGGGCAGGGCTCCACCTTAGCCTACTGTCTCATTTTCGGGTCCACCTCATGTTAACCTTCGCGTACAGTCGGCTCGCTTTGCAGGATCAGGCGGACGAGCTCGGCCTGACGATGGGTACCGGTCTTGTCGAACACATGGGCGAGGTGGGTGCGTGCCGTTGCCAATGAGATGCCGAGCCGGTCCCCCGCCGCCTGCACTCCATGAGCCTTCAATATCTCGCGGGTGAACCCGGCTTCCGCCGGGGTCAGCCCGAAATCCTGGCGAAGGGTTTCGCGGCGGACGAGGGCAGCCTCCTCCGGATCCGTGATGAACAGGATCGCTCGCGGCCGAAAGACATCGATCCAGGTGCGCCGCGCACGTTGCGGTATGACGAGCACTGTCAAGGGCGCCCGGTCCTCGCGGGAGAGCCGTAGGCGCCCGCCGGCGCCGCCAAGCTCGTCTTTCGGCTCGGCGCAATCGGCGATAAGTCTGCGTAACAGCCGTGTTTCGCCCGAGGTTTCGGCGCGCACAGCATCGCGCCCGAGGAACAGACCGCCACCGGCCAGAAGCATCCTTTCGGCAGCGTTGTTGGCAAAGATCACCCTCGCACCCGCGTCGACCAGCAGCACGCCCTGGTGCAGCCGGTTCAGCATCTCGGCCGAACTCGTCGATGGCCCATCGACACTGGCGAGGCGCAGCTGCAGCTGCACGGCGCGCTGCAGGTGCGGGATCAGAGTAGCGAAGAGCCGGATCTCGCTTGCGTCGAAATCGCCCTCCGAGTAGCGGCGCCCTACCGTAACCACCGTCGAAACGGTACCTTCGACCAGCAGGTTCGTTCGCATCATCGCTTCAATGCGCTGCGGCTGGTAAAATTCGTTGAAAATGGCGGTGCGACAATGCTCTTCGCGGGACATAAACGTTTCCGGCATAAATACCGCGCCTACCGGGTAATTTCCGCCACGCTGCCAGAAAATGTCACGACTGGCCCAATACTCCGCAAAGCTGCGCGTATATTGCGGATCATGACGCGGTGCGAGGTTCGAGGTGACGTAAGTCGTCGAATTGTAGCTGCCAAAATGAGCGCCGGTCGGAGCCGCGAGTAGATCGGCGAGGCAGTTGAGCATCCTCGGCCAAGCGTTGGGATCCAACGCCGTGTCGTAGATCAATCCAATGAACTCGGAGACGTTTTCCAAGCGCATTGCTGCCCTCCGTCAGCGCGAGTGGAACCATTATTTTCTTTCGGGCCCGGGCATAGCTGAACATGCCAACTCACCACCGGACCGATCCCGCGAGGCACTCGTCACTCTCGCCACCGGTTTCAACGATTCCGGCAGCTTTGTCCGCACCCTCTTCCCGCCGAGCCCCAGCCCCAGCCGCAGTTTTAGCTTCGACGGCTGGACGGTATCGGCCAACGCCGGCGCCTCCTTCAGCGATAAGGGAATTCTACTCGCCGATCCCCTCCCGCCGGCTACCCGCTTTCTGGATCTCTTCGGCGATCCGGTGGTCGGCTGCACCGATAGCGCCACCTTCTATTATGCTTCGCTCGCCACGAGAACAACCACTGGCCCCCCGTTCTTCGGCTTCACCGCCATCTCCCTATCCAAGTCCACCGATGGGGGAGCGAGCTTTGGCGGGGCCAAGATCGCAGTCCAAAAGCCCATTTTCACCTTCCCACCATTCACTCTCCATTCTTTAGACAAGGAATGGATGGCTGTGCAGCGCGTCTCGGGCGCGGACACCATTCACATCACCTACACTGACTTTTTCTTCAATTCGCCGCCTTGCCCCGGCTCCGGCGTCTCCATCGAATACGTGCGCTCGACGGATGGGGGAGCGACCTTTAGCAGTCCAATAGTCATCGACCAGATCTGTGGGTTCTTTCCTTTCCTCGAGGATTCTCATGTGGCGGTGGGTAATGGAAGCGACGTCTACGTCGCCTGGGAGAGCTACCCCAATGGTTTTCGCCCGGGCCGGCAGATCAAGATCCGGAAGTCAACGAATGGCGGTGCCAGCTTTGCGCCCGCTGTGGTTGTCACAGACGTGACTGCCGTGGGGAGCGGCTTTTACGTTCAGGGCCTGTTCCGGGACTTCTTCGACTTCCAGGGTCTGGCCGTCGATACCACTGGCGGGCCCAAGCGCGGCAATGTCTACATCACCTGGCAGGATGGACGCAATCTGAACCAGACTGACCCCTTCGGCTTTATCGGTGGTGGCTGCCCCGTCGGCAGCCCACCCGGACCCGGCTACTGTTTCGGGGATGTCTTCTCCACCCGCTCCTTGGATGGTGGTGCGACATGGTCAGCGCCCGTCCGCGTCAATGATGACCCCATCACCCTGATGGTGGATCAGATGTTCCCGGCGGCGGAGGTGGACGGGAAAGGGCAGCTGTTCACGGTGTTCTCCGATCGACGTCGGGATAGCAGGAACTTCCTGATCGACACCTTTGTAGCTATATCTCCCGATGCCGGGCAAACCTGGAAAAATCATCGCGTCACCAAGAACAACTTCGCCGCAATCCATGGCGAGGACCTTGTCGTCAACCCCGCTTACATGGGGGATTATCTCGGCATTGCCGCGGACCGCCTAAGGCAGCGCGATGGAGTAATCGTATCTTGGAGAGACAATTCCCTTGGGGATCCAAATGTCGCCTTCGCCAGAGTGAGCGGCGAAGAAGAAGACGAGGAGTGAGCGGCCGACGCCAATTCTAGCGAGGACGCTTCCTCAGCGGGCTCCAGTCAAAGAGGCCGAACTAAGCATCGATCTGCACATAAACACGGAGGACGCAACATGAGGTTCCCAAAGCCATCAAACCAATCGCATAAGAACAGCGTCCAATGGCTGCTCTTCGTAGTGCTATTGCTGCTGGCGCCAATTGTCGGACGAGCAGACGAATTCGACGACCGAAAAGACCATCTTCAGCAGTTGATCGATCAGGCCAACATCATCAGAGACAACCTCGGGTCTGATCTCGTCAACGCGCTGTCTAAAGGTGGCGCTCGGTTTGTTTTGCTGGGGGATAAGGCCGACCTCCTGATGGGGGCCCTGGATGCCGCAAAGCTGGCGAGCAACCCTTTCGAGGCCGAGAACTTCATCTCCCGCCTCGCGGGAAGTGATACGAGCGAGGAGGCCGTCGCCTGGTGCGGCAGGAATGCCATCATCGGTTTCAATGATTCCGGCAGCTTTGCCCGCACTATGTTCCCGCCGAGCCCCAGCCCCAGCGGCAGTCTTAGCTCGGACGGCTGGTCGGTTTCGACCAACGCCGGCGGGTCCTTCAGCGACAAGGGGATTTTACTCCCCGATCCCGTCCCGTCGGGCACTCTCCGTGTGAATCTCTTCGGCGATCCCGTGGTCGGCTGCACCGATAGCGCGACCTTTTACTACTCCTCGCTTGCCACGAGAAGAACCACCGGCCCACCCGTCTCCTTCTTCAGCGCCATCTCGCTGTCAAAGTCCACCGATGGAGGAGTTAGCTTTGGCGGAGCCAAGATCGCGGTTCAAAAACCGGCCTCTTCTCACTTCCTGGACAAGGATTGGATGGCTGTGCAGCGCTTCTCAGGCGCGGACATCATTCACATCACATACAGCGATTTTTTCTTTGGTCCGCCTTGTCCTCCCCCCGTCCCCATCGGCGTCTCCATCGAATACGTGCGGTCGACGGATGGGGGCACGACCTTTGGAAGTCCGATCGTCATCGACCAGGTCTGCGGGTTACGTCCCTTTCTTCAAGATTCACATGTGGCGGCGGGTAACGGAAGCGACGTCTACGTTGCCTGGGAAAGCTTCCCTAATCTCTTGGGCCCGGGCCGGCAGATCAACATCCGGAAGTCAACGAATGGCGGCGTGAGCTTTGGGCCCGCCGTGGTCGTCACAAACGTGACGGCCGTGGGCAGCGGCTTTTACGTCCAGGGCTTGTTCCGAGACAATTTCGACTTCGAAGGTCTGGCCGTCGATACCAGTGGTGGATCCAATAGTGGGAACGTGTACATCACTTGGCAGGACGGACGCAATCGGAACCAGACCGACCCGTTCGGCTTCTTTGGTGGCTGCCCCATCGGCACCCCACCCGGGCCGGGCTATTGTTTCGCGGATGTCTTCTCCACCCGCTCCCTGGATGGCAGTGCGACATGGTCTGCACCCGTCCGCGTCAATGATGACCCCATCACCTTAAAGGTCGATCATATGTTCCCGGCGGTCGAGATTGACCGGAATGGGCAGGTGTTCACGGTATTCTACGATCGACGCCGCGACAGCAGAAACTTCCTGATCGACACCTTTACGGCTAAGTCCCGCGACGCCGGACAAACCTGGAAAAACCACCGCGTCACCGAGAAGAACTTCGCGGCAATCCACGGTGAGGATTTTTTCGCTGACGCATCTTACATGGGGGATTATCTCGGCGTTGCCGCCGATCGGCTAAGGCAGGGCGACGGTGTGATCGTGTCTTGGGGAGACAATTCCCTTGGAAATCCAAATGTCGCCTTCGCCAGGGTGAGCGGCGAAGAGGAAGACGAGGAGTGAGCAGCCAACATCAACTTCGGTGAGCGCAGTCTGAGGGTGAGTTCGCTCAACCTCCCCTCCCTCGCGAGCGAGGGGGAACTGAGCGCCGATGTCGGCTGGCGCAAGCCCACCCGGCCGATGTCAAAGCGCCGGCGCTGCCCAAGCGGGCGCAAACCGCATCTCGTCGATATCCACAGCGCTCGGACGCAGACCAGGCTCGCTGCACAAGACGATCAGTGCTGATTTTGTGAGCCGCCACGCCTCTGGCATCCGATAGCGGGGCAACGAATGACAGCTTCCCACACCCGTTTGAGCCGATCGTGACGGGTATCGCGAACGGCAGGTATGGGGCAACAAGAGCGGTTCGTGCCGCCAAGGTCGAGCGGCCGGTGTCGGTTCAGTTAAGGGACGTTCGGGGCGGCACTCGGGGACGGGCGAAACGCGCCGATTCCGGCCGCTCGCGGCTCCTCGATCAAACCCCAAGGTTTGATCCTAAACCGGCCGTTCTCTATTCCCACCCGGCGGTGGGAATTTTGCGCCGATCACTGTCGACCTGCGCCCGCCAGACGACCCTGTGGAGGCATGACCGATCCGAGTATGATCGAGTAGGCAGCACGACCCCGCGAGGTCGCACATGAGTCCGGCAACTGAGAACGCGTTAGCCGATCCACAGCAGGTCGTAGCCAATCTCCAGCGGCAGCTCGACGAGCGCACGGCCGAGCGTGATGCGTTGCGGCGTGAACTCGCTGATGCGAGAGAGCAGCAGACCGCGACCGCCGAGGTGCTGCAGGTCATCAATTCCTCACCCGGCGATCGCATTCCTGTCTTCGAGGCGATACTTGAAAAGGCGCGCATCCTCTGTGGTGCCGCTCACGGTAGTTTGAGCCTTGATGACGGCGAAAGGTTCCGCGCGGTGGCAATAAACACCCGATCGCAAGAGCTTGCCGACTGGATGCGGCAGGGGTTCTCGCTTTCGGACTTCCCGTTCCTCAAGGCCGTTAGTCGACGGCGCTCGGTTGGTCCACGTCCCCGATTTGGCCGAGATCGGCAATCCTTACGGCGCACGGACAGGTCTTTACATGCCACTGCGCAAAGACGGTGCGTTGCTCGGCGTGATCGCTACTGTCCGCCTTGAAATTCGGCCGTTCAGCGACAGGGAAATCGCGCTCGTCGAGAACTTCGCTGCGCAGGCGGTCATCGCGATAGAGAACGCGCGGCTGTTGACCGAGACCCGCGAAGCCTTGGAGCAGCAGACCGCCACCGCTGAGGTGCTTGGCGTCATCAACTCCTCGCCCGGCGATCTTGCGCCCATCTTCGACGTGATGCTCGAAAAAGCGATGCGTCTGTGCGAGGCCAGCTTTGGCAACATCGCCACTTATAATGGAGAAGGATTCGACTTCGTTGCGGCCCGTGGCCATCGCGAATTCGACGAGTGGGCTCGAAGGAGCGGACCGATGCTGCCGGGACCCGGCATGGCCATGGAGCGGATGCTGCTGGGAGAGAACGTTACTCATATCGCGGACATCGCGCAGAGCGAGGCTTACCGCGCCGGTCATCCGTTGCGGCGAGCGCAGGTCGAGATCGGTGGCTTCCGTACTCAGCTTTCCATAGCGCTGCGCAAAGACGAGACCTTGCTCGGCGTCATTGCTGTTTTCCGGCAAGAAGTACGGCCGTTCACAGACAAGCAGATCGCGCTGCTGCAGAATTTCGCGGCTCAGGCGGTCATCGCGATGGAGAATGCACGGCTCCTGACCGAGACACGCGAGGCATTGGAACAGCAGATCGCGACTGCAGAGGTGTTGCAGGTCATCAATTCCTCGCCCGGCGACCTCACCCCAGTGTTCGACGCGGTGCTCGAAAACGCAACGCGGCTGTGCGAAGCGCCCTTTGGCGTGCTCCGAACCTGGGACGGCGAGCGTTTCCATCTTGCCGCCGCGAATGGCGACGCGAAGTTCGTCGAGTGGGCCTCGAATTATGGACCCTTCGCGCCGGTTGATCCCAGCTCTCCAGCGGGGCGGATTGTCGCTGGCGAGGGATTTGTTCGGTTCGCGGATGCGCCGGGCGACGAGGCTCACAGCATTTTTCCCAGCTTTAGAGCATTTGTCGACGCCAGCGGCATGCGGAGCGGGGTGACCATCGCATTGCGCAAGGACGAAGCTCTACTTGGCAACATCACTGTCTACAGGCAGGAAATTCGCCCATTCACCGAGAAGCAGATCGCACTCTTGCAGAATTTCGCCGCGCAGGCGGTCATCGCGATGGAGAACGCGCGGCTGTTAGGCGAATTGCGCCAGCGCACCGACGAGGTGGCGAAGTTAAACCGTGGTCTTGAAGCGCGCGTCGCCGCCCAGGTCGAGGAGCTGGGCCGGGTCGGGCGTCTGAAGCGCTTCCTCGCGCCGCAGCTGGCCGAGCTGATCGTCTCGCACGGGGACGAGAAAATCCTT
>Ga0306925_10002971_pt1 | contig 14817 bp, 14 predicted proteins | sample flu12Cox44000176_FD_203755 | JGI IMG/M metagenome (GOLD analysis project Ga0306925, IMG submission 203755) | Lab enrichment of tropical soil microbial communities from Luquillo Experimental Forest, Puerto Rico - flux8day.12C.oxic.44.000.176 (v2)... | ecosystem: Environmental > Terrestrial >... | reverse complement strand
GCTGAGATTCGACGCGTTGAAGGTCCTGATCATCCTCGCGTTCAGCCTGATCGGCATCGGCGGCAGCTACGGCGTCGCGTGGTTCGGCATGCGGATCAACACCTTCGCGAACTCACGGACCGCCTTCGCGAGCCTCGCGGGCAAGCCGTTTCCGGTGTACGCGATTCCGCTGAGAGCGGGCATGAGCGTCGGCATGTTGTTGATCAGCGTCGAGCTGTTTCTGATGCTGTGCATCCTGCTGTTCATTCCCGGCGACTACGCGGGGCCCTGCTTCATCGGCTTCGCCATCGGCGAGTCGCTCGGCGCAGCAGCGCTCCGGATCGCCGGCGGCATCTTCACGAAGATCGCGGACATCGGCTCCGACCTGATGAAGATCGTCTTCAACATCAAGGAAGACGATGCGCGCAACCCTGGCGTGATCGCCGACTGCACGGGTGACAACGCGGGCGACTCGGTCGGTCCGAGCGCGGACGGCTTCGAGACGTACGGCGTCACAGGGGTCGCGCTGATCTCGTTCATTCTGCTGGCCGTCAAGGAGCCGGCGGTGCAGGTCCAGCTTCTCGTCTGGATCTTCGCGATGCGTGTCCTCATGATCGTCGCCAGCGGCGTGTCCTATCTGATCAACGAGGGGTTCGCGCGCGCGAAGTATGGTACGGCGACCCACATGAACTTCGAGACGCCGCTCACCTCGCTCGTCTGGCTCACGTCGATCGTCTCCGTGATCCTGACCTACTTCGCATCCTATGAGCTGGTTCGCGACCTGGGCGACGGCAGCCTCTGGTGGAAGCTCTCGACGGTCATCACCTGCGGGACCCTCGCCGGAGCCATCATCCCCGAACTGGTCAAGATCTTCACCTCCACCGAATCGGGCCACGTTCGCGAGGTCGTGACGTCGGCGCGTGAGGGCGGTCCCTCGCTCGGCATCCTGTCGGGTCTCGTGGCCGGCAACTTCAGCGCGTACTGGCTCGGCATCGTGCTGGTCGTCCTCATGGGCATCGCCTACACGGTCAGCACCGCCGGGCTGAGCGCGCTCATGGTCGCACCGGCCGTCTTCGCTTTCGGCCTGGTCGCGTTCGGCTTCCTCGGGATGGGCCCCGTGACGATCGCGGTCGACTCCTACGGCCCCGTGACCGACAACGCCCAGTCGGTGTTCGAGCTGTCGGTCATCGAGACGATCCCCAACGTGAAGCAGACGCTCAAGCGGGATCACGGCATCGACGTGAACTTCGAATCGGCCAAGCACCTGCTGGAGCAGAACGACAGCGCGGGGAACACCTTCAAGGCGACCGCAAAGCCCGTGCTCATCGGGACGGCCGTCGTCGGCGCGACCACGATGATCTTCTCGATCATCGTGGTTCTGACCCACGGTCTCACGCAGAATCTTGATCGCCTGTCGCTGCTGTATCCGCCGTTCCTGCTCGGGCTCATCACCGGGGGCGCCGTCATCTACTGGTTCACCGGAGCATCCATGCAGGCGGTGACCACGGGCGCCTATCGGGCGGTCGAGTTCATCAAAGCCAACATCCGGCTCGAGGGCGCCGCGAAGGCCTCGGTGGCCGACAGCAAGCGCGTGGTCGAGATCTGCACGCAGTACGCGCAGAAGGGTATGTTCAACATCTTCCTCACGGTCTTCTTCTCGACGCTGGCGTTCGCGTTCCTCGAGCCCTACTTCTTCATTGGTTACTTGATGTCGATCGCCCTCTTCGGGCTCTACCAGGCGGTGTTCATGGCCAACGCCGGCGGAGCCTGGGACAACGCCAAGAAGATCGTCGAGGTGGATCTGAAGGAGAAAGGCACGCCGCTCCACGCGGCGACCGTCGTCGGCGACACGGTCGGCGATCCGTTCAAGGACACCTCGTCGGTGGCGATGAACCCGGTCATCAAGTTCACGACCCTGTTCGGCCTCCTGGCGGTCGAGCTCGCGGTGACCCTGACGGCGGAAAGCGGGCCCTTCCTGAGCCGCGCGCTGGCCGCGATCTTCTTCGCGATGTCGATCGTCTTCGTGTGGCGGTCGTTCTACGGCATGCGCATCCGGGGCAGCGCGCCGAGCGCCCCGGCCGGGCGGGTGGCTGTGGCCGCGCGGGGCAAGTAAGCGACAGGTGGAACTCCTCTCCTGCGTCGTCAGCGGGGGCTGCTCGCTCGACGACCTGATCCGGTGGGGAGGCTATGTCCTCCTGTTCGCGATCGTCTTCACCGAGACGGGTCTCCTGGTCGGGTTCTTCCTGCCCGGCGACTCGCTCCTGATCACGGCGGGCGTCGTCGCCGCTGCGGGTGTCCTCAACGTCTGGTGGATCAACGCGCTGCTCATTGTCGCGGCGATCACCGGCGACAGCGTCGGCTACGCCATCGGCGTGCGTCTAGGGCCGCGGCTCTTCACGCGGCCGAAGTCGCTCCTGTTCAACCCGCGGCACATCGAGCGGACCCGGGCGTTCTACGCGCGCCACGGGTCCAAGACGATCGTCATCGCCCGGTTCGTGCCGATCATCCGCACCTTCGCGCCGGTCGTCGCGGGGGTGGGTCAGATGGAATACCGCCGGTTCCTCTTCTACAATGTGGCTGGTGGTGTGGGGTGGGTGACCAGCATGACGTGGGCAGGCTATCTGCTCGGTCGAGTGATCCCGAACATCAGTGACTACGTCCACGTCGTCGTCGTCGTCGTGATCGTGCTTTCCGTCATTCCCATCTTCGTCGAGATCCTCCGGGAGCGCCGACGGCGGTCCGTCTAGTCCTCACGGCTCTCGCGAGCGTCGTCGGGCGGCTTCCGAGGCTGCCCGCGACGTGGCTGGGCCGCAGGCTCGGGGATCTGGCGTACGTGACGCTCGCGAGCCGCCGCCGTCTGGCACTGGCGAACCTCCAAGTGGCGTTTCCTGAGATGACGGAGGCCGATCGGCGGCGAGTCGGGCGCAGGTCCTTTCAGCATCTGGGGCTCATGTTCGTCGAGCTCTGCACGGCGATGAACGCGCCGCTCGACCAGATCCTCGCGGGGATCAAGGTCGTGGGCCTAGACCATCTTCGAGGGGCGATGGCCGAGCACGGTCGGGTCCTCGTTCTCACTGCCCACCTGGGTAACTGGGAGCTCTTGGCCCTCGCCCATCAATTGAGCGGCATCCCGACGGCGGTCGTGATGCGGGCCCTCGACGCGGCCTCGCTCGATGTGATCGCGGACCGACTGCGCCGGCGCGCCGGGATCGAGCTGATCGAGAAGCGGGCTGCCCTGCGACCGGTCCTGAGTGCCCTTAACCACGGCCGGATGGTGGCGCTGCTCCTGGATCAGAACGCCTCCCGGCGCGAGGGGATCTTCGTCTCGTTCTTCGGCCGGCCGGCGTCGACCTCCAAGAGCTTGGCCGTGCTAGCCGTGCGCACGCGGACCCCGGTCGTCCCGATCTTCATCTACCGCGAGCAGCTCCACGAGCACCGGGTCGAGATCCATCCGCCCTTCGGGCACGATAGCAAGGCAGACAGCGAGCAGGCCGTCACCGAGATCACGCAGCGCTGTGCGGCCACCACCGAGCGCGCCATCGGCGTGGCCCCGGATCAGTGGCTGTGGGTCCACAACCGATGGCGCACGCAACCGGCGCAGACGGAGGAGTCCTGCACGTGATCGCCCGGAACCTGGGTGCCATCTGGCTGGTGATGATAGCGACGATCCCCTGTCCGGCTCGGAGTGCCGGCATCGACACCCAATCGTACCGGGCGGCCGCGGCCTCGGGCGCGGTCGGGTCGGTGGCCGGCCGTATATATGAGGAGCGGAAGCGGCCGCAAACGCCAGATCTGCCTCTCGCCGGCGCCGCGGTGACCGTGCTGCCGAAGTCGGACGACGTCCTCAAGAGGCTCGAGGAGATCAAGAGGACGTCGAGAAACTCGGCCGACGAGTATCGAGCCGCCGGTCCGTCGATCCTGGCGGTTCGCCGCGCCTACGAGAAGGAGCTGTGGGAGTCCGGTGCAGCCGACCTCGTGAAAGCCACCACTGTCGATGCGGATGGGCGGTTTCTGGTGTCGGATCTCCCGGCGGGTCAATGGCTCGTGATCGCGACCCATAGCGTCAAGATTGACAAGCCCGCGGACTCGGGTGCGACCAAGCGGAAAGGTGTCTACACGGCGAAGACTCACCTCACTGGCTTCCAGCGAGTCACGGTGTGGCTGCGCGAGGTCACGATCGCCAACGGCAAACCCGAGACTCTAGAACTGACTGACAGGAGCGCCTGGTTCTCGGGCGTCGTCGAGGAGAGAGCACCGGACGCCGGCCGCTAGCGGCCGGCGTCCGAGTTCAGCAAAAGTTACTGCAAAACTACTTCTTCTCCGCCGGCTGCGCCTTGGCGGACGTGGCGCCCGACTTGACCTGAACGGCCATCGCGGTCGCCTTGCCGTCGTGGTCCATGTAGCGGACCTGAACCTGGTCACCCGCCTTCAGATCGGCCGCGGTGATCGCCTTGCCCGACTTCCGGATGGCGGTCTTGGAGTCGACCGCGAAGGTCCACTCCGCGTCCTTCCCCTTCTCTTTGCCCGCGACCACGAGGCTGTCGGCCGACGCCGACTTCACCGTGCCCATGGCATTCTTCGCCTTCTTCACTTCGGACTTCGGCTTGGCCTCGGCAGGCTTCTGAGCCGGAGTTGTTGCCGGCGCAGGCGTGGCCGGAACGGGGGTTGTCGTCTGAGCGACGGCAGACCCGGCGAGCCCGATCCCGAAGACCACAGCAATGAGTAGCGCCACAGATCTCTTCACGTTCGTCACTCCTCCGCTACAAGTTTGGGTTGGGGAAAGAACTTCTTCCTACGGGCAATAGACGGCTTGGGCAAGACATTTATTCTTGATCTAAGTGTGTAGGAAAGCTAGCCGATATCCAAATTTCTGGAGCGGGCCTGGAAGTGCCCTCCTCGGCCGTTGACCGATTCGCGTCATGCGTGGTACAAACGATTAAATCCTTATATATGGCGATTCGAGCCTCTTTTCGACTGTTACTGGCAGGTTTAGTCGGAATTTTCACGCCGATCGCCATCTCACCCGCTTGCGCCGAATCGCAGTCGCCGTCATCGGACTTTTTTGAAGTGTCAGTTCCGTCCGTGCCCGCCGACGAGTTCGCCGGGCCCAATCCTGTGATCGATACGAAGCCCGAGGAGCCGACCTTACAGGATGACGCTTCGGTATGGGTGCCTGAGGACTTTGATCCCTGGGCCTACGCCTTCGCAGAGTCTTCGCGGCTCCAGGCGCGGTCGGTTCGACTCGTAAAGGCCCCGGCGTACTCCGTCGCGACGAACAACTCGCAGGTGAAGTACTTCGTCGATCGCTTCACCACGAGCCGACGCGACGTGGTCGGGCTCTGGGTGCGGCGTTCCGGACACTATCTCGGCATGATCTTCGACGTCTTCCGGGCGAAAGGGCTTCCGGAGGATCTCGCGTTCACGGCAATGATCGAGAGCGGCTTCAACCCGACGGCAGTGTCGCGAGTCGGCGCGAAGGGGCTCTGGCAGTTCATGGCTCCGACGGCACGCCTGTACGGCCTGCGTGTCGATCGGTGGGTCGATGAGCGGCTCGATCCCGAGAAGTCCACCGTGGCGGCCGCCGGATACCTCAACGATCTCTATGTGCGGTACGGCTCGTGGGAGCTCGCCCAGGCGGCGTACAACGCTGGCGAGGTCAAGATCGACAAGGCAATCCGAGGCACGGGGTCGAGCGATTTTTGGGATCTGAGCCGGTCCAAGTACCTGCGCCGCGAGACAAAGGATTTCGTCCCGGCCATCCAGGCCGCGATGCTGATCGGTCGCGACCCCGGCCAGTACGGATTCGACACGAGCCCGGTCGCGATGCCGGACGTCGAGCGAGTCGCAGTTCCCGCGGCGACCGACCTCAAGAAGCTGGCCCACGGCACGGGAATCCCCCTGCAGACCCTGCGCTCGCTCAATCCGGTGCTCGTCCGCGGCGTCACCCCGCCGGGCAGGACCTGGGACATCCGGGTCCCGAGCGGCTCTCGGGAGACCGTCGTGGCGGTCGTGACGCCCCGTCCGAAGGTCGCCACAGTGGCGGCCGCGGCTCCCAGCCGCCGCACGGCCGGCAGCGTCGGCGTCCACGTCGTCCGCGCGAGAGACACCGTGAGCTCGATCGCCAAGCTCTACGGTGTGACGACCAGCGATGTCGTCCGCTGGAACAACCTCGAGAACGGGGACGCGATTCGCCCGGGTGACCGGCTTCGCGTCACGAGTCTCCGCCCGACCGTCGAGCTCGACGGACAGGGCGGGTTCAGGTGAGGGTCGAGGTCCGACTCTTCGCCACGCTCACCGCGTTCCTTCCCGCTGACAGCCGCGACGGCGCCGCTGAACTCGAGATTCCCGAAGGCAGTACGATCGACGACGTCACCCACCGCCTCGGCATCCCGCCGGATCTCGCCCGCGTCGTCCTGGTCAACGGGCGGGACCTCGGGGCCGACGCGCCACTCGCGCCCCATGACGTCGTGACGATCTTCCCACCGCTGGCCGGCGGGGCGAGCTAGGCGTCGCGGGGGAGCGTCGCCAGCGGCGCCAGCCCACGCTCGGACTCCGCGGTGCGCTCGATGCCGGCCTGCTCGATCGTCGAGTCGATCTCGGCCCCCAGCAGCAGGGCGACGCCGCTGCAGTAGAGCCAGAGCATCAGCAAGATCAAGCCGCCGATCGAGCCATAGGCGGCGTTGTAGTAGTTGAAGTATCCGACGTAGAAGCGAAGTCCGAGCGACATCAAGAGCCAGGAGACGACCGCGAATGCCGAGCCGGGCGTGACCCACCACCAGACGCGGTCTGCGGCCGGGGCGAGGTAGTAGACGAGCATCAGCCCTGTGAGGAGCAACACCATCACGACCGGGAGCTGAGCGAGCTTCCAGCTCAGGGTGAACCGCGGACCCAGCCCCATGAAGTCCGCGATCGTCTCGCCCAGCCGGACCCCGAAGACCAGCACGAGCAGCGCGCTGAGCGTGAAGAGCGAAAAGACGATCGTCAGGCCGATCGCGATCAGCCGCTTCTGCCACCAGCTCCGGTGGTCCGCGACGACATAGGCTGAGTTCAGCCCCTTCATGATCGAGAGCATGCCGCTCGATGCCCCGACCAGCGCCGTCAGCGCACCGACCGATACCAGGCGTCCGCTCGCGCCCCTGACGACCTCCGCCAGCGCATTCTTGATCAGCGAGGCAGCGTCTCTGGGGAGCACGCGGTCGGCCCACCCGATCAGCTGGGGCATGAGGTCGGGAACCGGGAGCAGGCCGAGCAGCGCCGTGAGAAACAGCAGGGTGGGCAGCAGGGCGAACGCGAAGTAATAAGAGAGCTCCGCGGCGCGGTCCAGGATCTCGTCTTGCCACAATTTCTGATAGACCCGCGTGCCGAGCGCCCGAAAGGAAAGCCCTCCGAGCGCCCAGGGGGAGGCCGGTGGCCGCGTACCCTTCAGCGGATTCACCTCGCGCCCATCGTAGCAGGCGGAGCGACAAATCGGGTCGGTGGTAAACTCTTGCCGTTTCGGCGAACCACCGTTGTAGCGTCGGAAGCGTCTAGGAACCCGGTGGGCCTCCCGGACTTCAAATCCGGTGGACCGTTCTAGACAAACGGTCGATGGGTTCGACTCCCATACGCTTCCGCCAAAAGGAGTGACATGGCTAGAGGAAATCGGCGCGCGCGGGCGCCCCGACGGGCATCGCGAGAGCGCCGGACCGTCATTGCCGTCGCGGTCGCCGTATTGGCGGCGGCCGTTGTCGGCTACTTCGCCTACCGCGCGCAGGCGAACCTGCCGGGTGTGCAGTTCGCGGACCAAGGGAATCTCCACGTCGCCAGCCCGGACTTGCCCCACGAGCAGTACAACTCGGATCCCCCGACGTCGGGCCCTCATCTGCCCTATATCGCGCCCTGGGGTGTGCACACGCGGTCGATCGTCCGCGAGCTCCAGGTACACAACCTGGAAGACGGTGGTGTAGTCGTACAGTACAACTGTGACTGCCCCGACCTGGTGGCGAAGCTGAAGGCGATCGTGGATCGGTACGACCGGCAGGTCATCCTCGCCCCGTACCCGGGAATGCCGCACAAGATCGCCCTGACGGCGTGGACTCGGCTGGACACGATGGACGAGCTCGACGAGGGGCGCATCACGCGCTTCATCGAGGCGTACCGTGGCATCGACCACCACAAGTAGCCGAACCGGATCACTCCGTGCCGGGGGAGTGACGCCGGCGGCGTGCGCCCGCCTCACGGTTCTCGCCGGAGTGACCGTGCTGCTCGGCGCCTGCTCCGGTCTCTACGTCTCGCCGCTGGCGCCGCCGCCGTACCAGGTCGACATCGCGGCGCGCTACGACGCGACGTGGGCCGCGGTGGTCCGGGCCCTCGCGCGGGAAAACGTGCCGATTCGGGCGATCGCGCGGGACTCCGGCGTCATCGCCTCCGACGATTTCATCGCGCCGATCGGCGTGTACGCCGACTGCGGCCGGGTCGGCGGCGAGCTGGTGGAAGGCGAGGCGCTGGTGGCGTTCACGCTCTTCGCCGAGCCGAACGGGACGTGGACCCGTGTGCTGGTGAACTCGAAGATGCGGACCCACATGCAGCGCAAGGGCTCGAGCGGCACGCTGCGCCCGATGCCCGTCTACCAGTGCGCATCGACGGGCCGGTTCGAGGCGAACCTGCTCGATGCCGTGCGCGAGCTGGTGAAGGAGTAGCCGTGCCGTCGCGACTGGCCGATCTCATCCGGAAGGCGCGTCGACTCGCGGCCGAGCGAGATCGCCTCATCGAGGATCTCGCCGGCGAGTGGACTCACGCGTTGCGCGGCCAGGGCCTCTCACCCGCCGACCTGGAGGAGCTCTGGGCGGGGCTCGTGGAGGACGCGGTGCGACGCGGGCGGCAGTCGGGTGAGGGCAAGTGGACGGCCCAGGCGTGGCGTCACGAGGCCCAGGAGGTCGTAGCCCGGGTCCGGCAGAAGGTCGAGGCCGCACTCGGTGAGCGCTGACCCAGCGACCGCGCTGCGGAGCCTGCCGTCGGTCGACCAGCTCCTCCGGCGGCTCGGGGAGCACGCGGAGCTCCGCGGAGTCACGCGCGCGCGTCTGACCTCGCTCGTGCGCGAGACGCTCGATCAGGAGCGCGGCCGAGTGTTGACCGAGCGGACCGCTCCGGCGACCGCCGAGCTCCTGGCCGAGCGGGTCGTCGAGCGCGCGCGGCGCTCGGGTCCCTTCTCGCTGCGCCCCGTCATCAACGCACAGGGCGTCGTGCTCCACACCAACCTCGGCCGCGCGCTCCTGAGCCCGCTCGCGCTCGAGCGGCTCCAGGCCGTCGCGACGAGCTATTCGAATCTCGAGCTCGATCTGGCGCGCAAGGAGCGCGGCTCCCGCTACAGCCACGTGGAGGCGGTGCTGCGCCGGCTGACCGGCGCCGAGGACGCCCTCGTGGTCAACAACAACGCGGCCGCCGTGCTCCTGGCGCTCGAGACGCTCGCCCACGGCCGCGAGGTCATCGTCTCGCGCGGTGAGCTGATCGAGATCGGCGGCGAGTTCCGGATCCCCGACATCATGCTGCGAAGCGGCGCCGTGCTCCGCGAAGTCGGCGCGACCAATCGAACCCATCTGCGCGACTACGCCGACGCGATCACCGCCGACACGGCGCTCCTGCTCAAGGTCCACACCTCGAACTATCGGGTGGTCGGTTTCACCGCCGAGGTGTCGTCTCGCGAGCTCGTCGAGCTCGGGCGCGAGCGGAACATTCCGGTGATGGAGGATCTCGGCTCCGGATCGCTCCTCGATCTCCGCCCGTGGGGCTTTCCTTACGAGCCGACCGTCCAGGAGACGGTATCGTCGGGGGTCGACCTCGTCTCGTTCTCCGGCGACAAGCTACTCGGGGGGCCTCAGGCCGGCATCGTCGTCGGACGGCGCGCGATCGTGTCGCGGCTCAAGAAGAATCCGTGGAACCGGGCGCTCCGGATCGACAAGTTCACCATCGCGGCGCTCGAGGCGACGCTCTACGCCTACGAGGCGGGGACGGCGCTCGAGACCGTGCCGACCCTGGCGATGCTGACCGAGCCTCTCGCGTCGGTGCGGAGCCGCGCGCGCCGCGTGGTGCGGCGCCTGGCCCCCGAGGTGCGACAGCGTCTCGGGGCGAGCGTCGTCGACGACCAGGGTAAGGTGGGCGGCGGGGCGTTGCCGACGGTCGAGCTCCCCACCGCGGCCGTCGCGGTCGGGGCGAGCTCGGACGCGACGATGCGGCTCGACGAGGCGCTGCGTGGCGGCGATCCGCCGGTGGTGGGACGCATCGCGCACGATCGCCTGCTGCTCGACTGCCGCACGGTGCTGCCGGCGCAGGTGGGCCTCCTCGCGGAGGCGCTCAGCCTGGCCGCCGCGCGCCTATGAGCGGGACGGTCTCCACGCACGTCGTCGTCGGCACTGCCGGTCACATCGACCACGGCAAGACCTCGCTGGTCAAGGCGCTGACCGGCACCGATACCGACCGTCTTCCTGAAGAGAAGGCCCGCGGCATCACGATCGATCTGGGGTTCGCGTTCCTCGAGGAGCCGGGCGGGCTCACGATCGAGATCGTGGACGTCCCCGGTCACGAGCGCTTCGTCAAGAACATGCTGGCCGGCGTCGGCGGGATCGACCTGGCGATGCTGGTGATCGCGGCGGACGAGGGAGTGATGCCGCAGACGCGCGAGCATCTCGCCATCTGCTCGCTCTTGAAGATCAAGGCCGGGCTCATCGCGCTCACCAAGGCCGACCTGGTCGAAGCCGACTGGCTCGAGCTGGTCCGCGAGGACGTGGCTGGCGCCGTCCGCGGGACGTTCCTCGAGGGCGCGCCGATCGTGCCGGTGTCGTCCAAGACGGGCCAGGGGCTCGACGAGCTTCGCGCCGCGCTCCGCGCTCTGGCCGCCGCCGTCCCCCAGCGCGCCACCGACGAGCTGCCACGGCTGCCGATCGATCGCGTGTTCACGGTGAAAGGCTTCGGCACGGTCGTCACCGGGACGCTCACCGCCGGCGCCCTGGCGACCGACGACCGGGTCGAGGTCTATCCCAAGCGGGCCGAGGCCAAGATCCGCGGCCTGCAGGCGCACGGCCATCCGGTGACTTCTGCGCGCGCTGGGCAGCGCACGGCGATCAATCTTCAGGGGCTCGAGCGAGCGGCGATCGCGCGGGGGGACGTCGTCGGCCGGCCCGGCACCCTGGTCGCCTCCACCCTGGTCGACGGCACGCTCGAGCTCCTGGCTGACGCGCCGCGCGCGGTGAAGACGCGCACGCGCGTGCGCTTCCACGTCGGGACGAGCGAGATCATGGCACGGGCGCTCCTGCTCGATCGGCCGGAGCTGGCCCCGGGCGAGACGGGCTTCGTGCGGTTCCGCCTCGAGGCGCCGCTGGTCGCGCGGCCGGGCGATCGCTTCGTCGTGCGCTCGTATTCGCCGATCGTGACGATCGGCGGCGGCACCCTGCTCGACGTCGATCCGCCGCGCTTCAAGCGAAAGGGACCGGCCCTGGTCACCCACCTCGAGGCGCTCCAGACGGGAAGCCCGGAGGTCGTGCTCGAAGAGCACATCCGACACGTCGGGTCCGGCGGCGTGCGGCTCACGACCCTGTCGGGGCGCGTGCCGTTCGGGCCCGAGCGCCTCCGCGTCCTGCTCGAGGCGTTGCGGGCCAGCGGCCGGGTCGTCAGCATCGACCGCGACTGGTTCATCCACCCCGACAGCTTCGCGCGCCTGCGCGGGCTCGTCGTCGACGAGCTGTCGGCGTTTCACCGTGCGCACCCGCTCAAGCCGGGGATGTCGCGCGAGGAGCTCCGCGGCCGCGCTGGCGGCGCCGACGAGCGCGTGTTCGCATTCCTGATGTCCTCCCTGGATGCCGAGGGCGTCGCCAAGACCGAGCGCGACAAGGCGCGGCTCGCCTCGCACGAGGTGCGCCTCTCGCCGGAGCAGCAGCGCGTGGTCGACACGCTCGAGGGCGAGTTCAGCCGCGCCGAGGCCGCGCCCCCGAGCCCCGAGGAGGCGTTGGGCCGCGCCGGCGTCGGGGGCGACGAGGAGCACGAGCTCTTCCAGGTGCTGGTCCAGTCCGGCAAGCTCGTGCGCGTCAAGGAGTCGCTCTTCTTCCATGCGCGGGCGCTCGACTCGATCCAGACCAAGCTCGTGGCCTTGCTGCGCGAGCGCAAGGAGATCGGGCCGAGCGACATCAAGGACCTCCTGGGGATTTCCCGGAAATACGCCATTCCGCTCCTCGAATTCTTCGATCAGCGCCGGGTTACCGCACGCGTCGGCGAAAGGCGCATCTTGCGCGCGGGGTAGGGGGGGAGTAAGGTATGGCGTCGCTGGAAAGGAGTTCCCTATGTTTGGGCTGGGCTACCAAGAGCTGCTGATCATCCTCGTCATCGTGCTGATTCTGTTCGGTGCCAATCGACTGCCGGAGCTCGCCCGCTCGCTCGGCTCCAGCGTCAAAGAGTTCAAGAAGGGGGTCAACGAGGCCAAGGCGGAGGACAACACCGCCGCCGCCAAGAAGCCAGAGGAGAACAAGACGTAAGCTCGCGCTCTGATTTTTTCGCCGCCGCCGCACTGTCGCTCCTGACGATCGTCTCGCGCCTCCCGTACCGCGCGAAGCTGCTCTACAACTGGGACGCGGTGCAGTTCGCCCTGGCGGTCAACGAGTACGATGTCCTCAAGCACCAGCCCCACCCTCCGGGCTACATCCTCTACGTCGTGCTGGGCCGTCTCGTCAACGCGTGGCTCCACGATCCGACCGCAGCCTACGTCGCGCTCGCGGTCATATTCAGCGGCCTGACGACCTTCGTCGTCTACTACCTGGCGCGCGCGGTCTACGACCGGACGACGGCGCTCGCCGCCGCGACGCTCCTGGCGGTGAGCCCGCTCTTCTGGTTCTACGGCTCGGTCGGTCTCACGTACGCCGGCGAGGCGCTCTTCGCGTCCACCGTGGCGTTCTTCGGCTTCCGCGCGCTCAACGGTAGCCGGACCGATGCGTACCTGGCGGCCTGGTATCTGGGCATGGCCGGCGGCATGCGCCAGTCCCTGCTCGTCCTGCTCTTTCCGCTGTGGCTCGGGTGCGTGGCGTTCGGTGTGCGGCGGCTGCGCGTCGTGCTGGTAGGCCTCGGCATCCTGGCCGCGTCAGTGCTGACCTGGTTCGTGCCGATGATCTGGCTCACCGGCGGCCTCGAGCGCTACATCGCCGCGTCGGTCGAGCTGGCGGACTCGGTCGTCGTGCCGACCTCGATCGTCGGCGGCCCGTTCGACGTGACCTTGCGCATGTCGCGTTATCTCCTGGAGTCGGTCCTGGTCGCGCTCGGCCCGCTCGCCGCGGCGAGCCTCCTGGCCGTGTGGTACGTGCGGCGCTGGGGCTGGAGCTCCCGCGAGTGGTTCCTGCTCGGCTGGACGATCCCGCCCGTGCTCGTGTACACGCTCGTGCACTTCGGACAGGCGGGCTACGTCCTGACGTTCCTGCCGGCCCTGGTCGTCTTCCTCTCGCGCGTGCTGGTGACGGCGCTCGGGCAGGCGGCGGCCTCGCTGCGCTACCCGCGCGCGCGGGTGGCGCTCACGGCCGCGGCGGTCGCGCTCGTGGTGCTCGGGAACGGCTCGTTCTTCGTGTCGGCGCGGCCGGCGCCGCGCGACTTCGACACGCCGCGCTCGCCGTGGGTCCGCCAGGCGCAGGACGAAGCCTTCGACTGGATTTTCAGCCGTACCGCCGCGGCGCTGCGCGAGCACGAGGACGTCGTGCGCGGGTTCGTCGACTCGATCCGCGGGCTCTATCCTGGGGAGTCGACCGTGATCATCACCGAGCAGGGCAACTCCCGCTCGTATCCCTGGTTCCGGCACGCGATGTTCTATTTGCCCGAGTACCCGGTGTACGAGCTGCAGGTGGGCGGGCTGGTGCCCGGCTTCCGAGCGTCGCGGCTGTCGGCGACGATGTCGACGATCCCCGAGGTCGAGATCGATCTGCCGGCGTCGGTCGAGCGGCTCGTCTGGTTCGTCGACCACTGGAGCCCTGCGACCGTGCGGCCCGAGGAGCTGGTCGAGATCGAGATCCCGTACGGCCGCTATCTCTACGTGCTGCCGCTCGGCAGGAAGGCCGTGGACTACGAGGACTATACCTTCGTCCGCGCGCAGCCTCCTCGCCGCGCCGTCGGCGCCGCGCGTGCCCGAGCGCGGTGAGCCGCGCGCGCGCCTCGCTCGCTGGCGTGCCGACGCGCTCGTAGTCGCCACCGCTCTGCTGCCGCTGGCGCTCTTCGTCGCGCGCGAGCGGCAGATCGCCGGGGCGCCGGGCTTCCCGCTCGACGATTCGTGGATCCACCTGCACTTCGCACGCAATCTCGCCGCGGGCGCTGGCTTTTCCTACAACCCCGGGATTCCGGTCGCCGGATCGACCGCACCGCTGTGGACCCTGCTGCTGGGCGCGGGTGCCGCCGTCGCCTCGCCCTCCCTCGCCATGGCCAAGGCCGTGGGCGTTGCCGCCACCCTGGCCGCGGCGCTGCTCACGCGCCGCGCGGCGGTCGCGTGGGGCGCTCCGGCCGGTGTCGCACTCATCGCGTCGATCGCGTTCACCTGGGTGGGGCCGGTCGCGTGGGGAGCCCTGTCGGGGATGGAGGTCTCACTTGCCGCGCTCCTGGTCGCGGCCGCGCTCCTCGCGCACGCCCACGATCGTCCGCTCGGACGCGCCCGCGCGGCCCTCGCGTGCGCCGCGTGCGCCGCGCTGGCCGTGCTGGCGCGCCCGGAGGCGCTGCTGCTCGCGCCGTTTCTGGCGGCGGCGCGCCCCCTGACGGCCCGGCGCGTCGCGCTCTTCGCGATCGTCACGATCGCGGCGGTGACGCCCGCCGTTCTCTTCAGCCTGTGGACCGCGGGGACGCCGTATC
>Ga0306925_10002969_pt1 | contig 14822 bp, 16 predicted proteins | sample flu12Cox44000176_FD_203755 | JGI IMG/M metagenome (GOLD analysis project Ga0306925, IMG submission 203755) | Lab enrichment of tropical soil microbial communities from Luquillo Experimental Forest, Puerto Rico - flux8day.12C.oxic.44.000.176 (v2)... | ecosystem: Environmental > Terrestrial >... | reverse complement strand
AGAGGAATCGTCCGTGCCCGCCGTCTTTCCGAGGCGACCATGCGCAACATCCGGCAAAACCTGTTTTTCGCGTTCATTTACAATGCAGCCGGCGTTCCGATCGCCGCAGGCGTGCTTTACCCGTTGTTCGGAATTCTTCTCTCACCGATTATCGCCGCAGCGGCAATGTCGCTCTCGTCCGTCAGCGTCGTCGGAAACTCGCTTCGCTTGCGACGCACCCGGCTGTAATCCTCCACGAATATCAACGTGTTTTATGCTGCGGCAAGATTTTTCCGGTCTTGTGCGCCGGGGTCAAATTCGCCATATCATGAAGGCTCCCCCAACCCTCGTTCTTGCATCAGTGCGGACACCAGGGATGTGTCTGGGCCAGCAATGATGGAAGGAACCCAATGACAGGCCTGCGGATTGTGCTGCCGCTTGGCCTTGCCATGGCCCTCGGCGCTGCCGCGCCTGCCATCGCGCCACGCGCCCTTGAGTCGCAACGGCTGCTCGCCGCCGCGGACGACCCGGTTGCACTTTCCGACCACGCGATCGCACGCCTGCTCAATTCGGCCGTGGCTGAGCGCGAAATCAATGCGGCGCTTGCGGCAAATGATGCCGACCTCGCGCAGAGCTTCCTCGACCTCGCGCGCGACCGGAACGTTGCGGTCAATCCCGCGCTGGCCGAGAAGGTGAGAGAAGCGAGCGCGGAAGCTGCAAGCGTCTCCCGCTCGCTCGGCAGCTTCGCGCGCGGGCTTGTCAGCGGCGAGCCTGAAGACGTCTCCGGGCTTGCAGGGACCGCGCTCGGGGACCTTTTCGTATTCGGGGACATTCGCGATGCGGCGCGCGAAGGCACCCGCCTTGCCACCGGCCAGCACGCAGATGAGCTGATCCTCGGACTTGCCTGCGTGGGGCTTGCCGTCACCGCCGGGACCTATCTCACCGCCGGGCTCGCCGTGCCGGTGCGGGTTGGGCTCTCGGTGGTGAAGCTTGCCGGCAAGACCGGCCGCCTGAGCGGCCGCCTGATGCTGTGGATCGGCCGGTCGCTGCGTGACATCGTCGACTTTGGCGCGCTTTCGCGCGCCGTGCGGGGTGCTGAGGAACCTGTCGCAGCGGTGCGTACCACGCGCCAGGCGACTGAGAAATCGGGCGAGCTCATCGGGCTTGCCCGCGACGTCGGGCGCGTGCAGACGCGCGCCGGCACGCAAGCCGCCCTCGACGGCTTGAAGCTCGCGGAGGGTCCGCGTGACATGTCGCGCATTGCGCGCCTGGCGGCGAGCAAGGGCAGCAGGACGCGCGCCATTCTCAAGCTCGCCGGCCGCAGCGCGATCCTCCTCACCGTCGGCATGTTCAATCTCGCGATGTGGCTGTTCTGGGCCGTGGTGACCGCACTCGGCTTTGTGGCCTCGCTCAAGCGCGCCGCCGAGCGGGCGACCGAGCGCTATTGCGCCCGCCGCAAGCTTCGCCGCGCCCGCGCGCAGCGCGAACTCCTAGTGGGTGGCCGGCATGAGCCAGCGGGTCTGCGCGAAGCGCAAATCCGCGGGCGACACGCGGGGTGGCTCGCGAGGAGGTCCCGGGTTTCGCTATCGCTCATTCGGGCGACGTACCCAGCTGCACCCGCGGCGTGAAGCGGTTCGCACATGATGGGATCGAGCTCGCCTTCCATGACGAAGGGGAGGGCGAGCCGATCGTCCTCGTGCATGGCTTTGCCTCCAACGCCGACGTCAACTGGGTTCATCCCGGCTGGATGACGACCCTGAACCGGGCCGGCCGGCGCGCCATCGCGCTCGACAACCGGGGGCACGGTGCATCCAGCAAGCTCTACGACCCGGACCTCTATCACAGCGACCGCATGGCGGATGACGTTCGCGCGCTGCTCGATCATCTCGGGATCGCACGCGCCGATGTCATGGGCTACTCCATGGGCACGCGCATTGCGGCGTTCTTCGCTTTGGCGCATCCGCAGCGCCTTCGGCGCGCGATCTTCGGAGGCCTTGGCTTCCGGCTGGTCGAAGGGGTGGGCTTGCCCGAAAACATTGCAGCCGCGCTCGAAGCGCCCTCGCTCTCTGCTGTGCGCGATCCGGCCGCCGCCATGTTTCGCCTGTTTGCCGAGCAGACGAAATCCGATCTGCGGGCGCTCGCCGCCTGCGTGCGCGGCTCGCGTCAGACGCTGACGCGTGAGCAGGCCGCCCAGATCGTGTCGCCAGTGCTGGTCGCAGTTGGAACGAAGGACAGTATCGCCGGCTCGGCGCAAGCGCTTGCGGCGCTGCTGCCCAGGGGCCGTGCCTTCGATATTCCCGGTCGCGATCACATGCTTGCGGTCGGCGACCGGGTCTTCAAGGCCGCAGTCCTCGATTTTCTGGCGGAGCAGCCCTGACCCTCGGTTCTGGATCGGGGGCGTTTTGCTCGTATATGCTTGTGGTCGCCGCGTTGTGCTAAGGTAGAAGGTAAAGGTACGGGAGACGGTCCATGGCGCAGCAAATGCGAGCCCCACTCGACAAGGTAGATCCGGTCTGGACACAGATTCGGGACGAAGCCGAGGAAATCGTCCGCAAGGAGCCGGAGCTGGCGACCTTCATCTATTCCACGGTCCTGCACCACGACAACCTCGAAGCTGCCGTGGTCCATCGGGTGTCCGAGCGTCTGGACAGCCCAGAATTGCCGGCCGAGCTGATCCGGCAGGCGTATGACGACGCGCTCGCCGATGACCGCTCGATCGGGAGCGCCTTTCGCGCTGACATCGTTGCCACAATCGATCGCGATCCTGCAACCAACCGCCTGATCGAGCCGGTGCTCTACTACAAGGGCTTCCACGCCATCCAGACGCACCGGCTGGCGCATTGGCTGTGGAGCAGGGGGCGCAAGGACTTCGCCTATTGCCTGCAGAGCCGCTCCTCCGCGGTGCTACAGTGCGACATCCATCCCAACGCCCGCATCGGGCGCGGCATCTTCATCGACCATGCCACCGGCCTCGTCGTGGGCGAGACCGCGGTGATCGAGGATGATGTCTCGATGCTGCACGGTGTGACGATCGGCGGCACCGGCAAGGAGGCCGGCGACCGCCATCCGAAGATCCGGCGCGGCGTCCTGATCGGCGCCGGCGCCAAGATCCTCGGCAATATTGAGATCGGCCATTGCGCCCGCATCGCCTCGGGCTCGGTCGTGCTCAAGCCGGTGCCGCACAACAAGACTGTGGCCGGGGTGCCCGCCAAGGTGGTCGGCGAGGCAGGCTGCCCGGAGCCGTCGCGTTTCATGGACCACCTGTTCTTCGAAGCGTGAGCATGGAGGTCGCCGATGGACGTCCAGGAAGTCAAGAAGCTTGATGCCTATCTCAAGCGCTTGTTCGGAAACGCGCGCATCCGGGTCGTGCCGAAGAAGGACGATGCCGCCGACGTGTTCGTCGGCGAGGAGCGGATCGGCAGGCTCGCCCTCGACGAGGACGAGGATGACGACGAGCGCTCCTATAATTTCGAGATGAGGATCATGCTTGGTGACGGATCTACCACCACCCCCGACATCAAGAAGCTCGACGCCTATCTCAAGCGCAAGTTCGACAATGAGCGCATTCGCGTGGTGCCGCGATTCAAGAAGACCGATTCGGCCGAAGTCTATGTCGGCCAAGAGTATATCGGCGTGCTGTTCTTCGACGAGAAGGATGCGCGCGCATCGTTCTTCGAGCTGCCGATCCTTGCCCTTGATCTCGACGAGCCCGGCCTGCTGAGCGGCGCAGGCAAGGTGTAAAGGCGAGTCATCTTATCCGGGCGCGGAGGGGCGCAGGCGCGCAATCAGCCGGTCGATATGGCCTGCAACGGCTCGCCAATCCACCAGCCAGTCGCGGGGGAAGCGCACGATCAGCTTGGCCGTCTCGATCCAGCGCTCGTAGAGGCACATGCCGGGGGTTGTGCCCGCATTGCGCGTGCAGCTCACGAGGAATCCCGGAGCCTCGGCATCGTAGATAAGATCCTCGCCCTGATAGGGCGTGCCGTTGCGGAACGGAAGGAGCGTGAGCCCGCCCGGTCCGGAAGATGCTTCCGCTTCCGTGTAGCGCGGATAGATGGTCAGCGCGCGCTCGATCGGAGGAATCGAGTCATCTGCCGCCGCAATGGTCACGAATACGCGCTCGAGCGCCTGCGCCGGCGGGACGTCTTGCGCCGGCAGCAGTGGCTTCGCGTTTGGGTCGGGGGGCTCAAGTGACGGCCATCGGAACGAGAGGTCAATGCGGTCATGCGTGCCGGCGCGACGCTGGACCGCCGCGCGAATGGCCGCGGGCGGCACGTTGAACGTCACCCCCGCAATGATGATTGGAAGCGCCGGCGCATCCGGATCGGTGACCGGCGCCGGCCAGCGCGGCCACAGGACATAGGTGATGAAAGCCGTGGCCATCATCGAGACCCCGGCAAGCACGCCAAGCGGCGCTATCAGAGGACGAAGGCCACGCTGTCCCGGCGGCAAATGGCGCGGCGGCCGTTCTCGGGCGGAAAGGGATCGCGGCATTCGAAAGCGGTCAGTCCGGCGAATCGCAACACCGAGTATGCCACGCCGGGCAGGCACGAAAGGGCTGCCGCCAGGGTACTTGGCAAAGCATTAACCCTGTCGCAACGAACCCATGGCCAGCCAGACACCAATCTGCGAAAGATCGCCTCGGTCGACCGCAGGGGGGATCGGTGGAACGGCCGCGCCATTGCAGCATGCTTCTGGCAACCGTGATCATGGCCATATGGTGCCTGGTCTCCGGCGCTATCGTGGTCATGGCATTTAATGCCGTGTGCCTCGAAGCGTGCGCGTATTCATGGCAGCTCCCGGCGTCTGCTGGCGCCTCCAGAAACTAGGCTGGCTGCCGGGGCGTTGAGCGCCATGGCGCGCTCATGGCAAGGTCGCGCTGCGTCGAGAGGAGCGCGCGACGATGGCAATCTTTGAGCTTGATGGGGTGGCACCCGATCTGCCTGGCGAGGGGCGCTACTGGGTTGCCGAGAGCGCAGTCATCATCGGGCGCGTGCGCCTGATGGCCGACACGAGCGTCTGGTTCGGTGCGGTGCTACGCGGCGACCAGGAATGGATTGAGCTTGGACAGCGCTCCCAGATCCAGGACAATTGCACGCTGCATACCGATCCCGGATTTCCCATCCTCATCGCCGACAATTGCGTGATCGGCCATAACGTGGTCCTGCATGGCTGCAGCATCGGTGCCAACAGCCTCATCGGCATGGGTGCGGTGGTGCTCAACGGGGCAAGGATCGGACGCAACTGCCTGGTCGGCGCCGGCGCCGTGGTTACCGAGGGCAAGGAGTTCCCAGACAATTCATTGATCGTGGGATCGCCCGCGCGCGAGTTGCGCACTCTCGACGGGCGGATGGTGGCCGAGATTGCAGACGGTGCCGACGTCTACGTGCGGCGCTGGCAGCGCTATGCCAAGGGTCTGAAACGGATTGCCTAAGCCGGCCAGGACACATGATGCGCCGCCGCGATTTCATCAAAGGTGCGATGGCCGCCGGCAGCGCGCTCACCGGGAGCGGAACGCGCGTGCGTCCGGCGCGCGCGCAGGCGCGCAACGAGACCCTGCTCGCCGTGTTTGAGAACGGGCCCAACAGTCTCGATTTTCACGTCGTGGGCGCCAATCGCCTGGTCTACGAGGTGGTTTGGAACAGCTACGACCGTCTACTGGGATTCGGGGTCAAGAAGGACGCAGGCGGCAACGACTACTACGACATGCACAATTTCCAGCCCGAGATTGCGGAGGAATGGGAGCTGCGCGACATGTCGGTGACGCTGAAATTGCGCAAGGACGCCACTTTTCGGGATGGAACGGCGCTGACGGCCAGGGACGTGAAATGGGCGTTCGATCGCACCATTGGAGTGGGCGGCTATCCGAAGTCTGCCATTGCCGCGGCGTCATTGCTCGAGCCCGAGCAGTTCGTCGCGGTCGATGACCACACGTTTCGCGTTGACTTCATTCGGCGGGACAAGCTGACCATGCCTTATCTCGGCGTGCCGCTGGTCAATATCTATCATTCCGAGCTGGTGAAACAGCACGCCACGCCGGCTGATCCGTGGGGTCTCGAATGGACCAGGCGTAACAACGCCGGTACCGGCGCCTACCGGGTGGAAAGATGGACGCCCGGCCAGGAGATCGTCTACGTGCGCAACGAGACCTGGAAATGCGGACCGCTGCCGAAGCTCAAGCGCGTGATCTGTCGCGCGGTGCCATCGGCCGGCACGCGGCGCGCGCTGATCGAACGCGGCGATGCCGATCTGTCTTTCGATATTACGCCCAGGGAAGCCGCCGACATGTCGTCCGGCACGAATCTCAATGTTGTCAGCTCGCTCATGGAGAACAGCGTCCAATACATCGGCATGAACGTGACAATGAAGCCGTTCGACAACCTCAAGGTCCGCCAGGCGATCGCCTACGCCATTCCGTATCAGAAGATCATGGACGTGGCGCTCTATGGCCATGGGCGGCCGCTGTTCGGCGGGCCCGCCACCGTGACCACGCCGGAATGGCCGCAGCCGCATCGGTACGTGACCGATCCCGTCAGGGCCAGGGCGCTGCTTGCCGAAGCCGGTTATCCGGATGGCTTCGAGACTTCGCTTGCCTTCGATCTCGGTGCTGCCGTCATCAACGAGCCGGTCTGTGTGCTGATCCAGGAAGGCCTTGCACAAGTCGGCATCCGGGTGCGGATCGACAAGATTGCCGGTGCCAACTGGCGTGCCGCGTTCTCACAGAAGACGCTTCCCATGCAGAACCAGATGTTCGGCGGCTGGTTCAATTTTCCCGATTTCTTCTTCCTGCTCGTCTACAGCGGGAGCGCAGATACCATCTTCAACACCATGGCGTACAAAAATCCCGAGTTGGATGCGGCAATCGATGAGGCGCATTATGCCGTCGATCCAGGGGCTTACCAGCGCAACGTCATCCGCTTCATCCAGCTCGCCTTCGACGAGGTGCCCAATGTGCCCCTTTTTCAGCCCGCCCTGAGCCTGGCAATGGCGCGCAATGTGAAGGGTTATCGTTACCTGTTCCACCGCCAACTCGATTATCGGCATATGGCAAAGAGCTGAGCGGCCGGTGGGCCGAGCGGGAAGACGGCATGCGCGTGGGCGTCTATTTCGACGGATTTGCATCCATGCCCGACATGCTGGCGGCGGCGCGCGCCGCCGAGGAAGCAGGCGCCGGCAGCCTCTGGTTCGCCCAGCACATGGGTCATCGCGAGGCTTTCATGTCCGCCGCCGCTGCCGCAGGCGTCACCGCCAATGCCGCACTCGTTCCCACTGCCATCAGCTCCTACCTGTGGCCACCGCTCTCGGCGGCCATGTCGATTGCCACGCTACGCGAGCTCGCGCCGGGGCGGGCCATGCTCGCGGTCGCAACCGGCAACCTCCTCAACCTTGCCGAGTCGGGCATCACGCCGGTCAAGCCAGTTAGAGTGATGCGGGAATATGTCGGCGCTCTGCGCGCACTGCTCGCCGGCGAGGCGGTCGAGCTCGACGGGCAGATCAGCAAGCTGCGCGGCGCCCATATGAAGTTCCTCAACGGCGTTGCAATCCCGATCTACGTTGCATCGACAGGCCCGCGCATGCTGGAGCTCGCGGGAGAGATCGGCGACGGGGCAGTGCTCTCGACTGGGCTAACGCTTGCCACCATGCGCGCCGCTCTGGCGCACGCGGAGGCCGGTCTACGTCGGGCGGGGCGGCCGCTTCCCAGCTTCCGGCGGGCCGGCTTCATCAGCCTCGCCGTCGCGGAGGACGCGAGAGAGGCGAGGGCCGCCCTTTTGCCCAAGCTCGCGTTCCTGTTCCGCAGCCGCAATCATGCGGAGAATATCAAGTCCTCCGGCCTCGATATCGATCACGCCGCAATCATGGCCGCATGCGCGCGGCACGACTTCAAGACTGCGGTTGCACTGTTGCCGGAAGCTGCGGCATCGACGTTCGGGGTGGCGGGCACCCCACGCGAATGCCGCGACCGGCTGCACGAGTTTCTCGCGGTTGGGCTCGATGAGCCCATCGTCGAGCTCTCCGGCAGTGCCGAGGCGCGCAGGCTGGCGCTTGCCGTGGTGCGCGAGGTGGCTGCGGAGCACCGTCCGCAGTGAGCGGCGCTACTTGTCCACCCAGTCAGCGCAGTGCTCCACGGAGTCGCTTCCCCAGGGCATGATCGGCACCGAGGAGGTCGAGTTCTTCGGCGAGCCCTCGATGATCTTGTCGCTATAGACCATGTAGACCAGCACGTTACGCCTGGCATCGCAGCCGCGCACGATCTGCATCTTTTTGAAGAATAGCGAGCGCCGTTTGCGGAACACGTCCTCGCCCTGCGCGAATTTCTGCTTGAACCGGATCGGACCTATCTGTCTGCAGGACAGCGAAATGTCCGACACCTCCTCGGCAACACCGACCCATCCTTTGATTCCGCCCCGCTCGGGGACTGTGAAATGACAGGCGACGCCGTCAACCTCGGGATCATCGAGGCCGTAGACAGCGAGCTTGTCGTCGGGTGTGAGCCATTTGAACACGGTCGAGCGCTTGAAGATGAGATCGGGCTCGTCCGCGCTTTGCGCCGCCGGCACCAGGCCTGCTGCAGCGACCAACGCACTCGCGAACGCAGTGACGCACGCCCGTGTTGCGCATGAACGCAACAACTTTGCCACGCTATGCTCCTCCTCGATGCAGGCGCTATTTCCGCAGCCCGTTGCGAAACATTCTGCCGAGCCGGAAGGCATGATCGGTCCAGTCCCCCTTGGGGTTGGGCGCGGCGGTGGATTGCCTGAGCTCGCGTATCGCCCGACCGAGCCGGAACATGATTTCCGAGGACGGCTGCTTGGGCGGGGGCTGCGCCTTCTGCTGCTGCTCCAGGCGTAGCTTGAGCGCTCTCGCGTTTGCCCTTTCGTGCTCGGTCGCAGCAGGATCCGCCAGCACGGCCGAGATCGCGCGCAGCTTGCGCGCAATGGCCTCGGCCGAGTTTGCATCCTCATTCGCGTTCATTTGCGGCCTCCTTGACCTTCAGGTCGCGGCGAGCTCGGCGTCTCCGTCAAACTCGGCACTGCAGAACGGGCCGCCCTGATACCAGTCGCCGACCGGATCGGCGGCAATTGCCTTCTGCGCGGTGAGCGCCGTGTTTGCGTGGTCTTCGGCGCGCCCGGTCGCCCGGTAGCCATAGCGGAACGCCCTCTCATTGTCCCACCAGTTGCGCTCGTTGTCGGAAGCGCCAAAGAAGATCTCGAAGCGGATAGCAGGATGCTCGAGGCCGATACGCACCAGTTGCATGAGGTCCTCGGGCTTGAGCCAGATCGCCAGCCGCCGGTGATCGATCGGCACATCGCCGAAGTTCCCGATTCGCAGACACGTCACGCGCAATCCATGCTTGTACGCGTAAAGCGAGCCGATTGCCTCGCCGAACGCCTTGCTGACGCCGTAGCGCGAATCCGGACGCACCGGTGCATCGACCCCGATCCTGCGTTTGCGCGGATAGAAGCCGACGGCGTGGTTGGAGGAAGCGAACACCACGCGCTTCACCTTTTGCCGCCGGGCGGCCTCGAACAGGTTGTAGCAGCCGACGATGTTGGCGCTCAGTACCGCTTCCCACGGGTGCTCCACTGAGACGCCGCCGAGATGGACGATGCCGTCGGCCCCGGCGACCGCCTTCTCCACTTGTGCGAGGTCGGCGAGGTCGGCCGGCACGAATATCTCGTCGGCCGCAAGGTCGGCAGGCTTGCGGATATCGCTCCACCGCAGCTGCGGATAGACGCCCCTGAGCAGCTGGCGCAGGCGTGAGCCTATTTCCCCGGCTGCGCCGGTCACCACGACTGTCCGCATCGCTCCCTCGCAAGGCCGGATGTTGAAAGCATCAGTCTTGTTGCAGCATCAGTCTTGTTGCAGCATCAGTCTTGTTGCAGCATCAGTCTTGTTGCAGCATCAGTCTTGTTGCAGCATCAGTCTTGGCCGATCTCGTCGGCAAGCTTCCTGTAGCGCCGTCGGCTGTTGAGCAGGTGGCGTCGCATGGCGGCCCGTGCCTGGGTCGGGGTACCGGCGCGAATGGCGCCAAGAATGGCACGGTGCTCCTGCTGAAAGGTCTTCAGGTAGGCACGGTTGTTGGGCATGTTCGGCGAGCTCACGCGTACGGTCTTGCGGGGAATGATGGCGCGGCCGAGATATTGCAGGAAGTGGGGAAATTGCTGATTCCCGGTGGCTTCGGCAATGCTGAGATGAAAGGCAAAGTCCTCATCGATGGCGCTCTCGTTGCGATCGATTGCGAGATCGATGGCGGCGCAGGCGTGCGCGATCTTGCGGATTTGCATCGCAGCTGCACGCTCGGCCGCCAGTCCAGCCGCCTCGACCTCGACCGCGGTTCGCAGTTCCATGACCTCGAGCGCCTGCCGCAACGAACGCAGGCCCTCAAGCTCGAGCCGGAAAGGCCTGCGCACGTTGACGGCCACGAAGGCGCCCACTCCCTGGCGCACGACGACCAGGCCATCGGCACGTAATGCGGCGACCGCCTCGCGCACGACCGTGCGGCTCACGCCGTTGGCCACAACCATCTCCTGCTCGGTCGGCAATCGTGATCCGGAAGGCAATCGGCCTTCGACGATGTCGGCTGTGAGCGCGGCTGCCAGCTGATGCGTAAGGCTGCGGGGTGCAACACGCGGAGATGTCGGCTGCCGTGCTGCTGTGTCCGCAGAGCTTGACATGACTGAGCCTATCATACGATCATCATATGACTCTGCAAATAGCCGCAACCGGCCGAGTTCGGCAAGTCCGGCGGGCGGACCGACTCAAGCCGGGTCCGGCCGCAGGCCTCATCTCTGGGAGGAGACCGAAATGAACCGCCGCACGATGCTCCGTCTCGCCGCCTGCGCTGCGCTAGCGAGCACCCGAGGTTTCATTCCGTTCGCGGCGGCGCAAGCGAAAATGACCTTCAAGGCTTCCGACGTCCATCCGGCAGGCTATCCCACCGTGGTTGCGGTGGAGGGCATTGGAAAGAAGCTGGAAGCCGCCACCGGCGGGCGGCTCAGCGTGCAGATGTTCGCCGCCATGCAGCTCGGCGGGGAGAAGGAGGCGATCGAGCAGGCCCAGATCGGTGCCATCCAGTTCGCCCGCGTCAGCGTTGGCGCGCTCGGGCCGGTCATCGATGATCTCAACGTCTTCAATCTGCCGTTCCTGTTCCGCAATACCGCGCATATGCAGAAGGTGATCGACGGGGAGATCGGCCGCGAGTTGCTCGCCAAGGTCACCAGCAATCCGAAGGCGGGTCTTGTCGGCATCTGCTGGATGGATGCCGGTGCCCGCAACGTCTACGACACGCGAAAGCCGATCAAGGAGATCGGCGATCTCAAGGGCATGAAGGTCCGCGTCATGGGCAATCCCATGTTCGTTGACATGATGAATGCGCTTGGCGGCAACGGTGTCGCCATGGGCTATGACCAGGTATTCAGCGCGCTGCAGACGGGCGTGGTCGACGGCGCCGAGAACAATCCGCCGAGCTTCGTGTTCGACAATCATTATCAGGTTGCCAAGTACTACACGCTGACCGAGCACCTGATTGTGCCGGAGATGCTGGTATTCTCGCGCAAGACCTGGGACAGCCTGTCCAAGGATGATCAGGCGCTGCTCACAAAATTCGGTACGGAGGCGCAGCAGGAAGAGCGCGTGCTGTGGATGAAGTACGAGAAGGAAGCCCTGGACAAAGCCAGGGCGGCTGGCATCCAGATCATCGAGGTACCCGACAAGCGGCCGTTCCAGGATGCGGTCAAGCCGGTATGGGACAAGTATGGGCCGAAGTTCGCGGACATGATCAAGCGCATCCAGGACGTGCAATAGCGCTCGCGGGGAATGCACTGCCGATTCGGCGGTCCGGCATCTGCTTATGGGCGTGATCTACCGCAGGGCGATGGACGCCTTGTACCTGGTCTGCATCCTGGTTGCGGGCCTTGCGCTCGTGCTCATCTCGGCCGTCATACCGTGGGCCGTGTTTACGCGCTTCGTGCTGAACAGTGCAGCCTCGTGGCCGGAGCCCACGGCCGTGCTGCTCACCATCGTGCTCACGTTCATTGGAGCAGCCAGCTGCTACCGCCGGCGCCTGCACATGAACGTGTCGTTCTTCGTGGCCATGCTGCCCCCTCTGCTGGGCCGCCTGGCGGATGTCATGGCTGACCTGCTGGTGGGGGCGATGGCGCTATTCATGCTTTTCTACGGAGCGAAGCTGGTCGAGGCGACCTGGTACAACACCATCGCCGATTTCCCCTTCCTGTCGGTCGGCGTGACCTATCTGCCGATTCCCATCGGTGGCGCCTTCCTGGTTTTGTTCGTTGTCGAACGTGTGATCTTCGGAACGCCGGTCGATACCGACCGCACCGACGCTTCATTGCACTGATACGCGCCGAGCGAAGGACGGTAAGCGCATTATGGACATCACGATCCTGCTGGTGGTGATGTTCTTCTGCTTCGCGATCGGAGTGCCGATCGCCTATTCGCTTGCGCTGGCGGCCATCGCCGCCGCGTTCTGGATCGGCATTCCGCTTGAAGCCGTGATGCTGAAAATCTCCGATGGTGTGAGCAAGGTGGCAATGCTGACCATTCCGTTCTTCGTGCTTGCCGGCGCGATCATGGCGGAAGGTGGCATGGCGCGCCGCCTGGTGGCGTTCGCCGACGTGCTGGTCGGGCTCACGCGCATTCGCGGCGGGCTTTCGGTCGTCAACGTGCTGGCCACCACCTTTCTCAGCGGAATCTCGGGCTCGGCGGTCGCCGACACTTCCGCGATCGGCTCGGTGATGATCCCGCAGATGGAGCGCAGCGGATTTCCGCGCGTGTTTGCGACCAACGTCACCATCACCGCCTCGGTGCAGGCGCTGCTGGTGCCGCCCAGCCACAATGCGGTCATCTATTCGCTCGCCACCGGCGGCACCATATCCATTATCAGCCTGTTCATGGCCGGCGTGGTGCCCGGTCTTCTCCTCGGCTTCTCGCTCGTCATTCTGTGTCTGGTGATCGCCTATCGCGACGGTCATCCTCGCGGCAGCGCCGTGCCTCTGCGCGCGGCCGTAAGGATCACGATCGAGGCGGCATGGGGGCTGATTACGCTTGCTATCATTCTCGGCGGCATTCTGGGCGGGGTCTTCACCGCCATCGAGGCCGGCGCGGTCGCCTGCGTATGGGCCTTCTTCGTGACCATGTTCATCTATCGCGACTATCGCTGGCGAGATCTGCCCACGCTGGTCCATCGCACGCTGCGCACGGTGGCCATGGTTATGACCCTGATCGCCTGCGCCTCGAGCGTCGGCTACGTGATGGCGCTAACCCAGATGCCGGCCAAGATCACGGCTTTCTTTCTGACCATTTCGAGCGACAAGAACGTCATCCTGTTCCTGATCAACATCCTGCTCCTCGTTCTCGGCTGTCTCGTGGACATGGCGCCATCCATCCTGATCTGCACCCCAATCCTGCTTCCGGTGATGGTGAACTTCGGCGTCGACCCCGTGCATTTCGGCATGATCATGATGCTCAACCTGGGGATCGGGCTTTGTCATCCCCCGGTCGGCGCGATCCTGTTCGTCGGTTGCGCGGTCGGGAAGGTGACGATCGAGCAGGTGATGCGCAGGATATGGCCTTTCTATGCGGTGATGTTTGCGGTGTTGATGCTGGTGACCTACTTTCCCGTAATCTCGCTATGGCTGCCGCGCTTGTTGCATCTTTGAACACGGCGGTATTGCAGGCAAACACGCCGGCGAGGCTCTCCAGGTTTGCTTTTGTATAAGCTACCCTCGTTGAGGCGACGGCCTACACTTCCAGCGTCACGATCCGGGCGCGCAGCCGCGAACCGGACACGCTGATCCGGGCCACCGACACGGGGAGATTGAACCGGCGAGGGCCTGCGCTGCCGGGATTGACGAACAGCACCTTGGCCCGGGTCTCGACAGAAGGCCGGTGGGAATGCCCGAACACGACCGCGGCCAACCCCGCAGCCGCCGGATCGATCGTGAGCAGGGAGAGCTGGTGCAGCAACAGGAACTTGTGTCCGCCGATTGCGATGCGCCTCGTGATGGGAAGGCGCGCTGCCCATGGACCGCTGTCGATATTTCCTCGCACGACAAAGCACGGGGCGATCTTGCGAAGCTCGTCGATGATTGCGGGATTTCCCACGTCGCCTGCGTGCAGGATCATGTGGCTGCCGCGCAGCACCGTGACTGCCTGTGGGCGCAGCAACCCGTGCGTATCTGAGATCACTCCTACGATGGTCTCGCCTGCGCGCATGCATGTTCGATCCGAAGCTCAAATCATGCACGGCGGGGTGCTTCTGCCGCAACGGCAGAGAGCGTGCTCACGCGTGATGTATCAACAGCTCGAGCAGGAGCGGTTCAGTAGGTCAGCTGCGGCACCGCCGCAATCGCCAGCAGATCGTGCTCTGGCCAATGCGGGCGAGCGGCATGAGAATATCGCAGCCATTTGCTTTCGCTCACTCCGTCCCTGTCCGCAAAAAGATGCGGCCGGCTCTGGGGGGAAAGTATGTAACGTTCAATTGGATCAAAAGTTTAGGGGTCATTTGCCACCTACTCCCCGCATATTCCCCATCGACGGCAAGCGATCGACCCGGCTCCATTCATCCCGCGCGACCGCATGTGCGTAGCGCGCCGCACTACGGGGATCACGCCAATTCCCTGTCGCGACGAGCCCCTGCACATCGGTGCCGGCCTGGCGCATCCAGGTCGCCCAGGTGTGCCGAAACGAGTGGTAGTTAACCCACTTGAGCCGATACGACGGCGGGCGCCATTTCCGTGGCCGGCGAGTAGGGCAGGGCAGACTGAGATAGCCGAGCTTTGCCCGCAAAAGCTGGTGCTTTAGATGGCCACCTTGATGGAAGC
>Ga0306925_10002968_pt1 | contig 14823 bp, 17 predicted proteins | sample flu12Cox44000176_FD_203755 | JGI IMG/M metagenome (GOLD analysis project Ga0306925, IMG submission 203755) | Lab enrichment of tropical soil microbial communities from Luquillo Experimental Forest, Puerto Rico - flux8day.12C.oxic.44.000.176 (v2)... | ecosystem: Environmental > Terrestrial >... | reverse complement strand
GTGGCTGGCCCGGCGGGCAATGCTGACGACGAGGTCGTGGGAACGCTCAAGTTCGGGCACGACCCGCAGCACGGAGATCAAGAAGCGCTGCTCCGAAGCCATGGGCGCCTGCAGCAGAATCTCCCGATCGGCCAGTTTCTCGATCTGAGGGTAGAGGTCATCGATAAGCCGGTCACGCTCCGCGAGCTCCCGGGCCGCGTCGCTGTTGCCACTCAGGAGCGCGCCGGTCGCCGTAGGCAGGTCCTCAGCGACCATGGAGAACAAGTCGACGACCTTAGCCTCGATAGCTTCGAGTTCGTGTTCAAATTCCTGCCGATGCTGGGCCATGGCCAAAGCCTACCGATCACCGATCCCGCCGTCCGGCACGACCGTACAGGGAACCGGCCGACGCGAGTGCTGGGGGCGATCGGCCACAGCCTTCTCGTCCACGGACCGGCCGGTACCTGGCGCACGGGAACCAGATCGGTATGGTGGGAAAAGAGGTCGTGCGGAAGGCAGCCTCATGGCGCTGGTGCTCGTGGTCGAGGACGAGGAGTCGTTCAGCGACGCCCTTTCCTACATGCTGCGCAAGGAGGGCTTCGAGGTCGCGGTCTGCGCGACAGGCCCCGATGCGCTGGAGGCGTTCGACCGTAACGGCGCCGACCTGGTGCTGCTCGACCTGCTGCTCCCCGGGCCGCCAGGCACCGAAGTGTTCCAGAGCCTGCGCGAACGCTCAGATGTGCCGGTGATCATGCTGAGCGCCAAGGACACCGAGGTTGACAAGGCGGTCGGGCTCGAGCTAGGCGCCGATGACTATGTGACCAAGCCCTTCTCGTGGCACGAGTTGGCCGCACGAATCCAGGCTGTGCTGCACCAAGACCGGCAGGCGGGCCGCGGCTCCTGCGGACACCCGCGCAGCGCGTTACAGCGGTAGGCCTGGCTAAGCCCCGGCCGCCTCGACCGGTGAGGGGAACGCGCGGGTCTGATTTGCGTCTGACGGGTGCGTGAGCTCCGCCACCTGGCCGTCGGCGGTGAGGTGACGCCAGCTCGTCTGCCAGTCCGGCAGATCCGGGCCGTCCTGCTCCCAGTCGACGAACGTGGCCTCGTCGCAGTAATGGTCCATCCGTCTGCTGATGGCCAGGTGCGGGTCGCTGTTCACAAAGGCCTGCATCGGGCGGCGGTCCGCCCAGGAGCTTACGCTCCACCAGGCGTTGTTCGCGTCGGCGAGCGCGTCCGCGCCGAGGTTGCCCTGCGCCTTTTGCGCCTGCTCGATCGCGGCGACGGCGTCGGTGAAGAACTCGTTCAGGAGCGCCGGGTCCTTCAGCCGGAGCCGGGTCACGACGATAACGGGCATACGATCTCCCCCAGGTCAAGAGCAAAGGCACCGGCCGGGCCTGCCGTCCGGCAAGATCCCCTCAGCATGCCAGATGCTGAGGCATCATGCTCGCGGCGCGATGTCCCGGCCCACGGTGAGGGCGGCCCGCAACTGGTCCGGCAGGTCATGGAGGGCGGCGTCCGGCAGCGTGCCCGTCGCGTCGAGCACCTTGCTGAAGAAGCACCGGGCCGCAGCGGCGAGGATGACGTTGAAGACGTCGGCGTCGGAGAACCCCAGGCGGCGGAGCTCGCCGACGTCCTCCGGCGTGATCTGCTCGGCCTCCTCCGCGACCTTTCGCGCGAACCGGACGACCGCCGCGTCAGCCGTATCCAGTGCCGCGGCGGCCTCATCCCCGTCTCCCGCGATGCTCACCACCTGCTCAGGCGGGTAGTAGCCGGTCGCGAGGATGTTCCCGTGCACGAGACTGCAGTAGCTCGATCTCATCGCCGTCGCGGCTGCCACCGTCGCCAGCTCGTACAGCCGCGGATCCATCCCCGACGTGATCGCGTCCTTCAGCGCCAGCCAGCCCTGGAGCACGTCGGGCCGGGCACTGAACGCCCGCGTGTAGTTCGCCACGTAACCCTGCGCCGCCAGGTCCTTGTCGTACATCGCCTTGACCTCGCCGGACGCATCCTCGGGCGGAACGGTCTGAAGAAATGGCATAGTCACCCTCCCGGTCCCGACGGTACGCCATGTCACATCCGCGGGGTGCCAGGTGTCAGGGTGGTGACACCATGCAGCGAGGGAACGTGACAGATGGCCGACAGTGACTGGCTGGCGGCTCTCTTCGAAGAGAACCGCCATCACCTGCGGGCGGTGGCCTACCGGCTGCTCGGCTCGATGACCGACGCCGACGACGCGGTCCAGGAGACCTGGCTCCGGCTGACCGGCGCGGATACCAGCGAGGTGGAGAATCTCGGCGGCTGGCTGACGACGGTCGTCGCGCGGGTGTCCCTCAACATGCTCCGGGCGCGCCGGTACCGGCACGAGGAGCCCGTCGGCGATTCCTGGCCGGGCGCCGCGGAGATGGCGGCCAGGAACGGCGCTGTGACCGGGTCCGGCGGTGCCGGCCCCGTCAGCCCGGCCGGCGATCCGGAGGACGAGGCCGTGCTCGCGGACTCGGTCGGCCTCGCCATGCTGGTCGTGCTCGACACGCTCACGCCGGCCGAGCGGCTCGCGTTCGTGCTCCACGACATGTTCGCCATGTCGTTCACCGATATAGCGGCGGTGCTCGGCCGCTCCACGGACGCGACGCGGCAGCTGGCCAGCCGGGCCCGGCGCCGGGTCCACGGCGCGCCCAGCCCTGATCGCGCAGCCGACCTCCCGCGCCAGCGGGAGGTGGCCACCGCGTTCCTTGCCGCTTCCCGCGGCGGCGACCTCTCGGCCCTCCTCGAGTTGCTGGACTCCGACGTCACGCTGACCGCGGATGCCGGCGCCGTCCCGTCCGGGAAGCCGGCGCTGCTCCACGGCGCGGACATGGTCGCCAAGGGCGCGGTGCTGGCCTCCGGCCGGGCCGATCAGTCCCAGCTGGCCCTGGTAGACGGGGTCGTCGGCATCGTGTTCGCGCCGGCCGGCCGGCTGCAGATCGTGCTGGCCCTGGCGGTCACCCCCGAGCGCAAGATCAATGCCATCGATGTGATCGCCGATCCGGACCGGCTGCGGCGGCTGCGGCTGGCGGTGCTGCCCGATTAGGCCTGCGGCCGGGCAGGCCCGCCGCCGCCATCACCTGGAGGTTTCCCGGCCGCCGCGGCCGCAGCGGGCTCTGGCATTATCGATGCGTGACCACCTCCCGCCTCGACCACCTCGCACGCACCGCCTACGACGCTCACCGCCGCGCCCATCCCTCACCGCTCCCGCCGTGGGAAGAAACGACCAAGCAGGAGCAGGCAGCGTGGCGGGCCGCCGTGTCCGCCGTCGCCGGGCAGCCGGGCGTCACCGTCGCCGAGCCGGCCCCGACGCAGTCACTGCTCATCCAAGTCGGGGACGAGCGCCGCGTCTTCCACAACGACTTCACCGTCGGCCGCCGGGGCAACCTCGCCATCGACGACGAATACGCCTCCAACCACCACGCCCGCTTCCGGGTAGCCCACGGCCTGTGGTACGTCGAGGACCTGGGCTCGACCAACGGCACCTGGCTGAACGGGCGCCAGATCCACGCGCCGCAGCTGCTGAAGAAGAGCGACAAGGTCAAGATCGGGCACACCTTCATGATCGTGGTGCCCAGCTAGCGAGCTCCCGGCGTGTCCGAGCCACGAGGGCCGTCATGGCATGCCTATATCGCCGGCGTACCAGCGGCCAGGCCGCGGCCAATTGTGCTGCTTAACGGCTCCGCGAGCCGGCGCCGGGACATGGCACAGGGCCCGGATGGGCCATGATGGCGGGGTGGCCGATCAGCTGCCGCCGTCCACGTTCGTAGTCGTGTCCGGCGCCCCGGCGAGCGGGAAGACGACCCTGGCCCGGGCGATCGCGCCAGCGCTGGGTCTCCCGCTGGTCGCCAAGGACACGATCAAAGAGGCGCTGATGAGCGTGCTGCCGGTCCCGGACGTCGAAGCCTCCCGCGCCATCGGCACCGCGAGCGTGGCGGCGCTCCTCGCGGTGGCCGCCGAGACGTCCGGCGCCGTCCTGGAGAGCGTCTGGCACCGCAGCCGCTCAGGGCCCGACCTCCAGCGCCTGCCGGGGAACATCGTGGAGGTGTTCTGCCGCTGCGACCCGCGGATCGCCCGGCGCCGGTATGCCGAACGCGCCGACGGCCGCGCCGTCGGCCACTTCGGCGCCGAACGCACTCCGGCGGAGCTGTGGAACGACGAGGTGGCCCGGCCCGTGGCCGGCGGCTGGCCCGTGATCGAAATCTGCACCAATGACCCGGTTGACGTGGCGCCGCTCACCGCGCGGATCCGCGCTGCCGCAGGCATGGCCGCGTGATCTGCGTACTGGGCGACGCTCACCTGGACGTGGTGGTCCGCCCCGGGGGGCCGATCGCACCAGAGACCGACACGCCCGCCCGCACCTGGGTCGGGGCCGGCGGGCAGGCGGCCAACGTGGCCGCCTGGATCTGCGCGCTGGGCGGCCAGGCCAGGCTGATCGCCGCCAGGGGCACCGACCTGGCCGCGAGCCTGGTGGCCGCGGACCTGACCCGGCGCGGCGTGCGGATCGCCGGGCCGGTGATCGAGGGCCGGACCGGCGTGGTCGTCTCGCTGTCCGAGCACGGCACATCCCGGTCCATGCTGACCGACCGCGGGGTGGGGCCGCGGCTGGGCGCCGACAGCTTGGCCGACGGCTGGCTCGCCGGCTGCGACCGGCTGCACCTGCCCGCGTACAGCCTGGCGGGCGGGCGCATCCGGGGCGCCGCGCTGGCGGCGGCCGCGCGGGTGCCGCGGCTGAGTGTGGACCTGTCGTCCACGGCTGTGCTCCGCGACCATGGTGTCGGCCGGTTCCGCGACCTGCTCGGCGAGCTGCGGCCCGAGATCGTGTTCGGCACCGAGGCGGAGGCGGAGCTCGTCGGGGATCTGCCAGGATCCGACCTGGTGGTGAAGCTGGGCGCGCGCGGCGTGCGGGCGGGGGGCGTGGTGCACCCGGCGCGGCCGGCCGAGGCGGTGGTCTCCACCGGTGCCGGGGACGCCTTCGCGGCGGGCTACCTGCTCGGCGGGGTCGGCCTCGGCCTGGCCGCGGCGGCCCGGGCGGTGGCGACGATGGGAGCGATGCCATGACGATCACGCCGCTGCTGAGCGAGGAGGTCGAGGCGGCGCTGCGCCGCGGCGGGCCGGTGGTGGCGCTGGAAACGACGCTGGTGTCGCACGGTTTCCCGGGCGGGCAGGGCCTCGAGGTGGCCGTGGCGGCGGAGGCGCGGGTCCGGCAGGCGGGCGCCGTCCCGGCCACCATCGGGATCGTGGACGGCGCGGTCCGGGCCGGGCTCACCGCGGCCGAGCTGGAGCGTTTCGCCGACGCGGGCTCGTCGGCGCGCAAAACCGGGCCGCGGGACCTCGCCGCCTGCGTGATCCAGGGCGCGCTGGGCGCCACCACGGTCGGCGGAACGCTGGCGGTCTGCCGGCTGGCCGGGATCGCCTTCATGGCCACCGGCGGCACCGGCGGGGTGCACCGCCGTTTTGCTGCCAGCCTGGACATCTCCGCCGACCTGCCGCAGATCGCGAGGACCGGGGCGCTGGTGGTGTCCTCGGGGGTGAAGTCGATCCTGGACGTGGCGGCCACCGCGGAGCTGCTGGAGACCCTCGGCGTACCCGTGCTCGGCTGGCGGACCGGCACGCTCCCGCTGTTCTACAGCGCCACGGGCGGCCCGCCGGTGTCCGCGGTGGTGACCTCCGCGGAAGAAGCCGCCCTGATCGCCGCCGCCCACTGGCAGCTGAACGGCCCGTCCGGCCTGCTGCTGACCAGGCCTCCCGAGCCGTCCCTGGAGATCGAGCCGGTCATAGCGGAGGCGGTCGACCGGGTCAACCGCCAGGGTGTGCGCGGGCAGGAGGTGACCCCGGCCGTCCTGGCGCTTGTTCACGAGCTGACCGGCGGCCGCAGCGCGGAAGTCAACCGGCAGCTCATCGAGGACAACGCGGCGCTGGCCGGCCAGGTCGCCGTCGCCTACGCGGCCACGGCCGGCACCGCGCCCAGCACTGGCGCGCCCTCTACCATGGCCCGGTGAGCAGTCGCTACGACACGTCGGCCGTGCCACCGCAGGGCGGTTATGTAGCCAAGCAGTGCCCGGTCCGCGCTCAGTGGAACCTCATCAGGCCGGCCGTCCCCCGGCCGGTGTCGCCGGTGCTCGAGCGGAGGCTCGCCCGCGGCCGGCAATTCGAGGCCGAGGTCGTCGCGGAGCTGCTCACCTTTCATCCCGCCGCCTGCATCGTCCCCGGTGAGCCCCGCGCCGCCAGAGAAGACGCCACGCTCGGCGCGATGCGGGCCGGAGCGCCGCTCATCGTGGGCGGGCGGCTGCCCGTTGATCTCGCCGGCCGGCGGGTAGGCGAGCCCGACCTCCTGGTCGCCGTGGCAGCAGGCCCCGGGTACCGGCCGGTCGACATCAAGCACCATCGCTGCCTTGACCCCAGCCCCGACGGCCAGCCGCCCCGCTGTTCACCACTTGACCGCCCGGCCTGGGAGGCGGCGGAGCCCGTCGCGGGCTCGTCGGCCCGCGCGCGCCGGGAGGACCTCCTCCAGCTCGCCCACTACCAGCGCATGCTGGAAGCCCGCGGGACGGCCGCGCCCGGCAAGCGCCTGGGCGGCATCATCGGCGTGGACGGCGTCGTCGTCTGGTACGACCTGGATGCCCCCCGCTGGCCGACGCCCTCCGGGGCGGGCCGGCGGAAACGGCGGTCGGCCATGCAGGTGTACGACTTCGAGTTCGGCTTCCGTCTCGATGTCCTCGCGGTCGCGGCCCAGCATCAGGCCGATCCGTCCGTCCCGCTGCTGGTGGTGCCGGTGCGGATCAGTGAGTGCGCCGAATGCCCCTGGTGGTCCTGGTGCGGCCCGCAGCTCCAGGCCGGGTCCGGCGACCCGAGCATGCTCCCGCGTCTCGGCTGGCGGGCGTGGCGCATTCACCGCGACCACGGCGTCACCAGCCGGGCGGCGCTCGCCGCCCTCGACCACCGCACCGCCACCCTGGTCGCCGGCCGGGTCGACCTGCGGCCGATCACGGCGGCGCTGGGCGTCCTGCCCGATGACACGCCGGTCGCGGTCATCGTCGGAGACCGGAAGCGGGCGCAGCTTGCGCGCCTGGACAGGGCGGGCATCCGCACGCTGGGCGATGCGCGGGTACTGAGCCCGCGCACGGCCGCCTACAGCGATCAGCCGATGCGGAGCCTGCCCGATCAGATCGATCATGCCCGGGCCGCTCTCGGCGGTTCCCCTGTCTACCGGCGGCGTGGCGTCGCGCGGGTCGAGGTCCCCCGTGGCGAGGTCGAGGTCGACGTCGACATGGAAAACGTCGAGGACGGCGTCTACCTTTGGGGTGCCCTGGTCACCAACCGGTCAGCCAGGAGCCCGGTGCCCGCTGGCTACCGCGCGTTCTGCACGTGGGACCGGATGACCATACAGACCGAGGCCCAGCTGTTCGCGGAGTTCTGGGCCTGGCTGTCGGGGGTTCGGGCGGCCACGGCGTCCGCGGGCCTGGCGTTCCGCGCCTACTGCTACAACGCCGCTGCCGAGAACACCCAGATGCACCGCATCGCCGCGGGCACCGGCCTGCGTGACGAGGTCGCCCGCTTCACCGGCGGGGAGGAATGGGTGGATCTGCTCCGGGTGTTCGAGGCGCAGCTCCTCACGGGGTCGGCGGCCGGGCTCAAGAAGGTGGCCCCGCTGGCCGGCTTCTCCTGGGACGTCGAGGACCCCGAGGGAGGCGAATCGATGATCCACTACGACGAGGCCGTCGGTGCCGGCGACCCCGGCGCGGCGCAGGCCGCCCGCGACTGGCTCCTCGCCTACAACCGCAACGACGTCGAGGCAACGCTCGCCCTGCGGGAATGGCTCGACCGCGCCGGGCCCGGCTTCCCCGCCGCCGAAGACCTGGGGCCGTGACGTTGTCCCGCGGTCTGGGCCGGCGTGGGCGATGATGGGGGCATGCGCATGGTGATCGTGAACGAGACCGGCGGGCCCGATGTCCTCACCGTCGCCGACCGGGAGCCGTTAGCGGCCGGCCCCGGTCAGCTGCTGGTGGACGTGGCCGCGGCCGGGGTCAACTACATGGACATCTACCAGCGGGAAGGCCGCCCACCCTACGGCCGCGACGTGCCGTTCGTGCCCGGCGCCGAGGGGGCGGGCACGGTGGCCGCATTCGGGCCGGGCGTCGCGGGGTTCGCCGTCGGGGACCGGGTGGCGTGGGCCGGCGCGCCGGGATGTTACGCCGAGCAGGCGGTCATCCCCGCCGCGTCCGCCGTCACCATCCCCGACGGGGTGGACACCACGGTCGCCGCCGCCGTCATGCTCCAGGGCATCACCGCCCACTACCTGTGCCACAGCACCTACCCGGTCGCTCCCGGCGACACGGTGGTGGTGCACGCGGCGGCCGGCGGGGTCGGCCTCCTGCTCACCCAGATGGTCAAGATGCGGGGCGGCATCGTCATCGCGACCACCTCCACTCCCGTCAAGGCCGATCTGGCCCGGCAGGCTGGGGCGGATCACCTCACCGGCTACGACGAGTTCGGCGCGGTGGTGGCGCGGGTCACCGGGGGAAACGGGGCGGATGTGGTCTACGACGGCGTCGGCCAGGCCACCTTCGACGCCAGCCTGGCGGCGATCCGCCCGCGCGGCATGATGGTCCTGTACGGCGGGTCCAGCGGCCCGGTGCCCCCGTTCGAACTGCAGCGCCTCGCCGGGTCCGGCTCGCTGTTCATCACCCGCCCCACCATGATCCACTACATCGCCAGCCGGGAGGAACTGGTCTCGCGGACCGGCGATCTGTTCACGTGGATCACGGAAGGCCAGCTCTCGGTCCGGATCGGCGGGACCTATCCGCTCGCCGACGCCGCCCGTGCCCACGATGACCTGGCCGCCCGGCGCACCACCGGGAAGCTGCTGCTGCTGCCCCGGTGACCAGGCGGGCTGGTCTCCCGCACTCCCGGCGGAAAAGCGGATCGGAGGGATAGCCGCGGTGCTCGCGGGGAGTAAGGATGGCAGTGGAAACCGGACGGGCCCACGAGCCGGTCCCTGGCCAGCTGGCGGGGGTACAGATGTGGAACTTATCGAGGAGACCCCTTACCGGTTCCTGATCCCGCAGCGAGGGGAGATGCGGGTACCCGGAATCATCTGCGCCTCCCGCTCCCTGCTGCCCGGCCCGGACGGGGACCGGTCACTGGAGCAGGTGGTGAACGTCGCTACGCTGCCCGGCATCGTCGAAGCGTCCTACGCCATGCCCGACATGCACGGGGGATACGGCTTCCCGATCGGCGGGGTCGCAGCCACCGACCCGGCGCACGGCGGGGTGGTGTCGCCCGGCGGTGTCGGGTTCGACATCTCCTGCGGGGTGCGCCTGCTCGCGGCCGACGCGGACCGCGGCGATCTCATGCCCGTGCTGGGACAGGTCATGAACCGGCTGGCGGCGGCGATCCCCCGGGGCGCCGGGCGCGGCGGGATCTGGCGATTGCGGGGCGCCGGGCAGTTGCGTCACGTCCTGACCGGTGGGGCCCGGTACGCGGTCGGGCAGGGCCACGGGGTCGAACGGGACCTGCTCCGGTGTGAGGGTGGGGGAGCGGTGGCAGACGCCGACCCGGCCCAGGTGAGCAGCCGCGCCATCGACCGGGGGCTGCAGCAGGTCGGCAGCCTCGGCTCGGGCAACCACTTCCTGGAGGTCCAGGCCGTCGACGAGATCTACGACTGCGACGCGGCGCGGGCATTCGGGCTGCGGCCCGAGCAGATCTGCGTCATGATCCATTGCGGTTCCCGTGGCCTGGGCCACCAGATCTGCGGCGATCACGTGCGGGCGATGGAGAAGGTGATGGCCCGGTACGGCATCACCGTGCCCGACCGCCAGCTGGCCTGCGCGCCGGTCGGCTCGCCGGAAGGCCAGGGCTACCTGCGGGCGATGGCGGCCGCCGCCAACTACGGCCGCGCGAACCGGCAGGTGCTGGCCAACACGGCCCGGCGCGTTTTCGCCCAAACGGCCGGCGGTGACCTCAACCTCGTCTACGACGTATCCCACAACCTGGCGAAGATCGAAACCCACGTGGTCAACGGCCGGCCCACGGAGCTGTGCGTGCACCGCAAGGGGGCCACGCCGGCGCTCCCGCCCGGCCATCCCGACCTGCCTCCCGACCTGCGTGCGACCGGCCAGCCGGTGCTGATCCCCGGCTCGATGGGCACCTGCTCGTATGTGCTGGCCGGTGTGCCAGGCGGCGGCGCGTTCGCCTCCGCCTGCCACGGCGCGGGGCGGGTGATGAGCCGCCACGAGGCGTTGCGCAGGGTCAACGTTTCGCGGCTGCAGCGCTGGCTGGAGGCACGAGGCATCGCGGTCCGGGGAGCGTCGGCGCGCGGGCTGGCCGAGGAGGCCCCGGACGCCTACAAGGATGTGACCGCCGTGGTGACCGCCGCCGAGGGAGCAGACCTGTGCCGCAAGGTCGCCCGCCTGGTGCCACTCGGCGTGGTCAAGGGGTTAGCGGCCCGCCGCTTGCGGCCTATCCCGCCAGGCACCGCCACCGGACGTGGCTGCCGCCCCGCCCCGTGGCAGAATCGCCAGCGATGGAGCAGAAACCGCTGCCTGCCAGGCCGCTCACCAGCGGGCACCGAGGCGTGCCGCACGCGGCCGACCTGCGCATCGAGGCGTGGGCCGATACCAGAGAGGAGTGCGTCGCTGAGGCCGTCCGCGCGCTGGTGAACAGCTTCGCCGAGCCAGTGGCGCAGGCCGGGCGCCGCGCCGTGAAGCGGCACGTGGCCGGGGAGACCGACGCGGATCTGGTGGCCGCCGCCATCGAAGAGGTCATCTACCGCCTGGACACCCGGGGCGAGATCCCGGCCGCCGTGGCCGCGCGGCGGGCGGCTGACGGCGGGATCGACCTGACCCTGCACTTGGCGGGCCTGGACCAGGTGGCGATCACCGGGGCGGTCCCGAAGGCCGCCTCGCTGTCCGGCCTGCGCTGCGGCCGGGACGAATCCGGCCGCTGGTCATGCGCGGTGACCGTCGACGTCTGAGCAGGCGCCCCGGCTTGCCTGCTCCGGCGGCGCCCGGAAGAATCGGCTCCCTATGGCACCCGAGGCTCAGCTTTACCTTGAGGACTTCGTCCCGGGATCGGTTCGCGAGTTTGGTCCCGCCGTGGTGGGCGAGGCCGAGATCATCGAGTTCGCACGCCGGTACGATCCACAGCCCATCCACACCGACCCGGTGTGGGCCCGCACCGGCCCGTTCGGCGGGCTGATCGCCAGCGGCTGGCACACCGCGGCGGTCGCGATGCGGCTGCTGGTGGATCAGTACCTGCCGACCGCCGCCAGCCTGGCGTCGCCCGGCATCGACGAGCTGCGGTGGCTGCGGCCGGTCCGTCCTGGCGACGAACTGCGGGTCAGGGTCACGGTGATCGAGTCACGGCCGTCGCGGTCCAAGCCGGACCGGGGCCTGCTCCGCTCACGGATTGAGGTGCTGGAACCGGACGGGTCGGCCGTGATGACCATGATCGGCATGAACATCGTCCGCCGCCGTCCCGGCGCCGCGGGCTGACCGCGCCGGCGGACGTCGCGCGATCGCGGCTACCGGGCGACGGTTTTGCCCCGATCCGGGATCAGCACGCTGAGCAGCCACGTCACCACGCCGATGATGAGCGCCCCCAGGAACGCCGGGACAAACCCGGTGATGTGGAACGGCAGCTTCAGCCACCCCGCCACCACGCTGGCCAGCCACAGCAGCAGGGCGTTCACGACCAGCGCCACCAGCCCGAGCGTCAGCAGGTAGAACAGGCACCCGATCGTCTTGATGATCGGTTTGAGAAACGCGTTGATCACCCCGAAGATCAGGGCCACCGCGATCAGGGTCAGCAGCTTCTCCGTGGTCGACCCGGTGGTCAGCTCGATGCCGGGCAGCACCGCCGTCGCCACCGCGAGCGCGGCAGCCGAGATGGCGAGGCGCAGCAGGAAATGCATGGGACAATCTTGGCATCCCGGACACTGGTAACGCCATCAGCGGCCGGCGCTACCGCCACCGGAAATGGACGAAAAGCCGCCCGAAGTTCTTGGAGTCCTTCTCGACGCGGTGATAGAGCGCTTTGATCTCCTTTTGCTCCAGGAATCTGAGCACCCGCTTCTTGAGCTGGCCCGAGCCTTTGCCCGGGATGATCTCAACGACAGGCGCCTTCTTGGCGACCGCCTCGTCGATGATCGCCCGCAGAGCCCGGTCGATGTCCTGCCCACGGTTGTAGATGTCGTGCAGGTCGAGCTTCAGCTTCATGGCGCCGTCTCCGATCCCGGGCTGCCTCCACGGTACGCGGCCCGGGCGCGCCTGGGGGATCTATGGGGGTCGCACGACAGCCGGGCGGCCTACGAGGAGCGCTCCAGCCCCAGCCGCCGGATGATCTCCCGCACGACGTCGCTGGGCGGTTGATCGTCATCCACCACGGTGACCCGTTCGCCGGGAACCGGCATCTCGACCGCCGCCAGCTGGCTGTCGAGCAGCGCCGGCCGGAAGAAGTGGCCGTGCCGGCGCTGCAGCCGGGCGGCCAGCGTGTCGCGGTCGATGACCTCGAGGAAGACCATCTGCAGATCCGGGCGCCCGGCAAGGAGCGTGTCGCGGTAGGACCGCTTCAGCGCCGAGCACGCGATGACGCCCGAGCGGCCCGCCGCCGTGCGCTGGTCGATCCACGCGGCCACGGCGACCAGCCAGGGCCGGCGATCCTCGTCGGTGAGCGGATGGCCGGCCTTCATCTTGGCGATATTGCTGGCCGAGTGCAGATCGTCACCGTCTTCGAATTCCCAGCCCAGCTGCCCGGCCAGGAGGGCGCCGATAGTGGACTTACCGCTGCCCGCCACCCCCGCCACCAACACGATCACGCGCCGGAGCCTAACAGCTTTCCCATAGATGTCCCCGCCGCCGGCCGGGCGCCCGGGCCGTCCTCTCCGCCCGGATGCCAGCTGGCAAGAAGGCGGCGGCATCGCCCGGTCCCGCACGTGGGCCGCCCGCCGGCCCCTACGGTAGTGCCATGACATCATCGGCCCGTCCGCGCGGCCATGCCGGGCCACCTGGCGAGGCCGGCACCAGCGTGCTGGTGGTGGAGGACGACCCGGGGATCGCCACCCAGCTCGTCCGGGGGCTGAGCCGCGGCGGGTACGCGGTCGATCACGTCACGACCGGCCGTGACGCGCTGGACCGGGCCGATCCCGACGTGGTCCTGCTGGACCTGGGCCTGCCCGATGGCGATGGTGTGGACATCTGCCGCCAGCTGCGGGAGCGGTCCGGGGTGGCGATCATCGTGGTGACCGCCCGGGGCGAGGAGCCGGAACGGGTGCTGGCCCTGGACGCGGGGGCCGACGACTACCTGGTCAAGCCGTTTGGCCTCGCCGAACTGCTGGCCAGGATCCGGGCGGTGCTGCGGCGGGTCCACCTCGGCGGCGGGATGCTCCGGCGTGGCCCGCTCGTGATGGACGTGCGCGCCCGGAAGGTGACCGTGAACGGGCGTGAGGTCGCGCTGACCCCCAAAGAGTTCGGGATCCTGGAATGCCTGGCCGCCGCCCCGGGCCGGGTGGTGAGCCGGCAGGAGATCCTGGAGAGCGCCTGGGACGCCCACTGGTACGGGCCGACCAAGGTGCTGGACGTCCACGTGGCCGCGCTCCGCCGCAAGCTCGGTGTGCCGGGGCTGATCGAGGCCGTTTACGGCAAGGGCTTCCGCCTCGGTGGTGTGTGATGCGCCGCCGGATCGTTCTCACCATGCTGGCGCTGGTCAGCGTCCTGCTGATCACCGCGGTGGCGCCGCTCGGGCTGATCACAGCCGGGCGTGAGCGGGCTTCGTTCCGCATGGCGACGTTGATGTCCGCGCAGACGCTGGCGACGGTGGCGGAGAAGCGTCTCAGTGACCAGGGGGCCGGCCCGACGCTCGCGACGACCCTGGTGCACGCCAGCCTGCCCAGCGACGAGGTCTGGGTCTTCGACGGGGTCCACCAGCTGGTCGCGCGCATCGGGGGGGCGAGACAGGAGAGCACGCCCGTCTCGCCGGAAACCATTAGCTACGTCTTGCGCACCGGCCGATTCGCCGTCTCCGCCGACGACGGCGAGCTGCGGGTCACCGTGAGCGTGGTGAGCACCATCGGCGGCCCGCCGACCGGGGTGCTGGTACTCGCCCGCCATACCGGTGTACTTGACGACCACCTGCGCATGCTGTGGGCCTGGCTGATCGCGGTGGCGGCGGCCGGCCTGCTGACGGCGGCCATCGTGGCGGTCATGTTCGCGCGCTGGGTCGGGCGCCCCCTGTCCAACCTGGACGCGGCGGCGCAGCGACTCGGCGGCGGTGCGCTCGATACCCGCTCCGCGACCGGGCACGGGCCGCCGGAGGTACGCCGTCTCGCCGTCACGTTTAACACCATGGCCGGGCGACTGGAGACGCTGGTGCACGGCAACCGGGCCATGATGGCCGACGTCTCCCATCAGCTGCGTACCCCACTGGCCGCGCTCCGGCTGCGGCTGGACCTGCTCGCCCAGGACGCCGACCAGTCCACCGCCCACGAGCTGGCCGCCGCGCAAGGCGAGATCGCCCGGCTGTCCCGCCTGGTGGATGGTTTGCTGGCGGTCGCGCGGGCGGAGAACGTGGTGGCCAAGCCGGTCGAGGTCGCGGTGGACACGGTGATCCGGGACCGCAGCGCGGCCTGGCACCCGGTCGCCGAGGAGCGTGGCGTCGAGCTCACGACGGAGTGCCCGGGTCCGGTCCGGGCCAGCCTCGGGGACGGACATCTGGAGCAGATCGTCGACAACCTGCTGGCCAACGCGCTGGACGTGGTCCCCTCCGGCGGCCAGGTCAAGGTCAGCGCCGCCACCGGCCAGGAGGCGCGGATCACAGTCGCCGACG
>Ga0306925_10002966_pt1 | contig 14824 bp, 16 predicted proteins | sample flu12Cox44000176_FD_203755 | JGI IMG/M metagenome (GOLD analysis project Ga0306925, IMG submission 203755) | Lab enrichment of tropical soil microbial communities from Luquillo Experimental Forest, Puerto Rico - flux8day.12C.oxic.44.000.176 (v2)... | ecosystem: Environmental > Terrestrial >... | reverse complement strand
GGTGCTGCGCGAACAAAATCAGCGTTTGGATGCCGAGGCGGAGCACTACTTCAGGATGCTCGCAGCCGGCTGACGAACACCGCGCGGATTGGCCAGCGACGCATATCACGCGCGAGTGTTTAGCAAACAATTAGCAGACTGCGCCTGGTAGAGAGATCAGGACCTTATTCGTGCGCCTCGGCTTCGACTCTTGTTTGCAGTGTCTTGACGGCTTGGTGCATTGGCTCGGGTGAGACATGGATCAGTCCTCCGAACCCTCGCTCCAATTCGAGGATCATTCCAAACGCGCCCGCTACAGCTAGTGCGCAGAGTGTCAGGGTAACTGCTGATGTAAGGTTGCGTGGCGCGAATAGACCAAAACTAGCGAACAGTAAGGTTAGCCAGAATACTAGGAGAGCGAGGAATGCTTTTGGCGTTCCCTGTCCTGCTTGCTGAGTCAGCAGCCAGCGCGTATCGCCGATTTTCCCAGCAAGCGTCATAGCCTGATCCAGCCACCATTTGTCGCGCGTGCTTGCGGGTTTCAACGCAAGTATCGAATCCTCGAGCTGCTGAAGGAGTTGGTATGTCTCCAGATCGGCGAGGCGTAAATCTGCGGGATCGTCGGGAAACAGATCGGCAGTCTTGAGTTCAGTATATTGCCGCAAGGTCTCCCGGGCTAATCCTGTTTCGGGACCGTATCGACCCAGTAGCTTATCTAACCGAAGGATTTCCGCCGAGAGGGTGGTCACCTCGCCCCCGAGCGTACTGAACGAGGCGTTGGCGTTTGAGATCAGCAGCCCAAGCACCAACGCCGAGGCCGTGGCAACCACTGCCGTGGAAACCGAAACCAGGCTTTTTGTCTCGCCTGCCAGCTGATGCTCTGGCAGCCGTTGTCTGAGCACCCAACCGCCGAATGCTCCTGCCAAGATTGTCACGAAGACGATAAGAGCAATGATCAGTGGATTGTACATGATCGGGATTCCGCCGCTGGAGCGCTCAAGAAGCTGGAGGAAGCACTCTTCTCGCCAAGTCAGCCGCTGAGACGACTTGATTTGCAGTTAGACCAATGGCCGCAGCAGCAGACAGCACCAACGGACAATTTTCGCATTACGACCCCCGTGATTCCCCTGCCGCAGAAGCGTGGGGCTATATTTCGTAACGTTTCTTTAGTCTTTCTTGAGCCTTCCCAGCTGCGGAAATGAGGCCTTAGCTTGGCGAATTTTTTGCGTGTCGAAAGTGCAACAGGGACTTGGGGCCCCTGGAAAGCCCATTAGACGAGAGCAGGAGTGGCCATTAGCCACCCCATCAGCGGTTCTGGAAAATTGACGCAAATTTGCAAGGGGTCATTGACGAACTCGCACGCTGCGATTTTTGCCCCCGCCCCCGCCTTGCCCAAGGACCCGCGGCGTACTGCTGCTCGCTGCTCGATCGCCGGCAGGATGCCCCGCGCTGACTCGACGTAAGCCCCAGGATTCGTTTTCCTGTCTGGCTGCTGTCCGATAGCGGGCGTGACGAAAGCTCACCGGCGCGGGCGCGGCCGACTGCCACCCAGCTGACCCATTATGGGTCACTAACTGAACCGTTATGGGTCAGTCGCTTGCCGCACTCGCCGTCAAGTTGCGGCAATATTGATATCTGCGAGTCAACAGCAAACGCTCGAACCCCAGCAATTGGCACGGTCGCGAGCAGACCGAATCCAGCCTAGAAGGCCGCATTGTTTCCCCAGTGCTTCCAGAGAAAAACCGCTCAGCTGACGCCTATTCAACCTGGCGCTGTGGCTGCAGCGACCTGTCTCACCACAGATAGGCGCCGAACCAGCACTGAGTATACTTAGCTTTTCAGTACAACTTTTACGCTTTTCAGATGCTGCTGCTTACTAATTGCAGACTAAATGCCAAACACAAAGTTCTTTTTGCCTGTAAAGACTCTCCCATCTTGGTCGAGACGAAGTTCTCCTTCGAGGATATGGCAGATCATCGGGTTCGCCGTCGGGGGAGCATCAGTTTTAGATCCCGGCTGCATGATGACGTCACGCATCGACACAGTTTTGAAACCCGGGATTGTAGAAGGGTTCTCCCCGTACTGACGCACTCCGGCCACGGACTCGTATCCGTGTTGGTTTGTGAAGCCGCAGGTTTCACCATGATGGTAGAAGCAGCGGCTAATCCAATCGCTAATGCGGAGCGGCGGTCTACCTTGTCCATAGATTCCTCCCGAGATGTGCCCCGAACCGCACTCACAGGCTATCGCATAACGCGATCCACCGCCCATGATCGGTCCGAGACATATTGGCGCGCAGGTACTCGCGCTTAATTTCCAAAGCGTGATGGTTCAAGTTGCCTCAGCACCTGTTCACGATGAACGAGGTGATTTCAATCGGATCGGCAAAGATCACGTCGGCACGGTCGCCCACCATGCCAGCCGCGACGAGGGCCGGGGCATTCTTTTCGGGACCGTCGGCACTCGCATCCGTCTTTAAGCGGAGATTGCGCTCCCAAAACTTGCGCGTCTGTCCGTTTGCTGTCGTTATCGTATAGGTGTCTTTGCAGTAGCTGATCGCTTGCACGCGGTTCTCAGGATCAAGATGCTTGAGATTAGGAACTCGTCCACCCCCCATCATACCGCCCATACCACCCATGCCGCCCGTCGGCCCACTTTGCTGCGCGGTCGATGCTCCCGGTTGTGTTGCTTGCTTTGGAAAGGCCAGCAAGTCGGCGCGCTGCTGGGCGTCCTTTATGCCAGCGAACGTCATTTCATTGCCCGGCACCACATGCTGCGGGTCGTTGATCCATTCATCCAGCGTCTTGTCGTTCCAAACGATATTCGCGGATTGGAGGGCAGGCGAATACCGGCTGAAACTAGCGAGACTTCCGGCCTTCCTATCCCACAAACCAGCGAGACTTGGACCGGTCATGTTCTGGTCGGTCTGCAAAGAATGACAAGCCGCGCACGCGCCAAATACACGCTGGCCCCGAGTCGCGTTGCCTTCCGAAAAAGCTGAGTCTGCGTCGAATAGAAATGTCAGAAAAGCTGCGACGGTAAGCAGGTAAATGCGGTTCCGAGCGTCCATGCCGTCAAGATATTCCCATCGACAATAACCACGCACCTGCCGCGAAGAGGACTATGCCTGCAAGGAGAGCGATCTGGCGGCCAAACGGAGTGATCTTCTCCAAGAAAATGAGTAACGCGAGGAGGATGATCCAAAGCGGGTTCATCACGCCGCCCACGAGCAACAATGTCGTCATAGCCCAACAGCAGCCCACGCAGTACGCGCCATGACGTAGCCCGAGCATTAGAGAACCCGGCGCATCGCGGCGAAAGCCGCCGTGGCGCATCAGGAACGCAAATGGTTTCTGGCACTGGGTAAGGCACAGGTCCTTGACTCGGGTCCACTGATAGCTGCCCGCCGCTATCAACAAGAGTCCTCCGACGACGTTGCTCGTGCCAGCCATCACGAAATCGAGCAACGCGCCACGCTCAAACGCCCAATGCACGAACGTAGCGAACAGTGCGAAAGAGGCCCATACAAGGAAATAGCCAGCAGCGAACCAGACAGTTGCAGTGAGTGGCACACCCTCAGTTTGGCGACCCACACGGGCATACATGAGAATCATCGGCACCGCCGACGGCGTCATCATGCCGACCATCATCACAGTCCACATGGCGAATACGAATGCGAACTCCAGCGCTTGCCACGGCATGTGCGCCGGGATCATGAGGCCCATTCCGGACGGAATCATCCGGAACCCGGTCATGTCCATGCCACCCATGCCCATGTCAGCCGAGAGCCACAGCAAGTAGCCCCACGCCAACGCGGTCAGGAATGTGAGCCCGAGGATGACGACGATACGGTCGCGCCGGAGCACGGCTGTCTGGGTGGGCGCGAGTTTGAGAATCTCGCACCCAAGCCCAGCATCCCGAAGCTTCTGCGCAATCCGGGCTGTCTGATCTTCACTGACCATCGACGTCATCTCAGTCGTCCAGAGGAGATTAGCACACAACATCGCGCGACGCGGGTGATGTGGCATTGCGGCAAAATGCTCTGGTGTCCAAAGTGGTCATTAGACTGTCACACGCTTAGGTGCCGCAACCTTCACCAAATTGGCCGCGCGGGTCAGACCACGGCGGCGGGAAGCGGGCGGCGGTCGGATCGCGTGACGGGCTAATACTTGCTTCACGGCAACCGGCTGCACTGGTCGGAGCGTCTGCGGCATGGGCCTTCGCGGCGGTTGGACAATCTTCGAAAATGTCCTTTTGGGTGAGACTTTGCGATGAAGCTAAGCCCGGCCAAATCCTGATCAGCCCGCGCGTTCGGCAGGCGATTGACAAGGCGGTCACCGTCGAACCTATCGGCGAGTTCACCCTTAAGGGCATTCGCCGCCCCATGATGACGTACAACGTCCTAGAGCACTCGCCCTCCGAACCGAACTGATGTCCGCTTTTGGGGGTAAAGCGGACATGACGCCGACCCGATGCGATGTCCGCTTATGACCCAAAGCGGACATCGCGGTCCGTCATGAGCCTCTGGTCGCTGTGCCCCTTCCGAGCGATAATCTTGGGAGCCACGGTGAAAGGGCATCAGCATGGACCTCGGAGGGTGGCTGCGGAGTCTTGGCCTCCAAGAGTACGAGGCGGTTTTCCGAGAGAACGGGATCGACGAGACGGTCCTACCCGATCTGACGGATCAGGATCTGGAGAAGTTGGGCGTCTTGCTCGGCCATCGCCGGAAGCTCCTGCGCGCCATTGCCAACCTTGAAAATGTGGAGAAAGGGCCCTTTGCAATCCCTACTCCGGCCGCACCACCTGTTACTCCGATTTCCCAAGATGTTGCCGAGCGCCGACAAGTCACGGTGATGTTCTCGGACCTTGTTGGGTCGACGGCACTCTCCGCCCGGATGGACCCGGAGGATTTACGCGAGATCATCTCGGCCTATCAGAAGTGTGCCGCGCAGACTGTGCGCCGCTTCGGCGGCTTCGTGGCGAAGTACATGGGCGACGGCGTGCTTGTCTATTTTGGCTATCCCGAGGCCCATGAGGACGACGCTGAGCGCGCGGTGCGCGCCGGGCTGGAGTTGATCGCGGCGGTGAGCGCGCTCAAGATGTCGGCTTCGCTGCAAACCCGTGTCGGCAGCATTAATCACAAGGACTTTTGCGTGAGACCTCGCGGCTAGCGCGCTCATTTCAACGCCAGAAAATCAAGAAAACCGGACCCTTTTGCTGCAGCCGAAAAAGGTGCGTCGATGGTTATCTTGCACGCAAAAATTTATAGGAGCGCATGTCCGCTTTGGGTCATAAGCGGACATCGCCACATTTCCAATCCGCCTCACCGCCTTGGCATAACCCGTACACAGACTGGTGCTGACGGAAGCCGCGCAATTCGAAATGGCCAATCTCAAAGACCGGCGCCGCGACTTCCATGGCGAAAGCGTCAGTCATGAGCAGTGGCCGGCCGACGTCCTTGCAGAGGAGTTCTAGCCGGCTGAGGATGTTGATGTCGCGCCCGACAGCGGTGAAATCGAGACGATTGCCAGAACCAATATTGCCGTATGCAGCATCGCCAAAGTGCAGAGCGATATCGATGGAAATATGCCGCTGGACGTCCAGCGGTAAAGCTTGGAGCGCAGCCAGTGTTGTCTGCGCCGCAGCCAGGGCCGATCCACAGGCTGGCGCCGGATCATCGCCAGTGACTGGAAAGATCGCGATGACCGCGTCACCGATATACTTTAGGACGTCGCCTCCACTTCCGATGACGCCAGGGACCACCAGATCGAAGAAGGCATTGAGGAGTTCAACGATCCTTTCCTCCGGAAGCTCATCTGTAAGTCGGCTGAAGCCGCGCAGATCGGCGAGCAGCATTGCCGCCTTGATGTGGTGGACGTTGCCGCGCTGGACAGCGCCCGCCATAATCTGCGCGCACGGATCTCGACCGACATAGGTGGCAAGAAGTTCACCATAAATCCGCCGCCCCGCTGTCACTTCAAGAACTGGGGCAAGGGCAGGCACCAGATCGCGAAAGAGCTCAACGTCCGCTTCCGTAAAGCCGCCGGGAGCGTCGCTTGCCCACGATACCGGGGTGACGATACGATTCGAAAAGATAAGAGGCGCCATCACGTAATGCGTAATGCCTTCCGCCCGCAGCGTCGCGAGGATCGGGAAGCGCCGGTCGGTGGCTTCGCTAAGAACAATATCAAGCCACTGTCCGGTCTCGATGACATGTTGAACAGGACTATTCTGGTAATCCGACGTAGTCTCGATGCCGTGCCGCGAGGTTCGGATCTCGGTACTCTGTCCACGCCGCCAGATGCGCGATACCCCCCGGAATTCTGGATGAAGCGTACGGACATGCGCCGTGGCGCGGGCTATCGGCGCCCCGAGCCCGGTTAGCTTCTCGCATAGCATCTCAAGAAGGCAACCGGTATCGGGCGCAAAACGCCCCTCTTCGATCAGCCAGCGCAGAAGCTCGGCCTTGCGATCGGCATGCGCGGAATCGAGGGCGTTGGGCACAGCCGTCGCCACTGCGTAGCGGTTGTCACCGGGCATCGACAAACGGCCAGACAGTTGATTGCCGAGCTTTTGGAGTTTTGTGTCGATTAGATAGGGCATTTTTTTCCCCGTACTGAAAGGGCGCAACCCTCGGCATCGCCGGGCGCTGTCAAAGAATGCGAATGGCGGTGGTCGCCTGACGGCCCTGGCGGAACTACCCACTTGCGATACGGTCGATGTCGCAGCGGGCAATTCCAATGTCGGCCAATTCACGATCGCTGAAACGGGAGAGTTCCTGCACGACGCGGCCATAGCGCTTCCAATGCTGAATGAAGCGGATGATCGGTGACAACATGGCTTTTGTCTTTCTCCGGCAATAGGCCGGAATCATCAAAAAAGTGGGTTTGTATTGATGCGCTACAATGCGATTTACTGCGCTGCAGCCAAGCCCGTGACGCATAGCCAAACGGCTAATTGAATTGGTTTTTGGAATTGGGTCGTAAAACCGTGCCCGGCGCCCGTGATAACAAGGTAATCGAATAAAGGGGGGAATATCCGCTTCTGACAGAAAGCGGACATCCTGACCCGTTCAACGGACGCGCTCCAATGTCCGCTATGACCTAAAGCGGACATCACATCTAGAATCATTTGATCAGCGCCGATAGGATTTGGAGGAGACAGCCGCGCGTTTGGGCAATGGATGCTGGAATGCCTCCGATCTCTGATCGGTACTTCGAGGATTATATTGAGGGCGACGTACAACGCTTTGGCACTATCGCGGTCGAGGCAGATGAAATAGTCGACTTCGCCAATCGGTTTGATCCAGAGACCTTGCATACGGATCCCGAAGCGGCCAAGAGCGGCCCCTTCGGCGGCCTAATCGCCAGCGGTTGGCACACCGCCGGCCTCATGACGCGGCTATTCGTGGACCACTATCTCACGAAGGTGGCAAGCCTGGGTTCTCCCGGCGGCGATGAGTTGCGCTGGGTCAAGCCGGTGCGCCCAGGCGACGCTCTGTCGGTGCGCGTGACCGTGCTCAAAGCCGTCCCATCGAAATCAAAGCCCGATCGCGGCGCGGTCACCTCGTACGTCGAGGTAATCAATCAGGCCAGCGAAGTGGTGATGACGTTTAAGGTCGTCAACATCATCGCCAAGCGCCCTATGCATGCAGAGCGAAAGTATGATCGCGATTTTCTTCTCAGTACCGAGAAACGAAATCAGTTGATCGAACGATTTGCTCACGCTGCCGTGGTCTGCATACGACGGGCAATGGATCCGGCTGCGCCAGGGCAAGACCGGCCGCCGCGTCAATGTCCCGGTCACCCGCCGATTGCGTACGATCCTCGACAATACCAAGCGCACCGACAGGCCACCCACCACGCATTGCGGAAGCTATCGCCTTCCCAGGAGATCCCACGTCCGTTCGTGAGGATCGTGGTTGCGCAAGGCCAAGATCAGCGGGCCTTGCCGCTGTCCGCGTGGCAAGAAAGTCGAGATGATGTACGGGGCGACAAAAAAACATGACATCAACGAAGCGTACAAGTGGGCGCTCCAACAGAATACATTGATCGCCCGCGACAATACCGATCCGCGCATGCACCGGATTGCCGAACGACAAGCCGCGGCGAAAGCCGCATTGAAGGCCAAGACCTTCAATCAGGTGGCACAGGAATATTATGAGGAAAGAACCGACCCTCGAAGCAGCTTCAAAAAGCCCTGGGAGCCAGATACCGCCAAGGGCATGCGCAGCATCAAGGATAATCTCAGCAAGACTGACTTTGGCAAGTTATTGGTCACCAACATCGAGTCACAAACCATTGCCGACTTCATTAATCCGTATGGCCAAGAGGCGCCAGCGATGGCGCTACGTTATCGAACCTTTATCAACGGCGTGATGGATTTGGCCAGAGATCAAGGATGCTATCAGGGCCCAAATCCCGCCGATCCTGAGGGGCCGCTCAAGCGGCTTCTTAGGATCAGGCATACTAGCAATCAGCATCCTGGCTGGCACCATAAAGAGGCACCTAGACTGTACACTCTGCCCTGCGAGGCTGAAGCTGACCAGACCCATGGCGGCTTACTCACGACGTCGCAGGGTGCCAAGGTGATCGGCCGGCCGAACGGATCAACGGTCCGCAAGTGGATCGCCGACGGCGACCTTCCCGCCAAACAACTGAACCGCGGCAAGACCTCGACATACCTCTTTACACTCGCCGACCTGGAAAAGTGTGCTGTTAAGTGTGGGATTCCGATCATCAAGCCAAATGCGGAATCCAGTTTCGGCGAAGCGCATTTGGCAATTCCTCTCCTTCGCTTGATCCAACTAACCGCCGTTCGCTACACTGAAGCCGCGCAAATGCTATGGGCCGAAATCAACTGGCCGGACAAAACCTGGAGCATTCCAGTTGAGCGCACCAAAACTGGACGCAAGCATATTGTGCCGCTGAGCGATCCCGCATTTGAAATCATAGAGAGAATGCGGGCGCGCCAGGATGATCCCAACATCCCTTACGTATTTGCACGCGGGCACACATTGACTGGCATTGATTGTTTTTATGGCAGGACGCTGACAGGCACCTGCGCCTTGAAGCATCTGCGCGACCTCACCAGCGATCCGTTCATCACCATCCATAGTTTCCGGCGGAATTGTCGATCCTGGGTAGAAGAGAAGGGGTTTGCTCGACTCATCGGCCGGGCAATCTTGGGCCACGCCATCGGCTCTGCGCTCGACTACGTCTATGGCGGCGACGCTGAGTATAAGGAGCTGTGCCGCGAAGCCTTAAATGCTTGGGCCGCGTATCTGATGGGCACTCCATCTAAGCCGCCACACTCCGCGGAAGTCATTCCGCTCGTACGGAGGACCGCCAGTGCATAAAGCTCTCGTAAGTAAGGTCGAATTACCGCCGATCCTGGTCTCGATCACACAAGCCGCGACCATGCTCGGCCGCGGTACCGGAGCCATCTATGGATTGATCGGTGACGGCAAAATCCGCGCGGTGAAGAGCAACGCGCGCACGCTGATCTTTGTGGATTCGCTCCACGAATATGCCAACGGCTTACCGAAGGCAGATGTCAAGCCGCGTTATCGGAAACCTCAACGCTTGAGGTAACCGCATGGGCAAAAAGGCCAAGACGCCGCCTACGACGAAATGCTGCTCGAAGTGCGGCGGGGAGCATCCGAATACGGACAAATTCTTTCAACCGCTTAAAGGACGCGGCCTCAGTGCTGAGTGCCGCGACTGCCTGAGAGCCCGATTTCGCAAGTTTCCCGAGACACGGAAGGCCATCAAACAAGTAGGGCCCGAGGCCAGGCGTCAGTTGCGTGCGGAGATGAAGGCCGCCGCCGCACGACGACGCTCTCACATCAATGATGATGGCACAAAGCAATGCATCGGCTGCAAAAACTCGTTTCCCGCGACAGGCAAGTCTTTTTACATGTACAAAAGCGGTTACATGGATGGCCGATGCAAGTCATGCCGCCGTGATTATCAAAATGCGGGCTACCACGAACGGAATGCGAAGATGGCTACTGATCTGCAATCTCAGGTGCCAAGGGAAGACCCAAAAATCTGTAATCGCTGCGGAAGCCAAAAGCCGCTTGGTGAATTTCCCAAGACCGGCAGGATCTGCAAGGAATGCAAGAAGGCCTACCATACTCAATGGCGGGCAAAGGCATTTGCGCGGGTTTGCTGGAAGTGCGGAGAAAGCAAGCCGTCGGCCGAAATGCAGCAAGGACAGCGTCGCACTATCTGCAAAAGCTGCTTCCAGGCCCGCACAAAAAAGCGATGCCGCAAGTGCGGCAAGTACAAGCCGCTGACGTGCGAGTTCTGGCCGCCGGCAGCTGATGCAGCAGACGGTTTTCGAGGCGAGTGCACCGAATGCCGAGCCAAGCGCGACGCAGCCAAGTATGAAGCGCAAAAGTCGGATCCGTTGTACCGTGAGCGAAAGGCCAAGAACGCAGGAAGGTGGTACCGAAACAATCTGGAATACGCTCGCAGGCGGAACAAAAGACACAACGCGAAACCCGAAGTTAAGCAACGTCGCCAGGAACGCTATACCGAACGCCGGGCGACTGATCCGGAGTTTGTTGAACAGAACAAGGGGCGGAGCCGCGATTGGTATCAAGCGAACAAGGACCGCGTTTCAGAAGAAAGCCGGGCGCGCCGCGCGGCTCGGCGCTTGGCCAACGGCGACGGGCGCAAACGCCGCACCAACAGAAGCATGTTGAAATATGCAACTGAGATATGGCAGCCGCGGAGTCCGAGCAGCGATGACATTGCCGGTGACCTACCAGGCGGTAATTGAAACGCAAGCGCTGACGTTCGCGCACGAGACCATTGCACATTTTCAGAGCGGCGATTTCTGCAATCTCGGCTGTCCGATAACGCATCCCGACGCCGGCCGACGCCTGCTGCGGCGAATGATCAAACATTACGCCATGAGCAGCGCGCCCGCGATGCTGACAGCGGCAGAGTTGGCTAGCCAATGGGATGAGGCTGATATCGCACTGCGCGAACTCATTCTCGAATTCAACAACCGTCACGAACCGCTGCCCGCTTTTCTAGCGACCCACAACGCCAAAATCCTCGCCGGCTATGTTTCGCCCCGCCCGCGCGGCCGGAAGAAGGCCAGCAACCTTCCTGCGCGATTTCTTTCTCGTCTACTTGATCGTCGAGCTGACGGAGAAATTCGGTCTCAAGCCGAGGCGCAACCAGCTCGGCAAGAAACGGCGCGCCTCAGCTTGCAGCATCGCCGCAATTGCCGCTGCGCAAACCGGATTGCATCGGGGCGGCGAGGGCGCGATGCAGAAAAAACTATGACCGCTTCGAGCCGATTGTCTGCCGGATCGACCTGCCGCGGATTGTACGAAATTAATCCCCCGAAACGTTTCGCACCACGCACCGCAAAAGTCGGCTTAGTAAAGCGCCCGGTTCAATCCGAATCGGGTTTCAGAAATGGCGCGGGCCTCCGCGACGACTGATCGACTAGCCACTGGCCGGCAAACCACCGGCTCTCCGCACATCCGCAATCAGAAAGAAGCCGCCGGCAGTCCGCACTGCCGACGGCGGATTCACTTTTGGAGCTGTCAATGCGTACGTCTCGACGAGCTGTTTTTGCTTATCGCCAACCACGCAACGTAACGCAAGCGGCGGTCCCGCGCCGGCGGCGGCAGGCGCAGATCGACCTGGCCGCACAGCTGCTGCTCGAGACCGTCATTGCCGAAGGGATGCTGCGGCGGACCGGCAACGAATTCCTTCATGCCGCGCGCGGGCTTGATCAGCGCCTCATGGTCGAGGCGGCCACGGCGCGTTTACTTGAGCGCCATCCGAACGCCCCGTTTGAGCAGGCCCGTCACGTGGTTTGGGCTGACCTCGAGCGCTTGTTCGGATGGGCGGGCGACATCGCTGAACTCGAGATCGGGGGGCACGCATCAAAGCCCTCCCGCAAATCACCGCGCGGCTGATTGGCTCCGAGACCGCGACCGCGCTCGGCATCACCGTGACAACCAGCGCGCCGGTACTGGAACTGTGCCGGGCGCTAGTCGCCGCTGGCCACGATCCGGCATCGCGGCTCGACGCCTATCGCGGCGATGTCCTTTGCCTTCAGGTTCGTTCGATCGGCGAAGCCGCGCGGCTTGAAATCAACGGTCATGGGACCGGTTTCAAGCGGGCGGGCGGCGGGGGGTACAGCCCCGCCCATGCGTCAAACGCGGCGGACTTTGGTCGAGGGCCCCCCGACCCGGAGGCCATCCCATGATGCCGCGCCCCATTGAGCCCGACAGCCGTGAGGTCCGCGAATTCGTCGAGACCTACATCGCCCAGGCGCGCGCCGCGACCAAGCAGATTGAGCGCCCCGGCGTGCTGCAAATGATCCTGGTGCATCCGAACGACGACGACGTCTCGTCGATCTATCGCTATTCGCTCGACGACGATCGCGTGGCGGCAGCGCATGACCGACGACGCCATCAGTGCCAGCAAGAACGGGCATCAAGAACGGGCATAATGTCTATGTCGAAGGCCGCACCGTGCGCCGCGGCCTCAAGGCCAAGCAGCGCGGCGGACACGACAACACCGTCGCGGTGTTCTCGCTCATCGTCGACAGCGACGCCGACAAGGGCGCGGCGTGGACTCCGACCGTGCCGGTGAGCTTGGCGGTCGAGACCAGTCCGGGCAACGCGCATTTCTGGTTCTTCTTCGAGCAGGCGATCGACCCCGAAAGCGGCAAGATGCTCGGCGAGCAGTTGCGCGCGATAACCAACGCCGACACCGATACCGGCAATATCTGTCAGCCCTACCGTCTCGCTGGCACCGTGAATTACCCGAATAAGAACAAACGCGAACGCGGTTGCATTGTCGTGCCGACGCGCGGTCTCGAATTCAATCCCGAGTCACTCTACACCCCGGAACGTTTCAGCACGGAGTTTCCGGCGACGCCGCCGAAGCTCAATGGTGGCGGTCGGGCGAGTATACTTAGCGGTGTCCCCGACGATGTTATGCGCATCATCCGCGAGGGCGTCGCACAGGACCGCGACCGCTCGAAGGCGTTCTTCAAAGTCGTAGGAGTGCTCAAACGCTGCGGCTATCGCCTTCCCGAGATCGTGTCGCTGCTTGAGCGTTTTCCCGATGGCATCGCTGAAAAATATCGCGGCCGCGTGCAGGGCGAAGTTGAAAGGGCCTGGAAAAAGCTCAATGGCGGGCAACAGGAAAAGAGGCGCTTCGAGCTGAAACCCTTCAATGCCATCAAAGTCTCAAGGACACCGAATTATCTCGTCAAAGGCATTCTGCCGCGCACCGGACTGGCGGTGGTGTGGGGTCCGCCAAAATGCGGCAAATCCGAGCGGCGAATCCGCTACCTCGCCTTCGAGCGCGAGATAGACGTCGCCAGCGAGTCCCAATATCCGCTTTCGCTGTTCGCCGCCAGGCTGAGCTGCTGCAGAAAGAGAACCACGCCGCCTAGGGCCCCCGCGGCGCGCTGAATAGCGTCCACCAAATCAATATCGCGGACTTTTACTTGATCGGCGATCAACCGCAAAACTGACCGCGATCTTCGACGCGCAACGCCCTGGCAGCTTGCATAACGATCAACAATTGTTGGTCAGTAAGTGCGATCAGCTAATTCTCCTCTCAGTTCAATCCTCAAAAGCTTAAATATGTCGCGAACGAGTTTGCGGTTTTGCACTTCAATGCCGGCAAGTGGATGTCGCCGGGGCATGCCGCTGCGGCCGATGATCAGCGGCCCACCATCCTTGGCAATAATTTTAGCACACTGCCGGGCACGGGCGAGGGAGTTGAGAGCAATGCTGAGCAGTGTACGGCCCGCAGGGTTGATGTCATTTTCGGCCAAGATGGTGCACCAGATTCCCCGCTCCGGTTCGGCGAGTTGGTCGGGAGGTTCCGGCGGATGACAGGCGCTGTGTTGCCGGTGTGGTGTTCGGCCGACCAGTGACAAAAATTGTCGACTTGATCGGGATTTTCTGCCTCTTTGCAACATGGGATTGCCTCCAATCAGTTCAGGCCCGGTCGCGACCCGTTTTTGAATTTTTCCATGTTTAGCACAAGAAAGGCTGCGGTCGCGGCGCGGGCCGGATTTAGATTTTTTTATGCCCCCCTCGCCCAGGCTTATGGATTTGCCCCGTCGCGATATACAGTCGGAATGTTCGGCTCAACCTCTGGGGGATAAAGGGCGAGCGCAAACGCCAATCCGCCGAGACGTGGGAAATATCCGACACCGCCATCGGAATCGTAGGCCTTCCCTAGCATCTCCTCTTCGAAAACGCCTGTATAGAAGCGGACGCTGGTATCAAAATCCGAGTAGTACACGTGGATGTGGTCCAAGCGATGGATCTTCATCTGTTGGGACCTCATGCGGGGGCGGAATGGGAACATTAGAACACCATAAGCCTTAGTGAGGTAGCTGTCGGTTGGCCCCTATGTTTGGTATTCTACAATTTGGCAAACGAAGGCTGATCAGCTTCCCCCAGTCGCGGTGGTTACGAGTGTGGCACGACGGCGGGCGGTCGTGCGGAAGAGTGCTGCGATGCGCAGCTTTCGAAAGTGAACCGCGCATTTTTTAAGGGAAATTCAGTATGCGAATTTTCCTGACAGGAAGCACTGGTTTCATCGGACAATCCCTGGTGCGAGCGATGCGACGACGGGATTGGGCCGTTCAAGTGCTGGTGCGTGACCAAAAGGGAACTGCGGCGCAGTGGCTGTCAGATCAAGGCTGCACGCTCGTGTCGGGCGACGTCACTCGTCCTGAAGGCTTGGCGAAGGCAATGGCCGGAGCCGATGCCATCGTGCACGCCGCCGGCGTTTACGAGTTAGGCGTGAACGCTAATGAGCGCGAACGCATGCAGCAAGTT
>Ga0306925_10002959_pt1 | contig 14833 bp, 15 predicted proteins | sample flu12Cox44000176_FD_203755 | JGI IMG/M metagenome (GOLD analysis project Ga0306925, IMG submission 203755) | Lab enrichment of tropical soil microbial communities from Luquillo Experimental Forest, Puerto Rico - flux8day.12C.oxic.44.000.176 (v2)... | ecosystem: Environmental > Terrestrial >... | reverse complement strand
GCTAACGCCGCATTGAAGCGATTGGAATGAGCCGAACCGCTGTTCGGCGTTGCTTTCCCGCCGCAGCTGCCCTTCAGTTTCGCACCACCAGCACCGAGCACTTGGCGTAGCGCACCACGTGGCCGGCGTTGGAGCCGAGGAAATAGGTGCGCACGGCGTGCCGCTGCGGCCGGTGCGAGCTCATGACGATGAGATCGGGCTGCATGCTGTTCGCCTCTTCCAGTATCTCCTGGTAGATGCCGCCCTGGCGCACCGTCGACGACACCCGCGCAGAGGGCAAACCGGTCTCCTTGACGACGATAGCGAGCGCATCTTCCGCCGCCTTCCTCTGCTGCACCTCGAAGTCGGGCGGCACGTATTCGGCGAGCATTACCGGCGTGAGCGGCAGCACATTGACGAAGCGGATCATGCCCTCGGATGGACCCGCCATCATCAACGCGGTGGCGACCGCGGGCTTGGCGAGGTCGGGGTCCGCGAGGTCGATCGGAACCAGGATTTTCTTGTACATGGCACCGTCCCACTCTCTGACTTGGTTTTCGAACATATTGCCACGTTTGCCGGCGGACCGTGAGTGGGGTGCCGCCGGTGCCGCCGTCCGCGGTGGCGCAGGCGCCCTGGCTCGGGCCACCAATGGGCCGTCCCCCGCGCCGCTTTGGCGCCAATGGCGCAAGCCCCCCGCGCGCCATTTTTGACTGGCGCGAACGGGGCAAGCCCCACGCGCGCCGTTTTGATTGTCGCGAATGGGGCAAGCCCCACGCGCGCTCAGACCCGATCGGCCTCTGCCAGCGAGCGGGGGCTCACGAAGCGCTCGAGCCGTCCGCCGTGGGGATGCAGCTTGCGCCAATCCTTGCCGGCAAAATCGATCACCGCGAGGCCGGACGTCGGCAGCCCCTCGTTGAGTCGCTCGCGGGCCTCGACGTCGCCCGAGGCGATCAGCCGCCGCGCCGCGTCATGCAGCCCCGGATTGTGTCCGATCACCAGCAGCGCGCGCACCGCCGGCGCGGTCTTCTTCACTAGCGCGATGATCGCCTCGGCGCCGGCGTTGTAGAGGCGCTCCTCATAAACGACCCGCGGGGGCTTCGACAGCGCGCCGGCGACGCGCTCCCACGTCTGCCGCGTGCGTTCGGCCGTCGACACCAGGACGAGGTCGGCGGCGAGCGCATGACGGGCCATGTAGGCGCCGATCACCGAGGCATCGTTTTTGCCGCGCGCATTGAGACGGCGCGGATGGTCGCTCATGCCGGGTTCGGCCTTTTCCGACTTGGCGTGTCGAAGCAGCATCAAGCGCATGGCAGCAGCATCGATGTCCTGCGCGGCGCAGGCTAGTGTGGTGGATTTGACGTTCCGGCCATTGTATCAGCAAGCTCGCATGGCGACTTCAAATCCAAAACCGGGGGTGCCGCAAGGGTTTGCGAACTTCGCAGCCGGGACACTAGCATGGCGGGCGATGACTTGGCGGGTAATGACTTGGCCCCCGGGGGAGAAAACGTGAACGCGTCCGAGCGACCGTCCTACGTGCCGACCTGGTACACGGCGACCATGGTGCCGGCGTCCGCGCGCGGGCCGCTCACCTTCGATCTCGACGTCGAAGTCTGCGTGATCGGCGCGGGCCTTGCCGGGCTCACCGCCGCGCGCGAGATCGCACGGCGCGGATGCTCGGTGGTGGTGTTGGAAAGCCGCCGCATCGCCTGGAGCGCATCAGGCCGCAACGACGGTTTCGTCCTGCCCGGCTTTGCCGCATCCATGGACAGGCTGATCAGCCGTGTCGGATTGGAGCACGCCAAGGCGCTGTGGGCGCTCTCCGAGATGGGCCTCAAATACGTGCGCACGGCCATTGCCGAGGCGCGCATGCCGGGCGTCGCGCCGATCGCCGGCTGGCTCAAAGCGTCCAAGGTCGACAACGGCGATGAGGTGTTGGCCAAGGTCGAGCTCTACCGGGAGGAGCTCGGCGCCGAGGTCGAGGCCTGGCCGACCGAGCGCGTGCGGGAGGAGCTCAAGACCAATCACTATTTCCACGCCATGCATCTGCCGCGCGCATTTCACATCCATCCGCTCAACTATGCGCTCGGGCTCGCGGAACTGTCGGAAGCGGCGGGAGCGCGCATCTTCGAGGACACGCCAGCGCTCGCGATCGACGGCGAAGGCGTGCGCAAGCGGGTCGTCACGCCGTCCGCCCGCGTGCGTGCCGGCCATATCGTGCTCGCCGGCAACGTCCATCTCGGCTCGCTGCTGCCGCGCATTGCCGGCACGCTGGTGCCGATCTGGAGCTACACGATCACCACCGCGCCGCTCGGACCGCGGCTCGCCGAGGCAATCGCCTATCGCGGCGCAGTGACGGATACCGACCTTGCCAACAATCACTACCGCATCGTCGGCAACGACCGGCTGCTGTGGTCGGGACACACGACCACGTGGGAGGCCGATCCCAAGCGCTACGTCGGGCGGCTCAAGGCCGACATGACGGCGGTCTATCCGCAGCTCGGCGAGGTCGAAGTCGAGCACGCCTGGTCGGGCGTGCTCGGCAATGCGTTGCATCGCATGCCGCAGATCGGCGAGCTTTCGCCAGGCGTTTGGCTGGCGAGCGCCTTCGGCGGTCACGGCATAAACACCACCGCCATGGCGGGCAACATCCTCGCCCAAGCCGTCGTCGAGGGCGACGACACGTGGCGATTGTTCGCGCCGTTCGAACTTGTCTGGGCCGGCGGCCGGCTCGGCCGCGCGGCGATGCAGGTCTTTTATTGGTGGTTCAACGGGCTCGAGCGCTTCGAGGCGCGCGCGGCGCGCCAACGCGAGGAAGAAGATCAGCGCGTGGCCGAGCGCGCGGCGCAGCGCGAAGGGGATGATGAGACCGATGTCGAAGCGCGGCTCGGGGCGGTGGTGCCGCGAGCGGACCTGCCGGAAGAGCCGGCGCTCGCCGCGTTGCCCGCCGATCCGATTGCGCCCAAGGTCGAGCGCGACGGCGTCGATGCGCCGCTCGACGCGCGCGCGCAGGAGAGGTTTGCGCAGGCCGATTTGCCCGACGTCTCCGTCGTCGAGGACGATGCCGCGGACGGCCGACCGGCCGGGGACGCGCGCCCCAAACGTCCGGTGTGACGCGCTGCCTCGCGAGCAGGTCTACGTTCGTCCCTCGCGCCGCGCCAAGAACGCCAGCCGCTCGAACAGGTGCACGTCCTGCTCGTTCTTGAGCAGCGCGCCGTGCAGCGGGGGAATGAGCTTCTTCGGGTCGCGCTCGCGCAAGGTTTCAGGGCCGATATCCTCGACCAGCAGCAGCTTGAGCCAATCGAGCAGCTCCGAGGTCGAGGGCTTCTTCTTCATCCCCGGCACGTCGCGGATTTCGTAAAACAGCTTAAGCGCCTCCGACACCAGGCGCTGCTTGATGCCGGGGAAATGCACCTCGATGATCGCGCGCATGGTATCGGCGTCCGGGAAGCGGATGTAGTGGAAGAAGCAGCGGCGCAGGAAAGCGTCGGGCAGCTCCTTCTCGTTGTTGGAGGTGATCACGACGATCGGCCGCCGCCGCGCCTTGACGGTTTCGCCGGTCTCGTAGACGAAGAACTCCATGCGGTCGAGTTCCAGCAGCAGATCGTTGGGAAACTCGATGTCCGCCTTGTCGATCTCATCGATCAGCAGCACCGGCCGTGCATCCGCGACGAAGGCGTCCCACAGCTTGCCGCGCTTGATGTAGTTGCGGATGTCGCGCACGCGCTCGTCGCCGAGCTGGCTGTCGCGCAGCCGCGACACCGCGTCGTATTCGTAGAGTCCCTGCAGCGCCTTGGTGGTCGATTTGATGTGCCACTCGATCAACGGAGCACCCAGACTCTTGGCAACCTCGAGCGCGAGCACGGTCTTGCCGGTCCCGGGCTCACCTTTGACCAGCAGCGGGCGCTCGAGCGTGATGGCGGCGTTGACCGCGACCTTGAGGTCGTCGGTTGCGACGTAGGCGCTGGTTCCTTCGAAACGCATGGGTTCACCGTGAATTTAAACACATTCTCCTACGCCGCTAGCACAAAAGATTTGCCAGCGACCTGTGCCGCGGTTCACGCCGTCATCGCACGAACGTGAGCCGAATTGCCGCGACCGAAGACGGCAAAATGCCCTATATATCGAGAGCCACCACCCGCCTGCGCCAACCCCGGGAGGACCGCGTGCGGCGCCCAACGAGCAGAAACTCCGCCGGCCGACGGATTGGGCTCGGTTTGTTGTTCGCCCTCGGCCTCGTTGCGAGCGCCGCCGGGCAGGGAGGCGAGCCGCAGAAGACCGCGACTGCAACCTTCGCTGGCGGCTGCTTCTGGTGCGTGGAGGCCGATTTCGACAAGGTCGACGGCGTGATCAGCACCACCTCGGGCTATACCGGCGGCCGCACCGCCAATCCCACCTACGAGCAGGTTTCACACGGCGGCACCGGCCACGCCGAAGCGGTGGAGATCGTGTACGACCCGGCCAAGGTGAGCTATGAGAAGCTGCTCGACGTGTTCTGGCACAACATCGATCCTTTGGCCAAGGATCGGCAGTTCTGCGACCACGGCGACCAATACCGCAGCGCGATCTTCTATCACGGCGACGAGCAGCGCGCGCTGGCGGAAGCCTCGAAGGCGGCGGTTGCGAAACGCTTCAAGCAGCCGATCCAGACCGCAATCGTGGCGGCCGGCCCGTTCTACAAAGCCGAAGAGTACCATCAGGATTACTACGTGAAGAATCCCGTCCGCTATAAATTCTATCGCTTCAATTGCGGACGCGACACCCGGCTCGAAGAACTGTGGGGCAAGAAGGACTGAGACCATGACCGATCGTCGTCGCTTGCTGACGGGTGCGGGGGCGCTGGCGCTGATCGCGGGGCTTCGCGCGCTGTGGAGCACGGATGTCGAAGCGGCCGACAGCTTCGAAATCCAGAAGAGCGACAGCGAATGGCGAGCCATCCTCACCAAGGCGCAATACGACGTGCTGCGGCGGCACCGCACCGAATCCCCGGGCTCGAGCCCGCTCAACGACGAGAAGCGCAAGGGCACGTTTGCCTGCGCGGGTTGCGATCTTGCGGTGTTCTCCTCGGAGACCAAATACGACAGCAAGACCGGCTGGCCGAGCTTCTACCGGCCGCTGCCGAACGCCATCGGCACCGCCACCGACCACCTGTTGCTGCTGCCACGCACCGAGGTGCATTGCCGTCGCTGCGGCGGACATCTGGGCCATGTCTTCGAGGACGGCCCGCCGCCCACCGGATTGCGCTACTGCATCAACGGCGTTGCCTTGAAATTCCTGCCCGACGCTCCGGCTTGACCGCGGCCTCCTCTGCGAGCTCGTGCGCGACACCCGACCGCTTTCGTGGCCGGTGCCGCGGGCGTAAATTTCCACACGTGCCGCGACCGCGGCGAGCTCGAGGAAGGCCGCCATGATCGAGAGAGCCTGCATTGGTCTCGCCGCCGCCGTCGCGGGATGGCTCGCAACCACTCCCGCATCGGCCGCGGACAAGCTCAAGATCGCGGTCGGTCAACGCGAAATATGGCACGGCGCGCCGGCCGCGTTGGGCGAGCGCGCTGGCATTTTCCGCAAGCACGACCTCGACCTCGAGCTGCTGTTCACCAGCGGCAGCGGCGAGACGATGCAGGCGGTGATCGCCGGCAGCGTCGACATCGGCGTCGCCGCCGGCACACTCGGCGTCATGGGCGCCTACGCCAAGGGCGCGCCGGTGCGCATCATCGGCGCGGAATCGACCGGAGAGGACTCGTATTGGTACGTGCGGGCGGATTCGCCGGTCAAATCGATGGCCGACATGAAGGGTCGGACCATGGCCTACTCGACCAACGGCTCATCCACCCATGCGAACGCGCTGGCGTTCGTCGAGCTTTACAAGGTCGACGCCAAGCCCATCGCGACCGGCGGCTTCCCGGCCACGTTCACCATGGTGATGTCGGGCCAAATCGATGCCGGCTGGTCGGCGCCGCCCTACGCCATGGAGGCGCTGCGCAAGGGCGAGATCCGCGTCATCGTGCGGTCGAGCGAGCTGCCGCTGGTGAAAGGGCACACTATTCGCGTGCTCATCGCCAACAAGCAGAGTCTCGACGGCAAACCGGACGTCTATCGCCGTTTCATGCGGGCCTATCGCGAGACCGTGGATTGGATGTATGCGAGCGACGAGGCGCCGAAGATTTACGCGGAATTCGCCAAGATCGGCATCGAGGATGCACGGCGGGTGCGCGAGGAGTTCGATCCCAAGGAGATGGTCATTCCCGACCGTGTGGTGGGACTGAGCGAGCTGATGCCCGATGCGGTCAAGTTCAAGTACCTGAGCCAGCCGCTCACCGCGAAGGAGCTCGAGGAGCTCGTGCAAATTCCGAGATAGGCCCTCGGCTGCTGCTCCGGAGCGCGCCACAACTCCCCTCACAAGGAGCTGATGATGATTCGCCCGATGATTTGGCGCGCGCTGGCGCTCGCCGTCTTCGCCGCCGGCGCGCCGTCCGCACACGCCGCCGAGGTCTATCAGGTTTCGACCATCTCCAGCCTGCTGGCGGGCGGCTACGACGGCGATACCACCGTCGCCGAGCTGCTCCGCCATGGCGGCTTCGGATTGGGGACCTTCAACGGGGTGGACGGGGAGATGATGGTGCTCGACGGCCGCGTCTACCGCGGCACGGTCGACGGCCACACGCATGCGGTCGCCGACTCGGCGCTGACCCCATTTGCGGTGGTTGTCGCGTTCCGCCCGCAGGGGTCGGCTCCCGTCGCGGCCGGACAATCCCTCGAGCAACTGGAGGCGGCGCTCGATGCGCTGCCCTACAGCGCGTCGCGCGTCCTTGCGGCGCGGGTCGACGGGCGTTTTCGAACCATCGCGGTGCGCAGCGAGCCCAAACAGCAGCCTCCCTATCGACCTTTGCCCGAAGTGATCAAAGAGCAGCAGGTCGTGCATACCTTCGACGACGTCGACGGTACCCTGATCGGCTTCCGTTTCCCGGCCACCACGACCTCGGTCAACGTGCCTGGCTGGCACTTCCATTTTATCAGCGCCGACCGCGGCCGCGGCGGCCATGTCCTTGGCCTGACCACCGGCGCGGGCCTGGCGTTGCTCGAGGAATTCTCCGACCTGCGCATCAGCTTGCCCGCCCGAGCCCCGGCATCGAGCGCCGGCGCGGAGGCGATCAAGGCGGTGGAACGCCCGCAGTGAGTTTCAGCGCGCGGGCGCGCCCTCGCCGGACAGCCTAAGCCGACGCGCGCCGCCGCCCAGCCGGCGCGCGCGGGCGCCATCCATGCCGTCCTTTTGCGCCGCACCGAAAATCGGGGTCGGTCGCAATTCCGTTATTGTCCGCCATCGCGCGGCTCGATATAAGCTCGCCCCGCGAGCAGGGGCTTCGCTTAGTGCACGGGGTTGCAATGTCTTCGCAGAAGAATGGCGCCGCTATCCTAGACAAGACCAAGGCCTATCGACCTTCCGACAAAGAGCCCTTCATGAATGAGCGCCAGCGGGACTATTTCCGCCAGAAGCTGCTCACGTGGAAGGAGGAGATCCTCAAAGAGGCCAAGGAGACACTGGCTCATCTCCAGGCTGAAAACGAGAATCACCCCGATCTTGCCGACCGCGCGTCCTCGGAGACCGACCGGGCGATCGAGCTGCGGGCGCGCGACCGCCAGCGCAAGCTGATCGCCAAGATCGACGCGGCGCTCGCCCGCCTCGAGGACGGCACCTACGGCTATTGCGAGGAGACCGGCGAGCCGATTTCGCTCAAGCGGCTCGAAGCGCGCCCCATCGCCACGCTCTCGGTCGAGGCGCAGGAGCGGCACGAGCGCCGCGAGCGCATCTATCGCGACGAGTGACGCGCTGCGCGCTGCAACGGCGGATAGCAATCAGCAAAATGACGAATGGCACGCCCGGGGGCAAACCGCGCGCAAGAGAATGATCGCGCCAGCGCCGTCCGCAGCCCTCGCGATCGCCGATCAAGGCTTGGAGGGCGGACGGTTCAGCAGACTAGCCATTTCCTGTTCGAGGCTGTCGTAGAACGATTTCTGCGGCGCGGCCTTGGTGTCGGGACCCTTGCCGCGCGCGCCTTTCGGCGCGTCTGCGGGCGTTGCCGCCTGCGCTTCATCGCTCGGCGCTACAGCGGGCTCGCCCGGCGTCTTCGGCGGCGTGGGTGGCGCCGCGCGGATGTCGTCGGGCTTGAGCGGCCGGCGCAGCGCCATGTCGGGCCGTGGCGAGGGCGGCGCAGGCGGCGTGAACACCTCGCCCTCGGGCGCGGGCTCGCCCGCGGGCTTGGGCGCAGGCGGCGCCGTACGGGCGTCCTCGCTCTTGCCGGAACGTCGCAGCGCGGCCTCCAGCCGTTGCGCCATTTCCGAGAGGTTCTGGTCGGCCGGCGGCTTGAGCGCGGCGTCGCTAGCGCTCGCGGGAGCCGGCGGCGCCGGTTGCAGCCGCGGCATCCGCCGAGGCGCCGGTTCGGCGGGCTCGGGAGCGCCCGGCATGCGTGACAATTCTTCCGCCAAGCCGGCCAGCGGGTCGGCGGTGCGCGGCTTGCGCTCACGCGGCGCAGGAGCAGGCGACGGCAAAGGCGGCAACGGCGGCGCTTCAGGCTCTACCGGCGGCCGCTCTCCCGGCCATAGCATCGGTTCTTCGGCCGCGGTGGACGGACGTTGCGGCCGCGGCTCCGCGCGCAGCGAGGGCTCGACCCGCGCCGCCGGCTCGACCTTTGGCGTCGGCTCGACCTTTGGCGCCGGCTCGGGCTGTAGCGGCCACATGGTGTCTTCGCCGAGCGGGACCGCCCGCGGCAGCGTGTCGGCTGCGGCCGGCGGACGGGCCGGAGCCGCCTCCCGCAGCGCGGCGGCCGCGCGCACGATGTTCTGCTCGACCACCACGTCGGTCGGACCGCCGATGATGAGAAGATGCTCCACGTTGTCGCGGCGAATAAGAACGAGGCGGCGCCGGCCGTCGACCGTTGCCTGGTCGATCACGGCGAGCCGCGGCTGACGGCCGCGCGCTGCGCCGCCGCCGAGCCGGCCGCCACCGAACCGGCGCAACAACCAGAACGCCAACGCGAGCAGGGCGAGCACCACGATCACGAAGACAAGGATCTTGAGGCCGCTCTGTCCTTCGCCGAACAAGGTTTCCAACGTCACTCCTCCCTGCGTCCCAGGGGTGCGGCGTGTCGATCGGGTTCGCCCGAATGGTTAACGCCGCTGGCAATGCCTGTCGCCGTCAATACTAACAAGAAATTAAGAAAGATAGGCCCCAGGACGCCCAACTCCATGCCTGAAAGCTTTCTCGTGGTAAACGGCGCTTTGATGGCCGGGGCTCCCCAGGAGCGGCCCGCAACCGGCCGTTAACCCTCAACCATCGACAAAATCTGCCCGCTGGCAAGCCCCCCGCACCGGGCGACGCGCGCCCTCGTTGCGCTTGGCGCCCGCCGCGACCTTCCATGCGCCTTGCACGCGCAGCGATGGCGATGCGCCAGGGAAAGACATGGGGGCGCGCGCGAGACGCATGCGGGCGTGGGAACTCGCGGGCCGGGGGCCCCTTGCGGGGACTCGCCGGCTGGGGCACTCAGGGCAACGCGAATGAGGCCGATTCCACGCCGATCATGACGCAGCAGCCCTTGCCCGACGACAATGCGCGCGCGCCGATCGATCGGAGCCGGGCGAGCCGCGGCGGCGGCAGTATTGGTGTCGTCCTGGTCATCGCGCTCGTACTCGTCGGCGCCGCGGGCGCGCTGTTGTTGATCGGGCGCGCCAAGGCCGAGCCCTACATCCTCACGCTGCTCGCCGTGCTGGCCACGCTCGGCGTGTTCCTGCTGTTTGCGCTCGCGGCCGGCATTTTGCGCATGTCGGGTCGAGAGGCCGCGAGCCCGTTGCTCAAGGCCGTGGTCGATCATGCCAACGAGGGCATCCTGGTGACCGACCCGCAGGGCCGCGTCGCTTACGCCAACGCGGCTTATCGCGATCTGGTCAAGGCTTCCGGTCCCCAAGACGTGCGGCCGGTGGAGCGCGTCTTCATGGGCGATCCCGCCGTTTCGGAAGCCGTCTACCGTCTGCTCAAGGCGGCGCGCGAAGGACGCCGCGGCCAGGAGGAGGTGCGCGTCACCGCGCGCAAGGGCGAGAGCGCGCGATGGCTGCGCATCCGCGTGTGCCCGCTCGGCGAGAGCAAACGCGAATCGCGCATGACGGTCTGGTCGCTGGCCGACGTGACGCGCGAGCTCGAGCGGCACGAGAACGTGTTTCAAGAGCTGCAGCACGCCATCGACTATCTCGACCATGCGCCCGCCGGCTTCTTTTCGGCCGAGGCCAACGGCAACGTCGTCTATCTCAACGCCACGCTCGCCAATTGGCTCGACCATGATCTCGCGCAGGTCGGCTCCGGCGGGCTCAAGCTCGACGACATCGTGGCGGGCGAGGGCGCGGCGCTCCTCACCACGCTGGCGGCGGTGCCGGGCGACGTGAAGACCGAAATTCTCGACATCGACCTCAAGACGCGCAGCGGCCGCACCGTGCCGGCGCGGCTATACCACAAGGTCGCCTTCGGCGCCGACGGCGCGCCCGGCGCGTCCCGCACGCTCGTACTCAACCGCGCCCGCGACGGCTCGATCGACCCGCAGCGCGCCGCCGAAGTGCGCTTTATGCGCTTCTTCCAGAACACGCCGATGGCGATCGCCACCGTCGACCGGCAGGGCCGGATCGCGGACTCGAATGCGAGATTTGCGCGCTTGTTCCATCCCGTGTTCAAGGGCGACGCCTCGGGCGACCGCTCGATCCTCGCCGTCGTGGCCGAGCGCGACCGCGGTACGCTCGAAGCCGCCATCCGCAAGGCGGCGGAAGGGCAGGGCGAGATCGCCCCGGTCGACGCCGCGCTCGCGGGCGCCGGCGAGCGCTATGCTAGCTTCTTCGTCACCGCCATCGAGGACGAGAAGGAGCGCGACCGCGAGGCCGCGATCGTCTACGCGCTCGAGACCACGCAGCAGCGCACGCTCGAGAACCAGGTCAATCAGCAGCAGAAGATGGAGACGATCGGCCGCCTCGCCGGCAATATCGCGCACGACTTCAACAATCTGCTCGGCGCCATCATGATGGCGACCGATTTCCTGTTGAACGCGCACAAGCCGACCGATCCGTCGTTCCAGGACATCATGCAGATCAAGCAGAACGCCAACCGGGCGGCGAGCCTGGTGCGCCAACTGCTGGCGTTCTCGCGCAAGCAGACCATGCGCCCGCAAGTGATCGACCTCGGCGAGGCGCTCTCGGATCTCACCGTTCTGCTGCGCCGCCTGATCGGCGAGAATGTGACGCTCGATGTTCCGCAAGTGCGCGATCTCTGGCCGGCGAAGGCCGACGTCGGACAATTCGAGCAGGTGATCATCAATCTCGCGGTCAATGCGCGCGACGCCATGCCGTTCGGCGGCAGGCTCACGTTGCGCACGTCCAATGTCGGCGCCGGCGACGGCGCGCAGCACCAGCACAAAGAGATGCCGCTCGGGGAATACGTGCTGGTTGAGGTCGAGGACACCGGCAGCGGCATCGCGCCCGACGTCATCGACAAGATCTTCGACCCCTTCTACACCACCAAGGACGTCGGCAAGGGCACCGGGCTCGGCCTCTCGACCGTCTACGGCATCGTCAAGCAGACCGGCGGCTTCATCTATGTGCAGTCGGAGGTCGGCAAGGGTACGGTCTTCCGTATCTTTCTCCCGCGCTACATTCCCGGGGCCGACGACGTGGAGGTGCCGCAATTGCCGGAGACCACCGCGCCCGCGATCGCCATCTCCGCCGCCGACGAGATACGCGGCGCCGCGGCCGATCTCACCGGCCGTGGCACGATCCTCCTGGTCGAAGACGAGGAGGGCCTGCGCGCGCTCAACGCCCGCGGACTGCAGTCACGCGGCTATACCGTGATCGAGGCCGGCAACGGCCTCGAGGCGCTCGAGGAGCTCGAACGGCAGGGCGGCCAGGTCGACGTCGTCGTCTCCGACGTGGTCATGCCGGAAATGGACGGACCGACGCTGATGAAGGAGCTCAAGAAGCGCAAGCCCGACATCAAGATCATCTTCGTGTCGGGCTATGCCGAGGACGCCTTCGACAAGAATCTGCCCGATCACAAGCAGTTCAACTTCCTGGCCAAGCCGTTCACGCTCAAGCAGCTCGTCAAGGTGGTGAAGGAAACAATGGCGGGGTGAGAGCCGCCGCGCTTTGTCATCTGGGCGCAGCGTTCGCCGCTCGAGCCCGTTGCGCCGCGCCGCCTGCGGGACACGAACACCCATTCCGCGGTGCGCATTCGCCCGCTACGATTGGGGCATGGACCCCCGGCAAGACGAATACGTGGAGACCGCGCGCGACCGCCGCATCGCCAACGCGCTCTTGCTGTTTTTCCTCGTCGTCGTGGTGGGCGGCGGGATCTGGCTCGCCAATGCCATGTTCGAGCAGCGCCGGCTCGACGACTGCCTGGCGCAGGGCGGGCGCAACTGCGCGCCGGCGATCGACGCACCGGCGCGGTAGGCGGCGACAGGCGGGCGGAACCTTCGGCCCCCGTGCACATTTTCCTTTAACCCAGGATGCCGCTTCCGAACGTTCACGAGACGTCGGTTGTTGAGGAGGATTTCATGCCGGGCAGATCGAAGAAACAACAGATGGCCGCGGGCGCGGCGCTCGCGGCCAAGCGTGGCGAGCGCTCGAAGGCAAGCCTCAAGGGTGCCTCGCGCCAGATGGTGGAAACGATGAGCGAGCGGCAATTGCGCGAGTTCGCCGGCACCAAGCGACGAGGGCTGCCGCGCAAGCGCAGCGCATGAGCGCGCCGCTATTGGGCGACAGCCGCGGCAGCGAGAGCGTCATCGTGCCCTCGCCGCGCGACGTGCCATGCGCCGCTTCTCCACGCACCTGGCGCATTTGCATCCGTTCGGCTTGAGAAAGACGTCGAAATATTCCCGCCCGTAATCGTAGGTGATCTCCTCGCCCGGCTTGATCTTCTTCCTCGCGCGCAGGATCACCTTGCCCTTGACCACGTCGGATTCGGCGTTCGGACGGCACGAGTGATTGGCATAGCGGCCCATGTTGCGGCGGCTCGAGCCGTCCACAGTCCAGCGGTTGTTGATCTCGTACATGTAGCGGCTGCCGCGGGCCTCGAGCCGCTTGGCCTGCGCATTGGTGATGCGGCGGCCCTTGTATTCGGCGATGAACACGCCTTTCTCGATCGGCTCGGTCGCGAACAGCCCGAGCCCAGTCGACGAACGGCCGATGCGGTAGGGCTTGCGCGACGTCTTGCTCGAACTTTGGCCTGAAGGTTTGCCCGTCATGGCGGATGCCGCGCGCCGCCTATGCCGCCTGCTCCGCTTTGCTGCGCGTCACCTCGAGCCGTGTCTCCACCGGAACCGGCGCGCGCAACGTGCTGATGCCGGGACAGCCGGCGAAGGCCAGCCGTTCGACCTCCCTGAGCTTGTCCTCGGGCGCGTCGCTCGTGACGCGCAGGCTGATCGTCACCTTGTGGAACGCCGCTGTCGGGGCGTCGGCGATCATGTGGCCGCGCGCGTCGAACTCCGTGCGTGCGACCGCCTCGAAGCCGTCGTAGGCGACCCCGAGCTTGGCCGCGTAGAAGGCGAACACCGCGGCGTAGCAACCGACCGCACCGCAGAGCAGAAATTCGAGCGGGCTCGGCGCGCAGTTCTGCCCGCCCACATGCGCCGGCTCGCTGATGACGAATTTGAAGCCGCTCCGCTTGCACTCGACGAGCTCGTTGAGCTCACCGATCGACGTCACCTTGACCTCGACGAAGCTTTGCGGTCCCTCGGGCGCCGGCTTTTCCGGGTGGGCGCGATAGCGGCGCTCGCGCGCGTCGGTGATCTCTTTCAACGCGGGAAAGCAATCGCAGACTTTGGTCATTCGATGTCTCCGCAAACAGCGACCATGCTGTGATCTCCTGCTACTTCACCTCGACCAATCCGACTTGATTGACCAGGCTGTTCGCGGTCACCGGATTGCCGTCGCGCGTCACGCTCATGTTGCGCACGATGTCGCCGCCGCCGGGGATCGCCCAGCTCTGGAATTTCTCCGTCTTCGGGTCGAAGCGCACGATCGTGTTCGGCTTGGCGCCGGATTCGTTGTACCAGAGCGCGCCCTTGGTGAAGACGATGCCGTAGGGCTGCGACTGCGGCCCGCTCGGCGATGGCCATTCCTTGTGCTCGCCGCTCGCAAGATCGAGCCGCCCCAGATAGCCGCGCGAGAAATCCGCGTACCAGACCGCGTCATCGGGCGTGAGCGCGAGACGGCGCGGACGCGATGCCGTGTTCGGCAACGCGTATTCCTTGATCGCCATGGTATTGGGATCGATGGTTGCGATCTTGTTGACGCCGAACTCGACGAAGACGGGAATGCCCTTGGAGTTGATCACCAGGCCATAAGGCCGTGAATTGGGGGTGGGCGAGGTGACGAGCCTGACCTCCCCGGTCTTGGGATCGATGCGTCCCACCATGTTGGCGTTCTGGGCGGTGAACCACACGATGCCGCTGCCGTCGATGGCGATGGTGTGGGGATCCTTCGCCTTCGGATCGGGCATTTTGTATTCGGTGACCTCGCCGGTCTTGGGGTCGAGCTTGCCGACGAGGCTCATGTGGTTGCCGGTGAACCAGATGTTGCCGTCCTTGTCCTCGGTAAGGCCGTGCGGACCGGTCTGCGGCGTCTTGAGCGGATATTCCTTGATCGCGCCGGTCTTGGGATCGAGGCGGCCGAGCTTGCCGGACAGTTGCCCGGTGTACCAGATCGCGCCGTCCCTGGTGGCGAGCGGATCGTGCGGGCGCGAGCCCGGCGTCGGCACCGGCCAGAGCTTGATCGCGGCCTCGACCGGGCCGGCGATGATGACGGCGGCGGGGCGCGGCCGCTCGGG
>Ga0306925_10002957_pt1 | contig 14838 bp, 12 predicted proteins | sample flu12Cox44000176_FD_203755 | JGI IMG/M metagenome (GOLD analysis project Ga0306925, IMG submission 203755) | Lab enrichment of tropical soil microbial communities from Luquillo Experimental Forest, Puerto Rico - flux8day.12C.oxic.44.000.176 (v2)... | ecosystem: Environmental > Terrestrial >... | reverse complement strand
GGCGGTCAGCTTCACGCTGCTGCAGGAGCAGCTGCACTCGGTGCTCGGCACGTTGTCCGAGCGCGAGGCCGGCGTGGTGTCGATGCGGTTCGGCCTGACCGGCGGCCAGCCCAAGACTCTGGACGAGATCGGCAAGGTCTACGGGGTGACCCGGGAGCGCATCCGGCAGATCGAGTCCAAGGCCATGTCCAAGCTCCGGCACCCGTCCCGGTCCAGCCTCCTCCGGGACTACCTCGGCTGACCTGACCGGCGGCCGTCAGCCCCAGGATGTAACAGCGGTCCACGCCCGACCGGCTCGTGCGCGCACAGAACGCCCAGAACTGGACGGCCAGCACCGTGATCGGCATCGAGCCGAAATCCGCGCCGAATGGCGCGGGTACGCGCGCCCGCGGGCTCGTCAGCACCCACGGTCAGTGCTCGGGATGCCCATCGAGCCCTGCAGGAGGGTCGCCGCACAGTCCAGCGGCAGGATCGTCATATCGCGAGGACGCTAACACCCGTCACCGAGTGCGGCGAGATACGCGCGTACCTGCTGCGCGCGCGGTTGCCCCCACCCGCAGCCGGGAGCGGATAGCCCGGATCGAGGGGACGCGGCCGGCCGCCACGTCGGCGGCGAACACCTCGGCAGCCCGTACCCGCAGCGGGTCCGCCCCGGATACGGCCACGGATACATGCTCCGCCCCGGATACACCGCCATCGGGCTGCCGGGTGCCGCGGATGATCGTCATGAACAGCTCATACGACCCGACCAGCGCGACGGCCGGCCACGCCGCCACCGCGGCGCCGGCCGGGCCGTGGCCCAGCCCGTGCGCCACGTTCGCCGCCAGCGTCGCCGCGATGCCCAGGCCGGGCAGCCACCGCGCCAGCGCCGGAACGGGCACCTCGCGGCGCGCCGAGTCGAGCAGCACCATCGAGCCGGCGTAGACCAGCCCGTCCACCGTCAGCGGCATCAGCCGGCCGATCCAGCCGGTCTCGCCATGCGCCCGCACCAGGGCATAGCCGTGCTCGTAGGACGCGACCGCGGCGACCGCCGCGACGCCGGCCACCGCCCCCGCAGTAGACCATCTGATAATTTGGCCGGTGGTGGTCATCGCGCACCGCCGGCCGCGTCCAAGAAGAACTCCGAGGTCAGGAGGCATTGGTATTTGGGTGCACTCGGGCCTCGGACACACATACAAGTCCCTGACCTGCGGTTATGTTTTCCTGCTATGGTCCAGGTCCGCAAAGCCGCAGGTCACAGACATGGGGGTTCAAGTCCCTCTCGGACACCAGCCCTTTGCCCATGCCGCGATGACGCCAGTCCCGCGGCTGACCCCCATTGAGGCGCGCCTAACGCCGAATATTCGCAGCTGACAGTTGAACGGCATCATGTCGCATCGACGTGCAGATGTTCCAGTTCTGGGACTGCCTATGGTCATTTCTCAGCGGCTCGGTGTTGGATCTCGTCGGCCAGCGACCGGAGTTGCTGTTCAATGTCGGCAGGCGTGCCGCCAAGATTTAGTGGCCAGCTGACGAGGCGCTTCCCGAGCTTCTGAACTTGGATTTCCCGCGGCGGGGTGTCGCCGTCACGCTGGCAGTAGATCAGCATGCCTTCGGGAACGCCGAGGGCAGCCGTGTAGGCCAGGATCTGGTAGTAGTCGGCTTCCCGGCCGTAGCCGTCGGCGGTGATCTTGTACTTGGTGTCGGCCACGTAGGCGATGTTGCCCGGTCTTCGTTCGAAGATCAGATCGGGCACGATGCTGATGCTCTCCTCGACGTCGAGCTTGGCTGTGCGCTGCGGATTCACCGTTAGCCGACCGGTGAGATGGCGGTCGAGCCTCGCGGCGACGAAGGATTCGAACGCCTTGTTCATGTCGATGAGGAAGGCGCCGGCGCCTGCCCCACCGGCCGCGTTTAGCAGAGTCTCGTTTCCCAGTGCTAGCCTTGCCAGCTGCTCTGCGGGCCGGCAGTGCTTGTTGAGCCGGTCGAAGACGGTCGGCGTGCGCAGGTCGCCGGGCATCAGCGACCCGGATTCCCCGAGGGCAGCGGCCAGGCGCTGGAGCGCGAGCCGGGTCGGGATCGTCACCCTGGGCAGGCGCAGCAGGCGGCCGGCTGCGGCGCGGAGGATCCGGTTGAGCCGGATGTCGGCGGTGAACTCACTGAAGCTGCATTCCGCAGGCAGCGGCAGGCCTGCCAGCCGCATCTGCGCTGGCAGGTCGACGCGGCCGCGTATCCCCGGGACTCTCTCCTGGATCTCCTGGTAGGCGCGCGGGATGCCGCGCGCCAGCGCCTTCTCCAGGTGCCGGGCGTAGAAGGTGGCGAATGACGGGATGAGGTCGCGGGTCTTGTCGTAGTCAAAGACCGCGGGGCCGATGTCCACGGGATTGCCGCTGGCTTCGAGCAGGTAGAAGAGGTTAGCGGTGTTGACCTTCGGTGTTATGAGGATGCGCACGTCTGGCGTGACGATGGTGCCGACGTAGTGGGATGTCTTCACGTGCCATTCGGCTGCGCCGCCGCCCGGCAGGACGGATATCTTCTCCCGCGCGAGCCGTCGAAGGAGCCGGGCCTGGTCTGCGGTCAGCTGGAGTGCCGCGCTGTCATATTCGGTGAGGACGACCGGCTCGTCAGCTGTCTTCAGGCTCATCGCTGCCGCCGACCGGGTCTGCCGGGTCCGCTGGCTCGGTCGCCGCCGCGGCCTTGCTGGCCAGCTCGGCGGCGAACCGTGTCTTTACCTGTTCCCAGCGCCACTGGTTGATCTGTTCCCGGTCGCCCCATAGCTGCTCTTCGATCAGCGGGAAGATGTTGTAGGTCCAGATCCGCTCAAGCGACTTCTCTGTGAGATCGGACGTCATGAAGTGGCTCGGCCCAATCAGCAGGTGCTCTCCCAGCAGCGGCAGCAGCTCGCGGTTGACGGCGTCAAGGAAGTCGGCGATCGCTGTGCGGCCGTTGCCGTCCTGGAGCCAGCGGCGCAGCAGGCTCTTCATCATCCCGTCGTGCGGGAAGAACGGGACGAAGTGGAACCGGCGGCGCATCGCGGCGTCGATGAGCGCGATGGACCGGTCCGCGGTGTTCATCGTGCCGATGATCTTCAGGTTGGCCGGCAGCCGGAAAGGCTCCTTCGGCCGGTACAGGGTCCTGGCGGACTTCTTGCGATCTTCCATCAGGAAGAGAAGCTCGCCGAACACCTTGGGCAGGTTCGCGCGGTTGATCTCGTCGATGACGAGCATATAGGTGAGATCCTCGGCCTCATGCGCGGCGGCCTGCTCGGCGATCACCATCAGCGGGCCGCTGGTCCGCCGATACGTGACCTGCCCGGCATCGGTCAGATGCGGCCGCAGCCCCTCGAAGAAGTCCTCATATGTCGTCGCCGGATGGAACTGCACGATAGCCATCCGGTCCTCATCGCCCTCCGCGAGTGCCATGGCAAGCTCAACCGCGAGATACGTCTTGCCGGTCCCGGGCGGCCCGTACAAGACCACCTGCCCTTTGTCGTCGAGCAGTTCCTTGATCTCGTCCAAGACATCGCGGTCCACGTGAAGATTCCGGGCCGCCGCCTCGATGTAGTCAATGCCAGGCAGCTGATCCTCAACCTCATCAACGTCAGCTACGTCTGCGTCGAGCACCCCGGCGGGTTCCCCGCGGAACTTAGTGAACGCCTGCCACTGGTCATCACTCCACCGGCTCGGTTTCTCCCGCTGAGTCGCCAGCACCCACAGTGCCGCGTCTACACCGTCACGATCTGCCCGAACTGCATCCAGGGGATTGCCGATATCCCTCACGAGCTCGTCGAGGAAAGCCCCCGTCCGGTTAGCCAGGTAATCATCCGAGGCGTCCTCGGGCCAGCTGCCCCAGCCGCTCAGATTCCAAACGAACGGGCGGACAGGCGCGACGTCTGACCACTTCTGCTGAATCTCCGGAGCCGCCTGATCGCGCCTGGGAAGGAGATTCAGCACCCAATCGACGAGGACGGGCCACTTCTTCGGGTCCTTATGCCACAGCCGCACCAGCCAGTCGACGTACCAGCCAAAGCCCTCTCCCCACTCACCGGTAAGTGCGGCCCGGGCCGCCAGGATGCGCCGGTCCACATCAGAGTCATGTCCTGCCAGATCCGCGAACCGCCTAGTGATCTGCTCCTTGTGATCCGCGGAGACGATCGGCTCGAACGTGCCGGGATGACCGAGGTGCAGCAGTGCCATCCGGGCGCTGTTCGCGGTAGGCGCATGGACGCCGTTAACGAACTCCTTCAGCTTCCACGGATCATCACCCAGAACATGCTGCTGCTCTACGGACAGTGCCTTCCAGGCGAGCGCGAACCGGATCAGCCAGGTTATCTGCGTGTCGCGACGTGTCATCACCCACTGGCCAGGATGGCAGAACCCCGGGCTCATGGCGTCCATTACGTCGACCGGGATCTCGGGCGGCTCGGGCATCCACGCGAGGATCGCGTCCATGATCCTCTTCTTCGTCGTATAGGAGATCGCGCCCGTCCAGATGATGAGGAAGTGCACAGCGTGCAGCTCGGCCATCAACTGGATCGCTCCCGGCGATGCGCCGCCTACTTGCCCTTGCAGCTTCGCCAGGTACTTGACGCCCGGATCGGTGTTCGGCTTGTCGATGAACGCGTGTACAAGCTCATCGAGATTGGCTTCTGTCCAGACCGGTGCCCCGGGTGTGAACAACGAGCCACCGCTCACCAGGACATCGCCAAGCCACCGCACATGCAACGCATAGATCGCATCCGCACCCGCCACGGTCTCTCGCGCCATAGTAATCACCGCCAGTCACGAAACAGGAATTTCCTGTAATCTAGCGCTCGGATCTCCGCCGATCCGCATCGTCGCGCAAGTTGCGGATCACCGGTATGCATCGCGTGCGCGGCGGAGCGGGTAGTGGGAGCTGATGAGGTATTGGTTGCGCCGGTGTAGAAGCGGCAGGTACCGACGGGCAGGCAGGTAGACCTAATAGCTTCGAGAGACCCGGCGCCGTTCGCAGACAATGGCAAACCGCCGACGTCAAGGCAAATCGTGCGGCTAGCCTGCTGTGGTGGTAGTGCGGGATCGCTGTTGAACTCACTGGCGCTCACGAATGATGCGGAGTTGCGGGCCGTGGCCGGTGAGCTCGTATCTGGTGATCCTGACGGTGTGAGAGTTGCAGGGGTCCTGCGGCGTACCTACGACATGCTTCTGGACGGGCAGCACACAGGCAGATACCGCTGGGATCAGCTGTACAAGACAGAGAAGACTCATTTCGGGACTCTGGTAGAGATCAACTTGCAGCGCGAGTTCGGCTTCGCCGACGGGGCGGCGATGGATTTCGCGATCTGCGGTATCGACGTGGACTGCAAGTACTCGCAGGACCTCGCCGAATGGATGATCCCACCGGAAGCCGTGGGGAAGATCATTCTCGGGTTGTGGGCGAACGACAATCAGGGCAGGTGGTCGCTGGGGCTGGTCCGCGCCGATGATCACCTGCTTACATCGTCCCGTGGCAACCGGGATCTCAAGCGGCGCCTGTCCGCGGCGGGCAAGGCGGCCATCACTTGGCTCTTCCGGGATCGTGAGCTTCCGGAGAACGCGCTGCTGCGGATACATCCCGCTGACGTGCAGAGGATCTTCACCTGCTCAAGGCACGGGACAAAGCGGGTAGACATGCTTTTCCGGCTGGCGCAGCAGCGCCTAATCAGCCGGACTGTCGTGGCGACGGTTGCCCAGCAGGAGGATTACATGAAGCGCGTCCGAGGCAACGGCGGATCCCGGAGCAGCCTGCGTCCCGAGGGGATTGTGATCATCGGCCAATACGACAGCCACCGGCGCATCGCGCGGGCACTGGCGATACCGGTTCCCGGGCCTGGGGAGTCCGTCAGCGTCCGGCTGACGCGCCGAATGCCCCGTCACGCCGGGCTTCCGTTCGTGACGCTGAGCGGCGCTGACTGGGTCGTCGCGCGACCGGAGGATCCTGTGGAGACAGCGCCTGTCCTGCCCGATACCAAGGACCTGAGTTAGTTCTCGGTCGAACACGCCTTCCAAAAGCCTTTAGATCCACCACTGGATGACGGCTTTCGGGCATGATTCTGCACATGGGCAGCGAGACGCTCGTCCGCCTGACAGTCGTCGAGGAGGTCACATTGCCGCATTACCGGGTGGTGGAGATCTGCGCTGGGGCCGGCGGACAGTCGCTCGGGCTCGAGCTGGCTGGGTTTGAGCATGAGCTGGCTGTTGAGCTGGACCCGAACGCGTGCGCCACGCTGCGGCATAACCGGCCGCACTGGAAGGTCGCGCAGGGCGACGTTGCCAACCCAGATGTGTGGGATCCGGCTGCTTACGCGCAGATCGACCTGCTCGCCGGCGGGGTGCCCTGCCCGCCGTTCACCATCGCGGGTAAGCAACTCGGCGCGACCGACGAGCGAGACTTGTTCGCCTGGGCCATCGAGCTATGCGCCATCATCGGCCCGCGCGCGCTGCTGCTGGAGAACGTCCGCGGGCTGTCGCTGCCGCGGTTCGCCGCCTACCGACAGCACGTGCTCGACCGGCTCGCCGAGCTAGGCTACGCCGCCGACTGGCGACTGCTGCACGCTTCCGACTACGGTGTGCCGCAACTGCGGCCCCGGTTCGTGCTGGTGGCCATGCGCCCGGACGACTTCGCGTACTTCACCTGGCCGGCGCCACGGCCAGGTAGCACTGCCACCGTTGGCGAGACGCTGCTTGACCTGATGGCGCGCAATGGCTGGCCGGGCGCTGTCCCGTGGGCGGCGGCGGCAAACGACATCGCGCCTACCATCGTCGGCGGGTCCAAGAAGCACGGCGGGGCCGACCTGGGGCCGACCCGGGCCAAGCGGGCCTGGCGCTCGCTCGGCGTGGACGCGCTCGGCGTGGCCGACGCAGCGCCATGGGCGGACGACCCGGTAACGTTGCTCCCCAAGCTCACTTGCGAAATGGTCGCCAGGATCCAGGGTTGGGATGGCCGCAAGTACCGGTGGGAGTTCACTGGCCGGAAAACCTCGAACTACCGCCAGATCGGCAACGCCTTCCCTCCGCCGGTCGCCCGCGCGGTCGGCGTCCAGATTCGGCGTGCGCTCGACCATGACGGCCAGTCCCTCGCCCTTGTCGAGCAGTTGAACACCGCGCATGACCCGGTTTACGCCGTACTGCGCGACGATGGTGGGTACCTCACCATGCAGGAGATCCTGCGCCGCCTGGCCTCCCCGCTGGACGTCCCCGCGTTCGAGCGCCACCTGGCCCACCTGAGGCGCGACTTCCACATCGACGTGCGACCCGGCAAGGCAGGCGACGCGTATCGACTGGGCACCTTCAAGGCCTTCGTCGGTCAGCACGACCACCTCCGCCACGACGCCTTCGTTAACCCAGCCAAAATCAGCTGACATAGTTCGAATTGCCAGCAGGCTTCCCCCTTCGCGGTGCCTCTTCGGCTTCGCGAGCGACAGTCGCCTTGACCGCCCAGCCGTCCACGGGCCAGTCACAGCACGCACAGGCACGGTGCGCGGAACGCCGACTCTGTCCCTGGGGGTTAGCCGTGGACATATGTTGCGCGTAGTGCACAGATCATCGGTTCCAGCGCGCCACACCAAACCCACGACCGGCAGATTATGAGTCCGGCAAGCCAAGGCATGCTAACAGCAGGTTCTGCCTGCGCGAACGCGCCACCTATCACCGTTACCAGCTGGGACCTGACGCGCATTCGCGATGATCATGGTCCAGGGTCACGCTGGCCGCCGCGCTCGTTCCCCGCAGCGGGGCGAACGGGCTACAGCACTCTCGGCGCCTCCGACCCCCGCGCAAGTTTCCACGGCATCTCGGCACTATGTCAGTCTCGGCGCACCAGCCCCGTATAGCCGGCAACCAGGAGAGTCGCCAGCGCCCAGCCCGCTGTGGTCGCTACCCAGGTTTGGCCGACCCAGAACCAGCCCCATGGCGCGTGACCGTCCGGACCCCAGAAATCGGCTTGGTGCACGTTAATGATCGGGATGACCTTGTCGATGGTGTACCCGGCAGGGTAAAAGCACGGGTAATCACCAGTGCACTCGGCCACGGACGGCAAGTAGTGCAGGCCCTTGGTATCTCCGACCGGCACGATCACATGCTGGTGCTGACCCACGATTGACAGCACTAGAAAGACCGCGAACAAGGCGGCTAGCCCCACGCCCGCCCGCCAGGTCTGGTAACCGTACTTGATGCTCCAGTCAAGAAACCAGTTGCTGAGCCAGCGGTACGGTTTGAGGTCGCCATACTTGCGCAAATCGGCGCGCCTGGCGATGGCGACTTTCCGGGCCCGCTCGTCCTGCCCGGCCCGCTGATACACGGCTGCGAGCTGCTCGTAGGGCTGGGTGGCAAAATTGTCCTCACTGCGCGGGGGATGCTGACTGCGGATCCTCAGCAGCTGCTCCAGGCGAGCCGCAAAGTTGGTCGGGTTGCCTCCGGCGCGCTGCTGGTACTGCCCGCAGATCCACTTCAGGCGCTGTTCTACCGTGGCCTGCTTGTCTCCGCCGAACCGGCCATAGGTGAAGCCATCAAGGCGGAGCCGGCCGTCCACAGGCCAGTACCCGTTATCCTTTTCGGTCCATTCATCCTCCAGCGCGGCCACGGTTGTGCCTTCAAGGTTGACCTGCCCTGAGACTGGCGCCGAGGGTTTCCACTGCAGCTGGCCTGCGATCTGCATCCGAGCTGCGAGCGCCATCTTGTCTTCGTCGGCTAGGGCGGCCGGGGCCAGCACAACCGACCCTCCCACGTGCGCCGATGTGAGCGATACGGTTCCCACAGCGGTGAACCTGCAGTCGAGGTGCACACTCCCGCTAACCTCTTTATTCTCCTGGCGTCCAGGGCGTTGCAGTCGTTGTCGCGGCCGTCCAGGTGGGCACCGCCGCACCGGAGGTTGCTGCCGATGTCCGTGCCGCCCAGCCGGATCGCCCCGGCCGTGGTAAACCCGTCGTCGAGGTACACGCTCCCGCCGACTTTCATCCCGCCGGCGTCCAGGGCGTTGCAGTCGTTGTCGCGGCCGTCCAGGTGGGCACCGCCGCACCGGAGGTCGCCGCCGATGTCCGCGCCGCCCAGCCGGATCGCCCCGGCCGTGGTGAACGCCTTGTCGAGGTACACATTCCCGCCGACTTTCATCCCGCCGGCGTCCAGGGCGTAGCCATCCCTGCCGGTACCGCCCAGCCGGGCACCTCGGCAGCTCAGCCGGCCGACGTCCACTCTCGGCAGGCTTAGCGGGCCGGTGAAGGTCGACCTTTTCAGGTCTAGTTCCCTTGCGGTGAGCATCTTGCCTGTCAGGCCGGCCAGCTGACACCCGGTTAGGCCGATACGCGAGGCCGTGGCATGGTCAAGACACGCAGGCTCCTCAGAGTCTAGGTAACAACTCTTCAGTAGCAGCGGACACCGAAGGGTTGCCGCTTCGAGATCCAGGTAGCCGCTGATCCGCACTCCACGTAGCTGAACGCCTTTAGCATCCATCGGTGAAGGTGGCGCTGCGGGCCCTCAGGGCATTCGTAGGGGGCGGCTGGCGCCGGGACGGGCCGCAGCCATCACGAGCCCGCAGGAACCGGCCTGCCTGCGGGCTTGCCGGGGCGGGGTTCACGGGCCGAGGCGGGCGATGGCTGCCAGGTTGCGGCGCAGCTGCTGGTACTGGCGCGGCCCGAGGGCGGCCTGGAGTTGTTGTTCGGCGGTGCGGGTGGCGGCCTCGCCGGCGTCGGCTGCCTGGCGGCCCTGGCCGGTGAGGTAGATGCGCTTGGCGCGGCGGTCGGCGGGGTCTTCCTGCCGCCGCAGGTAGCCCTTGGCCACCAGGTCGTCGACGAGCTCGCCCATCGACTGGGTGGTCATGCCGGCCTGGGCGGCGATGTCGGTGAGGCGCAGGCCGTCCTCGATGGCCAGCATCTCCAGTGCGTTGCCGTGGGCTGGGCGCAGCCCGGCGCCGGCGGCCTGCGCGACGGCGCGGTAGATGGCGGCGGACATGGCGTTGTAGGCGGTGCGCAGCAAGGTGGTGGTGGCCAGGCCGGGGCCGGGTTCGGGCACGGTTTGACTCCTTATGAAGGTTACCTTATTATCAGGGTACCTTCACAGTGTACGGCACGCCGAAGGAACTCTTCTACCCGTAAGTGGCCGGCAGCGGAACTACCGCTGCTGGTCCAGCCCCCACAAGGAGCAACCATGCGACACCCCAAACTCCTCATCGCCGGGATCGGCCTGGCCGCCGTGGCCGCCGCCGGCGCCACCGCCGCCGCGGCCGCAGGCGGCCCATCCGCCAGCTACTCCGCCACCGGCCACAGCGCCACGGCGGCGACCGTGCGCACCGCGCCCGCGGCCGTCGCGGGCAAGACCCAGACCATCCTGGTCAACTCCAGCGGCCTGCCGCTGTACTTCTACCAGCCCGACACCGCGACGAAGTCGCTGGTCACCGGCGGAGTGGCTGCGCTATGGCCACCGCTGACCTCCGCCGCGCCCACCGCAGCCGGAGCACGCGGCACACTCACCGTGGTCAACGACGCCCACGGCCACCAGGTCGCCTACAACGGCCACCTGCTGTACACCTTCACCAGCGACCACGCCGGCCAGGTGACCGGCCAGGGCGTCCAGAACTTCTTCGTGGCCACCCCCGGCCTGACCCCGATCGCCACCTCCCCGGCGCCGGCGGCCACGCCGCCCGCCCACAATTACGGCTACTGACACCGCCAGCTGCCCCCGGCCGCTAACCCCTGCCTGCAGGCAGAGCGCAGCGGCCAGGGGACGCCGCGGCGATGACGCCAGCGCTGGCCAGCTGCCCCCCAGGCCTCCCGCCGGTCAGCGCCGGCCCCAGCCGCAGCACGACGACATCGCGAACTGCCCGCCACTAACTTGCCAAGCGAAACGGCTCGGCTAGCTGGCACAGAACAACCATTCGGGTGCAGCACGGACAGTCAACCCACCGTCGAGGCCGCTGCCCAGAACGGCGGGTATGCGGGCTGCGATCGCATTCTCAGCGGCTCCAATGGTCGACCCGTGTACCCGCCCAATGGGGGTTAAGGCTGGGCTAAGGCCGACCGGCTCAAAGGCCATAACCTGGAAGGCGAGGCTACGGCGGCTACCGGATGCTGTTCGGGCCCGCCCACGATACCGGGAGTACATCATGACGACCGAGAAGGCCATCCTGGCCGGCGGCTGCTTTTGGGGCGTGCAGGATCTCCTCCGCAAGCTCCCCGGCGTGATCTCGACCAGGGTGGGCTACACCGGCGGTGATGTGCCGAATGCGACCTATCGCAACCACCGCGGCCACGCCGAAGCGATCGAGATCATCTTCGATCCAGACAAGATCTCCTACCGGGACCTGCTGGAGTTCTTCTTCCAGATCCACGACCCGACCACGCTGAACCGGCAGGGCAACGACATCGGGACCAGCTACCGGTCGGCCATCTTCTACCTCAGCGACACGCAGAAGCAGACCGCCGAGGACACCATCGCCGACGTCGACGCCTCCGGCCTGTGGCCGGGCAAGGTGGTCACCGAGGTATCACCTGCCGGGCCGTTCTGGGAGGCCGAGCCCGAGCACCAGGACTACCTGGAGAACTACCCCGACGGCTACACCTGCCACTTCGTCCGGCCGGGCTGGAAGCTGCCGCACCGCGCGGGCAAGGTCACATCCTGAGCTGCCGCGCCTCGTTAAGACGGGCAGGTTTCGCCTCTGCTTCCGGCAGGAAGCAGTGCCCCATCGGTCCCGGTACCAGGGCGGCGCGTACACCTGCGTGCAGGATCATGAGGTCATCGCTGGTCAGGGGCGTACCTCGGCGGACGGGCGGCGGCAGCCGACGCGCCGCCTCGGCGGTGCCATACCGACCGCGCGGCGCTGCCGACACGAATGGCCACCGGTACCGCGACTGGACGCAAGACTGCCCGACATGCATCGCTTGGCGCGCATGCGGGGAGCGTTGAGATCCAGCGCCGAACGGCGGATACTTGCGCATTGCCGCAGATCAGCGCGGGTTACAAACTGTGATCCGATTCCGGGCCGGGTCCCGCGCCCCCTGCCGAGTATGCATTTGTCAATGAGCTATGCGAGTTCGTGCGGCAGTGGCGCATATCGTCCCGTTCTGGGCGCCGTGAGATCGCGCGTGTGATCCGTTCTTAGGACCCGCTCGGCAGGCCTGATGTCGACCTTCGGCCGCGCCCTGTCTGTAACGGTCGCCGGGGCCTGACTTTGTCCTGCGGCCAGCGTTGTTCCTAACCGGGCGGACGCGGGGTCAAGGCTACGGCGATCGGCTGGTCCCCCGGGTACCGGAGTTGGTCAGGGTCAGCCCGATGCGCCCGGCCTTCGCCGTTACCGCGAGATCGAAGGAAAGACCGGGCCAGCCGATCACGGTAAGGTCGCGCGGGCTGGTGAGCCGCCGTGCCGGTCGGCCCGGCTGGATCATTTCCGCGACGGTCTGCCCGGTTGTCACCACCGTGTCGCTGGTCAGCGCGTTCTCGGCGGTGGCGATCAGCCGCTGGCTCGTTGTCATGACGTTCGGCAGCAAGGTGGTCAGGTCGCCGGGCTGGCCAAGGACGGTTCCGTAGAGCGTGACCTTCAGGCTGGCGATTCTGCGTACCGCCGCGAACAGCAGGCAGCCTCCCGAGTAGGTGGCCGATCCGGTCTTGATGCCGATCACGCCGTCGGTTCCCAGCAGCGTGTTGCGGTTGTGCACTAGGCCGGCGACCGGTACGGTCGCGGCCGATTCGGCGACGATCGCGGCGAACGCGGTATCGCGCATCGCGGCTTCGGCCAGTTTGACCTGGTCGGGAGCGGTGCTGACGGTGGAGGGAGCATAGCCGGAAGGATCGGTGTACCGGGTGTGGCGCATGCCCAGCCTGGCGGCGGCGGCATTCATCTTGCGCACGAATGCGGCCCGGCTTCCGGCGTCCCAGCGCGCCAGGATCTGAGCGATATTGTCAGCGGAGGGCAGCAGCAGCGCCTCGAGCGCTTGCCGCTCGGTTAGCCGTTCGCCGGCCCGGACCGGGATCAGGGACTCATTGGCTGCTAGCTCGGCCTGGTACGCGCCCGCCTCGGCAGCAGTCACGGTGAGCACCGGCTGGCCTGCGGCCAGCGGGTGATCGGCGAGGATCACGTAGCCGGTTATGACCTTGGCGAGACTGGCGATCGGCTGCGGTGTACGGACCGGCCCCGACGATCCCAGCGACCCGATGCCCGGGATCGTCACGACGGCTTGGCCCGAAACCGGCCAGGCCAGATACGGCCTGCGCCCGCGAACGGTAATGGTCGCCGGCAGCCGCAGGACGAGCCGGGGCGCGGCAACCGCGCGGGCGGACGGCCCGGGGCGCGGTACGCCGGTCACCTGGTTCGGCCCCGCCACAAACACCACGCCAATGCCAACACCCCCGGCGATGACCGCGGCGGCCAGGGCCACCACCGCTGGCCGACGGTGCAGGCGCCCTCGGTGACGGCCATCCAGGCCGCTGGCCCGCCGATAGAACACCGGCCGGCCAGCCGGCGAACCAGCATCCAGATGGTGCCTACGGTTCCCCGGCAACCACCGCGGAGCCGGATCTGGGGAAGGCACGGGTCCGTTCTAAACCAGGTGCATAGCAGGACCGTAACGGCTTGTTGAGGATGCCGGGCCAGAAGGCGGCACGCCAGCCCCTCCCGCCATTCCCGCCCCGGAACAGATGCCCGACTTCGGCGTCGGCCAGATCTAGCCACTTCCCCGGCCCACGGCACCGGCAGGCAGGGTGACGGCCGCATCGTTAGATCGAGCCGAGCATCCACATCTATGCGCCACAAACACGGTCGTCTTAGCCCCGTAGGCATCCAGAACGGCGGTTATCGGACCGGGGGCCTTCACGGTAGGTGACCGCCGGAGCAGCGCGCGCCGACATTAAGGACGTGAGCTGCCGCATGACACGGCCGACCAGCGCTGGGAGAATGGCGCGATGAGTCCGCGAAGCCGTGGCCGCCCGCCCGGTCGTGGCCGCCGCCAGCAGCTCAGGCGGCCAGGCCCGCGCCGGGGCGGGCCGCACCTGGCGGCGGTGCCGGCGGGTGGCGAAACCTCCGGGTCCGAGGAGGAGGCGCCGGATTGCTGGTTCGACGAGCCTGAACTGGGCGACCGGCGGTCTTGGGCGCTTCCCCGTGCGCATGGGACCTACCAGGGGCTCGACTTGGAGCTGCTGGACCCGGGCGACGAGGACGACCGCGCCATGCTGATCGAGGCGCTGCACCCGGAGTTCGCAGACGCGCTGCACAGTGAGAATGACGTGATCGTCGACGGCCGGGCCGTCAATCCGAGGCTGCACGTGGCTATGCACCAGGTGGTGGCGAACCAGTTGCTGGCCGATGAGCCGCCCGAGGCATGGCAGACGGTGCAGCGCCTCGCCGGGCTGGGCTATGACTGGCACAACATCATGCACATGATCGCCGCGCTGGTCACCGAGGACGTCCACGCGGCGCTCAAGGAACACCGCCAGCCCGACCCGGCCGCTTACGCCAGGCGGCTAGGCGAACTGCCCGGCGACTGGCCACCACCAGAAACCGCCCGCTAAGCGCGGCGCGGATCAGCAGTCGCGGACTGCGGCCCTCTGGCAACAAGCCCGCTTCGCGGCAGAAGAGTGAGTTGTGCCCTCTGCTGGCCTTGTGGCCCGGGTAAGGTCAATACGAGTAGGCCAGTCAGCGCCCTTCTACGTGTGTTCGCGACAAGGAAATCGTGATCATGGCAATTTTCAGACAGGTATGCCCGTTCCATGGCGACGAAGATATTCAGGGAGTCCCCACAGGCAATAGCGATGGTTCGCTGTCTTTTACGTGCACGCGAACGGGGGGCCATCCGTAAAGTGGCCCCCACAGCTGGCTACATGTGCCGCAGCCGGACGGGTTGCCGGGCATCGAGGGTTA
>Ga0306925_10002955_pt1 | contig 14843 bp, 14 predicted proteins | sample flu12Cox44000176_FD_203755 | JGI IMG/M metagenome (GOLD analysis project Ga0306925, IMG submission 203755) | Lab enrichment of tropical soil microbial communities from Luquillo Experimental Forest, Puerto Rico - flux8day.12C.oxic.44.000.176 (v2)... | ecosystem: Environmental > Terrestrial >... | reverse complement strand
TTGCGCAGCGAACGCGGAGGAGACGTTTATTACCCCCGTGATTCTCGGTGCAGACAGTGACCAGCGCACGGCTGCAAAGACCGCGCGCGATCTTGAGGTCCCAATTGCTCCATCCCGCGTCGGTCGTGACGAGATATTTGTGTGATATGAGAAAATCGGACAACCCGCAGAGTAGCGCCTCCTTCTCCGCACCGGTTTCGCTCCAATAAGAGAGATGGAAGGCGCGTTCCCTCCAGCAGATTCGGGCGCGCTGATCCGTGTCGATTAAACCGATTTGGGCTTGTGCCCGCATTTCCCTAACGCGCCATTTGATGCGTTCCCCGCCCCGGAACAGCGGACCGAGATAAATCAGCAAAGCGGCGAGCACTCGGGCTCTTACCCCTGTGATGTTGAAGCCGGCAAAGCGCGTATCGATCGGTGCTTGAAGCGCCCCGTTGACGCACAGGCCCCAGGTCGCGAGCAAAGGCACGGTGAGGAGCCACAACCACCCGCCGCCGGCGATCCCGGCAAATGCCAGCGCCAGCGAGACGGCGCTCCATTCGAAAGTCAGTGGCAATGACGCTGCGAGCGACGACGGCGGCTCATACATCGTTTGAAACAGACCGCGTCCGAATACTCCGGAATAGATGAGCGGCCGACGCGACAACAGCAGCGAAGCTGATAAATCGCCGTAGATGCGGCCAAGCCATTTCGCCTGACCAAGAAGGTTGAAACGAAACGGATGCTTTGCATAGACGAGCGCCTCTGCTTTGCCGTAACCTTTCTGCTGGTTAAAATAAGCACGCACTGTGTTTCGACGGAAATGCCAAACCACAGCGGCAGGACTGAAGCCAATGACATAGCCCGCGTCCTGAAAGCGCCAGCATATATCCACGTCATCGCCGGCCGCGCGGTAGATCGGATCGAAACCACCGAGCCTCAACAGCACCTCGCGAGCGAAGGCCATGTTGCAGCCGGCGATGTGCTCGGCGATCTCGTCGCTGATCAGCACATGCGTTGGACCGCCCGGTGCGACCGCGACTACTGCTGGCACGAGGGCGTCCTCCGGTGGCGGGAAATTGGGTCCTCCGCAGGCGGCGAGGTTGCTCGCCTGCATCTTGGCGACGAGATAGCTAAGCCAATCGGGGTCGGCGACACAGTCGCTGTCGGTGTAGGCGACAATTTCTCCGGATGCCGCCTCGGCACCCACATTGCGGGCGACGCTCAGCCCCTTATTGGGCTGGCTGATGATCCGGCAGAAGCCATAGCCTTCGGCAATTTCGAGGGTACGGTCCCGCGAGCCATCATTGACGACGATCACCTCGTAATCCGGATAGTTGAGCGCCGCGAGCGAGGCCAGACACTGATCGATCGTGCGCTCGGCATTGTAGGCGCAGACCACGACCGAGACCCGCGGGTAGCGTCGTAGGCTCGGTGGTAGGATGTTCTTGTATTGACGGGCTATCTCGCGGAAGGAGCGCTTGGGCCGACGTTCCTGGTCCACGAGACCAAAAGCCCAATCCTCTATTAAATGCCCTCCGGTAAACCACTCGTCGGTCCAAGCGAAGACAAACGTGCCCGCGACCCCGGCCTCGAAGGCGGAACGAACCTGCCAGGAAAGGATGCGCCGCTGTTCTTCCTCCCCCTGGCGCATCGAATCGACGCCGAATTCGGTCAACACAAGGGGCTGATCGACGGCGAGATTATGCAGGCGCGCGATGTATCGGCGAAACGCCGATACATCGTGAAGGTAGACGTTGAAACAGACGAAATCGGTGAAGTCGATCGTCAAATATTCAGTCGATGGGAAGTTGGCGTAACTGACGAGTGCTTCAGGATGTTCATTCTTGACGCATGCGACGAGGCTTTTGACGAAGCGGCGCACGGCCTCACTGCCGTGCCAGCGCACTACGTCCGGCGGGATCTCGTTGCCGACGAGATAGCCCAGGACAGCGGGGTGGCGGTGACAGTCGTGCACCCCGGCGGTTACCGTCGCCCGGATCTCAGCCTGCGTCTTCGTACTGTCGAGAAATGCGATGTGCTGCGACCAGGGCAGTCCGACGAGAACCTTCAAACCTGCCCGACGAGCGGCGTCGAGCAACCACAAAGCCGGCGCGGTAAAGACGCGCACCGTATTAACGCCGGCTTCCCCCATTAGTGCGAAATCTTTTTCGACCATCGCGATTTCGGGAAACTGCGCGCCGTGACTGCCCTGCGCGAAGGGGCCGTATGTCACGCCCCTGACGAAATGCTTCTGATCTCCGGCAAAGAAGAACTTGCCGTGCACACGAATTGGACGGGCTAGTTCGACGCCCGCCGCCCCCGCGGATAAGGGACACGTTGCAACCTCGCCGATCTCGACCGTGGTCATCTCGAAGGCTCCCGGGAGGCTTGCCGCCGCGACCAATTAGTCGCGGCGGCGGCGCCCGCACAACGGGCGTTCGCAACTTTCATTCCCAACGCCCGCCGCCAGAGAGCAGGCAGCTACGCCGAACCGGGAAGGACTTGCCGCTTTGCGCAACGCTCGTGCAAGCTAAAGCGCTGCCGATGATCGCCTGGAGGTCCGAACCGTGGTGGTTTCGGGGGGCGTGTTTTTCAGAGTTTGGCGTGTCGGTGAGCTGCGTCGACCAGATGCGGCGAAGATCGCGGGCTTGCAGCGCGGCGAGATGCCGTTTTAAGAGCCGGGCGGGCAGCCAATCTGGGCCGAGGAACAGAGCTCGGTGAGTCGCGTGCGCGATAGGATGGGTCAATGAAAATTCTCGTATTCGGTGCAGGCGGGCAGATCGGCCGCGAGGTTTGTCGCGCCGCGTGGTCCCCTCGGTACGCCATCTTACCGCTTGACCGTAAGGCCCTTGATATCACCAAAAGCGCTGCTGTCAGCGCGTTGCTGGCTCGGGAGACGCCAGATCTGGCGATCAATCTTGCCGCCTACACAGCCGTTGACCGTGCCGAAAGCGAGCCCGAAGCCGCTTGGGCAGCGAACTGCGCGGGGGCGGCCCAAATTGCGGCTGCTTGCGAGCAGAACGCGACGCCGCTCATCCACCTGTCGACGGACTATGTCTTTGACGGACGCAAAACCGAACCCTATCGAGAAGAGGATGCGGTCGGTCCGCTCGGTGTCTACGGGCGCAGCAAGGAAGCCGGCGAGCGTGCCGTACGAGCGGCTGCCGCGCGCCATGTGATCCTCCGCACGGCATGGGTGTTCGGCGCGTACGGGGCGAATTTCGTCAAAACGATGCTTCGGTTCGCGACCGAGCGCCCGGTCTTGCGGGTCGTCGCCGACCAACGCGGATGCCCGACCGCCGCAGCCGATATCGCGGCCGCGCTGATGGTGATCGCCGGGCACATCGAAAAAGGCGAGGCGAAGTGGGGCACCTATCATTTCGTCGGCGCCGGCGCGGTCAGTTGGCATGGCTTCGCCGAAGCGATCTTCGATCTGGCAGCCCCGCAACTCGCGGCCCGTCCGCAGGTCGAGGCGATCAGCACCGACCAATACCCGACGCCGGCGAGGCGCCCGATGAACTCGGTGCTCGATTGCCGCAAGATCGAGGCTGCCTTTGGGATCCTGCCACCGTCGTGGCGGGTGGGGCTTGCGAGTGCGATTCGGGAGGTGCTCGATTCGAAGGCCCAGTGTAACCTTCGGGAGGACACTGGGCGCGCCGGCGGCTCTGCCCGATCCGGGCCTTGACCTTGGGCCTGCCGAGACGAGACAACTGGCGTCGGAAAAGCGAGGAGGCGCGCCAATGAACCCGGTTACCGATAGCGAAATCGAGCGTGGGCTCGTCGAGACGGCCAAACGCGTTCTACCTGGCGGGACTTTCGGAAATGTCGCGTCTAACGTGGTGATCCGCGAAGGGCACGGCGGCCGCGTGTGGGACGAGAGCGGCAGAGAGTATGTCGATTTCTTGCTCGGCTCCGGCCCGATGCTGGTTGGCCACGCCCATCCCGAGGTGACCGCCGCCGCCCAAGCGCGGATCGCGCAAGGCACGACCTTCTTCGCCAACAACCGATACGGGATCGAGCTGGCCGAGGCCATCGTCGAAGCGGTGCCGTGCGCCGAGCAGGTGCGTTTTGTCTCCACCGGCTCGGAGGCGGACCTTTATGCGATGCGTGCCGCCCGCGCTTTCCGCAAGCGCGACAAGATCCTCAAATTCGAGGGTGGCTATCACGGTATGAGCGACTATTCGCTGATGAGCCTTGCTCCCAAGCGGCCGGGTAACTTTCCACAGCCGATCCCTGATTCGGCCGGAATCCCACGCAGCGTCCGCGAGGAAGTCCTGGTGGCCCCGTTCAACGACATAGAGGCTGTCGCTGCCATGGTGCGCGAGCATCGCGACGAGCTGGCGGGTGTCATCCTCGAACCCTTCCAGCGCATCATCCCGCCGCTGCCCGGCTTCCTCGAAGGGCTGCGCACGATCACAGCGGAGCACGGCATCCCGTTGATCTTCGACGAGGTGGTTACCGGGTTCCGCTTCGCTTACGGCGGTGCGCAGGAATATTATGGCGTTATCCCCGACCTCTGCACGCTGGGTAAGGTCATCGGCGGCGGGTTTCCGCTCGCGGCGATCGCCGGGCGGGCCGAGATCATGAGCCATTTCGACCGAGACCGAGTCGGCGACGACGGTTTTCTGATGCAGGTCGGCACGTTGTCGGGCAACCCCGTCGCCGCTGCAGCCGGGTTGGCGACTCTCGAGATCCTGCGCCGCCCTGGCGCTTATGAGGGTCTGTTCGCCACCGGTCGGGAGCTGATGAGCACACTCGCCGGGCTGCTCGACCGCAACGGGCTGATGGCGCAGGTCACCGGCGAGCCCCCGCTGTTCGATGTCGTATTCACCGGCGACCCGGTACGTGACTATCGCGGCACCCTGCGCGGCGATGCCGGTATGTCGCGGCGGTTCAACGCGCTGCTGCGCGAACGCGGTGTACTGAAGGGGGAGTCAAAATACTACGTCTCACTTGCCCACACCCCGGAAGACATTCGGCACACTTGCGACGCCTGGGCTTCGGCCCTCGAGGTGCTCGCCGCCAACTGAAGGCCCTATTTCTTCTTTGCCACGACTCTGGTACGCAACACGCCGATCGACGGCGAATTCATCTCGACCAGGTCGCCGGGTTTCAGAAAGCGCTCCGGCGCGGAGCTGCCGTCCGGCAACAATTCACTAGAATCCGCTGCGGTGCCGGCCGCCGTTCCGCCACTGATTATGTCGCCCGGATAAAGCGTGAAGTCGCGCGATAGGTATTCAAGGTATTCGCCGAAGGTGAAGACCATATCGCGCGTGTTGAAGTGCTGGCGGCGCTCGCCGTTGACCAATGTCTCAAGATCGGCATTTGTCGGATCGGCCTCGCCGACCGCGATGCAAGGACCTAGTGAGCACGATGTATCGAAATTCTTCGGAAAGTTGAAATTGAGTGGCCCGCCTTGTGTCTCGCGTGGCGCGCGGATACTCCAATCCGCGAGTATCGTGACGCCCCACACATAGTCCATGAGCTGAGAGGGTTTCAGGTCGGCCCCGCGCTTGCCGAGCACGATCGCAATCTCCCCCTCGTAATCCAGACGGTCGCATCGGTCGGGGTAGCGCAGCTCGCCGTCCGGACCAATGATCTCACGACCGAGCTTCCAGAAACCCCAGAACCCCGCCTTGCGGATTTCCTGGTAGGCATCGCCCTCGTAGGGTCTGCCGCGCATTTTCACGGCCATGGCCGCAGCGTGGTCGGCGAAGTTTCCGCCCGCGCACGCGATGCGGGAATTATTCGACCGGGGGGCGTGCAATCGCTCACTGGCGCTCGGGTAAAGGAGAGTTTCGCCGCGTGGTCCCAATTTGTTCTGCGCCTGCCCGAAGAGGTAGTCGAGCGCCTTCTCGGCGTGTTCGAGCGCGCGCGGGCCGGCTTCGATCAGGCGCGCGAGGTCGGACGGCACCAGCGCCTCGGCCATTTCCAGTGGGTGGGGCTCGGTCGCGCGCTCGCGTAGATACTTGGCGCACGCGTACGAAAGGTCGACGATATTGCCGTCATGCAATGCGCCGGTTCGTTTATCGCGGCCGAATACGACAATTTTCATCGAGCGCTATCCTTGCTGTTTGCCGATTTTAGTAGGCCAGCCATTGTAGGCCGGGTGGTCGCACGCAATCGGTAGATCTACGGCTACGCCAGTCGCCCCCGAATAGTAGAGCGCAGTAGCGAGTTCCAGCGAAGCACGGGCATCGGCCAGGGTGACCGGCAACGGGGCGCCCGTCATTAGTGCAGCGTGATAGGCGGCGAATTGTCCTTCGTATCGCGATGGCCCGGCCCGATAGCCTGCAAGAACGTTGGCAATTCGTGTCTCTGTCTCGGGCGAGGCGGCGACGATCTCCCATGGGTCGTCGCCGGGCGAGTAGGGGGCGGATGCGCTCTCCAACGATATATGCTCAAAGCACAGCCGCAAACGGCTGATCTCGCGCTGCGAGCCAAGTGTGGCTGCCAGCGAGACCAGCGCCCCGCTCTCCATCACCAGGCTTGCGACGGCGCAGTCCTCGACCTCGATCGGATTGACCCGCGTCGCCGTGCGCGCGAACACGCTGGCGACCGGCCCCATCAAGCACGTCATCAAATCATGGGTGTGGATTGCATGCATCAGCAACACCCCGCCACGCTCTGTTTCCCAGCGCCCGCGCCACGGGGTCTCGTAATACTTCGCGGTCCGTTTCCAAGCTGTCTCGACGGTGGCGAGATAGGGCTTGCCGACGATCCCCAACTCGATGATCCGCTTGGCCTTTTGCACTCCGTTGCCAAAGCGGTACTGAAAGATCGGCATCACGCGTCCGGGTGCCGCTTGCTCGGCGGCGATGACTCGGTCGATCTCAGCGATGGAGCCGACCAGCGGCTTCTCGCAAACGACATCCTTGCCGGTCGAGAGTGTGGCCAGGATCTGCTCGAAATGGAGCATTGCCGGCGTGCAAATGTCCACGATGTCGATATCGTCCATGCGCAGCACTTCGTCGAAGGACCGAGTGCGCCGCGGAACCGACAATTCGTCGCCGACCGCCGCTAGCCGGCCCTGGTCGATATCGCAGACTGCCACGACCCGAAACTTGTCGGGGTGCTTGCCGTAACCTTGAGCGATGTGATTGCGGCCGACGCCGCAGCCGGCGACGGCAACTGTCCAGATCTTGTCCTGCGGCACGCCTGTCAGGAGGTGGCGGACCAGATATACAAGGTTAAATCTTTACCTCGCTGATCTGTAGCGTCGGCTGAATGTCGGTGTAGTTGGGGATGTCGGCCATGATCGACTCGGCGTGGGGACCGAAGGCGGTCTGAAATGCCTCTGCAGACTCGAAATAAATGTGGCCCATTGCGACGAACGCTGGCCGCGATCCCGGGGTCGGGCCGGCGACACCCTGCTCGACCGCGGCACCCTTGCACGCCGCTCCCAATTTCTGGCGAACCATCGGGATGTGGCTGTTGCAGTAATAATGCATATCGAATTTGCTGCCTTCATTGTTCGGATAGAATACGCTCACCTTGATCATCTTGATTCCTCCTCATCACCTGAGAGTCAGCAAACGCCCATAGCCCGTGACCGGCTGGCCGATACCGGCCAGGCGCAGCGCGTGCCACATCGTTGCGGACGCACTCGAAATCACCGGCTTGTGAAGATCCTGTTCGAGCGACTCCAATACGGTCACTGTCGGCATGCCGGTGCCGCTAAGAAAAACCGCGTCGGCGTCATCCGCATCGACTGACCGAGCGAGCGCGTAGGCGTGCTCGGCGGTCGTGTCGTAGATGTTCTCGATCCCCTTCAGATTGCCGCACTTCACGACCTCAAACCCGTGGGCTTCGAGATGCGCCTTGCCCTGCAAAGTAACCTCCGCGGAATAGGGCGTGCCGAGCGCCAGCTTGCGCATACCGAGCCGTTCCAGTGCCTTTACCACCGAGCCGAACGCGGTGACGACGCGCCGGCCGGTCGCCCGCTCGAGCCGGTCGAGCAGCTCCGCTTCGCCCCGGCGGCCGAGGTGATAGCTGGTCGCCGTATGCGCGACGACGATAACGTCTGGTTTGACCATCGCCAGCAGTTCGATGCCATCGTCGATATTCTCGACCATCGAACGGTGCGCTCAGTCTGCCCCACGAGCGAGCCAGGCGTGCCGTGCGCGACCATGCGGTGGAAGTGCAGCGAGACGCCTTTCGGCGCCATTGCGATCATTTCCGTTTCCACGGTCGGGTTCCCCGGCGGCACCAGAAACCCCAGCCTGCCCCGCCAGCCGATCATCGCCGTGTGCTCTCCCGTTTGGCCCTTTCGGGGAGATGTTAGCCGCCCGCGGGCGCGAAAGCTACGCGGTGTCTGTTGAAGCCGGCGGCGGGCTATGCGAGCCTGCGGCGAGCCGGCCACAAAAGGGTTCCGCCATGCCCGCAGACAACCACACCCACGATCATGGCTCGGAGCTGTCGGAAATGCAGCTCAGGGTGCACGCGCTCGAAACGATCCTTACCGAGAAGGGCTACGTCGATCCGGCCGCACTCGATCAGATCGTCGAGAATTTCGAGACCAGGATCGGCCCGCATATCGGGGCGCAAGTCGTCGCCCGCGCCTGGATCGATCCGGATTTCAAGCGCCGCCTGCTCGATGACGCGACCGCGGCGGCAAACACTATGGGCGGCTTCGACCCGGTCGCAGCCCATCTGATCGCCGTCGAGAACACGCCCGAGGTGCACAACCTCGTCGTCTGCACCTTGTGCTCCTGTTACCCAGCATCGGTATTGGGCCTGCCGCCGGTCTGGTATAAATCCGCGCCCTACCGCTCGCGCGCCGTGATCGACCCGAAAGGCGTGCTTGCCGAATTCGGCGTCACGCTGCCGGAAGAAGCGCAGATCCGGATCTGGGATTCGACCGCCGAGACGCGTTTTCTCGTGGTGCCGATGCGGCCGGTCGGCACCGAGGGCTGGAGTGAGGAGCAATTGACCGCGCTCGTCACCCGCGACTGCATGATTGGCACCGGCGTGCCGCGAGTGCCGCAGGAGGCCACGCGATGACCAACTCGGTACATGACATGGGCGGGATGCACGGGTTTGGCCCGGTCGAAGCGGAACCGAACGAACCGCTGTTCCATGCGGCTTGTGAGGCCCGAGTGCGGGCATTGCAGCGCGCGATGGAAGCTACCGGCGTGTGGACGCTCGACGGGTTCCGCGCTGCGCAGGAGCTTCTGCCGGCGGTGACCTATCTCTCGTCGTCTTACTATGCGCGGTGGTTTCGCGCGCTGGAGCGACAAGTCGTGCGACATGGTCTTGTCGGCGAGGACGAGATCGTCGCCGGCCGAGCGTTGCGGCCCGGCGTTCGGCTAAACCGCAAGCTGACACTTGACGACGTAAAGGAGGGTGGGATACGGACCTTCGAGCGCCCGGCGACGGCGCCGGCACGGTTCAAGTCAGGCGACGCGGTGCGCACGAAAAACATCAACCCTACGACCCACACCCGCCTGCCGCGCTACGCCCGCGACAAGCTCGGCGCGGTCGAAGCGGTTCGCGGTTGCCACGTCTTTCCCGACACTGCCGCGATCGGCGCCGGGGAGAACCCGCAATGGCTCTACGCGGTGGTCTTCACCGGCCGGGAACTGTGGGGCGAGGAGGCCGACCCCGCCATCAAGGTCTCGATCGAGGCCTTCGAACCTTACCTCTCGCCGGCATGAGCATCGACCAGGCCATCGCTGTCCTGCCGGGTATCCCGCGCGATCCCGAGGGTCCGGTGTTCCGCGAGCCGTGGGAGGCTCAGGCCTTCGCGATGACATTGGCGTTGCACGAGCGTGGCCTCTTCGGCTGGAGCGAATGGACCGCGGTTCTGGGTAACGAGATCAAGCGGGCGCAGGCTGGGGGCGACCCCGACACCGGCGAGACCTATTACCGGCACTGGCTCGCGGCACTGGAGCGCATCGTCACCGAAAAGGGTGTCACCGGCACAGCAGCCCTGGCGCGCTATCGCGACGCCTGGGACCGTGCCGCGGCGCGCACCGCGCACGGGGTGCCGATCGTGCTACAGCCCGAGGATTTCGCCCCATAGTCCCGGTCGGCAGGGATGGTGTTCACGGCACCGCTGCGGGATGCAACACGGTGACCCCGTAGCGAGAGAAGTCGGCGACGTTGAAGGTCAAGATGCGATCGATGCCGTGCGCCAACATCGCTGCGACCAGGCGGGCGTCATAGACCTGGGCGCCCAGCACTCGGTGGGTGACGACGAGGCCCTTCCATATCGGATAGATTTCCGGATCGTCTGCGGCCAGCTCAAACATCTGTTCGATAGTGGCAATTTCGGCTGCGGCGGCCGCAGCGGTCAGACCGAGACCGTTGGCCGCTCCGACTGGCCGCGTCGCCACCGCCCAGAATTCGGCAATGTTCTGAGGGGTGACACTGAGCGCCTCGCCCGCGAGGCGGGCTCGGGCGACACCGCCGGTTGCAGCGCGATATTGCCGATGGTGTGGCTGCGCCAGGCGCAACAGCACGTTGGTGTCGAGAAGGACGCTCACAGACCGCGCGGCAGCCCGTAGATCACCTCGCGGCTGTCGTCTTCGATCACCCCATCGCTCACTGCAAGACTGCGCAGGAGGGCGAACCACTCGGCGTCCGACAGCGGCCGTTTCTTGCCTTCGTGCTCCTCCAGCCAGGCGCACGCGAGCTCCACCGCTTTAGGGATCGGCGCCGGACGCCGCGCCCGCCCGCGGGTAAAGCCGGTTTCGTAATCGGCGAGCCGCGACGGGCTGAGCTCGAGTCGGCGGCCGAGCTCGGCCTGGGACCACCCCATGCGAGTACGGAATTCGATCAATTCTTGTGATGTCATACTGCAAATATGGCTGACTTCCGCGACGATTGCAAGTTCTTACTGCTCTGGTCGCAGTACCGCGACGCCTTCAAAGCGGCGATGCTGCAGCTCGGGCACTTCGATCCGGATTGACCGGCGCCGGCGCTGCCCGATCGTGGTGCATTGGCTAGTTCATGACGGTAGCCCGTCGTTGTTGGACCGAGCGCTCAGGAGATTTCGAATGGCGTTCGCCCAGGCAGTTTGAGCCCACAGCACCACATCCATGCGCGCCTGACAGGGCGAGGAGGGGCTCGCCGTTGCCAACGCAGGCTCAGAGGATGAAACTCAGCTTGCCATGCAGGCACAGGGTTTCGTGATCGAGCACCGGGCGTCGCTCGCGCAAAATAGGTCGGAGCGGCTGCGCACCACGGACATGGAACTGATCTGCTCGCACCAAGCAGATACGGCTTTCCCCTTGCTGCGCATTGAGCGGTCGCCCGCGTTCACACTGCTAACGGCGCGACCACCCGTTGCGCGCCCGGCCGCCGGCGAGCCGATGCCGATCATCTTGCCTCGGCGATGCATCTTAGGACAGGGTTGGCCGGCGCTTCAAAAGGGAATCCGCCATGGAGTTCGAGCATTCGGAGAAGGTCCGGGCATTGCAGGCGCGCGTCGCAGCCTTCATGGCCGAGGAGATCTACCCGAACGAAGAGGCGCTGTTTGCGCAGGTCGATGAGGGCAATCGCTGGCAGCCGGTGCCGCTGCTAGACGAGTTGAAGGCGAAGGCGCGCACCCAGGGACTGTGGAACCTGTTCCTGCCGGAAAACCAATATGGCGCCGGGCTGACCAACCTCGAATACGCGCCGCTTTGCGAGATCATGGGTCGCTCACCGTGGGCGCCCGAAGCGTTCAACTGCTCGGCCCCCGACACCGGCAACATGGAGGTGCTAGTGCGCTACGGCACCCCGGAGCAGCGCCGGCATTGGCTCGAGCCGCTGCTCGCCGGCCAGATCCGCTCGGCCTTTGCGATGACCGAGCCCGAGGTCGCCTCGTCCGACGCGACCAACGTCGAGACGCGCATCCGCCGCGACGGCGGCGACTATGTGATCAACGGCCGCAAATGGTGGACCTCAGGGGCGCTGGACCCGCGCTGCAAGGTGCTGATCTTGATGGGTCAATCGGATCCCGACAACCCGGACCGCTTTCGGCGGCAGTCGATGATCCTGGTGCCGCTGCCGCACCCCGGGGTCGTCGTCAAACGGATGCTGCCGGTCTTCGGCTATGACGAGGCGCCACACGGCCACGCCGAGGTGGTCTTCGACAATGTCCGGGTGCCGGGAGCGAACATGTTGCTCGGCGAAGGGCGCGGCTTCGAGATCGCGCAGGGGCGGCTCGGACCCGGCCGCATCCACCATTGCATGCGACTGATTGGGCTCGCCGAGCGCGCACTCGAACGGATGTGCCGGCGCACCGCGAGCCGTGTGACCTTCGGTACGCGGGTATCAGACCAGACCGTGACGCAGGAGCGCATCGCCGAAGCACGCATCATGATCGAGCAGGCGCGACTGCTCACCTTGAAGGCCGCGTGGATGATGGACAAGCGCGGCAACAAGGCGGCGCGCTCCGAGATCGCAATGATCAAGGTCGCCGCCCCCAACATGGCCTGTCGGGTCATCGACTGGGCGATCCAGGCCTTTGGCGGCGCCGGTGTCACCGGCGATTACGGCCTCGCCTACGCCTATGCGACCGCCCGCGTGCTGCGGCTGGCGGACGGCCCTGACGAGGTGCATAGGAACCAGATTGCCCGTCTCGAACTGCGAAAATACCAGGGCCCGGCGAGTCTCACCGGCGGATCGGCCGAGGTTCTGCCGGCCGACCCTTCACCTGGCTTCCGTCAGCGGCCGGTGTGGATCGCCTAGCGCGAGATCCCCGGCCGACCACCGACGGCGATTCAAATAGACCTAGTTGAGCGGAGTACCGGTCAGCGGCGTTCCGTCGGTGGTATTGCCGTCGATCACATTGTTCTTGTAGGAGAGCACTGAGCCGCCTGTGATCGATACGCCGGTGCTATTTTTGGCAATCACCGAGTTGCCGAGAAAGAGCTTGCCGCCTTGCACGTTAATTCCAGTGCCGTTCCCGACCGCGCTCGACTCGTTGACGACGGTTCCCGCGCCGATGCTGGCACTGGGATGAAGGGCAATGCCGGAGCTGGAATTGTCCTGTGCCCACACGTGAACCAACACCGACCTTACATTGCCGCCGCTTGGCGCAATCTCGATGCCGTTCATATTGTTGTTGGTAAGAAAAGTATCGTTCACGAATAATGTGACGTTGGCGGTCGTTGTCGCGACCTTTATACCATCGCCGGTAAACCCAAAAATGTAGCAGTTTTCTACGTGCAGAGCGGCGCCGCTATTGTATTGGACACCGTTTAGCCCGCCACCCGCGGGCGAGACGATGCCGTTTATCCGCAGGTTGCGCAACGTAACGACATCGGTCGGTCCGGCATTGACGCTAATGCCGTTGGTGCCGGATGCCAGAACGCTGGCAACTTGCCCGCCGCCGCCGTCGATCGTGATCGCCTTCGTAATTGTCAGCGCACCAAAACCGCCGGGGTCGAGGGCATCGATCTCGCCGCCGGGAGCGGTTTTCGGGATTGCCCCGGCAAACGTCTTGCATGGCGCCGTCCGGCTGCAGGGATTGGCGTCATCGCCGACGCCGGAGACCCAGGTCCTCGTTGCCTGCGCCTGAGCGCCACTCGACAATAGGCAAATGATAAGCAGAGTTATCGATATGCTCAATGGCAACTTAATTTTGCGCATTTGACCTCCTCAGTTTGATTCAAAAGCGTTGCGTGAACGCTATTCTCGCGGGCAGTGCCAGCGATCCCCCTCTGCCGGTGCGAACTCCGGACATTAGCGGCAAGGGCGTCAGGTGGTCGTCCTACTTCATTGCTTCTAACAACCCGACTGCATCATCGCGGGCTATGGGAGTGCTCCGCATTGGTAATTTGGGATATAATTGATAAGAAAGCGAATGTAAGTCTGGACTGAACCGCCGCTTTTGAAGTGAGCATTTGAGCGACAGATGAGGCACGCGGCCGTGTCTCGATCCTTATTCCACGCCAGAGGCCGAGCGCCGTGACGCCGCTGAGTGTACGATGCCGTCACGCCCACGGCACCGCTCGCCAAATGGGACGCCAACTCGCTGATCATCTTGCGACGCGCCCTGCTCGGCTTCGACACCCGGCCGGATTTCGCCAGGATCAAAGCCAAAGTGCTCTACATCCTGTGCCGCACCGATGCGCTGTTCCCGCCAAAGATCGCGCCGGATGTCATCAAGGCGCTGACCGTAGCCGGGGTCGAGGCGCGCTATTTCGAGCTCGACAGCGATCTCGGCCATTCCTCCAGCGGCGCCGAGCACGCCAAATGGTCGCCGGTGTTGCAGGAGTTCCTGGCGCCATTAGTCGCCCGGCTGAACTGAGGCGATGCGCTGGCACGAAGGCCCCCTCCGGCGCGATCGATGCCAATCTTGCTCCAACATGCCAGTGGCGGCAAACATGGGACTGGCTCTTCAAGCGAGACATTAGCCAGTAACATGCCGTTTTTAGAAGGGAGGAAGCTATGGCGACGTTCGTCCTGGTGCATGGCTCCTTGGCCGGCAGTGTGGTTTGGCGGGAACTGGCGCCAAAGCTGCGCAAGGCGGGGCATGAAGTATACGCTCCGACCTTGACCGGTATCGGCGCGCGCAGGCACCTCCTCACGCGGCCAGGATCGATCTCACCGTCTCGCGCCGATTCCGCTGGCGCTGAGGACCGACCGGTATGGGGCAACACGCGCCTCTCCGCGGCGCCTGGAACGCGGTCAGCTCGGCGCCGATCCCGCCCGCCAAGGCGCCCTGCTCTGTGTGGCGATGCTTCCCGTTCAGCCCGGGTGAGCCGCTGAGTTCTCAGGAACCGAAAGTTTGCAGACTCTTCCCTGGAGGGGGGAGTCAGCTGCGAACTCGTCTCGGAAGTCAAATTCGCGAGCCGCGCCCCAATGGGTCGATTCCACGGGGATTGCCGTAGAGCGGCTTTTCTGGGCTAGAACGGGAAATAACAGGG
>Ga0306925_10002951_pt1 | contig 14852 bp, 13 predicted proteins | sample flu12Cox44000176_FD_203755 | JGI IMG/M metagenome (GOLD analysis project Ga0306925, IMG submission 203755) | Lab enrichment of tropical soil microbial communities from Luquillo Experimental Forest, Puerto Rico - flux8day.12C.oxic.44.000.176 (v2)... | ecosystem: Environmental > Terrestrial >... | reverse complement strand
GCTTATGCACAGTCAAATGGTACAGATGATCCCCTTTATCATAGGTATTGCCGTGCTGCGTATGGACACAGTACATCTCATTGTAAAACTCTCGCAGAAGATGCTCGGTAGACATGTGACCTCTAAGCTGTCCCGACCTGTTTCTTCCCCATGCGCGCAGGCACTCGTCCCAGGACATCCGCCGATAAGACCTATTTCCTGCACGATATCATCCACACCATCGGCGCGACGCTGACCGGGCGTCCCCAGCTACACAGGGCGCTTGAGCAGCTGGCTGGCGCAGCGCCACGCCAAAATAGAGCAGGGCACAATCGGATATATCGCGGTATAGCCGTTGGCGCCAGCGAAAACTACCTAATCGCAGCCGCCGGCAGCGACCACGCCGGCGACGCAATTTTCGTGGACCAGAATGCCGACGAGTCCGGTTAGCGGCACTGCTGCCGACCGAGTTGGTCCCGGCCGTCAACGGCGCGGTGAACGCGGTTCCGCTGGTGATGGACAGTCACCTGATAGTAGTCGCGGTGCGTAGCGGCGCAATACCGCCTACTACCACCGGGCCATTCAGATCAGTGGTCATCCCGCCGCTTTGGGCGTTTCGATACCGGTAGGCGAGTGCTGATTACCGCCGGCAGTGAAGCGGCCCAGCGCACCGTGACAATCACCGGGCTGAATTCCCAAGGCCAACGGATCTCGGAGACCGTGATATTCCCGACGGGTTCGGCCGGGACCTACCCGAGAGCCCATTGAACAGCAGATCGAGGATCGCGGCGTTGGCGCGATCGCTTCCGTCGCCGATCTCAGGCGGTTCATGGAGGATCATGTTTTGCCGTCTGGGATTTCATGTGACTGCTAAAGCGGCTTCAGCAGGACATGACTTGTGTCAAAGTCCCGTGGTTCCCGGCAGACAATTCGCGGGTCGCGCTCAACGATATGGTCATCGGTGAGGAGACCGATATCGGGCCCGACAGCGCTTATCTCAGTCACTTTTGTCTTTACCTGCGCGCCATGCGTGAGATCGGCGCCGGCACCCGCCAATTCGAAAGTTTCGCACCATGGTATTGGTCGGCGCTCCAGTCGAGGTGGCCCCGAGGCTGACCGGTGTGCCGTCCCATGTACGAGGCTTTGTTGCGCATACGATGGAACTGGCCAACGCAGGCTCGACGGAAGAGGTCTTGGCAGCGTTCTTTTACGGCCGCGGAGACGTCATCCCAGAGATGTTTCGCAGGCTTCTCAACATGCTCGATGATGCTAAACACAACAACGATCACTTGCGTCATTTCGTCTACTATATTGACCGGCACATCGAACTCGACGGGGAAAGTCATGGTCCAAAGGGGCGCGAGCTGCTCGAAGATCTGGTCGCCCACTCGCCGCAAGCGCACGAGCGAGTTCTGCGTGCTGCGTGCCGCAGCATCGAGACCCGTATCGCACTAGGAACGGCCCTTTGAGCAAGCTCCGCAACAGTTGCCGCGTGGAGCGCTCAGTCGACGACCGGTGTGAAAATCATAAGCATCGGCCTGCAACGCGGGCGTCGGTGACTGTAGACAATCCGGTAAGCGATCCTTGGTGCAGTCTCTATCGCTGCCAGCCGAGGCCTGCGGACAGTAATGTCCAATGGGCTCGCTGGCTGATCTCTAACACGCGCCCGGAGAGCAGCGGGTCCGAAGAGCTAGGCCACCGGTAACCGGCCGAGCGAAATGATCACCCGGGATCGTCGGTCGGCTCGCGCAGAGTTCGGGCGAGCGGCAACGCCGCGGCACAAAGAGCCGCCATTGCCCAGAACCCGTGCGCCCCAAAGCGCTCGAAAATCGGCCCGCAGGCGAGCGTAAGCAGAGCGGTCGCAACACCGATGCCGACGGTACCGTAGACGGTCAGTGCCGTCGCCTCGAGGTGTCTTGGAACGCATTGTGCCAACAGCCGCATGCACGTCAGATGCAAGAGTGCGAAGGTCAGGCCGTGCAGCGGCTCGATCAACGCCAGCGCTGGTAGCCAGGCGGTCTCGGCCATTACCGCCCATCGCACCACGCCGGCGCCGGCGGAGAGCACCGCAGCACCTGCGGGGCCGATGCGGTCGAGCAAGGGGCGGCCGACCACGACAAAGACGACGACCTCGGCGACGACCGAAAGCGACCACAAAATGCCCGAGGTGGCCGGGCTAATCCCTGCTCTGCTCCAACGGATCATCGCAAAGGAGTCGTGCATCGCATGACTCCCGAGGATCAACGCGGCGAGCAAAACCATCTTGCGATAGAGAGGCAGCCGCAACAACGCTAAGACCCCGCGAGCATGGCTTGCTGTGGCCCGGCTATGACCCCCGCTCGCCAACAGTTGCGGAACCCCAAGCGCCACGGGTGACGCGGCAAGCAGCAATGCCGCATTCAGCCAGACGATGACGACGATGCCGAAATGCCCGATGGCCTGGCCGGAGATCACCAAGCCGACGACAAAGGCGGCCGAGCCGCACCCGCGCAGCCAGCCGTAGTGGAATTTCCACCTGAGCATGCCGGACCCGGTGGGAGCCGCGGTACCGAGGGCGAGCGTATCGCTGAGCGGCGGGAGCGGCGCCAGGGCTGCCGTATGCACGACGCCCAGCGCGATCAGCGCCCATGCGTGCTGCGCTGGCAGATATCCCAGTCCGATCAACCCTGCCCCAGCTGAGCAAAGTGCCAGGATCGCTCTGGGAGCATCGAAACGGTCCGCCAGCCGGGCTACTGCCGGAGCAGCCGTCAACCGCATCGCCGTCCCGGCAGCCAGCGCCAGCGCAATCGTCTCCGGCGAGAGGTGGCGATTGTCGAGCAGAATTGGCAGGTAAGGCGACTGCACGCCGAACCCGGCATAAAGCGCCGCGTAGAGGCTAAGAAACCGGTATAAGATTGATCGCGAAGAACTAATCATCTGGTCTCGCGGGCAAGTGATGCGAAGGCGGCGGCGTACATTGGGCAGCTCGAATAGAGCATGACGGCGACGCCGTTGCGAGAAATTAATGCTCGTAGACGCCTCAGCCCGGGAGTGTTTCGGCCGGCGTTAGGATTCGTCGCACTAAATAACGCCGCATCATGGAAAACTCCTACCGCTGCTAGTTCTCAGTACCCATCGGCAGGGTGTCGGGGCGGCGCCGCCTTATCTAGTGGATTGCACCTAACAGAAGAGTCCATATTTCGGTTCTCCCCGGAGCGCCAGCTGTGCGACTGTGCGGCATGCGCAAGGGAATTACTGTCGAGGTCACACCGGCGGATCGGGCTCGCTTGCAGTCAATCATCCAGGATCGCAATAGTCCGCAGAAGCACGTCTGGCGGGCGCGGATCATTGTTCTGACTGCCGACGGCGCGGGCACGACCGCCATTACCCGCGCGGTCGGTAAGGACGAAACCGTGGTCTGGCGCTGGCAGGAGCTCTTTATGCATCAAGGAGTTGAGGGGCTCACCCGCGACAAGACCCGACCCTCGCGCATCCCGCCTTTGCCGGCCGAGACCGTCGATCGCGTCGTTGCCCTGACTAATCAAACGCCGCCGCATGAGGCGACCCATTGGACCGCGCCGGCGATGGCCAAGGCGGTTGGGATCAGTCCCTCTTCGGTGCGACGCATCTGGAAGGGGCACCGGCTGCAACCCCATCGGGTGCGCTCGTTCAAGCTCTCCAACGACCCCAAATTCGCCGAGAAGCTCAAGGAGGTGGTCGGTCTCTATGTCGATCCGCCCGCCCATGCCGTCGTGCTTAGCCTTGTCGAGAAGAGCCAGATCCAAGCCCTCGATCGTACCCAGCCCGGTCTGCCAATGAAAAAAGGGCGCTGCGCCACCATGACACATGACTACAAACGCCATGGCTCCACCACCCTGTTCGCCGCACTCGATATCCTCGAGGGCAAGGTCATCGGCCGCTGCATGCAGCGCCACCGGTACCAGGAATTCATCCGCTTTCTCAATGCCGTCGAGCGCCAAGTGGCGGCCGACAAGGCGGTCCATGTCGTCCTCGACAACTATGGCTACACACAAGCACCCCAAGGTGCGCGGCTGGCTCGCACGCCATCCGCGCGTCACCTTCCACTTCACGCCGACGTCATGTTCTTGGGCCAACGCGGTCGAAGGTTGGTTTGCCAAACTCACCAGGCAACGCCTCAAGCGCGGCGTCTTCACCTCGATCGTCGAACTGCAGACCGCCATCAACCGCTTCATCGCCGAGGCCAACGACAAACCCAAGCCGTTCGTCTCGACCAAATCCGCCGACGCGATCCTCGCCGCCGTCCAACGCGGGAGACAAGCGTTAGAAGCGATCCACTAGGCGCCCCATCCTTATGTTCATACAACCCGCTGTTCTTGAAAGTCCCCCACCATCGGAGCTTCCGCCGCGGAGCTGAATACCATTGCGAAGAGCGGAAACATAAGAGCGAGAAGCGGCAGAAGCCTTATTGCTTTGCTTCCGGTGAGATCAACATAGTGTAAGGCGTGGGCTGGTGGACGGCTGCGATGCTGAGCAGGGATCGGAATGCGGCGTGCCGGGTTCGCCGGCGGTTGAAGCGAAAAACGAATTCATCGAGGTAAGACTGGAGGTGCTTGCGGCGCAGCCCGTGAGAGACGCCCAAGGCCCAGACTTTGAGGTTGGAAAAGATCCGGTGCACCCAGGGCAGCACGATGTGAGCGGCCATTTTACCGACGACATGGGGATCATGGGTGACACCGGCGGCGCCGGGATACCCGGACCAACCATCGGTCTTGGCGGTGGCGCCGGGGGCGAGGTTGGCGGCAACGAAGGCGTGGAGGCTGGCAGCGGAGTAATCGGGCACTTGACCGAGACGGATGCGACCGGGGCCACGGCCGCCGTCCTCGACCTCGACAGCGCCGACGACCAGTATTTTGCCCTGATGGCTGCGCCCACCGCCCCCGGTGACCGGATCGTTTTTGCTGCGGCAAGCGATTTCGGTTTCGTCTACCTCGACGAGACCGGCGAGTGGGCTGCGGCTCGGGGCCAGCATGCTGCGGCGCAGTTTGGCGCAGAGCAGCCACGCCGTCTTATAGGAGCTCAAAGCGAGCTGACGCTGCAGTTGCAGCACCGAGATGCCGTTGGAGTGGGTGGCCATCAGATAAGCCGCCCAGAACCAGGCGGTGAGGGGAAGCTTGGAGTGATGCATGATGGTTCCGGCAGTGACCGAGGTCTGGCGACCGCAGTCAGCACACTCATAGGTCCAAGCCTTGGTTTGCAGCCGCCAAGCTTTGCCACCACCGCAGGCCGGACAAACAAACCCGTCAGGCCAGCGCGCCGCCGCCAGGTATTGAGCGCAGGCCGCCTCGTCGCCAAAGCGCTGTTGGAACTCGAACAAGGGAGCGGGGAAAGTCGGTCATCGCGGCCACCGAGAGAGAGTAGTTAGTTCGTGATTTGTTCTAACATGGGTCCACCCTCGTGGCTACAACATTTTGCGGTCCCGGACGCAGAGGGATAAGGCGCAGAAGGAAGGTACCCACTCCCGTTACCTGATTCAATCTTATCGGCGCGGAGTCGGGCAGAAAAGATAACTTGTCGTGCTGGACCGGTCCTGATAACGTTAACCCTCGGTAAGGGGAGGTGATCATGCCGGATTGGTCGATCAGGATTGTACCCGCCGAGAATCCGACGACGGATATTCCCGCTGCTTTCGTTCCCGACCTGAGCGGCGCACAACCTGGCACGCCACTGAATGCCCAAGTTGACGACATCGTGACCTGGAACAACACGACCAACGAGGACCACTGGCCGTGGCCAGTCGATTACAATGGCAACCCTTTGCCCGACGCTCAGGTGTCGATCCAATTCGGAAACTTCTTCTCAGAGAAGATTGCCGCCGGTATGTCGTCGCGCCCGAGTTATAACGTGCCCAGTGTGCCGTTCTCGGGCACGACGATCAATTATTGCTGCAAGCTACACCCAAAGATGCTCGGCCAGATCAGGGTCACGTTAATCCCGAGCTGATAAAGCGCGGGCCTGTGGGCCGGCCCGCCTCCGGACGCAGGCGATGCCCCGAGGCGACGTTTCCGGGCGAAATTGTGGGAGGGAACCAATGGCCGACCTATGCGTGCATTTGTGGCGCCGACACGTCTGGCTGTGTTTCAAAAGTAGTTTGGGTAGCCTCGCCCTTCTGCTCCAGTTGCTGCCGGCACACGCGCAAGCGCCGACGGCCACTCCCGCCGCCGGGTCGCCGCCGCAAGGGCTGCTGAGCTGCGACCCGATCATTGGTCAGCCACTCGTCAAAATACACGAGATAGTGTCAACCAATGGCGTGTTGCGCGGCACAATCCTGCTTTCCGACCATCAGGAGCGGATGGCGTTCCGCATGCCACCGGGATTCGGCAACGTGCCGGGTAAGCCCGGCCTCTACCAGGTGTGCCAACCCCAATATGTCCGGTATTTCTCGGACCCGACAGAGCTGATCCCGGTGCTGCCCCCCGGGGACTACGCAAATCCGCTGCCCGGGCCGACATTGCGCGCGCGGGTTGGCGACGTCATCGAACTCGCGTTCCTCAATCAGATCAACCCGGCCGATTTCGGCGACTCGATCGATCGCGGCGAGAACGGCATCGGCAACGGCTGTGACCAGAGTACGGGCAGCGGCGGCAACCAGGGCTATCCGGCTAACGCTGGCGACGTGTTTCCTGACTGCTTCCACGGCTCGAGCACCGGCAATATCCACTACCACGGCACCCACACGAATCCAAACGGCACCGGTGACAACGTGCTCGCAGAGGTGCGCCCTTCGCCACGCGCCAATAACCAGCCGACCATCACGGAGCAGACATTCAAAGACCAGTTCGACAAATTCTTCGCCGAATGCGAGAGGCACCTGAAGGCAGATCCTCTGGACGAATGGCCGCAATCTTGGAATGATGCGCCGCTCGGCCCGCCAAGCGATCCCAACAGCTACATCGGCATGCAGATGAAGCTGCTGCAAGCCTACGACAACGGCCGGCCGCTGTCACAACAGCTCTGGCCGGTCGACAAGGCACAATATGACCAGGGCCGGTGGCCGCAATATTATATTGGTGCGTATCCCTATTGCTTCCGCCTACCGGAATATACTTCGCATGTTTCGCCGCCTGCGGTGCACGCGGGTACGCAGATGGGACCGATTGCCCACACCCTTAACCTGGTTATGGGTCAATCACCGGGAACATTCTGGTATCACGCACACAAGCACGGCTCGACCGCGATCAACGTCGCCAACGGGATGACCGGCGCCTTCATCATCGAAGGCCAATACGATGACGACCTCAATAAATTCTACGGTCCAGGGTGGACGCGCACCCAGCCGGTGCTGGTAATCAACCAGCTCGGCGTAACCCCAAACCTGGAGCGGGTCGGCCCCGGGCGCATCGACAAGGGGCCCGATTTCTCGGTGAACGGCCGCCTGCAACCGCATATCAAGATGTATCCGGGGGAAGTGCAAATGTGGCGCATCATCAACACCTCGGGCCGCAGCGGCGCGTTCTTCGCCGGGCCGCCGAAGTCCGATCCCACGGCCAAGGCAGTCGATCCAGCAAAAGACTTCGAATGGAAACAGCTGGCCCAGGACGGCGTGCAATTCTTCGATTCGAATTACCAGAAGAGCCTTAACAGGAGTTTCCTGATGGCGGCGGGCAACCGGGTCGACCTGATGATCCAAGCACCGACTCAGCCGACCGGGAAGTCTTTCGACGTGCTGGTGAAGCCTGCCGTCGCGAAGACGGATCTCGCGAGCGCATTCCCGGTGCCGCTGATCACCATCGACATCGAAGGGTCTGGCCCTGCGATGCAGTTCATCAAACAAGCCCCGGGATTTCCGAAGGATCTCGACGACATCACGGATGACGAGATCCAGGGCACAAAGTCGATCGTGTTCAGCTCGCTGGGGCCGGGTTCGTCGATCCAGCACACGATCAACGGCGAGCAGTACAACGGCGAGGTCGGCGAGGTGGTTCTCCTCAACAAGGTGGAGGAATGGACGATCAGAAACACTACCACGTTCACTGGAATTGACCATCCGTTTCATATCCACATCAACCCGTTCCAGGTGACGGAGGTGTTCGACCCCAACGAGACGATTACTGACCCATCAACCAACCAGCCGCTGCCTAAATACGTGTTCGACCCGACGCAGAAGACGTTGCCCGGACAGTGCGTGCTCGACCCCAATGACCCGGATACCTGGAAGCCTTGCGTCAAGAATCGGGAGCCGCATCGAATCTGGTATGACGTGTTCCCGATCCCAAGCGGTCTCCAGATCAGCAGGTTTGGCCGCAACGTAGTCGTCCCCGGCTATTTCAAGATGCGCAGCCGGTTTGTCGATTACCCTGGTCTATTCGTCATGCACTGCCACATTCTCGCGCATGAGGACCGCGGCATGATGATGGTGGTGGAGGTGCGGCCTCTCCAACTGCCCTACGCGCATCAATAGCGCTCGGCGCACTCAACATATCGGGCACGGTTAATGCACTTCGCGCGGCGAATGGAGATCGTTTTTTGACCTCGCCGTTCGATGCCATTGCCCACTCGTTCGACCGTGATCGGGCGCTCCCCAACGGCGTCGCCGAGACAGTGCGGACGACAATACTCAGCGCTCTTGCTTCGGGCGGGAATCCTGCCGGCCGTGAGAAGCCGCGCCTGCTCGACCTCGGCGCGGGTACCGGGCGGATCGGCTGGCCGTTCGTCGCGGCCGGCGACGATTATGTTGGCATCGATCTTTCCTACGGTATGCTCCGAGTCTTTGCCGGCCGCTGCGACCACGGCCATCGGGCGGCGCTGGTACAAGGGGACGGCCGTGCGCTGCCGTTCGCCGATGCAGTCTTCGACGCGATACTGCTGGTGCAGATCTTCGGTGGGCTGCGAGGTTGGCGCGGGCTTGTCGATGAAGGGCGACGGGTGCTGGGACCAGACGGGGCGCTGGTGCTCGGCCGAACGGTGACACCCGGCGACGGCGTCGACGCGCGAATGAGGCAGTGTCTGCTCGCGCTGCTCAACACGAGGCACGAGCGACAGAACGCGCGCGAGGACGCGGAGCGATATCTCACTGGGATTGCCTCCGCCGCTAGCCATCTCGTCGGGCCTGATTGGCGGGCTGAGCGCAGTCCTCGCGCGTTCCTCGCTCGCGATGCTACCGCCGCGCGGTTTTCCCAGCTGCCGCGGGCGACCCGGGAGGACGCTATGCGCACGCTCGCCGCATGGGCCCAGACACAATTCGGCGGTCTCGACGCGATGTTCCCGGAGACGCACCGCTTCGAGATGCACGTCTTCAGGTTCTCGGGAGAATAAGCCACGTGCGGAGCGTCGATGATTCCGTGCTCACTGAGCTCGGCAAGAGGCTCGTCAGCGGATCCCTCAGTGACGCGACGTTGCAGCGCGCCACCGAGGCATCTCCGGATTTCGCCATCCTGCCTTGGGTAAATGTCGTCAAGATCGGCGGCCAGAGTATCATGGACCGCGGACGCAGCGCCGTGATGCCGTTGATCGACGAGATTGTCGCCAACCTCGCGCACCACAAGATGATTCTCGGCACCGGCGCCGGCACAAGGGCGCGGCACATTTACAGCCTGGCCATCGACCTCGGCCTACCCGTTGGCGTCCTCACGGTGCTCGGCACAGCGGTCGCCTGGCAGAATGCACAGATGCTGCAATACCTCCTCGCCAAGCACGGCATCGCCTTCCTCGAGCCGGAGGCCTTCGCCTCGCTGCCGCACTACCTGATGGAGCGGGGAGCCGTAATCTGCCAGGGCATGCCGCCATATAAATTGTGGGAGGAAAACCCCGAGATTGGCCGTATTCCGCCGCAGCGCACCGACACGGGATGCTTCCTGATGGCGGAGGTCTTTGGCGCACACAAGATGATCTATGTGAAGGACGAAGACGGGCTCTACACCGCCGATCCAAAGAAGGACCCGTCTGCGCGCCACATTCCGCACATCAGCGTGCAGGAGCTGCTGGCGCAGGATCAGGACGACCTCGTGGTCGAACGCGCGGTCCTCGACCTGATGTTGACTGCGCGGCACATTCGCGAAATCCAGTTCGTCAATGGGCTCAAGCCCGGGCAGTTGAGCGCAGCCCTCGCCGGCGAGCCCGTCGGCACGATCATCTTTAACGCCGAACCTAAAGCGGCATTTGCGACCGCCGCGCCATGAAATCGAACCACGCCGGTGCCGAGCACGTGGTTTCGCGTTTGATGCGCGAATCGCTCGTCGACAAGAAGGTGATTGCCAGCACCGAGGCGCCTGTTCACGCTATTCTGCCGAAAATCAACATCATCCAGATCGGCGGCCTTTCGATAATGGATCGCGGGCGTCGGGCGGTGTTGCCTCTGCTCGACGAGATAGTGGCAAATCAGAACGACTATACGCTTGTGGTCGGCGCCGGCCCCGGCGTGCGGGCGCGGCATATCTTTTCGGTCGGCCTCGACCTCGGTCTGCCAACCGGAGCGCTGGCGACGCTCGCAGCCAAGTCGTCGGCGCAGAACGCCTATATGGTCGCGTGCCTGCTCGCCGACAGTGGCTTTGTCTATCTCGAGGCGCCCTTCATCGTGCAGCTTCTCCCGGCAATGCTGGCGGCCGCGCGTGGGGCGGTATTCAACGGCATTCCACCCTACGATCTATGGGAGCATCCGCCGGCGGTCGGCAAGATCCCGCCGCACGGCAGCGACGCCGGGTCCTACCTCGTCGGCGAGGTGTTCGGCGCGCGCTCGGTCATCCTGTTGAAGGACGTGGACGGGCTCTACACCGCCGACCCGAAGACCAATCCCGACGCCGATTTCATCGCCGAGATCGGCGCGGCGGAACTGATCGCCCGTCAACTGCCAACACTGCCGATCGAGCCGGTGGTCCTGCAGCTCCTGGTGCGCGCCAAGCTCGCGCGCAGCATTCGCATCGTCAACGGCCTGGTGCCGGGCAATCTGACCCGTGCGCTCGACGGAGAGCCGGTCGGAACGGTGATCCGCGGGCCGGCGCGACCGGAAATCGCCTGTTGACCGCGCGGTAGCGCGACATCTTGGTGGAGGTTGTGACAATGGCAGTGAACGCATCCGCGACACCGGATCCCGAAAGCCGCTACGCCCGCGTCATGGCCATCCTCGCGGCGGCGGCCGGCCAGCACCCATCCGAGGGGCTCGGCCGCTTCTGGGAGCTGCCGCTCGCGAAGTTTTTGGAAACCAGGGTCTTCGGCGTGCGCCTGATCGCGCCGGCGGTCGAACCATCGTGCTGCGGCGATCCGGAAGGCCGCAGCGCCGCCTCCGGGCTGATCCGCGGCTTGCGCGGCGCGCCGCCTTTTGACGGCAGCCGGTTTCCGCCGCTGATGTGGCGCGGCAGCCGCGTCGCCGATGTCGATATCGCTTTTATCGCGGAGTGGATCGATGACGGCTGCCCCGCCGACGACCGCGGCGGCACCCCGCTCGACATCACCAGCCGCGACGTGACGCGGGCCAGGGTCATCGACCCGGAGTTCGACGTGGCCCAGCCGGGCCTGCGCCGCTACGCCTATCGCGACGGCGAGCCGCGCCAGCGCGCCAACCTCGATTGCTTGGGCGAGCCCGAAGTCGATGCACTGCGCGACGCCTTCCGCCAGATCTACGACCTCGACGGATACGCGGAAGATCGGCGCAGCTACAACAACCAGGCGCTGATTCATCAGAACCATTGCCAGCACGGCTGGGAGCGGTTTCTGCCGTGGCACCGCGCCTACCTCTACGAGTTCGAGCAGAATTTGCAGGATTTCGTCAAAGACATCACGGTCCCCTATTGGGACTGGACGATGCCGCACTACAAACCGCACGATCCGCGGCACGGCTGCATCATCCCGCAGGCGTTCCAGGCATTTCTGCGCGGGCCGGAGCTGGAGACGATGCTGGGGAACCTGAGGCCGGCGCCCACGCGGGCACAGACCGCGGCGTTCCGCAGACTGGTCGAGCCGCGCCGCCAATACTTCACCTCGCAGCACGACTTCTTTTGTCATGTGATCAACACGATCCGCTACACCGACATCACGCCCGATCCGATGAACCGTAATCGTCAGGAGATGATTTTCGCGCTGATGATGTCGAACTCGCTGTGGTATCCGCTGCGCTACCCCGCCGAATACAAAGGCGGAAAGACCATCAATGAGCAGATCCACTACCATTACCCGAGCGCCGAGGACATGCAGCAGATCCTGAGCCTCAACAACTTCCGCGATTTCGGCGGCGGCAACGTCTACAACGCCTCGTTCGGCTATCTCGACCAGAACCCGCACAACACGATGCACATCTGGACCGGCGGGCAGAACCCGGAATACGCCGACGCCGCGCCGCACTTCCTGCCGGCTTATGTCTGCAAGCCGACCGCGACGGCGGCCGCCGCGGCGCCGAACGGCGGCGGCGACGGCGAGCAACTCGCAGCGCGGCGCAATTTTGCCGCCACGGTCAAGGACCGCAAGTTCCACTCGAAAGGCGATCTCTATTCGCAGCCTGCGGTCGGCGACATGTTCTCGAACCTGACCGCGTCGTACGACCCGATCTTCTGGCCGGTCCACGTCAATGTCGATCGGACCTGGTGGGAGTGGCAGCAGAAAAATCCGACCGGCCTTCCCTACGATCTCGATTCGGTGCTGTCGCCGTGGAGCTACACGATCCGGGACATGCTCGACATCTCCCGCTTCGGGTATGAATACGTGCGCTGCTCGTTCTTCATGCCGGTCGGATTGGAAGCGCCGATCGGCCGCTTCGTCTCAGCGCCGATCAAGATCGATCCCAACTCCAAGACCTTCAAAAAGGCCGAGATCCGCATGCATTGGGTGCCGCAGCTGATGCGCTCGTGCTTTGTGCGAGCCTTTCTGAACCAGCCGGAGCGAATGCTTCGACTCCGGTGCGCGAGAACCCGCATTACGGCGGCTATCTGGCAATCTTCGGCCACGGCGAGTGCTATGGCGGCCCCGGCCACTGCGATTTGCCGCCGCTGTGGTCGCGCCGGTTCGACCAGCGCCCGCGCGATCACAACACGCCGCGCAACCACCGCCTCGACATCACCGCCACGGCGCGCCGGATGCTGGCGACAGGCGACGAACTGCAGATTACGCTCTTGGTGATCGGCGTCGATTACCGTGAGGACAACGACCTACTGCGGCTCGAGGGTGTCTCGCTCAACCTGCTGGATTGACGATTGGCGCCGCGATGAGGGGGGACCATGGCGACATACAAGATCCATCCGGGCATCGGCATCGCCCGTCTCGGCAACAGCGACAGCGAATTCTACCTGGCGCCCGAGACGCCGGCCGGTCTGCCGATGGAATGCGACGATGACGGCAATCAGCGCTTTGGCCCGGATGGGGTCGCGCCGCTCTTCGTCACGAGCTTCCGTGACCGGCAGGGCCGCATCAAGCGGCAGGCCGCGCGTTTCCAGGTGTTCGTTTACGACGACGCGAGCCCCGAGGGGCGACCGCTCCAGATCGGCGACAAGATCGAAGGCGGCGGCAATCGCGGCACGTTGGCCACGATCCACTGGCAGGTCTATCTCGCCAACAAGAAGGCCTGCTGGTACGAGTTCGACGCAACGGCCGGCGAACACGGCTATCCGCCGAACCATCCTCGCCGCAATGCCGACGTCACCCTGCGTAGCCGGCTGATCATCGACCCCGGACCGCGCACGATTGGCGGCAGCAATCGTCGCGCTCAATTCGACCGCAGCGGTGAAGGCAATTACGCGACGACCTTTCCGCCGCCGCTGGCGCCCAATTCGATCGACACCCTGGGCGAGATCATTATGGACGGCGCCGGCCGGCTGATCGTGCTCGGCGGCCATGGCTGCTCGGGATCGGAGAAAACCGGCCCCGGCGAACCGCATACCGAGAACTACGCCAACAACGACGGCTGGTACGACGATACCTCGGACGGCCCGGTCATGGCGCGGCTTGTCATGTATTCGGAGGAGGTGACCCGCGTCCGCTATATCGATGTCGAATATCCCGCCTGGGTCATCGTCGGCTATCCGCGCTACGCGCCGCAGGTGCTCGACATGGTGACGATGGACGAGCTCCTTTATGATCTCTTCCTGCGCCAGTTCGCGACCGACACGAGCCTGTACGGACGGCTCGGCAGCTTTGATGCGCCTGACCAGATCGACTTCCGCAACGACGCCCAGCTGCAGCAATGGCGCGACGGCGGCCGGCTGACCTGGAATACCGAATTCCGGCCCCTGTTCTATCGCGACATCTGGCCGATCCTGTATCGCCCGGACCAGTTCCGCTTCCTGTGCGACGTGCTGGCGCTGTCGAACTTCCCGCACGACCAGGAGCAGCGCGGCCTGTTCGATCCCACGAAACTTTCGGTCGTTCCCGACAGCGCCGAGGCGCGCCGGATCGCGGCGGAGCAGGAGGCGGGTGCCGAGCCGCCAGTCGCGCGAAAGCTGGAGTTCGTCAATCTCAGTACGGCGGCTGCGGCCGAGACCACGCCGGCGGATCCTTACGGTCCGCTGCGGCGATATCTGTTCGGGCTGCTGCGCCTGCCCGGCGAGGAGAACGAATTCAAGATCGAGGACCAGGTCAGCAGCCGCTTGCACAACCTGCCGCTGATGCCGCTGTTGTGCGGCGACAATCCGCTGACCAACACAGCGCCGTCGAAATTCCTGCGGCTGACCGATTATATGCTGTACATCCTGAAGCAGTGGGCGGATGGGAAATTCATCAATGAAATCGACGAAGGCTGGCTGAAGCCCGGTCGCCCGCCGCTCTACACCCCGTTTGTGCCCTATCCGACGACGACGCCGAAGACCGGCCGCGAGCTCGATCGCGTCATCCTCGCCAATGTGCTCGGCGGCGCGTTCTGCCCGGGCGGCGAAGCGAGCTGGATCATGCGCAACCCGGCGATCTACTGGGAGCCCTACCGCTTCAAAGCCGACCGC
>Ga0306925_10002948_pt1 | contig 14858 bp, 12 predicted proteins | sample flu12Cox44000176_FD_203755 | JGI IMG/M metagenome (GOLD analysis project Ga0306925, IMG submission 203755) | Lab enrichment of tropical soil microbial communities from Luquillo Experimental Forest, Puerto Rico - flux8day.12C.oxic.44.000.176 (v2)... | ecosystem: Environmental > Terrestrial >... | reverse complement strand
AGACATTGGCCGACGTGCGCAAGCTGCTCGAACATTTGCCGACGGCGACGCGGTAGCGCACGTTTTCTTGTCCCGCCTCCAATGTCATCGATCCGACGGATGGCCTTTCAATCGCCTTGTTCCCCCAGCCGCTCGGAACCGTCGGGGATTTCAGCGGGGGCCTTTCCAAGGAAAGCAAGAATGAAGCGGCGGCGCGTGGCCTGCGCCGTGAAATGGGTGCGGCCGGCTCTCGTCGGGGGACAAAGGCCGGCCGCGGTGCAGCTAACCCGTTCGGGGTAGTCGGGGGATGAGATCGGGTTAGCCAGCACCCTTCAATTTAGACCCTCTCTATGACGCTGTCTTTTGTTCAAGCGTCGCACGGCGATTAAATTTGTGTAATCGTTACCGCGCCCAAGCTGCTGAGCTACGACGAGACCCGCACTTGTCCCACTTAGATCTGGAACTTAGTAAAGACGCGACATAGACACGGCACGCGGTCGAATTCTATTGAGGGATCAAATGACCTATGGAGACTGTAAATCCGCTGGCTTACGCCTTCGTAGGTTCGAGTCCTACCTCCCCATCACTCGCAGCCTTTACACGCTTTAATTGCCATCGTGACAGAACCGGACCATGCCGCCGCGTCCGCCACCACCATCGCGCCACTGGCAGCATAAGTCGCGCCCGCAACGCCGCCTTGGGGCCTCTGCAGAGGCGCGAGGCCGCACGCCGGGCGACGCCGCCATTCTTTACGGTTGGCACACCGTCACCGCAGCGCTCAATAATCCGGCGCGGCGCATCCGCCGCCTGCTCGCGACCGAGAACGCGGTTCGCCGCCTCAGCGAAGACGGCATAACGCTGCCGGTGACGCCGGAACTGGTACGGCCCGACGCAATCGCTGCGCAGCTCACGCCCGATGCGGTGCATCAGGGATTGCTCGCCGAGGCCGATCCCCTGCCCGCGCCGGCGATCGAGGAGCTACCGGCCGACGGCATCGTGCTGGTGCTCGATCAGATCACCGACCCGCACAATGTTGGCGCCATCTTGCGCACGGCCGCCGCCTTTGCGGTCGACGCCATCGTGACCACGGCGCGGCATAGCCCGGAGGCCACCGGCGTGCTGGCCAAATCCGCCTCGGGCGCGCTGGAACTGGTGCCGATCGTGCTCGTGCAAAATCTGGCGCGGGCGCTTGCCGCGCTCAAGGCGCGCGGTTTCTTCCTGGTCGGTCTCGACAGCGCCGCGACCGACGATCTGGCGTCGCTCGACTTGCACGCGCCGCTGGCGCTGGTGCTCGGCGCCGAAGGCAAAGGATTGCGGCAACTGACCGGCGCGACCTGCGACCGCCTCGCCCAGCTTGCGCTGCCCGGCGAAATCAAAAGCCTAAATGTCTCGAATGCCGCGGCGCTCGCGCTTTACATCGCGCGCCGCGCCGGTTCTTAACTGAAATCAGGTACTAACAAAAACGAAGGCCCGCAACGCGGGCCTTCGCAACGTGCGATCGATCGAACCGGCTCAGCTGCCCGTGGGCATATGGGGCCAGTAGGGATGGCCGTAAGCGTGCGGCGGCGCTCAGTGATGGTGATAGGCGGCGTGGTTGCCATAGCCGTACGGCGGATAGCCCGGCGGCGGCGCGTATTGCGCCGGCGGCGCATAGGTGCGGTACGGCTCCATGATGCCGGGGCCGGTAAAGTCAGGGCCCTGGTCGACCATGTAGACCGGCGCCGGCGCGGCGTAGACCGCGGGGATTCCGCAGCATGGCGCGACCGGTACGGGCGCGGCACAGCATGACGCGATAGGCGCAGCGCAGCCGCCGCAGTCGCCGCCCCAGCCGCCGAAGATCGGAGTCGGCGCTTGCACAACCGGCGCGGCGCAGCACGGCGAGACCGGAACGCCGCAATTACCGCAACCGGAATTGACGTAGATGTGCGCCGGCGCGATCGGCTGCGCGTAGAGGATCGGCGCGTAAGCCACCGCACCGCATCCACCGCCGCAGCCGGTCGGGCCGAAACCGTAGCCCACTTGGGCGTGTGCGGCGGGCGCCGCAATGGCTACGAACATTGTGGCAAGTGCCACAAGGATAGAACGCTTGGGCGACATGATACTCCACTCTCACTAAGCAGCCCCAATGACGAGGCGGATGGAAGCAGGCCAAGCGCGGCCTGCCGACGAAAGTTACGGCCGACAGTTACGGTCGACAGTTACGGTCGATCTGGCGCAACCCTCCCAGATCCGGGAATCCAACCGGGGTGATGGCCGTGATTGCGACCGCCGAAGACCGAGACCGGCTCGCCGGGCTTGCCGGGAATGACGATTTCGGGTTCGCGCTGCGCCAAGGCAGGCGACGTCGTCATGACAATCAGCCGTGCTGCAGGAACAAGGCGCATAAGCCCGCAATCCGCGCAAAATCCACCGCGGATTGTAGGAAAAATGCCCCGGTAAATTCGTTTACAGGGTAGCAATCACACTCCTTAATTGTGCGGTAAGATTAAAACTGGGTTGATTTACCCGTGATCGCTGCCGGGCAAGCGTTAGGGAGCGCTCCGCTCCCCTGCCCGACCACCCACGACTTTTGGCTTACGACCTCTGGCGGACAGACAGTACCGCGCCCGGGGACTACCGTTCCGGGTGGGGATAAGCCCGTTCGCCGGTGATGCCGGCACCGCGGTGTTTTTCCTGAACGACCAACATTTGGGGGGTCCCATCCATGACCACTGTGGCTCTGAACGCGCCGCGTTCAGGCGGCATGACGAGCGAAGAGCGGCTCGTCGTCTTCGCGTCTTCGCTAGGTACCGTCTTCGAGTGGTACGATTTCTACATCTACGGCACGCTCGCGGTGTTCCTCGCGAAGTACTTCTTCACCAACGTGCCGGCGAGCACCGCTTTCATCTTCACGCTGCTCGCCTTCGCCGCCGGCTTTGCGGTGCGCCCGCTGGGCGCGCTGATCTTCGGCCGGCTCGGCGACATGATCGGCCGCAAATATACCTTCCTGATCACCATGAGCCTGATGGGCGTCGGCACGTTCTTTATCGGCGTGCTGCCCGGCTTCGCCACATGGGGGATCGCGGCGCCGGTGGTGCTGATCTGTCTGCGCCTGGTGCAGGGTCTCGCGCTCGGCGGCGAATATGGCGGCGCCGCGATCTACGTCGCCGAACACGCGCCGGCCAACAAGCGCGGCTACTACACGTCGTGGATCCAGACCACCGCGACGCTCGGCCTGTTCATGGCCATCCTGATCGTCCTCGGCATCCGCACCTGGCAGGGTGAAACCACCTTCGGCGAATGGGGCTGGCGCGTGCCGTTCCTTTTGTCGGCAATCCTGCTCGCGGTGTCGATCTGGATTCGGCTCAAGCTCAACGAGTCGCCGCTGTTCCGGCGCATGGTCGACGAAGGCAAGCAGTCGAAGCGGCCGCTGACCGAAGCGTTCGGCCAGTGGAGCAACGCCAAGATCGCGATCATCGCGCTGCTCGGCGCTACCGCGGGTGAAGCCGTGGTCTGGTATGGCGGACAGTTCTACGCGCTGTTCTTCCTGACCCAGACGCTCAAGGTCCCGGGTGCGACGGCGCAAATCATGATCGCACTGGCGCTCATCATCGGCACGCCATGCTTTATCCTGTTCGGCGCGCTGTCGGACCGGATCGGCCGCAAGCCGATCATCCTCGCCGGCTTTGCGCTCGCGGTCGCGACCTACTTCCCGATCTTCCAGGGTATCACCCACTTCGCCAATCCGAAGCTGGAAGCGGCGCTGGCGGCGGCGCCGGTTGTAGTCACAGCCGATCCGGCCGAGTGCTCGTTCCAGTTCAAAGCGACGGGCGTCGAGAAGTACACCACCGGCTGCGACAACATCAAAGCCGCGCTGGTCGGCCTGTCGGTGAACTACAACAACGTCACCGCCCCGGCCGGCACCAAGGCCAGCGTGAAGATCGGCGATCAGACCATCGCCGCCGACACTCCCGATCTGGCCAAGGTCATCGCGGCCGCGGTCAAGGCCCACGGCTATCCGGCCGGCGCCGACCCGAACGACATCAACTGGCCGATGACGATTCTGCTGCTGGTCATCTTGGTGGTCTATGTGACCATGGTGTACGGGCCGATCGCGGCGCTGCTGGTCGAGTTATTCCCGACACGCATCCGCTACAGCGGCGTGTCGCTGCCGTATCACATCGGCAACGGCTGGTTCGGCGGCTTCCTGCCGGCCACCGTGTTCGCCATCGTGGCGGCGACCGGCAACATCTACTCCGGTCTGTGGTACCCGGTCGGCGTCGCGGCGATGAGCTTCATCATCGGGTTGATCTTCCTGCCCGAGACCAAGGACCGCGACATCACCCACATGTAACGCGACGGCGGGACGGCGCGCGACGCCGTCCCGTATCTGTCGGCTCCGTTGCCCCCGCAGCGCCTTGCCGCCTTGCGGGGGTCTTTTTGTGTGTCGCCGCCGGAGTCAAATCAGTCGGCGCACGAGGAAATTGCGAAGCGCAGCAACGCCCGCACACAGCACCGCGAAGCCAAGCGCGGCGCCGGCTATCTCTGCAACCGATCCCACAAGGTCTTGGCTTGCCGCATTCGCCTGGTGCAGCGGATCAAGCGTCCTGAACAATCCCGACAGTACGCCGAGCGCGGCACCGATGCCGGCGGCGCGTGCAATGCTCCATTCGCGCCCTTTGTCGCCGGGGGAATAGAGCGACGGCAGCGGCATTCTATTCGGCGGCTTCGACCTGTGCCGGCCGCCGCGCCTCCAAGCCCGACAGGTCGGGCAACGCAAGCCGCACGATTGCGGTCTCGTCGCGCGCCACGATGTCGGCCTCTTCGCCCTCGTCGAGATGCAGCGCTGTATATTGCCGATAGCCGGCGTCGTGGGCGATGCCGGTGCCGGACAGCACGAGATAGATGCTGCGGCCGGCGGCCCGGTAGATGGCACCACGCTGCAACTTGATCAGCGCCGCCGCGCAATGCCGCTCGGTGAAGGTGCCGAGGGGCTTCTCCGACACGCCCGGCACGCCGTCGACCGGTCGCCATTCGTAATTCTCGGGATCGAGCATGATCGGATCGCGATAACGGGGCTTCGGATATTCCATGCGCCGGCCGTTCACGTGCTCCCAGATCGCCTGATAGCCGTCGGTTTGGCGGCGGCCCTCGACGTCATCGTTGCGGCGGAAGATGCCGCCTTCGAAGGTGCCGTATTTCTTCAGCTCCTCGGTGCCGGCGTAGACCTCTTCGCGCGACAGGTAGCCGGAGCCACTGGCGCTGCCGAACTGCAGCACCGCGGTGACCGACGTGCCTTCCGAGATCTGCGGGCCATACGGCGCGCCCTCGGGGAAATAGCCGATGGCGCCGGCCGGCATCTTGCCGTTGCGGTCGAAATTCATCGTGCCTTCGAGCTGGATGCGGAATTGATCGAAATTGTGCCGATGCCGCGGCGAGGCAAAATCGCCTTCGAGCCGTCCGATATTGAACTGAAAATTGCCCGGCGACCCGGGCGTTCCATTGAGCAGATGCCGGTAGTGGAACGTGCCGCCGCGATGCTGCAGGCCGCGCTTCCATTCGACGTCGTCGTATTGAACGATCTTCATCGCGGGCTACCCCCAAGGTCTGCGCTCGTGTCACTCCCGACGGCAATCCTAGTCCGTTCGCGCCTCGCTGTCAGGTGGGTCAGCAACGCCGGCACGCGACTGCCTTAAACGGCGGCACCCGCCATCCGCAACGCATCCGAATGGCAATATGTCGCAGAGAATCGCCGCGCGCGGCGCCGCGGATTCGTCAGGCCATGACGCCCTATGGCGCCGGTCGCGCTGGCCCGGGCCGAAATACTCCACTAACATCCGCCGCCGTCAGCGTTGGGGGCAGTGGGGCACGGCAGGCCGATCGCGTTTTGCCGGGCAAGCAAGCGGCAAACTTGCGCCGCCCCACAGTGAGGAGCGGCCATGGAACCGGACATCCTGCATTCCGCAGCTCATGCCCTGTCCAGCTACTTCGATTCGTTCAAGGACGGCGGGGCGCTGGCGCTGCACTCCGCGCACAATGCGCTGTACATCATCCTCAATCCGGTGCGCCTGTTGTATCTGTTCGCCGGCGTTTGCATGGGCTTAGCGCTCGGCATTTTGCCCGGCATCGGCGGCGTCGCCGGCACCGCGCTGCTCCTGCCGTTTACCTATGCGCTCGATGCGCCGACGGCGTTTGCGCTGCTGCTCGGGCTCGGCGCCACCACCACCACCGCCGACCCGATCTCGGCGATCCTGTTCGGTGCGCCCGGCCACGCCGCCTCCGCGGCGACCACGCTCGACGGCTACCCGATGACGCGGCGCGGCGAGGCCGGCCGCGCGCTCGGCGCGTCGTATATGGCGGCGCTCATCGGCGGCCTGTTCGGCGCGGCACTGATGGCGATCGCGCTGCCGATCATGCGCCCGATCATTCTCTACATCGGCTCGCCGGAGCTTCTCGGCATCGCCGTGTTCGGTATTTCCATGGTGGCCGTGCTGTCGGGCAATGCGCCGTTGCGCGGGCTCACCTTCGCCTGCTTCGGCATGATGCTGCGCATGATCGGCACCGATCCGCAGTCGGGCACGCTGCGCTGGACCATGGGCACGCTCTATCTGTGGGACGGTTTGCCCTTGGTGCCGCTCACGCTTGGCATTTTCGCGCTGCCCGAGCTCTGCGACCTCGCCATCGGACGATCAGCCGTGGTGCAGGAGGGCGAACGCACGCTCGACACCAAGAGCGGCATGATCGCCGGCATCAAGGATTGCCTGGAACACTGGTTTCTGATCCTGCGCTGCTCGTGGATCGGCTCGGCCATGGGCGCCATTCCAGGCATCGGCGCCTCGGTGATCGACTGGATCTCGTACGGCCATGCGCTGCGCACCGAGAAGGGCGCGGCGCAGACCTTCGGCCGCGGCGACGTGCGCGGCGTCATCGCCGCCGAAAGCGCCACCAATGCGCGCGAGGGCGGCGCGCTCGTTCCGACGGTTGCCTTCGGCGTGCCGGCGAGCGCCGGCATGGCGATCCTGCTCGGCGCCTTCCTCATTCACGGCCTGGTGCCGGGGCCGGAGATGCTGACCAAGCACCTCGATCTCACCTATTCGATGGTGTGGAGCATCGCCATCGCCAACATCCTCGGCTCGGGCCTGTGCTTTGCGTTCTCGGGCCAGCTCGCGAAGGTCGCGACGCTGCGTTACACGCTCTACATGCCCGGCGTGCTCAGCCTGATCTATATCGGCGCATTCGAGGCGACGCGAAACTGGGGCGACGTGTTCTCGCTGATCTTCTTCGGCATGCTCGGCTGGGCTATGAAGCACTTCAAATGGCCGCGGCCGCCGTTCGTGCTCGGCTTCATTCTCGGGGAGGTGATCGAGCGATACATGTTCATCTCGATCGAGCGCTACGGCGTCAGCTGGATGCTGAAACCCTTCGTCGTCCTGATGTTCGCCATGGCGGCGTTGTCGCTCATTCGGCCGCTGCTGCAGGACGTGCGCACTCACGGCGGCCTGCGGATGATGGTGTCGCAATGGGGCCATCCGCAGTTTTCCCTCAACAATCTGTTCCCGGCGGCGCTGTTGTTGCTGTTCATCGCGATGCTGTCGCAGTCGTTCGACTGGTCGTTCGCGGCCCGCATCATTCCGACCATTGTCGGCATCGGCGCGATCCTTTTCTGCTCGCTGAGCCTGACCAACGACATATTCGGCCTGCACGAGCGCAACGGCGGCACCGACATCGCGGGCAAGTCGGAAAAGATCCACATGGATATCGCGTCGAAGACAGCGCACCTGCCCAGCAAAATCATCCTGACGCGCGGATTTGCGTTCTTCGGCTGGATGATCGCCTTCGCCGCCTGCATGGCGCTCATCGGACTGATTCCGACGGTGCCGATCTTCATCGCCGCCTTCATGCGGCTGGAGGGCGGCGAGCCGTGGCGCATCGTCGTGCCTATGGCCGCCGCCGTCGTGGTCCTGATCTACGTCGTGTTCGACCAGTTGCTCGCAATTCCCTGGCCGCCGACGCTCGCCGGCACTTTGTTCCCGACGCTGAAATTCGTCCCGAGCGTTTGAGCGCGCGGCATGACCGGCGCGAGTGGGGCGTCCTGCATCCGATGAACGAGCAAACGCCCTCGCTTCCGGCCGCCGCGGAGGCCGCAACAGGCCGGCGATCGGTCGACCGGCTGCTGTTTTTCTTCGCGCTCGTTTATCTCGTCGAGGGGCTGTGCCAGATCGGCGGGCTGATCGCGCAGCCGCTCAACTATTATCTGAAGGAGGCGCAAGGCTGGACGCCGGTCCAGATCACCGGCTTCATCACGCTGTTCAACCTGCCCTGGATCATCAAGCCGATCTACGGCCTTATTTCCGATTTCGTGCCGCTGTTCGGCTATCGCCGCAAGAGCTACCTGTTGATCGCCAATGCGGCGGCTGTGATCGGCTTCATCGCCGTCACCGGACTGACGGCGCCGCGCGATCTCTTCATCGCGCTCATGGTGACCGCCTTCGCTATGGCGATTTCCAGCACGCTGTGCGGCGCCGTGCTGGTCGAGAACGGCCAGCGGCTGCACGAGAGCGGCACCTTCGTCAATCAGCAATGGCTGTGGTTTAACATCGCCGCCATAGCGGCCGCGATCCTCGGCGGACAATTGGTGCAGCACATGTCGCCGGCCGGCGCGCTGCACGGCGCGGCGGCGATCGTCGCGGCGGCGCCGTTCGCCGTCATATTCGGCGCCTGGTTTCTGGTTCCGGAGCAGAAGGTCGCGATCAACATCGCCGGCATGAAGGAATCGCTCGACGGCCTGAAAGCCTCGTTCATGCGCCGCGAGCTGTGGTTCGTCGCCGCCTTCCTGTTCCTCTACTATTTCAGCCCCGGCATGGGCACGCCGCTTTATTTTACCATGACCGACGAGCTGAAATTCTCGCAAGGCTATATCGGCATCCTCGGCTCGATCTCGGCGTCGGGCTGGGTGGTCGGCGCCCTGCTCTATCAGCGCTTCTTCGGCCGGCTCACCTTGAAGAACCTCCTGAACGTCAGCATCGCGCTGGGCACGGTCGCCACCATGGCCTACACGCTTCTCGGCAACGAAGCCTCTGCCGCCGTCATCTTTTTCTGCTCCGGCTTTGCGGGCATGCTCGCGACGGTGGCGACGCTGACATTGGCCGCCGATTCCTGCCCGCCGCACGCCGAAGGCTTTGCCTTTGCCGTGCTAATGTCGATCATCAATCTGGCGACATTGCTGGCCGACAATGTCGGATCGTTCCTCTATACCCATGTGCTCGGCCACCATCTGACGCCGCTGATCCTGATCTCCGCGGCCTTTACGGCGTTTGCCTTCGTCCTGGTGCCGCTGCTGCGGCTCGGCGACAAACCGCAGAGTGAGCCGTTGCGGCGATAAACCTATGGAACCGCGGCGCGCTTCATGCGTTAATTGATGCCTGCCACATCGAGGCGCTTTTTTCAGGGTGCCTGATTATGCAAAAGCTCGGCCAAAAAGTCGGCGCTGTCATTGCGATAGCCGCGGTCGTTGCGGTGGTCGCTGAGCCGACCCCGAGCGCTGCTTTCGGCCTGCGGATCGGCCCGTTTTATTTGGGCGTACCGTTCGGGCATCGGCATCGTCATCACGCGACCCGCGCGCCAGAGCCGCAAACCGCGGCACTCCACGAACAAGCCGCGCCGAATGCAGGAGCGCCGAATGCCGGCGCCCCGTCCGCCGGAGTCCCGTCGCAAAGCTCGTCGTCTGCCCTGCTCTATCCGGCGCTCGCCTTGCCGGCCGCTTTCGACGACATTTTCGCGCCGACGGGACCGTCACAGCCCTGGCCGTTTGGCTATGAAGCGATCTTCCAGACCGCGTTCGCCAAATCGGGGGCCGATCAAAGCGCGTGCCCGCGCCTCGATAGCGCCGACGCCGTCATCGGACGCATCCAAGCCACGGTCCGGCCCACTCAGGCGCAAATGCCGCAGCTGCAAAGGCTCGCAGGCGCGCTCCACATGGCCGCGCAATATCTGTCGACCACCTGCCCGACCGACATTCGCGCCCAGCCGGCGGCGCGCATGCAGTTGATGGAGTGGCAGATCGAGAAGTTCGCCCAGGCGATCGACATCGTGCGGCCGCCGTTGGCGGAATTCCAACAATCGTTGAACGACGCCCAGCGCGCGCGCTTTGCCGGCACTGCGCCCGGAGCCAACCGTGCCCGCGCCACCGGCAACTCGGCACAGCCCTGCGCGGTTTCGCAAGCCGCGATCGACCGCTCGATCGAGCAAATCTCGCAGTCGGTGCAGCCGAGCGACGCGCAGCGCGACGCTTTGGCAAAGGTCAAGGACGCGTTCAGCGCCGCCGCAAGCGGTCTCGACGCCCATTGTCCGGCCGCGGCGGGGGCCGATCCGTTGGCACGGCTGCAGGCGATCGAGGCCCACCTCGACGCCACCTGGCGCGCCGTCGTGGCGATCCAGTCCGCGCTCGCCGACTTCGAAAAGAATTTGAGTGACGACCAGCGCGCCCGCCTCGCCACGATGGATTTTGCGGCGTCGCAGTGATCGCTTGAGCTCAACACGACCGCGGGCGCCGATGCTGCTCGGCGCCGGGCAGTCGTAATCGCATCGGTCAGTTCTGAAAGTAACGGTTGGTCGGGCGCGGCAGGCCGAGATTTTCGCGCAACGTCGTGCCTTCGTATTCGCGCCGGAACAGACCGCGCCGCTGCAATTCCGGAACCACGCGACTAACAAAGTCCTCGAGCCCGCCCGGCAAATACGGGAACATGATGGTGAAGCCGTCGGAGCCTTCGGTCTCGAGCCACTCCTCCATCTCGTCGGCGATGGACTCCGGCGTGCCGACCATGGCGAGGCCGGAATAGCCGCCGAGCCGCTGTGCCAGTTGCCGGACCGTGAGATTTTCGCTGCGAGCGAGCTTGATGGCGCGCTCGCGGCCGCTTTTCGAGGCGTTGCTTTCCGGAATGTCCGGCAGCGGCTTGTCGGGATCGAATTTCGCGGCGTCGTGGCCGAGCGCGATCGAGAGTGACGCAATGGCGTTGGCGTAGTTGACGAGACTGTCGAGCTTTTGGCGCTTTGCCTTCGCCTCCTCGACCGTGTCGCCGACCACGACGAAGCACGCCGGCAGGATCTTCATGTGGTCGCGCGAACGGCCGAGCTTCTCCATGCGGCCTTTGACGTCGGCGTAGAACTGCTGGCCGACTTTCAGATCGCTTTGCGCGGTGAACACCGCCTCGGCGGTCTCGGCGGCGAGCTGACGGCCGGAGTCCGATGCGCCGGCCTGCACGATCACCGGCCAGCCCTGGACCGGGCGCGCTATATTGACCGGCCCTTTGACCGAGAAATATTTGCCCTTGTGATTGAGCACGTGCATCTTCGCCGGATCGAAGAAAATGCCGTCGTCGACGTTGCGCACCCAGGCGTCGTCGGCCCAGCTATCCCAGAGCCCGGTGACCACGTCGTAGAATTCGCGCGCGCGGCGATAGCGCTCGCCGTGCTCCATATGCTCCTCGAGGCCGAAATTGAGCGCCGCATCGGGATTCGACGTGGTGACGATATTCCAGCCGGCGCGGCCGCCGGAGAGCCAGTCGAGCGAGGCGAAGCGCCGGGCGATGTGGTACGGCGCGTCGAAGGTGGTGGAGCCGGTGGCGACGAGGCCGATGCGTCCGGTGACCTGCGACAGCGCTGAGAGCAGCGTGAACGGCTCGAACGAGGTCGAGGTGTGGCTCCGTTTGAGCGCATCCATCGGCATGTTGAGCACGGCCATGTGGTCGGCCATGAAGAAGGCGTCGAACTTCGCCCGCTCCAGCGCCTGGATCGACTGCGTGATGTGAGCGAAGTTGAAATTCATGTCCGGCCAGGCGCCGGGATAGCGCCAGGCGCCGGTGTGGATCGAGGCCGGCCGCATGAACGCGCCGAGATGAAGCTGACGGGAAGGCATCCAAGACATCCTTTTGCCAATCGCTCCACAATGTAGGGCGGCGGGGCTTAAGTTGAAAGCGCGGACCACCGCCGCCATTCGCGCATGACGGCTGGCATGTTGTGGTTGCAAATTGCGCTTCGACGCATCAGTTTGCATCGGAATCATCGTGACAATGCTGGAGTCCTTCTAATGTCCGTTGCCACCCAAGAATCTTCGGGCCAAGCCGCCGCCGATCCGCGCATGCCGCAGCGGGTACGTCACGAGCCGCGCCGGCGCGTACTCAACGTCAAGGCGGTGGACAGGATCGCGGCGCACATGATCCGCATCACGCTGACCGGCGATCTCGATGGCTTCAAGAGCTTGGGCTTCGACGATCACGTCAAGCTGTTCTTCCCCGACGGCACCACGGACGCCGAGGGCAAGCCGAACATGCTCGGCCGCGATTTCACGCCGCGCCGTTATGATCCAGCCGCCAACACGCTCGCCATCGACTTTGCCATCCACGACGCCGGGCCCGCGACGCGCTGGGCGGCGCAGGCGCAGGTGGGCCACACGTTGAACCTCGGCGGACCGCGCGGCTCCTTCATCATCCCGACGACCTACAACTGGCATCTCCTTATCGCCGACGAGACCGGGCTGCCCGCTGTCGGGCGGCGGCTCGCCGAATTGCCGGCGGGCGCCCATGTCGTCGTCATCGTCGAGGTCGACGGCCCCGACGATGAGATCGAGTTCGAGACTAAGACCGACGCCATCGTCACCTGGGCGCACCGCAACGGCGCCGCTGCCGGCGAGGCCGACGCGCTGGTGCGCACGCTTGCCAAGCTCAAACTGCCCGCCGGCGATTATTATGGCTGGGTCGCCTGCGAGTCGCTCACCGCCAAGGCGCTGCGCCGCCAATTGATCGCCGATCACGGCGCCAACCCGAAGTGGCTGCGCGCCGCCGGCTACTGGCGGCGCGGCGCGGTCGCGGTGCATGATGTGCATGACAATTGAGATTGTGTTCGACCGATCGATTTAAGAAGGATCAGAGCAATGACAAAGATGGGGACGCTCCTACTCGCCGCCGCAGTTTTCGGTGTCGCCTCGCCGGCGCTGGCCGGCGTACGGATGCCAATCAATCCTTGGGCGCCGGTTTGGGCCTGCACCGCGGCCGAGTACGCCAAGAGGTGCAATATCGAGCTCACGCGCCACGGCCATTGCCAATGTATTGGAGGCGGCTCGATGGGATGGCGCCTGAACGAATATTACGGGCCCGGCGCGCGCAACCTCGCCCCGCGCGGCGACGGGCCGTAATCCTCGCACGCGACGTGCTTCAAGGGGCGGTCACGCGCATTCGACGCGGTGACCGCGCGCCTCATGAACGGCGCGTTCAAGGAACCTGTACATCTCTCTAAGGCAGCGGCCAGCCCGTGAGCGTCTACGCCGGCGTTGCGGTGCGCATTATCGCCGCGACAAGGATGGACGAGCGCGATCCGACCAGCGAACCCGCGAGTACCTGACGGAGGCCGAGGTCGAGCGGCTGATGAAGGTCGCCGGGAAGAACCGCTGGGGGCATCGGGACGCCACAATTGTGCTTGTGGCCTCGGCGCGCGGCGCACCGTTCACCACCGCAGGGTTCGCCCGCATGGTGGAGCGGGCCGGTATCGTGGCTAAGCTCGCCCTCAAAGCGCATCCGCACATGTTGAGGCACGCCTGCGGCCACGAGCTTGCCAATGACGGCCACGATACCCCGGCGCTACAGGCCCATCTCGGGCACCGGAACGTCCAGCATACGGTGCGGTACACCGAACTGTCGCCGACGCGGTTCAAGGAGTTCTGGCGCCGCTGAACCCGCTTGTGCGCCCCGCCGCTTCCCGCCGCCCTGGTCCGTCGCGGGGTTAGGAGGACAAAACCCGCCCCTTTGTGATCCCCATCATGGCTTGCTTCCCAGATTGGAGCGATGCTGGTCTGGGGAGGATGCCCATGAAGAACCTGCTTTTCGCCAGCTTGCTGACCCTCGCCTTCGCCAGCGGTTGGAAGCTTGGCGTCGTCGCCGGCCAGCCAGAGGAGACAGCCATGAAGCACCTGCTGTCCCTCGTCGGCAACATGGCCGGCGGTGGTTGGTGAACATGAAGCAATACCGGGTCTATTACTTGTCGAGCCAAGACCACTTTGTAGCGGCACCAAAAATAATATCGGCCATTGACGACGACGATGCAGAACGCCAAGCGAAGGCATTCCGTGAGGGTTTTGACATCGAAATTTGGGAAAGCGCGCGTCTGGTCAGGCGGCTGCCCTACAGGTGATGTAAATGCTATCGGCCTGCCAGCACGGCTCGATGAGGCGCGGCGGATCGCGGCCAATATCGCTAGGCTGCCGGACCTTCTGAAGCGGGTGCCGAAATGAACCGCGAAGATTATCCCGTTGGCGTCGCCCGCCATTCGACGATGACCTAAGAGAACAGTCCCGCTACAATCAGTACCAAGGCTGCAGTGGCCGTGATAGCTATTCCGAAAAGCAGATCCCCTCGATTTACTGATGGCCTGCGAGGTTCGGTACGCATTTGCTATCCCCGTGTTTTGACGTGAATTTCACGCACATAGAGGCAGAGCGCTCGGCGTTAGCGTCGTAAGGGCATGAGCCCTGACCCACGACAACACGATCTTTACTGCCGCTCGATGGCGGTAAGGAAAGCCGGGATGTCTACTTTCGTATCAGTGCTCGGCGCATCCGAAACCTTTTTACATGCGCCATGCTCTCAGAAACTATTATTGTCAGTTGAATAACTGACTGGCTCAATGTGAATGATCGACAATATCGTGTTGAACTCGATTGCCTTCGTCCTCCAACTTCCGGCGCAAGTTTTTCAGGTCATCAATCAATCGATCAATCTCGAACGTTGACTCAAGGGTAACCCGTCCACTCAAAGAGGACGCTTGTTCGCCTTTTTTCGTCTGGTCGAGGAGCGCTGCTGTCCAGCTGACGGACCGATAGTGCTGACAAGGCCCAACGGTTCCCGCCCTCC
>Ga0306925_10002944_pt1 | contig 14861 bp, 19 predicted proteins | sample flu12Cox44000176_FD_203755 | JGI IMG/M metagenome (GOLD analysis project Ga0306925, IMG submission 203755) | Lab enrichment of tropical soil microbial communities from Luquillo Experimental Forest, Puerto Rico - flux8day.12C.oxic.44.000.176 (v2)... | ecosystem: Environmental > Terrestrial >... | reverse complement strand
AGGAACGGTCGAACAATGTTGGGGGCTTGTGACATATCAGTAACATTTCCACGGCCGGTACCGGTATCGTGCTATAGGCCGAACAGGGTTCGGACGACAAAAGCCATCACGGGGAAGGAAATCGAGGGATGACACTCCTGCAGCAGAGCGTCTCCGGCGATGTCGATGTCGCAGCAAAGGCTGCAGTTGATTCGCTGCTGCAAGGTGCCATTCAAAAGGCCGCGCTCAGATTCGTCCCGCTTCTCACCATCGCGTACCTCTTCAACTATCTCGATCGCACGAGCCTCGGCTTTGCGGCGCTGACCATGAACCAGCAACTGGGGCTGACGGCGAGCCAGTTCGGATTGGCCGCGGGCATTTTCTTCGTCGGCTATTCGCTGTTCGAGATACCGAGCAACCTGTTGCTCTATCGTTTCGGCGCCCGGCGATGGCTCGCCCGCATCATGATCAGTTGGGGCCTTGTGTCGGCGGCGACCGCGTTCGTGGTCGGCCCGCACAGCTTTTACGGCTTGCGTCTTTTGCTCGGGATCACAGAAGCCGGCTTCTTTCCCGGCGTGACGTTCTTCCTTGCCGCCTGGTTTCCCGCCCAGTACCGCACGCGCATGCTGGCCTGGTTCCTGATCGGCATTCCGCTGTCTTCGCTGATCGGCGGACCGCTGTGCGGCATGCTGCTCCAGATGGATGGAATCTGGGGACTGAAGGGATGGCAATGGCTGTTTCTCATGGTGAGCCTGCCTTGCATTCCGCTTGGCTTTGCGACGCTGAAATTCCTTTCCGATTCTCCGCAAGCCGCGCTCTGGCTGACGGGGGAGGAGCGCGACGCGCTCGTCGGCGTACTTGCGTCGGAAGTGCGGGAGCGCCCTCACACTTCTCTGTGGCCTGCGCTGAAGGATGCGCGCGTATTGATCTGCACCGCGATCCAGTTCGGCTTTACGTTGGGATCCTACGGCATCGGCATTTGGCTGCCGCTAATGCTGAAGGAATATCATCTGTCGAATCTTGCGATCGGCTGGATCACGGCGATCCCTTACCTGTTTGCATCGATCGGCATGATCCTGTGGGCGCGCTATGTCGACGAGAGGGGCCGACGCATCGTCAATCTGGCGCTTGCGTGTTTGCTTGGCGGGCTGGGGCTTCTGGCACCGATCGTCTCCGGCTCGGCAACGGTGGCCGTGATCGGATTCAGCCTCGCGCTGATCGGCGTGACCGCGGCGCGCGCGATCTTCTGGACAATTCCGACGCGCTTCCTCACCGGCGTTGCCGCTGCCGGCGGGCTCGCTTTCATCAACAGCATCGCAACCGTCGGCGGCTTTGTCGGACCATCCATGATGGGCTGGCTGAAGGAGTTTTCAGGCTCCTATGTCGTCGGCCTTCTGGCGGTTGCCGCGATCATGGTGGTGGCGACATTGGCCGCGCTGTCGTTAAAACTCTTCATCACGCGGGAATGAAGCGAAATAGCTGGCGGCTTCGTCATCACAATCATCGTCACCGTGATTTACCGCTGTCCAATGACGCCACAGCGGAGGCTTGCCGTTCCTTTGCTTCGTAATATTCGGCCGAGAACTTGATTGACCAGCGCGAGAAGAATGAACGGAATTGCCGGGTAGGCCTTTCGACGCCGAGATGCTCGGCGACATGCGCCATGCGCAGCCATTTCACCGCCAATGCAAGGCCGGCGATTCGCTCGAGCCGCTCAACCGCCGCGACGCCGGCGGTCTCCGCCTGGAAATAGCGAAATCCGACCTTCTTGATCACGTACACGGACTTGATGGCTTCATAGTTCCTGGTAAGCCACTGAACGAGCGGATGTTTCCTGGCCTGTGGCCAGGCTGCGGGGTACACCGGGAGCACCAGAAGCTTGCTCTTGGCGATGATCGTTGCCAGCGGATGCAGGAGCTGCACCCACGCCGGCCAGGATGTGACCTTGGCGAACAATATTGCGTGCATCGCGGTAGCGGCCGTAAAGGAGATCGGGAGCCAAAGCACCGCACCGAGGATGACGAGCAATGCGGCGTTCGGCGTGAGATGCCGACATTTTCGAAAAACCCACGTCATGGCGCTTTCGAACGCACGATGTACCGCCTGTTCGAAGGCGCGATAGCTGATCTTCCGCCGCAACCAGGACCAGTTTCTGCGGATCGATACCCGCCACTGCCGACGTTTGGTTTCGGATAGGGGAAGGAAGCGCAATGCTCCGCTCATGATCATGACGGTGACATTGCCAAGAATCCTGATCGCGAGAAGCGGAAGCCAGATGATCTGCATGGCCAAAGGGAAGGCGAAGTCGAGCAGCCGCATCAGGAGCGAAAGAACGAAACGCAGGGTTTTGCCTGCGGCGAGCATGACGAGAACAAGCGGGATGATGATCACATCATCGAGTGCACCGCTGAAGCGGCTTTCTTCGCTCCATGCCGGCTCATCATTATCGGTCACGGCGCAACGTTCCGGGCTGACGGGAGGAGATCATGCCGGCTCAAACTAGCACAATCTGAGCGCGTGAGGGTTAACTCGCGGTGCGGCCCGGACCGACGAAGGCTCGGTGGATCGTTCAAACCCGAAGCTAACTTCAGTGTCAGAATCTGTCGCCTTTTTCATTTGAAATCATTGGCTCGTTTGGTCTCCTACTTGCCTCTTCTTCCTGCGACGGGACTCGTCGCTGCAATTCGATGAAGGAGGACTTAGGATGAACCACAAGCTTCTGAACTGCGTGGCCGTTGCTGCGCTTGGCACAGCGCTTGCTCTTGCCGCACCGGCTTTCGCCCGAGGCGGCTTTGGCGGCGGCATGGGAGGAATGCGCGGTGGCGGCATGGGCGGGGCCATGCACGGCGGCGCGATAGGAGGAATGGGAAGAGCAATGCCTGTCGGTGCCGTCGGCGGACCGATGCGATTCGGTGCGAGCCCGCAATTCAATGGCGCGCGCTTTGCCAATGTACGTTTTGCCAATGCGGCACTCTCGCCTCGTTTTTCAAGCTTCGGCTTCCGTCACGGCTTCCACCACCGCGTCTTCCATCACCGCTTCAACCGCTTTGCGTTCTTTGGCGCACCCTTCGCCTATGCCGCCTATGATAGCTGCTGGAGCGAGGTGTGGACAACCTATGGACCGCAGTGGGTCAATGTCTGCGGGAACTACTGGTACTAGCGTTTAACCGTGCGCGTCGTTGTGATGGTCGCTATCGCCTGCGGTCTCCGGCTCAGTTGAGGCGGGACGGGGTGGTCGCGATCATCACGCGCATTTGCGAATCGGCCTGCGCCGCTTCGAATTAGTATCGCTCGACGATGTAAGCTGATCGATTTCCGATTTCGGCCGGGCGGGTTCGCCCTTCGGCCGGTGGTTCGGAGAGTGAAGGCCATGATGGGAGGTCACCGTCGTATTCTTGTCGTCGAGGACGACCCGGAAACTGCCGGCCAGCTTTTGGAACAGCTCGCGACGAGCGGCTACCAGGTCGACCTGGCTGCGACAGGCCATGAAGCGCTGAGTCGGGGCACGACGAGCGACTATGCCGTCATCACGATCGACCGTATGCTTCCGGACATCGACGGAATTGCCGTAATGCGCCGATTGCGCGATCGCGGCGTCGGCGCGCCGTTCCTGATCATTAGTGCACTCGGGGAGGTCGACGACAGGGTACGCGGTCTGCGCGCCGGCGGTGACGACTATCTGGTAAAACCTTTTTCTTTCGTGGAACTTCTTGCGCGGCTCGAGGCGCTTGGACGACGCAGCGACACCATTGCCAAGGAGACCATCCTGCGCGTCGGCGATCTTTCGATCGACCTGATCTCGCGGTCGGCCAGCCGGCACGGCAAGGAGATCATGCTCCTTCCGAGGGAATTCCAGCTCCTGGAATACCTCGTGCGCAACCAGGGGCGGGTGGTATCCCGGGCAATGTTGCTGCAGCACGTCTGGGATCTCCACTTCGATCCATCGACAAACATAATCGATGTCTATGTCGGACGCGTGCGGCGCAAGGTCGACGAGCAGCAGGCTTATCCGTTGATCCACACGATACGCGGTGTCGGGTATTGTCTCCGTGCTCCTGGCTAAGACCTTAGCATCCTCGACGTTCAGGCTGGCGCTGATAGGAATCGCCGCCTTCGGCCTGATCGCGTCGGCCATATTCCTCTACGTCTATTTCGCGACCGCTTCCTACGTGCGCGGCGCTTCGGATCGCGCGATCAGGAGCGAGTATCTGCTGTTGAGCAACACTTATGAGCGCTCGGGTCGCGCCGGGACGATTGAGCTCATTCGGCAACGGATGGCCGACAAGACCCTTGCGGATCACGTCTACATTCTCGCCGATTCCTCGCTCGCCATTCTGGCGGGCAATCTCAGGCAGTGGCCATCGGCGGTCGCCTCGTCTTCTGGCTGGACGGAATTTCGCGTGACGGGGTCGCCAGAATTCACAAGGCCGCCACTGGTGCGCGGCCTGGTCCTGACATTTCCGGGCGGCGATCGATTGCTGGTCGGGCGAGATATTGCCGACCTGGAGAGCTTTACCGCGACAATCTGGACCGCGGCTATCTCGGCTGTCGCCTTGATGTTTGCGGTTGCGGTTGCGGCAAGCGTCCTGGTGACGCGCCGGACGGTGGGGCGAATCGAGCAGATCAACGCCACCAGCCGCGCCATCATGCTCGGCGGCCCGGACAAGCGTATTCCGCTTCGCGGCAGTCATGACGAATGGGATCGCGTGGCGGAGAACCTCAACCTGATGCTTGACCGCATCGAAACCCTGATGGGCGAAGTCAAGCAGGTGAGCGACAACGTCGCACACGACTTGCGGACACCGCTGACGCGAATGCGCGGCCGCCTCGAGAAGGCCTATCACAGCCAGCGCAGCGCCGAGCATGATCAATCGCTGATCGGCGACACGATCAGCGATCTTGATGCGGTCTTGCGGATATTTTCGTCGATCACACGGATCGCCCAGATCGAGGCCCAGGCCAGAAAGGGCGGGTTTCGCAACGTCAACCTGGTCGAAATCGCCGGCGAAGTGGTCGAACTGTACGATGCGGCGGCCGAACAGAACGGCACGCGTCTGTCGCTTTCCGGCGATCGCGAAGTGCTGGTGACCGGAGATCGCGATTTGCTCTTCGATGCCATCGCCAATCTCGTCGACAATGCGATCAAGCATGGCCGCCCCGGAGGGCAAGTCGTCGTCACCAGCGAATACGTCGATGGCAGCCCGGTCATCTCGATCGCCGATGATGGACCTGGAATTCCTGCCGACCAGCACGAACACGTGTTCAAACGTTTCTATCGGCTCGAGCAAAGTCGCTACTCTTCTGGAAACGGTCTCGGGCTCAGCCTGGTCGCGGCGGTAGCCCGTCTTCACAGCGCGCGGATCGAGATGCTCGACAACCTGCCCGGTCTGCGGCTGAAGCTTTGGTTTTCGGCACGGAGTGTCCAGCTCAAATGAATCAGCTTCAGGCAAGGATTGCCGTCAGCTCAAGAACAATCCGGGGACAGGCAAGGCAAAAAGCGCGGCCTATTCGATCAGCTCGTCCGCGATGCTGAGCAAACCGGACGAGATGGACAGGCCAAGTGCCCGGGCGGTCTTCATGTTGATGGCCAGCTCGAATTTGGTCGGTTGCAGCACCGGCAGATCGGCAGGCTTCTTGCCCTTCAGAATCTGGCCGGTCAGAATCCCGCCTTGCCGGTAGAGGTCGCGCCCGTTGGGGCCATAGCTGATCAAACCGCCTGCCTCGACGTAGCTGCGAAGCTCATACATGGTCGGAACGCGATAGCGCCTGGCGAGATCGGCGATTTGAACACGCGAATCGAGAAAAAAGGCGTCAGGAGCAACAAACAGTGCACCGTCCTGCTGGTCGACGGCTGCCCGGAAAACGGCATCGAAATCCTGTTCGCTGCTCGCGTTTACAATATGGAGAGCCAACCCGATTCCGTCAGCGGCGTCTTGCATCTGCGCCTTCTGTGCGTCGACGCCGGGACGGTTCGGATTGACCAGCATGGCGATTTTTTTCACCGAGGGCAGCAAGTCACGAAGGATTCCCAGCCGCTTTGCCATCAGTTCGGCGCTGAGCAGCGTCGAGCCTGTAACGTTTCCGCCCGGCCGGTTGAAGCTTGACACCAATCCGATTGCGACGGGGTCGGCGGCATTGATGAAGACGATCAGGATGCTTGCGGTTAGCGATTTTGCGCTCAAAGCCGAGACCGGGCTGCCGCCTGCAACGAGAACCGAAATCGGGCGTTGAACCAATTCCGCGGCTAGCGTCGGCAAGCGAGCGATTTCGTTTTCCGCCCAACGGTATTCGATTGCGACATTCTGGCCCTCGACATAGCCGGTTTCCTTCAGGCCCTCCCGAAATGCATCGACCAGCGACACGTAGGAAGTTCTCGATGCGCTATGGAGGAAGCCAACCACCGGCATTCCCGACTGCTGCGCACGCACCGCAAGCGGCCATGCTGCCGAAACGAGAGTAATCCGGATGAAATCGCGCCGTCGCATCTGCCCGCCCGAGGCTATCAGCGAACCGATTACATCAGGTATTCGCAACCGCAGGAAGGAGTTTTGGTGCTCGATTTGCGCCGCAAAAAGCCGCAACACCGCAGATGCTTCATCCGCAGACATTGCCGGCTGCAGACTCCCTCACACCGGCTCGGCCTTGCGCAGATCGCGCAGATGGTCGAAGCGGTTCGCCTGCAGATCGGCTTGTGTGCTTTCGATTGCGGGCAGGGCGGCTTCGGCCAGGATTTCTTCGGTGATGTCCTCCACAGTGGAATCGGCGATCTCGTGGATGAAGCTGATATGGCCGTATTCGCCGGAGGCGATGCGCGAAATCACTTCGCGCCGCGTCACTTCGGGATCGACAATGGCCTCGCGCCCGCGCCGGCCATAATCGATCATCACCACGAAATACTGCATGCCTTGTCCGATACTCCTGCGGGGTGTGGTCGCCTGCAAGAGGTATTGTTTCTGAAAATCAGAAATCGGTCAATGATCGAGTTCTGAAAATCAGAAGTAAATTGCGGTGACACCATGTTCAACCAACGCGGGCAGGCGAATCATCGCGAGAAGGTCGCGGTCATTTTGCGGCAGGCTTGCCATCCCGCGGGCCGGCGTGACCCCTTGACCCCTTGCGCGAGCGGGCGGCAGTTCTGGCGCGAAGCCGCTCGATCTGGCCCCTGGGCAGCGTCACGCAGATCTCGCCGATCCATTCGAGCTTCACGCCCGTGATCGGCTTGGCGTTAAAGCTCGTCAGGTTGACCACGTTCGCGGCATTGCCGCGCTCGATGGTTTTCAGATAACGCTCCCCGGTCCTCAGGCGCACTGCGGCCTCTTCGCCAAAAAAGCTCGAGAGCGGGTAGCGCTGATCGCGATAGACCACGATTACATCGCCATTTTCGTATTTCGGCAGCATGGAATCGCCGACCACCTCGAACGCGACGGTTTCTTCAGCGATCGGGAACGGGAGCTCGATTTCGCCAAGTCCTTCCGGCGGCACCTGCTCGTGCTCCGGCCCGATCGCGGCACCGGCGCCGACCCGGCCCATGATCGGCACGGCATTCAGCTCAAGGTAATCGATGATTGGCTGGATTTCGGAAGCCTTGATCAGGCGGGCCTCAGCCAGGATTTCGGAAACCGCGCCGGGGCGAACGCCCATCGCGGCGGCAAGACCGCCTTTGGTCTTGCCCGGCTTCTGCAACCCTCGCTCGATCATCCTGACATCCAGCATGGCGCTTCTCTCTCCGAATGTTGAAAACATAGCAATTCCGATTATCCGAAATCAAGCTTGACTTTGATTTCGGAATATCAGAAATATGCTGGAAACAACCATAGGTTTCGCGGAACTTATAATGCAATCAAACTGGGCGGAGCAGCACTCGCAGGCGCTGCGGGAACATCTAGGGAAGGGTCTATCCTATTCGGAAGCTGCGAAAGCGATCAACAAGCGCTTCAACACCTCCTACACCCGTAACGCCGCGATCGGTCGCGCCAAGCGCATGGGGCTTTCGGGGACCGGGCAGCCCGATCGTCCGCCAAAGGCGAAAAAAATCCGGCCGCCGAGCCTTGGGCGGCTGTTGAAGAAACGCGCCGGTCTCCTTAAGTCGTCCCGACCGCGGGTAGATGTTTTTGCGCGCGCTGCGGCGCTGAAGCTGCGCTGCGTCGGCATCGTGCCGCGCCATCTTTCCCTCCTCGAACTTGAGGACGGCGATTGCCGTTATCCCTATGGCGGCGAGATGGAAGGAGAGGCGATCACCTTTTGCGGCCACCCGCGCCGCGAGGGTTCGAGCTACTGCGTTTCACATTTTCACCTGACCAGCGGGATGGGGACGGTGTCCGAACGCACGGCCGGCAGGGTCCTCCTGCGCCTGGTGGAGGCGGCGTGACAGCTCCGAGCGGTTTCGAGAGAATGAAGGTGCTTCCGCTTCGGTTGAGCGAACCTCGAAGTGGCGTCGACCACTCACACTCACACTCAGATTCGAATCTTTCTTCAAGCCAAGCCGGTTCGCCGGCTCGCAAGGCGCCTTCGGGAAAGGCTGAACAGGCCGGGATTGCCGTCAGCGCGGAGCTTGCAGCCTATCTCGCCAGACGAACGGATTGAGACGGCCGGAGGGAAGAATTCGAAAACGAACCTCGACCATTCTCGCTTTTCAAAAAAAGGAGTGCTGCATCATGCCACGAGCCAAACGCAACAGGATGCACCGGAGCGCAAAGGTTCACGATCGCAAGGCGCAGGATTTGCCGCTGAACGCGGAAGTGGCCGAAGTCGAGGTGGACGACCCGCTTGCGCTCGAACCGGGCGAGACGATTGTCACGCTGCGCTCGATCCGCAACGATCCGCTCGCAAGGCTTCACAGCCATCACCAGATCGACGAGGCACAGTTTCGGGGCGGCCGGGCGTTTCAGGACGATTGGGAGAAGGCCGAGCGCGGGCCGCAGGCGCTCGATCCGACGCGGGAATATGTCGAAGCCTCGCCGTCACGCGAGCCGATCACCGAGCGCCAGCGCAAGGCGGTGCTGCGGCTCAACCGCACAAGCCGCGAACTCGGCGCCGATGGCTCGGCCCTGGTGCACGACGTTCTGATTCTTGGGCTGACCATGGAGCAGGTCGGGCGGCGGCGCGGGCTCTCCGGCCAGCGCTGGATGGACTATTTCTCGAAAAGATTCCGCGAATGCCTCGATCGGCTGGCGCTGACTTACGGCTTTGCGACGCCGCGGAGATAGAGGCGAGCTGGTTGCGCTGATGTGGCTCGGCCGCGGCGATGCCGAGATCGATAACTGGCGCGAGCTGCGCGCGGAAGCCTCGCGCGCCCACAACGAGCGCACCGCCGCCTACCTGGTCGGCACGCCGATGCTCGCGGATTATCTCGAAGAGGCGCTGTCGGATTTCGGCCTGTCGTTTGAGGATTTCGAGGAGCCGCTTTGAGACCGGCAAAACGGAAATCCAGTCCCGAAGACCTTTAGCGCTGAGGTCCCATGAAGCGCTGGGCAAGCTCCGCGCACAGAATGTGATTGTGCAAATTCGCAACCCATTGGCGGCCGGAACTGGTCATATTCAGATATTTGATTCCATCCTCGATATGGGGCGAGACGCAGTTCCAGTAAAAAGCGGGATATTTGTCGATGATGTCGGCCGGCGATGAATATCCGAGCTGCCGGTTCATGCCGACCTCTTCGAACTCGCTGTAGAGCGCGTTGGCCTTTCGCGGATACATGGGATCGCCAAGCTGGCCGATGAGATCTGCAGCCTGGACCAATTTTGGTTCGATGCTGCCGTTTGCGGATGGCGGCGTTGTGGCTGGAAAGCGCGTCATCTCGATTGCGGCGGCGATCCGCGACACGTCGACGGGTGACTTGGCGAGGCGCTCGGCGGCAAACAGCTTCGAGCGATCGACGTGATAGGGCGAAAGCGCCGCGTCGGAAGCACCGCGGGGCAGGGTGATCTTGTTGCCGCTGGCGTCGACCACGAATTCGGTCTCGGTGTCGCCGCTGAGGATGCCGCGCACGTAACCGATGTCATGAAGCAGGCAGGCGACGATCAGATGGTTGTAGTCGGTGGGCTCGACGCGCTGGGTAAGCGTCATGCCCGCCAGAATGTCGCGTCCGACGATCGTGACCTGCAAGGTGTGTTCGTAATTGTGATAGAGGGCATCGCTCCTGGCGAGGCACTCGATCGTGCTGCGTGCGAATGAGCCCAGCCGCTCGGCCGTTTCGTCGTGGGCCGGACCAAAGATGCTGCGAAAATCTTTCGCGATGAACTTGCCGAGTTTTTGCGCCGCAATGGCCGTGATCGTCTTCACCAACCCTCTCCCAGACGGGGAGATGTTATCATCTGGCAACAAAACGTGAAGCCAAAACAGGGAAGGGCGACGGCGCCGGATCAATTCCAGTTTGCGACATGGGGAGGCGGCGGCAGCCGTTCTGGCTGCCGCCGAAGGACTCAGCCGCCGGGCGGGCTGTAAGAGGCGCGGATCTTGCTCGCCTTCTGCCGAACCTGAATGATCTCATCCTGCGTATACAGCCGCGAGAGCTTCACATTGTGGAGGGTGCCGGCGCCGACCACGATGCCGACGATTGCCGGTGCATAGGTCGGGTCGGGCACATCGAAGATGGTCAGAACACCGGGGCCGTCGGCCGGCACGCTATAGAACGAAACCAGCTTGCCGCCGGCCGCCTCGATCAGTTTTTTGGCGGCTTCAGCGCGGTTGTTCGCGGGATTTTCCAAAAGACTGTTGATGGCTCGTGGCGTGTATTGTCCTGTCAGACAGAAATGCATGGCGATCTCCTCGTGTTGGTGAGTTGTTCAATGAGGGAAGCGCCCGCTTTCGACGTTGTCGAAATGGGTTCGTCATCAGCTTGGGAAATAAATAAAGAGATGGCCCGCCGTGGGCACAGACGCCGCCAATCTTTCGCGGGACTTCGGCACATCCCGAAGGGCGGCTCTTTGGCCAAGCTATATCAATCGCGCTCTCTCCGAAAGCGCGCCGAGGTTGTGATCGCAAAGCGAATGCTGAAATCAGACCCTAATCGGGAAAAGTGCCGAAGATGTAAACCGCCGCGCGCAACAGATCAGGGCGCTCGCCTATGGCGGCGAACCATTTCAGGTAGATTTCGAGAATCTGCTGGCTTGAATAGAGTTGCGACAGTGCCTTGTTGACCGCCAGACGAAATGCCCAGTCGCCGCGGGGTAGCACGATGGCATAGGGCTCGTAGGAAAGGTTCTCGGGCAGCATCTTGTAAGCCGATGCATCGGCAGTCAGCGCTCCAATCAAGAGCAGCTTGTCACTGGCAAAGCCATCGAACGCGCCGCTCTCAAGGCCGGCCATTCCTTCTCGCCGATCCTTGACTCGGACCAGCGAGGTCTGGAGCTGGCGACGCTGCAATTCCTTTACAAGCGCGGCCTCGTTCGTGGTGCCCGCGATCACGGCAATGGTCTTGCCGCCAAGATCGCCGACGCTGAAGATTTTGGAACTGGCGCGGACGACAAGGCCCGTATTCTCCATGAAGATGAAGCTCGAAAAATCCACCTTCGCCATCCGCGCGATGGAAACGGTGGTCGAGCCGCACTCCATGTCGGCCGCCCCGTTCGCAACCGTCTCGATCCGGTTCTGGGTGTCCACAGGCACCCAGGAGATGGCGAGGCTGGCGTTGAGTTGCTGCTCGAGAGACCGGACCACGAATTTGCAGAGGTCGACGGTATAGCCGTCGGGCTCGCCCTTTGCATTGACGAACGAAAACGGATTCGCGTCGGATCTGTAGGCGAGCTTTATGGTCGCGGTCTCGCCGATCCGTTTCAGCCGCCCTTCCTGGCCTTGCGCCAAAGCGGACCCGCATGCGCAGATCATTCCGATCAGGAGCACAAGAAGCCGACTCATGTGGCCACTCCGGAAAATCAATGTTTAAAAAATTTGACGGCTCAAAAAGACAAATGATGCCGACCCCGGTTCGATATGGCCGAACCACGTCGCGACGAAGTCTAGCAGGGCATTTTCCGCATGTCCGCATTCGGAAAAGTGGTATTGTTTGATATCAACTCGCCTGACAGCTCGGCAATCATGCGAGACGCAGGGCGGGGAGCAAATGACGGAGGGGCCCATGACCAGCACTGAGCAGGCTTTTCTGTTTGCCGCAGGATTTTCCTGTCTTTTGGGCGCCGTGATCGCGACGCTCTATTTTGCCGACCGCGTGCGCTCCGACCTCCTGCCTGGTCTCAAGGGGCCTTTCGAACATCTTCGGCGGCGGCCATAAGGCCACGATGTTTTTGAATTCGAGCAGTAACAAGCGCCTCGCCGGAATCGTCTCTACCATCAAGAGCCCGCGCCGCCTTCCACTCCCGAAGGAAAGCCCCGTCATGACCTTCAGCCCCCGCCTGGCGCTTGGAATTTCAGCCGCTGCGCTTGCGCTTGGTCTTGCGCTCAACCTTGCGGTGCTGTCGAAAGCCTTCGGCGGCGATCCGATGTCTCAGGACATCGACTTCAGGAACAGCGTCGCGGGGCAAGGCGGTATCAAGAGGGACACCCCGGTCAGGGAAGCCGTTCCCAGGGACACCCGGAAGAAAGACTCCGGCTCAAGGAATTACGGCAGTTCGAAATAGGCGCCGAAAAGCCCGTCCCCGCAGATCGGGGTTTTGTCGTATTTGTTTTATGATTTTATCGCCGCAACCGATTGATACGTTGGGCGATAAGAGAGCGGCGATGAGAATCCGCTTGCGGTTGCCCTGAGCGATGACCGCCTATTGTGGCGGCTGCGGCCGCCCCTGCATCAAACGTCTGGGATCCTGGACCTGGGCGCGGGCTTGCGGCGATGGAGGCGTCGCCTGCGCGGGCCTGCGCACCGCTGCGACGGTCGCAGTCGTAGCGGACGCCACAGGTCTCGGCCGTGGCTTGTGCTCGGCAGCAGTAAGGCGGGCGAGTTGATCCTGGTTTGTCTTGAGCTGCTCGGAGAATTTGGCCATTTGTTCCTGCGTGGCCTTGAGCCGCTCGGCAAACTCGGCATTGTCGCGAACCGCTTGCGAGCGCGCAGCCTTGAGATCATCGGCGAGGTCAGCGTTTTGGCGAATGACCTGCGCTTGCGCCGCCTTGAGATCTTCGACGAGTTTCGCGTTTTGGCTGGCCGCCTCCTGCGTCGCCTTGAGCCGCTCCGCCATTTCCGCGTTGTTGCGGATCATCTGCGCCCGCTCCGCCTTGAGCTGATCAATCGCCTGCTGCACGTTTGCGAGTTCGCGGGGCATGGTTTGCGGCGGCGCCGGACCGGGAGCGGCTTGATTAAGCAGAGCTTCGCGTTGGGGCGAGGTCTGAGGTGAGGGTTGCGGAAGCGCTGGCTCCGTCTTGGCCGCGCCAACGGACGGGGCGGGTTGTTCCGGCAAATACCTTTTCGCCGCCGAAATGGTTGCGGTGAAGATGGGGTCAAGCGCCGCCAGTTCACTTGACTTCTGCCACGCCAACGCAGCCGCAGCGACTCCTGCGGATGCCAGCAGTCCCAGGAAACTCCATAGCAGTGGCTTGTGACGCCTTGCGCGCGGCGGCGGCGCGGCAGCCGGCGGCGGCTCGTCGGCAGGATGAGGCGCGACCTTGTTCTGTTTTTCCTCTCTGAAGGCCGGCTCATCAAGGGCCACGAGTCTTTGATCGGCCTGCCCGATCTCTGAATGCGCCTGCTTGAGCGCAGCAATGGCGAGATCGCGCAAATGATTTTGTTGCGGCGAGGCCGTCACACTCATGCGAGTCCCTTTTGCGATCCCGGTTACGCAAGAGAAGGCCCCTTGTTCTCCGCGAAGAGCCGTCACAACGCCATTGATGGGACTCTAGCACCGGCCTCCCGTTGCCGCGAACACTTTCGCCAATATCAGAAAATGCAAGGCAAGGAACAGGTCTGAGGCGTTCTCGATGCCGCAAGCGGGGCTTCGCGATGAACTTTGCGTCTAATCGTCCCAGATGCGCTCACCGCATTCGCATTGAAACAGTAAGGTCTCGCGACCGTTGCGCGTGTCGAGGAGCATGTGAACAAGTTGAGGTTGAGCGCTGCAGCGCGGACAGTTGCGATCCTGGCGTGAGTTGGAGGGTGCGTTGGATTCTGCTCCCCCAGAACGATCGGGGTCCGCTGTCATCTCCCCCGCCGATTGCTCCGGCTGCGCAATCGCAGCAACCGACTACAATGTCTCAGGCGGTCATTCGGTTCCTGGTGAATCCTTCGCCTCTCGATGGCTCTCGGGGCCGCGGCTGAAAACGCCGTAGTCACTGGATTTCACGCCCGCGCCGCCGTCCACGCCGGTCGTCGCCAAACCAAACTTCAACAATTCCCTGATGGCTGCTGCTCTTGAGGGCATCCGATGCTTGAAGCGAAAATCGTCGAGCAGGGTCAGTTCCTCCGGAGAAAGCATCACCTGTAATCGTTCGGCGCGTACTTCGCTCATGACCGTTCCCCTGTCTTGAGTCAATTTGAGTAACCCACTCAACCTGCCAAGACTGGGTTGGTTCCAAAGTTTTTGGTTCCGGCTAAATATTTGCTGGTTCCAGGGAGTTCGGTTCTGACCCAAATGTTGCGGGCTCCCGAGACGCCGCCTCTGGCTAAAAATGTGCATAATAATCAAATAAAATCAATGATTTACTTAGGAACCGGAACGCCCTAATAAAGTTTTGTCGTTGGGGCGAAAGGCTCAATTCGCCATTGGGAATACATGACAGGTAAAACTGAAGTTGTTGGACAGCCCAAAGGGCCGCCGCTGCCGCGGCGTCGCAGCTACGAGAAGGTCGTCGAGAATATCGAGAAATGGGTCAACAGCAGCGGGCTTCAGAAGCCGACATCCGGTCTTGATCCTTCGCCGATCTCCCATGACGCCGGCATTTGCCCGAGGCTCGTTGCCAAGGGTCGGTGATGAAACCGACGCCCGTGTAGAACAAGGCC
>Ga0306925_10002940_pt1 | contig 14868 bp, 10 predicted proteins | sample flu12Cox44000176_FD_203755 | JGI IMG/M metagenome (GOLD analysis project Ga0306925, IMG submission 203755) | Lab enrichment of tropical soil microbial communities from Luquillo Experimental Forest, Puerto Rico - flux8day.12C.oxic.44.000.176 (v2)... | ecosystem: Environmental > Terrestrial >... | reverse complement strand
CCCGTTGTTCGACTGCGCCGTCGCGCCTTGTGGAAGATAGGGCACGGTGATGCCTGCAGGCGGTTTCACGACCACATACCCGCCGGTCGAAACGCTTCCATAATAGTAACCCTGATAGTAGAAGTACTTTGTGTTCGACCCTTGCTGTGACACGGTGGTGTATCCGGTAGGAAGGGTCGCGATTTGCGCACCGCTTGGCGGGGCCGCGACCGTGTAGCCGCCACCGCTAGCCGGCTGATAAAAGGTGCCGTTGGCATAACTATACGGCACTTGGTCCACGACGACAGTCGTCGACTGCGGCGGCGGGCTTGAGACAGCTGCGCCGATCGCTAATCCGCCGACCACGCCCGCCGCAGCCGCACCCCAAGCGCAGCTACCACAGCCGCCATAGGGCACGCCGCCGTAGTAGCCACCATACGCACCGTCACCATAGTAATCGTGGTTGTTGTTCTGCAGGCTCGTCGCCTCGTTTGACCGGTTCTGCTGCAGCGCGGCCTCTTGATGTTGCGCGTTCTGCTGCATGTTCGCCTGATGTTGCTGGTTGCTTGACTGCATGCTCTGTGCCGTGGTCTGGCGGCTGCTTTGGTTCGAAGAGGCGCTGCTTTGCCGCTGTGCTTGATTCGTGGTCGTCGTGCCGCCGCTTGGTCGCGAACCTTGCGACATCGTTGAACCGGACGGCTTTGTAAAGCTGCCGCTACTGCTACGGTTGGCGCCGCTGCTGTACGATGACGAAGGATGACTGAAGCCCGCCGAGTCAGCATGCGACGTCGAGCCCTGGCCCCGGAAATCACCGCCGAAGCCACCGCGATCAAAACTGCCCGACCCGCCGCCATGGAACCCACCGCCGCCGCGACCACCGCCGAACCCAAGTGTCGGCGCGGACGACCACGTCGCGACCAGCGCGCAGGTAGCGAGGGTCAGCGCACTGCGAAAGATCAATGCTCGCATAGAAGGCGACATCACACGATCTCCTCGATTCATTTGACTTGACCTGCGCTCGCGGCCTTCGCCGTGACGAAGTCGATAAGCGCCGCGTTTTTTGGCGGCACAAACGTGAACACTGACGAATTGGCCGTGCCAAAGCTCCAGTCGGTAAATGTGGCATCGTACTCCGGCTGCCCAGGCAGAGTCTTGTAGGTGATCTCGATCTCGCGGATGAGGGGCGCCTGACCATCATCCACCCAGATCTGCCAATCGATGTTCTGCTGCACGAACACCAGATGATGCGTCGAATACCCGCGCACAGTACTTTTGCCGACGTACCAGCCCGACTGCACGGCGCCCGAGAATTTCGCGTATGGGTCGTTGGCGAGCAGTTCGGTCAAGGGTGGGCTGAAGTCATACTTATTGAAGATCGTATCAAGGGTCGATTCGACGTCTGGGCCGGCAGGAAGCACGCCATAGACATTGGCGGTCTGATCGTACAGCGTGAAGTTCTTGCCGTCAATGTAAAAACCGACTTGCCGGCGGTCACCGGCGTAGTTCACTCGCAGCTTGTCGGGCCGCTGCATCGTGTACTGGGCAATGGCATGTTGCTGGATCTTGAAATCTGGCGGCTGGACGTCGTCGAATATGACGTCAGCCGTGAACGCGTAGGACTGCTTTTGTTTGAGGTAGTCGGCCGCCGAGCGCACGATACGCACGGCGTTTGGATCCATGGTGCGCGGCGGTGCCGCCGCAGCGCTCGGGACCGCACGCACGATCACGACGACGCCAATGAGTAACGCTAACCATGTACGCGGTGCGCTCACTGCGAAGCTCCTTATGCGAGGCGAAAAAGTTTTTGGGGTGCGTGAGCCTGCGCTACCACGCACCCAGGCCCCTGCCTGCTTCAAAGCCTCATATCTATTGGGCTTGTTCTATCCGACGCAAGGGTCCAGCGTGGGGAGCTAGAACGGTACAGTACGGTTTTCGCAGTCTCCAGCGCGTTTGCATGGTGACAGCGTTTCAAGGGTGCTTGTATGTTCTTTGGGGATGAGCTCACGCGGTACGCCGGCCGGCAATTATGGTACGCCCTGCGCTGGATTTTCGTCGTTCCGGTCGCCGCGCTCGCATGGCTTGTGCCGATGGGCATCTATCTCGGCCTCGCCTATCTGTATCTGAATGCGCTCAGCAAACCCGGTGGCCTGATCATGGTGCCGCTCGCCTTCTTCGGCTTGGCGGCGTTTATCCTCATCGGTGCCGTCGCGTCCGCATTAGCCACGGCGTGCTTCATCCAGGCGGGTGCATCGGTTGCGCCGATGTGGCGCACCAACGTCGCCGTGATCTTATCGCTGGTGGCGGTCGCCGTTTTCGTGGTGTTCCTCATCGTCGAGAACGCGTGGCTCAACGGGTCGGTGTTCTGGTGGTTCACGACCGTCGGCGGCATCATCGGGTGCGTGATCGGCGCAAACGCCGGGCTACGCGATTTCCTTATCGTGCAGCAGCGGCCGCCCGCGGAGTTCGCGAGCACGCACCGCTGGCACTGACGCACGCCTAACCCTTTAGCAGGCTGCTACCAAGGCACGGCCAGCGCCGCGCGCAGATCTCCGTGTTCGCGATCGAGGAGCCTTTGTGCATCGGCAACGTCGCACGCGCGTTGTACCATAACGATCGCCACTTTGGGGCGGTAGTCGCACGCCTGGAGCGCTGTCTGCACTGCGTCGATCGGGGCTCCGGTCACAACTTGCGTGACGCGCACAGCGCGTTCGCGAAGCTTGCGATTGCCCGCGCGTACGTCGACCATGAGATTGTCGAAGACCTTACCAAGCTTGACCATCACCGCGGTGCTCAGCATCGCCAAGGCCATCTTCTGCGCCGCCGCCGCCTTCATGCGCGTGGACCCAGCGATCACCTCTGGCCCTGTTTTTAAGACGATAGCGATGTCACTAGCGCGGGCAAGCTGCGTGTCGGGACTGTTCGTGAGCGCGATGGTCAGCGCACCTCTGCTGCGCGCTTCTTCGAGCGCGCCGTTCACGTAGGCAGCACCGCCACTCGCGGAAATCAAGATGGCGGCGTCGTGGCGGTCGAGCACGCGCGCGTCGCGCCGGCCGGCCTCCGCGTCGTCTTCCGCCTTTTCAACTGCGCGCACGAGAGCGTCGGCGCCACCGGCGATATGGGCGATCACGAGATCGCCCGCCGAAAACGTCGGCTCCATCTCCGCGGCATCGAGCATTCCGATGCGACCGCTCGTGCCGGCTCCGAAATAATGAAGCTTTCCGCCGGCACGCAGGTGCGCAACGATCTGATCGACCGCTGTTGCGAGGACATCGATCTCTCGCTCGACGGCCCACGCGGCGCGGCGGTCCTCGTCATTGATGCGATGCAGCAGATCCTCCGTGCCGAGCGTGTCGAGATCACGGCTGGAGGGGTTGACGCTTTCCGTGAGAGGGAGCCGGTCGTCCACGCGCGGTGCGTTAGCGTTTCCGCGCGTGAGCGCCTCCGCGCTGCATGGCGAAGGCCGCCACGATAGACGTGACGGCCTTTGGAGCAGACTCGCGAGAGTTTGTTTAATGAACCGCTGCTAGCTTCACAGACGTCATGCCCAGTGCTTGCGCGACATCGTAGAAGGCCTGGTTGCTGATGCGGTGATAGTCGTAGTCGGCCTTCTTGCCCAGGCTCGGATCTTTATCGATGTCATCCATGACCTGGACGTGGATCTTGTGCGTGACGGCCTTGTCGAGGAGATACTCGATCTGGAACGTGCCATCTGCGGCAGTACCGGCTTTGACGAGCGTCGTCGCCAGGTCTTTGCCGGACAGCGTCGGTGAGGGCAGCTTCACACCGGCGGCGGTGGCGATCTTCAGCGAATCATCGACCGCGAAGTCGAACGTCTTGAGCCACATCTTGACGGCATCCGCGCCGTATTGCTTGGTGAGCTTCGCGACCTCAGCGTTGACGGTATCTTGGCCGAGCATGCTCGTCAGGGCTGTAGCTGTGGAATACTTGTCTGCCCCGCCGCCTGCTGCGACCAGGGACGCTGTGACCGCAAGCGCTGGCGGGCCGCTGTAGACGGGACCGCCAAAACGGCCCTGCATCTGCGTTCCCATTGAACCGTTCGACATGGAATCGTCGGCGAACGCGACCGAGCCGGCGGTGAGAGCAGCGCCGAGCGCAAGCGCTACGGCGACTATCTTAAGCTTCATGCAAACCTCCTGAAGTTAATGCAGTGAGACGACGAAATGTTACCCGCTTCCCTAACGGATGGCCTTGGCGTTCGGATTACGGCCTTTGGCCCCAAACCGAGCGCATCAGGGTGGAAAAGTTGCTTCCAGGAACGAGCTTACCCAAAACGACACCGTCGTGCGCACCGGTGGCATGCGGCAGGTTGGCGGGTTTGCCATGGACCGCGGCGACGGCGAGCACTGCGAAGGCCATTGCCTCTTTGGCATCGGGGGGAAGCCCAAAGGCGTCACTGGTCACGAGGGCCGGTGGGTTCGCCCTGGCGGCAAACTCGCGCTCGAGCAGCCGCATGAGCGTCTTATTGTGCACGCCGCCGCCCGATGCTATTACTCGTTCACAAGACGTCGGGATGCATGCCGCGATCGTGCACGCCGACAGCTCGGTGAGGGTCGCTATGAAGTCGTCGCCGGTGCATCCGAGCGTCTGTGCTTTCGCCCAGGCACGCTCGACGAAGGGCACGCCGAACTGCTCGCGCCCAGTCGTCTTGGGCGGGCCAAGTCTAAAGTAGGGCTCCTCAAGCAACCAGCCGAGCAGCGTCGTATGCACCGCGCCCCGAGCCGCGGTCTGTCCATTTCGATCGTATCCCGGCCCATCCGAATACAACATCTGCATGGCGACGTCGAGCGCCATGTTCCCGGGCCCGCAATCCCATGCTGACACGTCATGCGGCGCCGCTCGTCGCGGCAGCAGCGTGACGTTGGCGATACCGCCGATGTTGAGTGCGGTTCGGAACTCCGTGGGACTGCGCACCAAGAGATAGTCGACAAACGAGACAAGCGGTGAGCCCTGGCCGCCGGCGGCGACGTCGGCGACCCTGAAATCGCCTATGCATGTGACCCCCGTGCGAGCAGCGATCACCGCCGGTTCACCGAGTTGCAGCGTCGCCGGCCGAAGGCCGTTTCCAGCCGGCGGCCGGACGATGTGCGAGACGGTCTGCCCATGGGAGCCGATCAGGTCTATCGGAACGCCCGCCTCTTTACGCGCAATGTCAGCGGCGTCGGCAAACGCCTCGCCAATTGCCACATTGAGAGACGCGAGTGCTGCCAGCGGTACGCTCGAGGGCGAAGCATTGACCATGCGCTCGAGCGCCTCACGCGTGGAGTTCGGGTATGGCTCTTCCACAAACGTCCGCAGCCTCACACGCAACGAATCGTCGCGCGGCGAGGGCTGTTCGTCCGGTGCAAGGTCGAAGATGGCGTCGTCGATTTCGACAACCGCCGCATCGATCGCGTCCATCGATGTCCCCGACATCAGCCCGATCACGCGCATCACCCGAGATCCTCGACGACCGCATCGTGCAGCGCCGCGCGCAGCGACCGTATCGGCTCGGGCTCACGGCTCACGAAGACCCTGTTGGTGAAGAGCACGACGGTCAGGGCGCGCAGCGGATCAACCCATACCGACGTGCCTGTGTACCCCGTATGACCGTATGCACCGTGCGAAAGCTTCGAACCACTTGAATGTCGATCGCTGGCACGGAGCGCCCAGCCCAGCCCGCGACGCTCATCCGCTCCGACCGCTTGCTCGCGCACGGCGGCACGCGCGGTCGTCCGCTGCAACGTGCGCTCGGCGCCGACTGCACCGCCAAGGCGATACATCTCGGCGAGGCGCGCTGTGTCGGCCGCGCTACCGAAAAGCCCCGCGTGCCCTGCGATGCCGCCCATCGCCCAGCAGTTCTCATCGTGCACCTCTCCGCGCAGCAGCCGCCCACGCCACGTATCGAATTCAGTGCAAACGATATTGCCGGCGTCCTGCTCGGGCGGACGGTACCTCGTATCGGAGCAATTTGTGGGATCAAGCACGAGTTCGCGCAGCGCTTCGTCGAGCGTGACGGTAGCTATCCGCGCGACCGCCTCGCCCGCCAGCATAAAACCAAGATCGCTGTACACGACTTTTGCACCTGGAGCTGCGGTCAGTGGTGTGTTGCAGACGCGAGCGATGACTGCTTTTGCACCCAGTTCGTCGCGGAAGTTGACGTGCGCCGGCAGCCCAGATGTGTGCGTGAGCAGATGCCGGTAGGTGACGCGCGCGCGTCGGGTGTCTCTGCCTGCGAACTCCGGGATGACGCCAACGATACGGTCATCGAGCGCAAGCCGGCGCAGGTCGTGCAACGCAAGCAGTGCTGTCGCGACGTAGACCTTCGTGATCGATGCAAGGTCGAAGATGGAATCTACCTTTACCGGCTCTGCGTCCGGCGCACGCACGCCGAATGCCGCCTCGCCGGCCACCTGTCCGTCTTTGCGCACGTGAACCACAGCGGCGGTGCACACGGGTCCGATCGACTGCTCGACGACGCGCACCGAATGGTCGAGCGTCCGCTCTTTCTTGCGGCGGCTTTGCATCACCGCGCGTGCGCTGCTGAAGCGGTGAGGCGCACGGGGAGGCTGCCTCGTGCTTGGATCCTGCCCAGTATGAGCTCGGCCACTGCACGCATCGCGTGCTCGTCCTCTCCGAAACTCGAGAGCACGGTCATATCTGCTGGAAGCACTGTGGCATCGTACGGTTCCCGGCCCGCAACCGCGATGACCCGCTTGCCGACGAGTTGCAGGTCGGCCGCCGCGCGCACTTGCAGCGGATGGTGCGCTGCGCGCGAGGTCACAACCACAATAGCGCTCGCCGCTGCCGCCGCCAACAATATCTGTTTGTATTCGTGACCTGCCGGATCGAGCGTGCGGACTTGCTCGTGCACGCGGGCCGGGCCAGCCGCGAGCGCTCGGCCGATCGCCGTGGCCTGCCGCACTCGGGCCGGAGCTGGGGGCGCAAGGCGTGCAGGCGCGGCTGCCACCGCGCTATCCTCCACGGCTGTCGCAGCGCTGCCTGCGAACACGATCACCAATATCTTATCCTCAGATCCAAGCGACAGCGGTACGATAGCATTGGGATCGCGGATGCACGTGATGGCTCGCCGCGCGGCGTCGAGCGCCGCCTGCTGATGCGCTGCGCCGCCAACCGACAGTTTCTCGGATCCTTTGAGCGTTTGGGCAAGACGGCAACCCAGGGCGTCGACGCGTGCGAGGCTCGCGCGGATTCGGTCGTTTAGAAATTCGTCACTGTTCGCCGCATCGCGCAGCGCATCGATCACCGCGGGCACCGCCGACGTCGTGTGCGAGAAGAGCAGCAGATCTGCTCCCGCGCTAAGCGCCGCCCGCGCAGACGTGGCAGGCTCGTAGCGAGCTGCGATCGCTTGCATCTCCATGCAATCGGTCATAATGACGCCCTTGAAGCCCAACTCGCTTCGCAACAATCCTTCCAGCGCACTGGCGGAGAGCGTCGCTGGAATACGCTCGCTGCCTAGCGCCGGGTAGTGGGCGTGTGCCGTCATGACGCAGTCGACCCCTTGCGTGACAGCTCCCGCGAACGGCACGAAATCGGCCTCACGGAGCTCGCTGCGCGATCGCGCGATCGTAGGGAGATCGAGATGAGAATCGACAACGCTGCCGCCATGGCCAGGAAAATGCTTGGCGGTCGCGCCGATGCCGGCTGCGTGCAACCCCGCGATTGCGGCTCGCACGTGACGGCTGACGACTGCGGGATCGTCGCCAAACGAGCGCGTACCGATGACCGGATTAGCCGCCTCGCTATTGACGTCGGCGACGGGCGCGAGGTTGAGATTCACGCCAAGCGACGCAAGCTCGTCGCCTGTGAGCTCGTACATCGCCTGCGTGAGCGCCTCGTCGCCGGCTGCACCGAGCGCCATTGCAGCCGGGATCGTGGTTCCGATGCCCGCGAGCCGCGAGACAGACCCGCCTTCTTGGTCCAGCGCGATAATTGCGGGATGCCGCTCGGGTCTCGGCACCGCACGGATCGCATCCGTCAGCGCTCGCAGCTGCCCGACACTTTCGATATTGCGCCGAAAAAGGATGACACCCGCGGCTCGGGCCACGAGCTCAACCGGCACGTCCTGCGGCCGCGTGCCCTCGAATCCGAACAAGACCAGGCCGCCAACGTCACTATGTGCACCCGGGCCCATCATGCAAAGCCGCTACCCCGGCGTGTCGCGTTGCACCTTCGCCTTAAGACCTTTGTGCCTGCACTTTACCTCGCGGACAAGGTTACAGAGCACAAAACCGCCGAATGCGGCCGACGCGACGACGCTCACGCCGCTCACGCCGCTCGCTTAGACTAAAGCCGACAGAAAAGGAAACCCATGCGCATCGCCGTGCTTGCCGTCGCCGCTCTGGCGGCGGCTGTCTTGAATGCTGCCGCACCTCCGAGTGCGTCACCAGAATCGGGGGTTACGAGAGCAACGCTACCCAATGGCCTGCGCGTCGTCATCGTCAGCGACCCGTTAGCACCAGTCGTGTCAACGTCGCTGAATTACCTCATCGGCTCGGCGGAGGCGCCGGCCGGTTTCCCCGGGATGGCACACGCGCAAGAGCACATGATGTTTCGCAGCAGCCAGGGGCTTTCGACGTTCCAGCTGGCCGACATCAATGCGAGCATGGGTGGCGATCTCGACGCCGACACCCAGGACACCGTGACGCAGTACTACTACACGGTGCCGGCGAGCGATCTGGACCTGGTCCTGCGCATCGAATCGATCCGCATGCGCGGTGTGCTTGACTCGGACGCCGACTGGGGCCAGGAGCGCGGCGCGATCGAGCAAGAGGTGGCGCGCGACCTCTCCAACCCGCTCTACAAGTTCTTGACGGCCGCACGATCCCGCGTGTTTGCCGGAACGCCGTACGAGCACGACGCGCTCGGCACGCGCGAATCGTTCGAGAAAACGAACGGTGCGATGCTGAAGTCCTTCTACAACATCTGGTATCATCCCAATAACGCGATCTTGGTGATCACCGGCGACGTCGACGCACAAAAGACGCTCGCGACGATCCGCACGTATTTCGGTGACATCCCGTCTAAACAACTCCCAGCGCGCAGGGCCGTGCGTTTGCAAGCGCTCAAGCCGGCGCGCTTGGAGCTCAGTTCGGATTTCAGCGTGCCCTTAGCGCTCATCGCCTACCGCGCGCCGGGATATACAAGCCCAGACTACGCTGCCTCGCAAGTGCTCGGTGCAGCGCTCGCCAACCAGCGTAGCGCGCTGTACGAGCTCGGGATCACCGGGCAGGCGCTGTTCGCGAGTTTTGCGATCGGTACGGTGCTGCCACACAGCGGTATTGCGTTCGCATACGGCGCAGCCAATGGGGGGGATTCATCATCGCTCGCACTGCGCATCAAGACCGTCATCGCCGACTATCAAAAAAACGGGGTGCCCGCCGATCTCGTCGACGCGTCGAAACGACAGCTGATCGCGCAAGCGGAGTTCAACAAGAACTCGATCAGCGGACTCGCAGAGGCGTGGGCCGAGGCGCTCGCGGTGCAGGGGGCGTCCTCGCCTGACGATGAGGTCGCAGCGTTTGCAAAGGTGACCAAGGCTGACGTCGACCGCGTAGCGCGCCGGTACCTCGTCAACGATACGGCCACGGTCGGGCTGCTCACCCCGAGCAACTCAGGCAAACCGGTGGCAAGCAAAGGTTTTGGCGGCAGTGAGTCGTTTGCTCCCAGCCAGACCGCACCCGTCGAACTGCCCGAGTGGGCGAGCAGCGTGCTCCAAAGCCTCGCCGTGCCGCCTTCCAATATCGCTCCCAACGAGCGTGTACTGCCCAACGGCATCCGCCTCATCGTGCAATCGGAATCGGTCTCACCGACGGTAACCGTCATCGGACGCGTCAAGTCCGATCCCGATCTGCAAACCCCGGCGGGCAAGGAAGGCGTCTCCTCAGTGCTCGACGAGTTGTTCTCCTACGGCACGACCACGCTTGACCGGGTGGCGTTTCAGCGCGCGTTAGACGATATCGCCGCCCAGGAAAGCGCGGGCTCAGAATTCTCGCTTTCCGTGCTCTCGTCTGACTTCGACCGCGGCATCCAGCTTTTGGCCGACAACGAGTTGCATCCGGCGTTGCCCGCTCGCAACTTCGCGATCGTGCAGCAGCAGCTTGCCTACGCCATCAAGGGCCAGATGCAGACCCCGGACTATCTCACCAATCGCGCACTTGAAAAAGCGCTGTATCCCAAAGACGATCCCACGCAACGCGAACCCACACCCGACACGATCAGCGCGCTGACCCTCGACGACGTCAAAAATTACTATCAAAACGTTTTCCGGCCCGACCTGACGACCATCGTGGTCATCGGCGACGTCACCCCGGATGCCGCCGCGCAAAGCATCATGCACGCGTTCGGCCCTTGGAGCGCGACCGGTTCAAAACCGCAAACAGATCTGCCGCCCGTGCCGCTGAACTCGCCGGCGGCGGTCAGCGTTCCCAATGCGCAGCGCGTGCAAGATGCCGTAACGCTGGCCGAAACGATCGGCGTCACCCGATCGGACAAAGATTACTACGCCCTCGAGGTCGGCGACCACGTGCTGGGTGGCGGCTTTTATGCCACGCGTCTGTATCGCGATGTGCGAGCGGAGGCAGGCCTCGCCTACTCGGTCGGCAACTCGCTCGACGTTGGAAAGACCCGCTCGACGTATTCGGTGGACTTCGGATCGGATCCGCAAAACGTGGGGAAGGCGCGCGCGCTCATCCTGCGTGACGTGAAGCAGATGCAGACGAGTCCGGTGACGTCCGACGAATTGCGCATCGCCAAAGCGTTGCTGCTGCAAGAGATCCCTCTGCGTGAGGCGAGCGAAGAAGCGATCGCGCACGGACTACTCAACCGCTCGATCGCGCAGCTTCCGCTCGACGAGCCGTCGGTGGCAGCGCGCATCTATCAGACGATCACAGCCGAGCAGGTGCAGTCGGCCTTCACGAAATGGATCAGGCCCGACGGGTTCGTGCAAGTGACACAGGGCCCGCCTCCGTCGTGAGACCCCAGGCGGTCAGTCGTTCGTGCCGGCGGGTGCGAGCAGCTCGAACGCTCCCTCGGTAGCGACGACCTCACCCGCGCGCAATCCGCTTGCGATCTGCGTCGTGTGCTGGTCGCTCGCACCGATCGTCACTTTGCGCGGTGAGAACGTCTTCCCAGCGCCGCGATCCGCCGCGACGAAGACAAGCATGTCACCGGTTTGCGGATCCTCCACGACCGCGCTCGTCGGCACGAGGATGCCGTGCGCCGTGGCTACCGTGATGCTCGCATCGACGGCATCGCCGGCAAATGCATCGGCGGGAATACCGCTCACAACCACGGTCGCTCCAAGCGTCGTTGGGTCGACCGCGTTGACAGCTGCGGTCACGGTGCCCTTGTAGCTGAACGACGATCGAGCAAAGTGCAGCTCAACCGGATCGCCGACCTTGATTCGCCGTGCTGCATCGGGCGGCACCGTAAGCGTTGCGGAATGCACGAGTGGCGCTCCGAGCGTCACGGCCGGCGTCGACGGATCAACGCTTTCGCCGGGATGTTTGAGAATCGCCACGATAACGCCGTCGGTGGGCGCAACCAATGTGGCGTTAGCGAGATCGCGCTCCGCGATGGCCAGCGACGCCTGAGCCCGGGTTGACTGTCCAGTGGCGGCTTGCACGTCAGCCCGCGCTTGACCAACGTTTGAGCCGGCGCCCGCGACCAGCGCTTGGGCGCGAAGATGGGCAGTGCGCGCATCCGCTTCGTCGGCGCTAAGTTGATTCTGTGCGGTCTGCAGGTCCTTCGCCGCGGCGATGCCGGCGCTGTACAAGACGCGCGTCCGGTCGAGCGCGGCGCGATCGGCCTGCACTTTGAGATCAGCCTGATGCGTTGCGGCTGCAGCCTCTTGGTTGCGCACAGCCGCGCCCGACGTCACGCTCGCCAGATTGGCGGCAGCCGCTTGCGCATCACCGCCGGCTTGCGCGACTGCCAGTTGGAATGGCGTCGCATCGAGGTGTGCAAGCGCCTGACCCGCCTGGACCTTGTCGCCGACACGTATGTCCACGCTCTCAAGGCGCCCGGCAACGGCGAATGCGAGCGCCGAAGAACTGCCGGGCGGCGGCCCCACGCGTCCGTGGGCTGTGACACGCACGAGCAGGTCGCCTTCGACGGCACGCGCGACCTGCACTGCGGGCTGCACCGGCGCCGGCTCCTGCGCATGGCGATGTCGCACGACCAAGATGACGACGATGCCGACCAGCGCCAGCACCCAGTACCGCCGCAGCACGCTCATGGGCCGAGCTCCAAATCGACGGTCGCACGCGCGAGCTCTTCATCATAGATCGCGGTCAGCTCGGCTAAGCGCGCGTCGGCATAGGTGGCACCCGCGGCGGCGCGCTCCAAGCTCGAAGTGCTGCCGGTGCGATAGCCGATCTCCGTCGCGTTAAGCTCTTCTTCTGCTGCCTGGCGGGCATTCGATGAAGCAGCCGCAGCGCGGGTCGCCGCTTGCAGGTCGCGCACCGCTGCGCTGACTTCAAGCGTCACCTGTCGTTCTTGCGACCGCAGCCCCTCACGCGCGATCGTAAGCGCTGCGGTCGCATCGCTTACGTGGGCGTTCTGCGAGCCGTTGAACGGCAGCTCGAAACTTGCGTTGATGGTCGGCCCTTGCACGTATTGACCTGTGTCAGTGCCATGCTCGTAGCCCGCGGACACCGTGATGGCGGGCAGTGCCGCCGCACGAGCGGCACTGAGCGCGGATGACGCACTGGAGACGTTCTCGCGGGCCGATGTAAGCTCTGCGCGTGCAGTGAGCGCCCGGTGCACGGCCACTTGCGGATCTGCGACCAGCATAGCGGTCGACGGCCGCTCTACGGGCGGCGCGGAGGTCAACGCTGCAACGGGCACGCTTGTTTCTACCGATAGGGCCTGCAGGGCGTTGTCGCTTTGGGCCTGTGCGCCCTCGCGGGCCGCAACTGCTTGCGAGAGAGCGACTTGCGCGCGAATCACGTCGATGCGAGGAGCATCGCCCGCTTTGTACCGCTTGCGCGCCGCTTCTAACTGCGCAGTGGCGAGCGCAAGCGCTTCATCGCGCGCCCCCAGCCCAGCGTTTGCCTTGAGCGCAGCGAAGTACTGGCCGCTCACCTTGATGCGCTCGGCTCGCTCGGCGATCACCTCGTTAGCGTTTGCGCCACGCTCAAGCGCTTCGGCTTGATAGAGCAGCGGCAAGTACTGCGCAAAGGCGAGCAACGTCGCCTGAACGCCGAGATTGAATGCGGTCTGCGTCACGGTCGTGTTCGGGATAGCGCCCGCCTGCGGATTGAGGACGTAGCCGGCGACGAGCGATGGGCCGAACCCCGCCTTTGCAGCCCCGAGCGATTGTTGCGCTGCCGTGACCCGCGCCCGAGCTGTGGCGACATCCGGCGACTGTGCGACCGCGTCGTCTTGCGCCTGCTGCAAGGAGAGGCCGACAAACGACAGCGGTGCATAGCCCATATTTTGCCGTTGGGCCCGAGCAACCTCAGGCGCGGCGATCACGGTGAGCAACGCCGCGGCCATCGCGATCATCGACCACAGCAGTCGTCTCATGCCACTTCCTCCACCCGCGCTGGACGAGCACCGGAAAAGCCGGCGTACAGCACCGGGATTAGGACGAGCGTGAAAGCGGTCGCCGTTGACAAGCCTCCGATCACGGCGATCGCGAGCGGCCGCTCCATCTCCGACCCAGATCCGATGCCTATCGCCAGCGGTACGAGTCCCGCGATGGCCGCAAGCGTGGTCATGACGATCGGGCGCAGGCGGGTCCGTCCGGCCACCACGAGCGCCTGGGTCACGTCGTCGCCCGCAAGCCGGCGTTTGTTGGCGACGTCGATGAGCAAGATGCCATTTTTGACGACGATGCCGACGAGCAGCAGCAAGCCCATGAATGAAGAGACATTGAGCGGCGTACCTGTTGCGAACAAACCAAGCGCGACGCCGATGAGCGCCAACGGGATGGCCGTGAGGATGACCGCCGGCAGGCGGAATGAATTGAACGTTCCCAGCATGACCGCGAAGACCAAAACGACCGCAAGGGCGATGACCGCGAGAAACTCGCGGAACGAGGCCTGCTGCGCCTCGTACGTACCACCGATCGTCGCCGTGTAGCCGGGTGGCATCGGTGTTTGCCGAAGCACCTGCTTCACGCGCTCGATAACCGTCGAGAGACTTGCTCCGCTCGTGCTCGCGGACACACGGATGACGCGCTGGCTATTGATCTCATAAATGTCCGAGGAGAGCGGTTCTTGAGCGAATTGCGCCACTGAACCCGCGGCAGCGGATCCAGCCGTCGACACGATCTGCGCACCTTGCACATCACCTGCCCGCGACGTTGTGTCGATGCGGACGGGGACGAGATTTACGGCGCCTGGCACGCGTGTCGCAATCGTTCCCTGTGAAGATGCCGCCAGCGCGTTCGCCACATCGGATTGGCTCACGCCTAGCGCCGCAAGCCGCACGCCGGCCGGCACGATGCGGATCACCGGGTTGTCGTAGACGACGCCGCTGGCTGCGTCGACTACGCCCGGCACGTTATCGAGTTTGTCTTTTAGCGCGGTCGCGATCGCGACGAGCCGGTCTTGGCGTTCGCCGGCGATCGTGATCTCGAGCGGGCGCGGCGTGCCAGACAAATCATCGATCATGTCCTCCAAGATCTGGTGGAACTCGAGCTGCGCTGCGGGCACGGCCGCCATCATCGCGTCGCGCATGTGATCGCTTAACGCCTCGTACGGCCACCGCTTGCCCTCCGGCGCCAGCGCGACGCGTATGAGCCCGCGGTTTTGCGGCATCGGTGAGAAGCCGTTCGTGTCAAGGCCGGTGAGCCGGCCATCTGATACAGCACCGGGTTGTGCAAGCGCGACTTGCTCGAGCCGTCGTGCGGCCATGTCGCTC
>Ga0306925_10002938_pt1 | contig 14870 bp, 13 predicted proteins | sample flu12Cox44000176_FD_203755 | JGI IMG/M metagenome (GOLD analysis project Ga0306925, IMG submission 203755) | Lab enrichment of tropical soil microbial communities from Luquillo Experimental Forest, Puerto Rico - flux8day.12C.oxic.44.000.176 (v2)... | ecosystem: Environmental > Terrestrial >... | reverse complement strand
ACGAATCGAGTCACATGGAACCGCTTTCCGGTTACTCGAGCGCGAAGATGCTTGCGCTTCGCGGCGGCAAAACCAGCTTCAATTGTCGACCCGAGAGGTCCCCCTGCGCTTCGCCGAACAGCACGGTAATTGCGGCAGCAGATTTTCCCGGGGTATCCTCGAGTGGTACCGTCAACCTTTTTGCCGCGGCGCCATTATGAAATGCAATCACCAGTCTTTCGTTCTCCGACTCGCGCAAGAACACATAACTCGAATCATCAGAGGCCAAGTGCCACTGCTTGCCCCCGCGCAGCGCATCATGCTCCTGGCGCAGCCGCAGTAACGCTTGCACCGTCTCAAAAAGCCGTTCTTGCTCCTCCGTCCTGCCTGGCCGCGTGAAGGCATTGCGCGGATCTTCAATCCAGCCTCCCGGAAAATCGCGCCGGTTGTCCGGATCGGCCCCGCCGGGCATCCCGATTTCGTCTCCGTAATAAAGCTGGGGAATCCCGCGCAACGTGAGCGCCAGCACAAAGGCCATTTTCAACGCTTCAGGCTTTCCGCCCGTCGCCGTCAGCAACCGCGGGACGTCATGATTCCCAAAAAACGGCACCAAAAACTCCGGATGGGGATACAGCGCGTCCTGTCTCAGCATGTTCGTCAGACGTCCCGGCGGCGCGCCATTCACCAGGACATCCCGCAGTGCAAAATACGTCGGATAATCGAATACCGTGGTCAGTTGCGTGTCGACGCCGTCCCATCCTTTTCTCCCACCCACAAAAAAGGACGTGACCGTTGGGTCGGGATGGAACACCTCGCCGATCGTCGAGAGGCGTGGATAGATTCGGCGCAACTCGCGATGCCATGCTTCCCAGAAACTCCGCGACACATACGGAAACGTGTCGATGCGATACCCGTCCAAACCCGAGATTTCCGCCCACCAGATGCTGTTCTGCACCAGGTACTGCGCAACCACAGGATTTTCCGTGTTCAGGTCCGGCAAAATCCCCCAAAACCAGCCATCCGTGAGGTCTTTGCGCATCTCTGCGGGCGTGTGCGGGTCCACCAGCACTTCAAACAGATCGACGTTCTCTCTCCTCGCGGTCGGCCCATAGAAACCCTGATTTGCCGCCGAGGCCGAGGTATTTGCATGGTGTTCCGCTGTCCCGTGGAACCAGTCGGCCGCCGGCGGGTCCTGGACCCACGGATGCAACAACCCGACGTGATTCGGCACCACGTCAAAAAACACTTTGGTGTGCTGCTTGTGCGCCGCCTCCACCAGTTCCTGATAGTCCCGAAGCGTGCCGAGATGCGGATCCACGGCATAAAGGTCCACCGCTCCGTAGCCGTGGTAATCCTGAGCCGCACCATTCTTCACGATGGGCGTAAGCCAGAGGGTCGTAACTCCCAGCTCTTTCAGGTACGGCAAACGGGTAATAATTCCGCGTAAGTCCCCGCCATGATACGCGCGCGGCTTGCCGCGATCGTGGGACCCCGGAAATTCCGGTGGTTCATCATTGCTTGGATCGCCGTTGGCGAAGCGGTCCGGCATGATCAGGTACAACACGTCGTCGAGCGACAGTCCCTGATTTCGACCCAGAATTTGCTTGCGCACTGCGAAGGGAAGCTCAAAGGATGTCTGCCCATCCGCGGTGGTAATGCGGCAAACCGCCGTTCCGCTTTTGAGCTCCGGCTTCAATTTTAGCCACACGAAAAGATAATCGCCGTTGCCGGAAGACTGCGTGCGATTCACCAGCACCTCCGGCAGATTGCATTGCGAGTGCGTGGCCCTCAGGTTTTTCCCCGTGAGCAGAATGAGCACATCTGGCGTTAAGCCGACCCACCAATTCGGCGGCTCGACTTTTTTTACGACCGGTGCGTTTGGGTTGGGAGGTTCCTGCGCTTCCACAACCCGGGTGGCTGGGAAAAACAAGCACATCGCGGTCAACAGCACACGCAAGGATCGCGAAAGCTCAGAAAGGGAAACGCAGAAATAGGCATGCATCGGAATCAAGGTGTGAGCTTAACAGACCTCGGCCCATCCGGCCGCACTCCGCGGCCTCTTACTCGCGAAACACGAGGTTCCCGAACGCAGCGGGTACGTGGAAGTTCGGTTTCGGCGAGTTTGTGGGACTCCAGGCCCCGTAAAATCGCGGCTCCCGCTCCCCTTCGATGCGAAAGAAATTGGCCCGCCAGGCCTGCTTGGCGTCAAAGTGGGCTACCAGACGTTTCATCGGTACCGCCAACTCCGCGGTCCAGGTCCGCGACTTTTCATCCACAACCACGCGCCTCCGCAATCCACTATGCAGTTCTTCAATTTGCCCGTGCGACACGGCCAAATCGATCCAGTAGCCGTTCGGACTCACTTCGAATTCCGTATAAACCCGCGGGTCGCTTGCATCCGGCTGCAGAAAGGTCTCGGCCACATCCCGGTCCCACAACTTGTCACGCCAGCCATCCGGCCGCGCGTCCGCAAACACGGTGATACGACGGTACCGGCAAACGAAACGGATAAACAAAGTGTCTGCGGTCCACAGCAGCCGCACTTCCGTGTTGCGCTGTGCATCGGCGTTCTTCCCTTGCCAGTCGTGAGCGAACTGAAGAGTTGGCGCTTGCTCCCAGGCACCGCCCGGCGGAAATCCTGCACCATCGGGTTTCTCCCGCAGTCGATCGGCAATTGCCGTGTAGTGGTCGGGAGCATTCTCGCTCGCGAGGGGAGTCATCTTGGACCTAGTGTAATCCACTCCCGCGACGTTCTGCGAAAACGAAGCCAAAACCAAAAAGCAAACCGCTTGCCAAAAGACCCTGGTTTTCATGTCCACCCTCTCGGGGCACCGCTTCATCCCGCCGAGCGTCTGCGGACGCCGCAAACTGGCTTCTTGGCCAGCGACTCATTGCACACCACCAGATCGCCCGGCCGAAGCCCGCGCCTACCGGCATGCTAGCATCAAGGCTGACGCAGCCCAGGCCAACCGGGAAGGAGAAATTCATCGTGCCCGTCCGCCATTCCGTTGAAGTTCGCACCGAACCGAAGCGCCGCACCCCCGAGGAATTTCAGTTCATCCAGCATCGTATCGAGAAAAACATAGCCCGCATGACGCTGAATCGCCCGGAGCACAATCTCCTGAACGAAACGATGCTCCGCGAACTGGCCGACGGAATCTCCTGCGTAGCGGAACGCGATGACATAAAGCTGATCGTGCTGGATTCGGCGTGCAAGGTTTTCTGTGGCGGCATCGACATCGGCGAGTACACCTCCGAACGGGTGTTCCAGATGGTGGACGCCTTCCACTCCGTTTTTTCTGGCATTCTGGAAACCTCGAAACCCGTGCTTTGCGTTGTAAATGGCCCCGCGATCGGCGGCGGCGCGGAACTGGCAGCCTTCGGGGACCTGGTGGTAGCCACGCCGAAAGCGAAATTTGCTCAGCCCGAAATTACCATTGGCGTCTTCCCGCCGTTGGCTTCGACCATTCTTCCTTTCCTGGTGGGTCCCAAAATCGCTCTCGAACTGGTGCTCTTGGGCGAGCCGGTCACAGCAGAACGGGCTCTGGAACTCGGTCTGGTGAACCGGCTCGTGCCCGAAGCGAAGCTCGAAGAAACCGTCAACGATCTCATCACCCGCATCACCAGCCATTCCGGCCCGGTCCTGACCATGGCCAAGAAAGCCATTCTCGCCGGCATGGGCTTGTCGCTGCGCGACGGACTGAGAAATTCCATGAACATTTTTCTCAATGAACTCTACCGCCTTGAGGATTCGCAGGAGGGTTTGCGGGCGCTCGTCGAAAAGCGCAAACCCAATTGGAAAAACCGTTGACCTTTTGCCGCAGCGACTCCGGCGTTTTATTGACACTGTTTCTTGGCCACCGTACACTGAATCCACAATTCGCAAGCTCGGGATGTGGGGAAGCGCCGTGCGAATCGGCCGCGGTCCCGCCACTGTGATCGGCAGAATGCCGTAAGTCAGGCTACCCTCCCAAGCTGCTGTGGCCGCCTGTGCTTCGCGAGAGAGAACACGGTCCGAATTCGCCCCTCTCGCCAGGGGCTTTTTTGTTGGGTCCTTCTCGCGAAACTCTTGTCAGGGGAAATCGTGTTCGCACCCGTATCCCGGATCGTTCGTAGCGCCGCACTCTTTCTGTTCGGTGCCACCGCGGCCTCGCTCGTCGCGAGCGCTGCGCAAACCTCCGCCCCCCCAGCCACCGCCCCGGCGGCCATGCACGATGTGACCGACGAAATGGGACGCACGCTGCGCATTCCGGTAAATCCCACCCGGATCGTCTCGCTCGCGCCTAGCCTGACGGAGACCGTTTACGCACTTGGCGCCGAAGATCGCCTGGTCGGAGACACCAATTACTGCGACTATCCTCCCGATGCCCAGAAAAAGCCCAAGGTGGGCGGGGTGATCGATCCAAGCCTGGAACAGATTGCCTCCCTGCATCCCGACCTCGTGCTGGTCACCAAGGACGCGAATCGGCTGGAGACCGTCCGGGCACTCGAAAACTTCCATATCCCCGCATACGCTACCAGTCCGCACAAGGTCGCCGACATTATCGCTTCCACCGAGAAATTGGCGGATGTCTTGAATATTCCTGCGGCGGGAAAAATCGTCGCCGCCGATCTTGAAGATCGGCTGGCGGCGCTGCAAAGCAGACTCAGCGGCTTGCCAGCGCGGCGCGTACTTTTCGTGGTCTGGACCGAGCCGCTGATTTCCGTGGGGAAAGCGACCTTCGTGGCCGACGCACTCGGAAAAGCCGGTGCGGTTTCCGTGGTGGACTCGGCGCAGGATTGGCCACAGATCAGCATGGAAGAGGTTGCCCATTTGCAGCCCGATTATCTGGTTTTTGCGCCGTCTCATAGCGATGTGGCGCAACGTGATTTTGACGGCCTAGCAAACCTGCCCGGCTGGCGAATCCTCAACGCCGTCCGCGAACATCATTACGCGATCATTAGCGACGCGGTGATTCGTCCCGCTCCGCGGATCGTCTCGGCCATTGAGGAGCTCGCGCGTCAACTCCATCCCGAAGCATTCGCGGAGCCGCCGGCCGAAGAAAAGAAACGTCCGTCCGATAAGGCCGCCGCGTGGTTTGAATTTCCGGACTTCCTGCCCTCTACGCGCTCGAACGATGCCCGCACGGCCGGAGAGCTGCTATGCAACCGCTAACCTTGGGCCGGTTGTTCCTCCGCTGCGGCATGCTGTTGCTGATTTTGTTTGTCACCGTTGTGATTGCCCTCAAACTCGGCGCCGTGCAAGTTTCGCTGTACGGCCTGGGGCGTGACCTCATCCGTGTCTTGTTGAGGCAGAGCAGCGGCCTTTCGACCGACTACGGCATGATCGTCGTCGATATCCGCTTGCCTCGCATCTTGCTCGCCATCGTCGTGGGCGCTTCGCTCTCGGTCGCGGGTGCAAGCTTTCAAGCGCTGCTGCGCAATCCGCTCGCGGACCCGTTTGTTCTCGGCGTGTCTTCGGGCGCGGCAGTGGGATCGGTCCTCGCGTTGATTATCGAGAATCAACTGGCCCTTTCGCCGGCCTTTGCCGGTCTTTTGACGCCGCTCGGAGCCTTCCTCGGCGCGGCAATCACGATTGCGGGGGTCTATGTTCTCGGGCGCCGAGACGGACAGATCGATAGCACGACACTCCTCCTGGGCGGGGTCATTACCGCTTCGTTCCTCTCCGCCATCATCATGTTTTTGATGTCTACGCTGGCGGGCGGCAATTTGCGCGGCGCGTCGTACTGGCTGATGGGCAGCCTCTCGACCGTTCCGCCCGGCAGTCTTGTCTATCTGCTCTGGATCGGTTTTTTGATCGCCGCCGGGGTGATTTATACCACGGCCTCCGATCTCAACTTGTTGCTCTCGGGCGAACAGGAGGCCATGCACCTCGGAGTCGACGTGAGCCGTGTGCGCATCGTGGTTTACCTGGCAGCTTCCATCCTCACGGGCCTCGCCGTTTCCGTCAGCGGCACGATCGCCTACGTCGGCTTGCTGGTTCCCCACGCGATGCGCATGATCTTCGGTACCGACCACCGCATGTTGCTTCCCGCATCCGCACTGGGCGGAGCCATCGCTCTGGTGATGGCCGACACGGTCGCGCGCACCGTCGTCGCGCCTTCGGAACTTTCCGTTGGTGCGGTTACCGCCATTGTGGGCGCCCCTTTCTTCATTTATTTGCTGCGCCGGAGGCTGCCGTGAGTTCGCCATCGCGCTCGCCTTCGGGCGACCAGCCGCGTTCCGGCGCGGAGGCGCGCTTGAGCGTCGAACAAGCCAGTTACGCCTATTTGCCGAATCCGTCTCAGGCGCCCTCGTTTACGCTCGAAGCTCTCAGCTTTCAGGCCAAACCCGGTGAAATCGTCGCTATTCTCGGCCCCAATGCCAGCGGGAAATCGACACTCCTGCAACTCATCTCCGGTGCGCTCGAACCGCTCTCCGGCCGCGTCACCCTGAGCGGTTTTGCCACCCATTCTCTCGCGCCAAAAACCCGCGCACAGCGCATCGCCCTGGTGCAGCAAGAGAGCCGGCTGCTATTTCCGTCGCGCGTCTGGGAATTTGTCCTGCAAGGCCGTCACGCGCACGGAAGCGGGGTACGCTTCGAATCCGAAGACGACCTTACCATCGTCAAAAATGCGCTCGCGCAGGTTCATGCCGAGCATCTGATCGAGCTTTGGATGGACAAAATTTCAGGTGGCGAGAAGCAGCGTGTGATCCTCGCGCGCGCGCTCGCCCAGCAGCCGCTGCTGCTTCTGCTCGACGAACCCACCTTGCACCTGGACATCGGAGCGCAGGTCGATCTGCTCGATTCGCTGCGCCGCCTCGCCGCCGAGAACCGCTACACGGTTGTGGTGGTCACCCACGAATTGAGCCTGGCGGGTGAATACGCCGATCAAATTGTGCTGATGCAGAAAGGGAAGTGCCTGCGCGTCGGCCCACCCGCGAGCGTTTACCAGCGCGATTTGCTCGAACAAGTCTTTCAGGCGCCGTTGTCCGTCGAGATGACCTCTTCGGGCCGGCCTCGCGTCACGCTTTTGGCGAAAGATTAGAAGTCACCACGTCAACCCCAATACGGTGGCTCACGCCGCCGGCCATCGCCACCCACAGCGGGCTCCGCCCCTCGACAACAACCGCAGACTTCGTGCACGGGAAGACGGTTGAAATCCGTCGCCGCCGCGCGACTGTGAGGCGGATTCTCGTTCGTGGCCACTGCAGAATTTGTTGCTGCGGGAAGGCCACCAACGCGCTGTCCACGATTCCTTCGTGGCTCCAGCAATTCGCCGCCGAGCCAGGAGACCGGCGAAGTCTGCAGCCCGCACATCGTCCCGTGTGCCGGCCAACCTTTACACTCCCGCGCGTGTGGGAGCGGAGGAACCATGAAAAATCCAAAGTGCGGTTTTTCCCGCCTTCTGCGGTTCGCTTGTTTCCTTGCCTTTCCCGCATTTTCCGCGGCACAACTCCCGGATGCCCGTCTCCGCGGAACCCTTACCGACCCTTCGGGCGCGGGTATCCCAGACGCGCGAGTCACGGTCGAGCGCGAAGATTCTCCGGCCGGGAAACCGCAAAGTGCCGACTCTTCCGCCGATGGCAGTTACGCGCTCGATCTGGTTGCCGGACGCTACCACATCGTGGTCAGCAAAACCGCATTCCTGACGCGAGACGCGGAGATCACGCTGGCCTCCGGTGAGACCGGTACCCTCAACTTTCGCCTGGAACTCGCACCCATGTCGGCAAGCGTGCTGGTCACCGGTCAAATCGCTCCGCTCATTGAAGAGCAATCCGCCGCGCCGAGCTCGATTCTCACCGCGGAGCAGATCGCCGAGCGCCAGGCCATCACCGTTCCGGATCTCCTCTACACGCAACCGGGAATCGCCGTTGCCCGCACCGGCCCGATCGGGGGATTGACGACGCTGTTTCTCGATGGCGGCAATTCCAATTACACGAAACTCATCATCGATGGCACTCCGGCCAACGAACCGGGCGGCAACTTCAATTACGTGAACCTTTCACTCGACAATGTGGACAAAGTCGAAGTGGTGCACGGCGCCGAAAGCACCCTGTACGGTTCCGACGCCATGTCCGGCGCGATCCAGCTTTTCTCGCATCGCGGCAGCACCCGCATTCCCGCATTTCAGTTGTACGCCGACGGCGGCAATTTGTCGTCGGGTCGCGGTGGCGGCCAACTCAGCGGCCTGCTGGGCCGTTTCGACTATTCGGCCGCCGGCTCGTATCTCAGCACCGCCGGCCAGGGCCCGAACGACAGCTTCATCAATCGCACCGCGGCAGGGAATTTCGGTTACCGCTTTTCCGACAACGATCAGCTTCGTTTCACCGTTCGCAGCAATTCCAGTTGGAGTGCCTTGCCCGGTCCCACGCTTCTCGAACCGCCGACCATCGGTCAGTATGACGCGCTCCAGGATTTGACCGCCAATCTGGCGTGGCTCTTCGACACCGGCGAACACTGGCAGCATCGGCTGGCCGGAACCGAATCGCGCATCGTGGATACGAATTTCATTCCAGAATTTGGCCCGCCATTCGTCGACCAATACAACGTTGCCGGCTTCAACGAACAATCGAACTATTCTTTCGCCAAAGGATTGCTGGCGCTGGGCTATCGTTACGAAGTCGAAAACGCCTATCCCAGTGGAATCGTGGGAGGCACTCACGCGCGTCGCAACAATCAAGGAGGATTCGTCGATGGCCGCTGGTTCCCGGTCGCGCGTCTGACCCTGAACGCCGGATTCCGCGTGGAATCCAACACTACCTTTGGCATTCGTACCGTTCCGAGCGCGGGAATTGTCTACGCGGCGCGCGAGAGCAAAGGCTTCTGGGGTGATACGCGCCTTCGTTTTGCCTACGGCGAAGGAATCAAAGAACCGGCCTTGGAGCAATCCTTCGGTTCCGACCCCTGCTATCCGGGAAACCCGAATCTTCAACCGGAGCAGAGCCAGACTTTCAACGCCGGGTTGGATCAATATTTCGCCTCCGACCGGGCTCGCGTTTCGCTCACCTTCTTCGCTAGCCGCTTCACCGACATCATCAGCTTCGCTCCCAACCCGCCGCCAAATCCGAACTTTTGTGGCACGTACTTCAACACCGATCTGGCGCGTGCCCGCGGCCTAAACCTTTCCGGTGAACTTCGACTGAAGCGTTGGTTCACCATCGACGGCTACTACACTTATGACGCCACGAAGGTCTTGCAAACCGATAATCCGCCTTCCGATCCCGCTTACGCTCCCGGCGAGCCCTTGCTGCGCCGTCCGGCCAATTCCGGCTCGGTCATTTTGAACCTCTACTATGCGAAGCTGAACTGGAACTTCATCGGCTATTTCAGCGGCGTACGTACCGACATTAACTTCTTCACGCTCGCTCCCGTCAATAATCCCGGCTATGCCAGGTTCGACATGGCCGCGAGCTACAACGTTTCTCACGGACTGGCACTCACCGCCCGCGTCATCAACCTGTTCAACCGGCAATATCAGGACGCTTATGGGTATCCCGCACTGGGCCAGACCTACTATTTCGGGATGCGTTACACCTTCGCGGGGCGCAACTGACCGATGCGCGCGCCGCTTCTTTTTTCGTGGAGCGGAGGAAAGGATAGTGCCATGGCATTGCACCTCCTCCTCGGCAATCCGGATTTCGAAGTGGTCGCGCTGTTGACTACGGTCACCGAGCAGTACGAGCGCATCAGCATGCACGGTGTGCGTCGGGAACTCCTCCACCGGCAAGCGGAATCCATCGGGTTGCCGGTGGAGGAAGTCACCATACCTCCCCGGTGCGCCAACGCGGTCTACGAAGAACGCATGGGTCAGAGCGTACGGCGTTATCGAGAAAAGGGCGTCTGCCACGTCGGCTTTGGCGACATTTTTCTCGAGGACTTGCGCGCCTACCGCGAAAACAAGCTTCTTGGGGCAAATATGACCGCGGTGTTTCCCATCTGGAAGGTGGACACGCGTGAACTGGCGGCGCGTTTCCTGCGCGAGCAATTCCGCGCCATCGCCGTGTGCATCGATCCTGGAAGGCTCGATGCTTCGTTCGCCGGCCGGGAGTTGGACGCCTGCTTCTTTCTGGATCTGCCAGCGGATGTCGATCCCTGCGGGGAACGTGGCGAGTTCCACACCTTCGTCTTCGATGGCCCGATCTTTCGCCAGCCCATCCCTGTCGAAGTGGGCGCTATCGAGAAGCGGGAGTCCTTTGTTTTCTGCGATTTGACGCTGGCCGTCTCCGGAGGACGCCGGTAGCTCGCTGCCTCTGCTATAATTTCCCTCTCTGTTATGACCAAATTCGCAACCGAGTCGGCGGTGACTCCCGAATTGCTGGCCAAATACGAGCCGGTAATCGGTCTGGAAGTCCACGCGCAACTGCTCACCAGGTCAAAGATTTTCTGTGGTTGCTCGACGCGCTTTGGCGATCCCCCCAATCGGAATGTTTGTCCCGTTTGCCTCGGTCTGCCCGGTACGCTGCCGGTTCTCAACAAGCGAGCCGTGGAAATGGGCATTCGCGCGGCATTGGCGCTGAACGGCACCGTACACGAGCGCTCGCGGTTCGCGCGCAAGAACTACTTCTATCCTGACTTGCCTAAGGGCTATCAAATCTCGCAATACGAACTCCCGCTCGCGACCGGCGGCTACCTGGCAATCGATTCCCAGGGCCACACCAAGCGCATTGGCATCACGCGCCTGCATCTCGAGGAGGATGCCGGGAAATCGCTCCACGAAGGTTTCCCTCATTCCGGCGAGAAAACCTACGTCGACTACAACCGCTGCGGCACCCCGCTGGCCGAAATCGTTTCCGAACCGGACATGCGCTCGCCCGACGAAGCGTACGCGTACCTGACCACCTTGCGCCAGACTCTCCTGTACACCGGCGTAAGCGACTGCAACATGGAAGAGGGTTCCTTGCGATGCGACGCGAACGTCAGCATTCGTCTGCGCGGCGCGCAAGAGTACGGTACCAAGGTGGAGGTCAAGAATCTCAATTCTTTCCGCTATCTCGCGAAAGCATTGCAGTTTGAAATCGAACGCCACATCGGCATTCTCGAATCTGGCGCGCGGCTCATGCAGGAAACCCGCTTATGGAATCAACCCGAGGGCCGCAGCGAATCCATGCGTTCGAAAGAGAAAGCTCACGACTATCGTTATTTTCCCGAACCCGACCTTCTCCCGGTGCACGTGAGCAGCGCGTGGCGTGAAGAAGTCCGGAAATCCCTGCCCGAGCTCCCGGGAGCAAAGTGCGCGCGCTTCGTCTCCTCTTTTGGCATTACTCCGTACGACGCGGAAGTTCTGACCGACTCTCAGGCGCTGGCGGTCTATTTTGAGGGCGTGGTGAAAGCCGGCGCGCCGGGCAAGGCGGCCGCGAACTGGATGCAGACGGAATTGCTCCGCAGATTGAATGATTCGGGCAAAGAAATCAGCACCAGCCCGGTATCGCCCAGCGCTCTCGCCGAACTGCTTGCGCTGCTGGAAGCCGGCAAAATCACCGCGGCCATCGGCAAAAAAGTATTCGCTGCCATGTTCGACACCGGCCGATCCGCCGCAGAAATCGTGGCCGCCGAAGGCCTCGGTGCCGAAGTCAACGAAGCGGCCATCGAACAAGCCGCGCGCGAGATCATCGCCAGGAATGCGGACAACGTCTCCAAATTCAGGAACGGCAACGAAGGCGTCTTCAAGTTTTTTGTCGGCCAGGTCATGAAAGCGACCCGCGGCCAGGCCGATCCACAAGCGGTCAACGATATCGTTCGAAAACTCCTTTCCTGAGCATCTTTTTGCTCAACCCGGGTGAATCGAAACATGCTGAAAGTCGGTGACAAAGCTCCTCAATTCTCGCTCGACTCGGACACCGGTGAGTCCGTTTCGCTGAAGGATTTTTCCGGAAAAAACGTGGTTTTGTTCTTCTTCCCGAAAGCCAATACTCCCGGTTGAATCACCGAAGCGTCCGAGTTTCGTGACGCACAACGAAAGTTCGAAAGAGCCAACGCGGTCATCCTGGGCATGAGCGCGGATAACGTACGGGCCCTTGCCGGCTTCAAGCTCACGCGCAAATTGAATTTTCCGCTCTTGAGCGACCCGGAGCACAAGACCATCCGGGCCTACGGCTCCTGGCGCATGAAAAAATTCATGGGCCGTTCCTTCATGGGTATTGTCCGCAGCACGTTTCTGATCGGTCCAACCGGCAAGATCGGCGCCATTTGGGGCGAAGTATCACCCAAGGGCCATGCTGCTGAAGTGCTCGCGAAGCTGACGGTCTGACCTCCGGTGACTACAGTTCGACCCGCATCTCATCGCCCGACGGTTCGATCCGCATATTGTCGATCAAGCGGGTCTTACCGATGTGAACCGCAAGCAGCACGTAGCCGGCGCGCCCCAGCTGGATGACGGGTTCAAAGGTTTCCGCATCCACAATTTCCGCGTAATCCACCCGGGCGCGAGGCTCCGCGTCCAAAACCTTGTGCAGCGTACGTTGCAATTCCAGAGAATTTCGAGTCCCGCGACGGATTTCGGCAGCGGCCGCGCACAACGCCCGATACAGAACCGCCGCGGCCTGGCGTTCTCCGGCGTTGAGATAGGCGTTCCGCGAACTCAGCGCCAGCCCATCCGGTTCACGCACAATGGGGCAGACCACAATCTCTACGTTCAGGTTCAAATCGCGGGTCATCCGCTGGATGATGCGCACCTGTTGGGCATCCTTGCGCCCAAAGTAAGCGTAATGGGGTTGCACGATTTCAAACAGTTTCAACACCACGGTGGCGACGCCGAAAAAATGTCCCGGTCTGGACCTGCCCTCCAGCCGTTCGCTTAAACCTTCGACGCGAACAAAGGTGGAGAATCCCGGGGGATAGACCTCCGCAGCGTCAGGCAGGAACAGTCCGTCCACCCGAGCGTGCGTCAATTTCTCAATGTCGGCTTCCAACGGACGCGGGTAACGCGACAAATCCTCGTGCGGGGCAAATTGCTTGGGGTTCAGAAAAATGGAAGTGTACACCGGAGAGCATTCCATGGTGGCGCGCTCCACCAGCGCCAGATGTCCGGCGTGCAGCGCGCCCATGGTCGGAACCAAACCGATGATGCGTTGTTCCTGCCGCGCGCCCAGCGCTTTTTCCTTCATCCAGGCGATCGTTCGGATGATCTCCATCGATCAGGCAGTAGCCGCTGCGGCGCGTTCACGGTAGTAATGCATTAGGTCGGTCAAAATGGGCTCCGCGCCAAGTTGCCGGAGCATGGTGGTGATTTGACCCCGGTGGTACGTCCCGTGATTGACCAGATGCAGCATCGACTGCCATAACGGATTGCGGTACACGCCGAATTTCATGGTCTGGTATTCCATTACGCGGTCGAGATCCGCTTGGCTCAAGCCGCGCACAAAATTCAGCAACACGGGTTCGAACGCTGCCCACTGGCCCTCGAGTCCTGCAATTTCCTCGTACTGCCTGGCGTCCGGGATCGCCGAGGGGGAACGCCCCTGAAATCGCTCGAGCCAGAGCCATTCGACGCCGCAAATGTGCCCGAGCGTGTCGCGCACCGAGGGAAAACTGGAACAAATCGGCTGCGAAAACCGCTCCTTGGACAGGGCCCGCGCCGCGCCGAGAACTCTGCGGTCCGCCCAGGCGTTGTATTCGTACAGTTCCAGCATTTCGGTCGGATTCATGATTGACTCCTTCGCGCAAGACGCAAAGGGCGCCCCGACGGGTCCAGGCGCCCTTCGCAATATCCATTCATGCGCCCTTGCTCAGCGCGCGATCGGAATGGCTTTCCGTCCCTTGACGGCAACTGGCGCATGATACGACTCGGCGTCCGTAGGGAAAGCGCCGTTCTGCACGTCGTCGCAGTATTGACGAACCGCGCGCGAAATGGTTTCGCCGACGTTGGCATAGCGCCGCGCGAATTTAGGTGCGTCCTGGAAGGTCAGCCCGAGCAGGTCGTGCAACACCAGCACTTGCCCGTCGCAGTCCGGTCCTGCGCCTATGCCGATCGTCGGAATCCGCAAGCTGCGTGTGATTTCCGCCGCCAATTCCCGCGGCATCGCTTCCAGAACGATGGCAAACGCGCCGGCTGCCTCCACCGCACGCGCATCGCGAAGCAATTGATCCGCGGTGGCGGGGGTTTTTCCCTGCACGCGGTAACCGCCTAGCGCATTTACCGATTGCGGTGTCAGGCCGACGTGGCCCATCACCGGAATTTCCGCCTCCGTTAGCCGCGAAATCAGTTCCAAACGCCGTTCGCCGCCTTCAATCTTCACCGCTTCCGCGCCCGCTTCCTTCACGAAGCGCATCGCATTGCGCAGCGACTCGTGGATTTCGCCGTGATACGAACCGTACGGCATGTCCGCCACCACCAGCGCCCGCTGTACCCCCCGGCGCACCGCCTTGGTGTGGTGCAGCGCCTCATCGAGCGTGAGGGGCAAAGTGCTGTCATAGCCCAGCATCACCATGGCGACGGAATCACCCACCAGCACAATGTCGACGCCCGCCTCGTCGATCAGGCGTGCCGTCGGATAGTCGTATGCTGTCAAACAGGTGACTTTTCTTGCATTACGGGAATCTGCAGCCAGGTTCTTCCGCTGCATCAGCTCAGGTACGGTAACTTTACCGTGGTCCTGATTAGGAAGGATACTCATGTCGGCCTCCGGTGCCGTTCCCTGACCATCGGGATACAGCCCTCTTCCAGACCGTTCTACTATAACAAAAAGTGATGCAGGTCACCAATAAATGTGATAGCGCGTGGTGGACCTCACCCGAGGGATAGCGTCTGTGGTTAGGGTCCGGGCGGTACGAGCGGGATCGGTGCGCCCGGCTCGGAAAGCCGCCGAGCTCAAGATTCGTCTTTCAGGCATCCGCCGACCGCCGCTTACGGCTGCTTGGCGAGCTTCTGCAGGTACGCCGAGAATTGCTCGGTGGCATCCCACCAACCCGA
>Ga0306925_10002937_pt1 | contig 14881 bp, 9 predicted proteins | sample flu12Cox44000176_FD_203755 | JGI IMG/M metagenome (GOLD analysis project Ga0306925, IMG submission 203755) | Lab enrichment of tropical soil microbial communities from Luquillo Experimental Forest, Puerto Rico - flux8day.12C.oxic.44.000.176 (v2)... | ecosystem: Environmental > Terrestrial > Soil... | reverse complement strand
GCCATGGCGCCTTCACCTGGGGCGTGCTCGAGCGTCTGCTCCAGGAGCCGGGGCTTAAGATCGATGGCGTGAGCGCGACCAGCGCCGGCGCCATCAATGCCGCCGTGCTGGCGCACGGAGCGCCACCAACGTGCGCACGGGAAAGGTTCGCGTCTTCACCAGCGATGAGATCTGCGTGGCGCACCTGCTGGCGTCCGCCTGCCTGCCCAATTTCTGCCAGGCGGTCGAGATCGACGGCGAATATTTCTGGGACGGCGGCTACATGGGAAATCCCGCGCTGTTTCCGCTGATCTACGGCTGCCAGTCCTGCGACATCATCGTGGTCCACATCAATCCGACCGAACGACCTGAAATCCCGAGGACCGCGCAGGGCATTATCAACCGCATCAACGAGATCAGCTTCAATTCATCCCTGTTTCGCGAGATGCGCGCAATCGCCTTCGTCAGCAAGCTGATTGACGAGGGAAAGATCACCGACGGCAGCCTCAAGCGCATGCTGATTCACGCCATCGATGCCGATGACGTGATGCAGGGGCTCGGTCCCATGAGCAAGCTCAACGCCGATTGGGATTTTCTGATGCATTTGCACGACATCGGACGCGAGCGCGCCGACCGCTGGCTCAAGTCCAATCTTGGCATGCTCGGGATCGAATCGACCGTCGATATCCGCGCCAAATATTTGTGAACGTCAGAGCCCCTCATCCCACCCTCTCAGCCGAAGTCGGATTTATCCGACTTCGGCCATCTATAATGATCGAACTCGGGTAAACCCGAGTTCGATTGCAAGCGCGGGGAGAGGGAGTGCACGATCCGTGCCTGCGTACACGATAGATGCTTGCACGGTGTTTCACTCCCTCTCCCCGTTCTTCACGGGGAGAGGGTGGGGTGAGGGGCTCGCGCCGGCCGCCATCTGAGAATGTGGTAACTAACTACCCGGCGAGGGTCGCGGCGTTCTTCGTCCGGTCGATCTCGAGCGCGCCGGACTTGATGCGCGGAATGAGCTCGTGGCCAAACTCGACCGCGTCGTTGAGGGGATCGAATCCACGCATGAGAAACGAATCCACGCCCAATCGGTAGTACCTGAGAATGGCCTCGGCGACCTGTTCGGGCGTGCCGACGAGGCACGATGTATTGCCGAGCGCGCCGGTCGCGCGCGCAATCGGCATCCACAGGCGCTCGTCGTGAACATCCGCCTCCAGAGCAAAGCTCATCAGGCGCTTTCCCGCCGCATCGACCGGACCGGCCGCGGCCTCCTGGCGGCTCCAGCCCTTCTTGCCGGTCATCGCAGCGAGGATCCCCCTGGCCTTGTCCCACGCCGCGCCTTCGCTGGCGGCAATGATCGGGCGAAGCGAGACATTGAATGCCAGCGTCCGCTTGAACGCCGCCGCCTGCCGGCGCACTTGCGCAATACGCTCGGCGGTCGACGCCAGCGGCTCGGCGTAGATGGCATAGACGTCGCAGAGTCGGGCGCCCATGGCGAGCGCGCCGGCTGAAGCGCCCCCGAAGAAGAGCAGCGGATGCGGCTTGCGCAGCGGACGCACATCCGAGTGCGCGCCTTTGACCCGATAGAAGGCACCCGAGAAATCGAACGGCGCATCGCTCGACCAGGCAAGCTTCATCAATTCGAGGTACTCCGCGGCCCGCAGATAACGCTCCTCCTTCGGGCTGAAATCGCCATCTCCCTCCTGCTCGGCATCGCTCTTGCCGGTGATTATGTGCACCGCGAGCCGCCCATCGGTCAGATGATCGAAGGTGGCGATCTTGCGCGCCATCAGGGTCGGAGCGACGAAGCCCGGCCGGTGCGCCACCAGGTAGCCGAGCCCCCTGGTGCGGGCGGCGGCATGCTGCGCAACCAGGAAGCCTTCGGCGGAGGAGGACGAATAGCCGACAAGCGCCAGGTCGAAGCCGGCGTCATCATGCGCGCGGGCAAATTCCGTCAGATAGCCGGGCGAAAGGCCGCCTTCGATGACATGCAGCGTCGCGTCGCCGGCCGGCGGAGCAACCCCGATCATTCCGACGATCCGGACCGGCATGGCCAGGCAACGCTCCTGTCGCGTTCAATTGAAGCGCGGCGACTTGTTGAGATAGAACTTTTGCATCGCGCCCCGGTACTTTTCCATTTCCGCGCGATTGAGGTCGATCGACGGCTGTACGTCGGGCGGCAGCAGCGCGAAATAGGGAGTCTTTGCCGACTCCTCCAGAAACTCGACCCGCGCGCTCGCCAGCGCATCCGGCGTCGTCATCAGGTCGATGATCGATGCCGCAAGCACCTTCGCACCCGTGACCTGTCCCTTATGGGAGATGGGGCCGACCGGCGTGATGGCGGCATGCCATTCGTGGTACTCGATGCCCGGCACCGAGGATGGAAAGTTGAAGATGCCGGCCGGCACGACCCAGGAGACGTCGCCGTTGTCGTTTGACGAGGTCGACTGCGCGCGGCTGCCGAGCGCCATCGGCTCCGTGCGCAGGCCCACGACCGGCCGCTCGGCGGATTTCTGAAAATCGCGGGCGAAACGCTGGTCCTCGTCGGTCCATTTCGGCATGCCGACCAGCCCGATGTTGCGCTGGATCGCCTCGGCGATTGCCTTGTTGCCGAGCTGCGGCCAGGCGGAGGCTGCGTATTTGACGTCCCAGCCGGTGCCGGTCATCAGCGCGGCGCCCTCGGCGATCTTGACGAGCTTGTCGTAGGTTTCCTTGGCGGCCGGCATCGAGGCATCGCGCACGAACCACCAGATCTGGCCGGTGTCGGCGATGATGTTCGGCTGGATGCCGCCATTGGTGATGGTGCGGTGCGCCCGATAGCTCGGCCGCAGATGCTCGCGCAACTTGTCAAATCCGATGTCCATGAGCTCGACCGCATCAACGGCATCCCGGCCGTCCCACGGATTGACCGCGCCGTGCGCCGTCTTGCCGTGGAACGTGAAGATCGAGCTGATGGCCGCATAATTCTGCAAGCCGTAGCCGGTCGCGAGCCAGGGGCCGATGTGGAGGTAGATGACCGCGTCGACATCCTTGAAATACCCGGCGCGCACCAGGAACGGGCGCGACGCCAGCTGCTCCTCCGCCGGTCCGAACGAGATCGCGATCGTGCCGGCGATGTGATCGCGCGCCATCACCTCTTTGACGGCAAACGCCGCCATCGAGGCCACGCCGCCATGGATGTTGTGACCTTCCATGTGGCCGGGCGCGCCGGCGAGGAGCGGCTTGCGCTCGAACTCGCCAGGCGCCTGCGATCCGCCGGGCAGCGCATCGACCTCGGTCACGATTGCGATCTTGGGGCGGCCCGAGCCCCACTCCGCCCAGAGATTGGTCGGCATGCCTGCGCCGCCAAGCTCCACCTTGAATCCGGCCGCCTCCAGCGTCTGCTGCAGCAGCCTGGTGCTTTCGAGCTCCTGCATTCCGAGCTCGCCGAGATAGAAGATGGAATCGCTGATCAGCGCCATCTGCTCGGCATTGCGATCGACGACCTCGAAAGCGAGTTGCTTGCGTTCGTCGCCGGCGGCCGCCTGGCAGCAGAGCGCGAGGAGAAGCGCAAGGATTGCAGGAGCGCCGATCTGACGCTGATTTTTGCGGACCATCTCGCTTTCCCCTCGTCTTCTCTCAAGGCGGCGCAGGACGATTTTCGGCCACCCGCCTGATGTGTCAATAGATGGCGCCGGCCGAGCCTCGTTGAGAACGCCAAGCAGCAGACCGGGCTGGAAAGTCCATGCGATGGCCCGCATAATGCATCCATGACCCGCCCCATGAAGAGACTAACGGCCCCGCTGGCACTCTTGCTGCTTTTGCTGGCAATGCGTGAAGCGCCGGCGGACCCCGACTATCTGATGTGGTGCATTGCGCACCAGCGCATGCTGGCGAAGTGGAGATATGCGGAACCCCGCTGCGGCTGGACGGTCGGGGGCAACACCTGCTTATCCCGTGCCGGCAAGCGCAGCTCGCGAGCCGCATATTCCGCCGTGCGCGCCCACCGCTCGTGATGGCCTTACTGCGCCGGGATTTCGAGATCTTCGGCTATCCCGGCTGGCCGGGGCGTCCCCGACGTGGCGGTGAAGGCCGATTAAACATCGTTAATTTGCAACCTTGACCGCGTCCGCGTCCTGGAGTGCCGCGATTTCGGCGTCCAAACGAGCCAGCTCGCTTGTCGATTGCGGGAGCCTGTTGACAAGTGCGGCCATGATGTCTCTTGCCTTGTGCAGTTCGACGAGAGCCACGGCCTGATTGCCCAGATGCTTCTCGGTCTCGGCAATGATGGCATGCGTTATGGCCAATTCGTGCTGCCACCGGATGTTGTCGGCCATGATTCCTTGCGCGATGCCGAGACTTTCACGATAGCTCACGAGTGCCCCCGCAAGGTCGCCTTGGCTGCTTAGGGCATCGCCGGCGCGCAGCGTGGCCGTCGCAAGGTCATGTCGGAATAGTGGGTTTCCCGGATCGGCGCTGGAAACCTCGTCAAAAATCTTTCTGGCGATCTCAAACTCGTGTCGAGCCTCAGCGAATTTCTTGCGCGCTCAAGACTGTTGCAAGGTTACCATGCGCGCCGCCGAGCTCGTATCGCCACAGCAGATTTTCGGAATCGCGTGCTGACAGGCTTTCCCTGATTGCCAGGCTCAAGCTGTAATTTTCAAGCGCCTGCAACAATGTTTGCTCGGCACTGGCTGCCTTCGCACTGCCATCAAGCGGTGCAGATGAAACTGCCCGCCTGCCGAGCATCGTGCCGATTTGATCATAGATCACTGCGAGATCCCGTTGCCAGTCGGTGTTGCTGGCGTCGGACGCAGCCAAAGGCTTGAGGATTGCGATGGCCGAACGGAAGCTTTCTTCGGCTTCCCCAAACTTTCCCTGATCATTCAGCAGGGTACCGATGCCGGCCTTGCAGGCGGCGAGATCACGCTTCCATAGGGCGTTATTCGCATCCTGTCGGTTCAATTCTTCGGTCAGCTCAAAGCTCTTGTGGTAGCCGTCGAGCGCAGCAGCGATTTCTCCTCGGTCATGACGAATATCCGCGAGCTTGCGATAGTTCAGAGCCAGGTTTCGCCGCCAATCGTTGTTGTCCCCATCAATGGCGTAGAAATGCGCCACAATGCGAATCGACTGCTCCTCGCTCTCCAGCGCTCCGCTCCAGTTTCCCTGGGCGCGCTGGATGTCGCTGAGGCGGTCATAGGTGGAGGCCAGATCGCGCTGCAGACGGGGATTGTCAGAATCAGCGGCCGCGAGCCGGTTACGGATGGCAAGGCTTGCGGCGTAGCTCGTCTGCGCCGAATCGAGATTTCCGAGGCCCTTCCATGCATCGCCTATTTTGTCATGGGCCAGCGAAAGCGCGCTCTGCCATTCGGTCTTACTGGGGTCTACGGCCGTAAAAGCCTTGGAAAGGTCCAGGCTCCTTCGATACCAGTCGAGCGCGACGCCCCAGCGGTCCAGGGAGGACAAACTGTTGCCAATTTTTTGAAACGCGACGGACAGATGATACTGCAGGTCGGAACTGCCGGGCTGTGCGATGCCCGTCAGCTTCTGATATGCAACCGATAAAAAGTGTCGCCACCAGCCGTCTTGGACCGTTTGTGCAATGAGATCGTTTACCATTTCGCTTGCACGCTTCGCACGACTAAGCGCTTCCTGGCTCCTGCCGAGGGTCTGGTAGCCATCTGAAAAAATGATAAGGGTCTGTGCTCTGATGTAGCGCAGCCTGGGTGTATCGATTGTTGTCCCTGCTGTGCGTTTCTCCTGATCCGCAAGATCCGAGAGAAGAACCCGGACCGGAGCCTCGCCACGCGCGGCCTTTTGCTCAATATTTTTGTTGAGGCCGTTGGCCCATTCGATGAGCTGATCGTGGCCTTGCTCGTTCAGGATCCATAGCTCGAATGCGGCCGCAAAAAGAAGCAGAAAGCTGCATGCAAGGCTAATCCGAATCCTGTTGCCACGCTTGCGTGCGCGCTCGGCACGCCGCACCACCTCATCGAGAGGCAACCCGATGAGCCCGGCGACCACCTTGAGCTTGGCGAGTTCTCTCCCGTCTCCCTGTGCCCGCGCATCAGCCGCGATCGGCTCTTCCCGCACATTCGTGAGTTCGCCGTCGCTTCCAATCCTGAAACGCAATGCCGGAGGAAAGCATTCACGCTCGGCGTCGTTAGGCTCGCCATCGATAATAAGGGGAATGATACGATCCGAACGGCCCATGGCCTTGAATTGCCGGATCTCCTCATTGACGTACTTGCTCCTGGCTGCCTTCGGCGAGCAGATCACGATCAGAAACTCGGACGCCATCAGCGCAGCGACTGTCTGCTCCGTCAGCGAATGCCCGGCCGAGAAGTCATTACGGTCGCAAAAGATCGGCCGCAGGCTCTTGGGCACGTTGCCGGCTCTGGTTGGGCGACCGACCAGATCCCTGTCGACCCGAAAAGCCTCAAGCCGCGCGTGCAACTATCTCGCCCACGACCCGTCGTCGTGGCTGTAGCTCAGGAAGGCCCGGTATTTGATCGCAACTGTATCCGCCACGCTGTGCCTTCCCGAGAGCAGCCAAACCGGACGGCAGCGGGAACCTAACCCAGGCGAGGCCGCTTGGCCAGCAATTGTAGCGCAAGCGTACTACCGTGGAGCTTGAAGTGGATGGCTGGAATGACGCTAGGGTTATGACGTTGGCTCGGATAGATACCGAAGCCAAGGTCTAAGCGAAGAGCGTGGAAGCTTGGGCGCAGATCGAGGTGTGCGTAGCCGGCAGCGGGGCAGCCCGGGACGCCCTCACGTGCCGGCTGTGAGTGTCAACAGGACATCCTTGGAGGAGCTGGCGAGCTGGACATATTGTCGGTAGACCCACTCGAACCGTGCCCAAAACGTGACAATTACAAAAATTCCACGCGCAGCCTGTGCATAGTTTGAATCCGGCCTTGCGGGCGCGGCAATCCGTGTACCAACTGGTCCGAACTCTTGCCGCCCACGCACGGGAGCGAAAATGCGCGCGGTTCTGGCAGCCGGATTTGCCTTGGCGGCGTTGACCTCGTCAGCCGGTCCGCTTTGCGCGCAGCAGAGACAGGGTCAGCAACCGGCCACGACCTGGAGCGGCGGCCAGATCGGAGGTTTTGGCGGCGTAAGCGACTTGGGCGGCAACTTTGTCGAACCAGGAGCGCACTTTTGCGCGTTTGGCTTTGCCGCCGCGTGCCCGGAAGTGCCGTTCTCCTTTGGTGGCAGCCGCATAAGCGCGACCGGCGGCGGTTTCATCGGATACAGCATACCCTGGGGCAGCTATATCATTGGCATTGAAGCCGATATCGCGGCGAAGAGTGGGGGAAGTTTCAGCACGCAGTCGAATACGCACGCTTCACCAGGTGGGCCTACGTCCGAAACGTTCACCGGCGCTTTAAGCCAGCGCTGGGACGGTTCCGTGCGCGCACGTTTTGGCCTTCCTCTCTATTCGACGAGCATGATCTACGCCACGGGCGGCGTGGCCTTTGGCCAAATGAGCGGCTCGTTCGCTTACAATACGGCGCCCCTCTGCGTCACTACTTTTGTCCCCGCTCTGGATGTATTTGTTACGACATGCAATGCTGGTGGCGGGGCTTTGAGCTGGAGCGATACACGCGCCGGCGTTACCGGGGGTGCGGGCATGGAGTGGGTTTATCTCCGCAACATCAAGCTCAGGGTCGAGTACCGCTACACCGACTTCGGTAGCTTCTCGAAGGACGTGCCGCTCGCGCTCACAGCTGGCACCTGCATTGCTTCCGGCTGTATTGCCAACGGCAATGCGCACGTCGACATGCGCGCGAGCTTCCACACCCTCCGATTGGGGATCGGCTTCGGGTTTTGACTCTATTTAAAAATCGGTTTTATCAATCGATCAAGCCGACGCGGAATTAAGCAAAATCGGTTGCCACTTCTGCGAGGCATGCTTAGCCCACGATGGGGGTGAGCGGCCGCTGGCGGCGAGACTTGAGCCAAGCCTCATTCTCCGTCAATGACAGGCTGCTGAGCTCATAAACGAGAGCACGCGCCTTCTCGATGTCCGCCGGCGCACCCGTTACAGGATCGGCCCCCTCGGCGAGATAGCGTTCGGCGCGTTCGAACCTTGCTCTGGCGTCCCGGTATTCGAGCGCCTCCGCTTCAATATTGTGTCTTTCGGTAGAATAGCGCCAAGCTCCCGCCACGGCCGAAAGCACAACAACGAAAACTGTTGCCACGTGCTTCACGGTTACATAGCGCGGCTCCAGCGCGTCCATATTTTCAACTACTCCGGACCACTTCGCTATGAAGGGACCAGCATCAATAATAGCAAGCGCAATAGCCAAGGCGACCATTGCTCCGGCAGCAAGCGTAAGGAGCCCAGCAGCAAAGTCGTTCCGAATATCATGGTTCAAGATTCGGAAAAGAAGCACAAGCAGTGCCAACAGCAGCCAGAAGGGGACGCCCACCCAAGGGAGCACCCGGATGTACGCGATGCGCTCGCAAAATGTCATGACCTGCGGAAAAGCAATCCAGATCCATAGTATCAATGCAAGCCAGCCCGATGCGACGAACAGGCACCAGCTCCCCGCTTCGGTGAGATGAACCCACCTCTCGCGTTTTTCGGTCTGGGTTGTAAAATACCAGAGCTGGCTTCCTATCCAGTCCCTTGGCGGTTTCTCATCCCTGGAAAACTCTCTCGGCCGTGTTGCAGTGCCGCGCACATTGGGCCAATCGACCGCCGAATTTTTCCAATCGTGGAGCAACTCAATCCAGCCGATGATCGTCTTCGCGCAATCCCGGATTGGAGCAAGATCGTGATGCACGCCCTGTAGATGCTCCCTGTCGGCACGGAACCTGAGGCCCGCGGACCACCACGCACGTTGAACACGCAGAATTTCTGCGACGGCACGATAGTCTTCGGCAACAGATTCCAATACTCGGTACCGCGTGTACCAAACGCAGCCCCCAATGGCCGCCAAGAAAAATAGATAAATTCCAAGCGGTACCCAGTTTTCGTTGAAAAGATCGCCGAAAATTTCAAAAAACAAAACCGCTGCTAGGAACATCGCGGCCATGAGGTTGATAAGTCGTTTCACTTGAGCGTTGATCTTGCCTTGCCGTGCGCTGATGGCGGAGCCGGCTGAGTCCAGCTCGTCGGTCGGAAGCGCGTGGCTTGCAAGGTCTATAGATGTTCCCGAGCCCAATTCACGATGATAGCGATCGAAAGCACTCGCGAGAACAAGGCTCCCTTTCGGGATTGGTGACCCGCCGCCCGAGCGCGCAATTCGCGCATCAAACCAATTGACAATCCAGCGCAAGGGTCCTGCATGGGCCTCAGGTTCCATCGACATATCGTGCCCTGGAAGCCCTGCATAGATCCTGTCCACGGGACGGTCGATCAGAGGCGGAAGCACCTTGATCGGGTATTCTCCGGTATCATCGCGTTCCTTGGGATCCATCAACCAAACAAATCCGGCCGGCGGCAGCAGTACGTCCGACCATCCGTTACGCAGGATCTGACTGCGGCAGGCGACGTCCGTTCCAACAGCATCGCATCGGCCGGCGCGGCGGTAGGCGACAATCCGTGCTGTGCTGCCGTTTGCTTCGGACGTTTCCGCTCGCTGATCACCGCTCATAACCGCAATCAGGATCGTGGAGAGCTCGGCAATAAATTGTCCGACCTGTTCGTAATGATTGTCTCGGAGCGTCTTGTCGTAAGCCGGCCTGCGCCTCGTAAGTCGATCAAAGCTGACAGGCTCGCCACTGTGCACGGCAAGCTTGGGCAGCTCGCGGACGAGGACCCGAGAGCTGGGGGTGTCCGTGGAACCGACAACTTGATTGAATGTCCGGGCATGCTCCGCATATCGATCGCGCCATGCGGGATCGCTTTCTTCCTGTGGCGGATCAAAATCCTCCTCGAAAAGCACACGACCAAATGGAAGCACGGCCACGACCGCCCAGTCATCACCCCTTTCGAGTGCCGTCTCTGCCGCAATGAGATCGGCGCCAAAGGCTGCGCCCGTGAGCAGAACCTTTGGGGTCCGGGGAAAAGCCTGATCGAGGTTCTTGAACAAAGTTCGAAAGCGATGGACCAGCGCAGCAGAAATTTCAGAATCCGCCTTCGCGCTTTCAGTACTAAAAAATCGTTTTCCGGAAATGCCGATGAGCATCGGAAAGCGCTGCAGCGTAGATCGATTCGCAACAAGGTTATGCTGGGTCGGGAGAGGCTGCGGCCGCGAAGCATCGGGTGATGAATTGATCTTGCCCATGGAAGCTCACTTATCGCCCAAAAATTATCTGAGCGCATGCAACTTATTTTCCACTTTATCCCGCGCCAACGGAAGGCGCTTCTGCGGCATTCTATCCGTTCTGGTACTTCGCAACCGAGGGCGGAGCAGCGATTGCATGGGGTGCACGAAAGGTTAGACATCGCAGGGGCTGAGAGTCTTTAATTTGGCGAAGACAACAAAGCCACATCACGTGCAAAGGGATCGCATCGGAACGTGGAGGTCTCGAGTCTGGCCGCCGTGATTGCGTGCAACGTTCGGCATACTCAGCTGATCGCCGCCAGAGGTCCACGGACTTAGTATGCCCTGTTATCGGGTAGTGTTGGTTGATGGGATCCGCCATGAGGCGCCACTTTTGTCTCGTGCTGGTGAAGCCATCGCATCTACGACGATGATGGCTACGTCGAGCTAAGCGAGACTGGGTCGGGTATCCACCCCGCCCGGCCGCCGTCGCTACGCAGCGCAGGCAAGTTTCCGCAGCCTGCGTAAACTTGGCTGCGTGCGGCCACCCTCCCCTGCGGGGGCCCTGCGAGGAGGGATTGGAGTCCGTGGGGGACCCTGGCCTTCCCCTTCGGGGAGAGTGAAGCTCGCTGCGAGAACCGTTGCGCTAACCATTCGAGAAGAGCGCGTACCGCCGGCATTTGAACCGGCTTGCCTGCCGGCGCGACAAATGAACTGGCAGCCTTGTGAGCTGTCGGCCTTCTGAACTGACAGCCTTGGCGAACAATCGCATTGTCGGCCCGGCAGGGGCCGGAATATGGGGGTGCACAGGTACAGCCTTGTTGGCTTGACCACGATCTTTCCCCGCTTGCGGCAGCCATGGTCGATATCGGGCTGTTGCAGTTGTCGCGTCTGGCGCGCCTGAGCCGTCTCGCCGCCCGACGCAATACGGTTTTCTCCCAATCCTTGCAGGCCCCATGGAAACTGTCCTCGTCAAGATGTTTGCCACCGCGCTTGCGCTCAGTCAGGTGACGACGGCGCCCGACGACATTGCGACCCGGTTCGACCGCGACGCCGATCGGGGCGCAGTGGCGCAGCTTCTGCGCGCCGGCTGCACCCATATGCGCAAGGCCTTCGACATCGAGGACATCAATCTCGACGACCTGATCGCGACCGCCATGGACGATCCGCAGGCGATCGCCGGCGAGAGCAAGGCCTTCCGCGGTATCGATTTTGCCGATCTCGCGACCGCCTACCGCCAGTTCTGCAAGAACGAGACGGTCGCGCAGCCCGCCGTCGATCTCGCCGACGTCATCGATTTCTACAACAAGGCGCTCACCGACCTGCCCGACCACAACCGGCTCAAGGGCCTCAAGCTGCCGGGGGCGAGCGTGGTGCTCGACCGCAAGGGCGAGCCCTTTGCCGAGATCTTCGAGGAGAACCAGCGCCGGGTCTGGGTAGTGCTCTCCGACATTCCCGAGCAGGTGCGCAACGCGTTCCTGGCGGCGGAGGACAAGCGCTTCTACGAGCATCACGGCATCGACGAGCGCGGGATCATCCGCGCCTTCATCAGCAATCTCGCGCATTCCGGCCGCCCCGCGGGCGGCTCGACCATCACCCAGCAGCTGGTGAAGAATCTCCTGGTCGGTGAAGACCTTACCTACGAGCGCAAGATCCGCGAGATGGTGGTGGCCACGCGGGTGGAGCACGCGCTGAGCAAGGCTGAGATTCTCGAGCTCTATCTCAACTCGGTCTATCTCGGGCGCAGCTCCTGGGGCATCGAGCTTGCGGCGCGCAGCTATTTCGGCAAGCCGGCAAAAGAGCTCACGCTGGAGGAAGGCGCGCTGCTTGCCGGCCTGGTCAAGGGTCCGAACTTCTATTCACCCGACCGCCATTCCGGCCGCGCGCAGGAGCGGCTCGCCTATGTGCTCAGCCGTCTGCGCGAGGACGGGGTCATTCCCGGCGGCGAGCAGGCGAGCCGGGGACTGCCGGCATTGCCCACGATGGTCGCCTATGAGCGCCCGCACCGCGACATCGGCTTTCATTTCGTGGACCAGGTGGCGCGCGAGGCGAGGTCGGTTGCCGGCATCGACGCGATCACGGCCAACTCCTACAAGGTGCGTTCCACCATCAGCCTGCCGCTGCAGCGCGCGGTGGAGGAGGCCTTGCAGGAGGGGCTGTGGCGCTATGAGCGCAATGCGGGGCGCCTGCAATTCCGCGGCCCGGAGGCGAGCCTCGCCAAGGCGGTGTCGAAGATCGAGGCGGAGCGCAAGGCATCCGACAGGACGCCGGCCTGGCAACAGGCGCTCGCGAATGCACGGCTGCCGCTCTACGACGTGCACTGGACGCCGGCAGTAGTAGTGGAGAACTCCTCCGGCAAAAAGGGCGAGGGCTGGAAGGTGGGGCTCGCTGACGGGCGCATCGTGCCGCTCTCGCTTGACGGCTCCGCGCAGAAGAACCTCACGCTTTACGACGCGGTGTTTGTGCATCTCGGCGAAGGCGGCGGCAAAGGCCGCGAAGGCGGCGGTAAAGCCCACGAAGGCGGCGGCAAAACAAATGAAGGCGGCGGCAAGGGCAAAGGCAGTGCGCGCGCGGAGCTGCGCGTGCGTCCGGGTGTGCAGGGCATGGTGCTGGTCCTGGAGAACAAGAGCGGGCGCATCCTGGCCATGACGGGAGGCTTCTCCTACCCGTTGAGCCAGCTCAACCGCGCCACCCAGTCGGTGCGCCAGCCAGGCTCCACCATCAAGCCGCTGAGCTATCTGGCGGCGCTGGGCCGCGGGCTCCAGCCCAACACGCTGATTTCCGACGCGCCGATCACGCTGCCGCCCATCGGCGGCCGGCGCTCGCGCGAGCACGAATCCTGGACGCCGAAGAACTACGACGGCGGCGCCGGCGGCATCATGACGCTGCGCCATGCGCTGGAGAACTCGCGCAATCTTGCAACCGTGCATCTTCTCAGCGGCGGCATCGAGAAGAAGCCCGAAGCCAGCCTCAATCGGCTTTGCGACCTCGCGCTGGAAGCGCAGATTTATCACGAATGCGTGCACTTCTATCCGTTCGTGCTCGGCGCCGAGCCGGTGCGCCCGGTCGACCTCGCCGCATTCTATGCGGCCATCGCCAACGAAGGCATGCGTCCGGCGCCGTATGTCGTGGAATCCATCGAACGCAATGGAGCCCCCATCTATCGCCATGAGCCGGCGCCGGTTGAGATCACATCCGTCGATCATGCCGCCTTCTATCAGCTCAAGAGCATGATGCAGGGCGTGGTGGCGCGCGGCACCGCGCGTTCCATCGCTCATCTTTCATCCTACGTCGCCGGCAAGACCGGCACCTCCGATGACGAGAACGATGCCTGGTTCGTGGGCTTCAGCAACGAAGTGACGGTTGCGGTCTGGCTCGGCTACGACAACGCCGGCGGCAAGCGGCGCACGCTCGGCGGCGGCGCAACCGGCGGCGGCGTTGCGGTTCCGATCTTCGAGCCGGTGATGAAGGCGGCGTGGGCCAATGTCGCGCCCAGGACCGCGCTCGCTCCGCCTTCTCCCGAGGCAAAGCGCCAGCTCTCCTGCCGGTCCAGCGGGGATTTCGGTGGCACGCAACGCTCCCGGCGGGCGATCACGGAGTGCTTCCGCGTCGGCCGCCGCGCTGAAATCATCGATACGCAGTATCGTCTGATATCTCGCGAGGGCGCCGATGCCCGCCAGCTTACCGAGGACGGGCTGTGGCGCGGCGGCACGGCGCGAGCGGCGGTCGCGCCGCGGCAGCAATGGGGCTGGCATTCGGACTATGGGCAACGCGTGCAGGTACAGCGCGCGTGGCAGGGGTTCTCACTCTTCGGTTGGTGAACGCACCCGGGCGAGTTGAATGACTCACGCGGACTTGCGGCTGGCGTCACCTCTCCCCGGAGGGGAGAGGTCGGATCGCGCTTGCGCGATCCGGGTGAGGGGGCCCCTGTCCCGACGGTGATTCCGGGCCCCCCTCACCCGAAATGTGCGCGCGAGGCGCGCCCATTCCGACCTCTCCCCTCCGTGGAGAGGTAAAGAGCCCCCGTGTCAGCCTTATCGAAAAGTGGTCTAGCCTTCAGCCGAAATTGGCGCGCGCCAGGCGGTCGATGATCTCGCTTAATTGCGGGTGCTTGACCGTCCTGGCAGCGCGCTGAGCGGACAGCCAGCGCAGCTGGCGCTCCTCTTTCTCCGGCCATCGCTTGTCCTGACGGTCCACCTTGAGCGGGAACACGAGCACCTTGCAGGTGACGACGCCGCCGTTCTTCAGACGCTTATGATGTGAAAACGACCCGATGGAACGCCGGCCGACCGCGCCGGTGACGCCCGCCTCCTCGAATGCCTCGCGCGCGGCGGAACGATGCGGCGCCTTGTCCTTGTCCTTGTGCGGCCAACCTTTTGGAATGATCCAGCGTCTTGTCTGTCTCGAAGTAATGAGCAGAACTTCCGTTCGCGCGCCGGCGTTCACCCGGTAAGGCAGCGCCGCGTATTGAATCCTTTTTTCGGCAGGCGCTTTTTTCGAGCTCCGATGCATGGCGAATCCCCCGCGCTGCAAGCTGTTGCGCGTAGTGCGCGCGCATGTCCAAACAACGGCGCCGCGGTGTCGCCAATCTCGCTTTTGCGTGTCCGGATATGGGCAGCGATCGATGCGCTAAGCATTTTACGATAAGGCTGACACAGCCGCGCTTCACCTCTCCCCGCCGGGGAGAGGTCGGAATGGGC
>Ga0306925_10002936_pt1 | contig 14882 bp, 11 predicted proteins | sample flu12Cox44000176_FD_203755 | JGI IMG/M metagenome (GOLD analysis project Ga0306925, IMG submission 203755) | Lab enrichment of tropical soil microbial communities from Luquillo Experimental Forest, Puerto Rico - flux8day.12C.oxic.44.000.176 (v2)... | ecosystem: Environmental > Terrestrial >... | reverse complement strand
CAGCATCAGCGAGGTGCCGGGCACGGGCGCGAAGATCCAGGTCTCCCTCGGCGGGTTCAGCATCCAGCCGGAGGAGTTCGCCAAGCTCGCGCTGGCCGTGTTCTTCGCCGGCTACCTGGTCGCCAAGCGGGACGTGCTCGCGCTGGCCGGCCGGCACGTGCTCGGGATCGCGCTGCCCCGGGCCAGGGACATGGGCCCGGTGCTCATCGCCTGGGCCGCCAGCCTGCTTGTGCTGGTGTTCGAGAGCGACATCGGCACCTCGGCGCTGTTCTTCGGGATGTTCCTGATCATACTGTACGTGGCCACCCAGCGCACCTCGTGGCTGCTCATCGGGACGTCGCTGTTCCTGGTCGGCGCCTGGGCCGCCAGCAAGCTGGTCGCCCATGTCGGGGTGCGGTTCGCCATCTGGCTGCACCCGACGCTGTACCAGAATGTATTCTGCGGGTCCGCCAGCGTGCATGTCCCGTGCGTGCCGTCCTACCAGCTTGCCCAGGGCCTCTACGGCCTGGGCTTCGGCGGGCTCCTGGGCACCGGGCTCGGGCACGGGCAGCCGTATCTGACCCCGCTGGTGCAGAGCGACTTCATCATCACCGCGTTCGGTGAGGAACTCGGCCTCACCGGCGTGATGGCGCTGTTGCTGATCTACGGCCTGATCGTGCAGCGAGGGCTGCGGGCCGCGGTCGCGGTGCGGGATCCGTTCTCCAAGCTGCTTGCGGCCGGTCTCGCGTTCGTGGTGGCCTTGCAGGTCTTCGTTATCGTGGGCGGCGTGACTCAGCTCATCCCGCTCACCGGGATCACCACGCCCTTCCTGTCACAGGGGGGCTCATCCCTGGTGGCGAGCTGGATGCTGATCGCGCTGCTGATGCGGATCAGCGACACGGCCAGAAGGCCCGCACCGCAGCCGATCCAGGACGAGGGGATGACCCAGGTGGTGAGGGGCATATGAACCATGCCCTGCGCCGGGTCTCCCTCGTCTGCCTGGCGATGTTCCTGCTGTTGCTGGTGAACGCCAACTACGTGCAGGGATTCGAGGCGGGCAAACTGGCCGACGGCCCCGGCAACGGCCGCACGTTCGCGCTGCAGTACCAGTACCAGCGCGGGTCGATCGTCACGTCGGACAACGTGACGGTCGCGGAGTCCAAGCACATCGGAGGTGTGTACAGCTATCAGCGGTCCTACCCGGCCGGGTCGACCTACGCGCCGGTGACCGGCTACGACTCCCCGTACAACAAGACTGGCATCGAGGGGGCGGAGGACAAGCTGCTGGCCGGCGCCGATCCACGGCTCGCCGTGCGCAACCTCATCGACCTGGTCACCGGGAAGCCCCGCAAGGGCGCGACGGTGCAGCTCACCGTGAACTCCGTCGCCCAGCAGGCCGCCTACAAGGCACTCAAGGCCACCGGGCTGCCCGGTGGCGCCGTCGCCATCGACCCGAAGACCGGCGGCATCCTGGCGTTGGCCTCCTACCCATCGTTCAACCCGAACAAGCTGGCCACGCTGAACGGGAACGCTCTCAACCAGGCGGACAAGAAGTACCTCAACTCGCCGCAGCAGCCACTGCTGAACCGGGCGATCAACGAGACGTTCCCGCCCGGGTCCACGTTCAAGATCGTGACCAGCTCGGCGGCATTCTCCAGCGGCAAGTACACCCCGGACAGCAGGTACTACGCACCCACCAACCTGAAGCTGCCCGGGACGACGCACGAGCTGATCAACTTTGACAACTCGCCCTGCAACGACGGCAGCAACCCGACCGGCACTGGGAAGGTGCCGCTGATCTTCGCGTTCACCGTGTCCTGCAACACAGTCTTCGGCGGCCTGGGCCAGCACCTCGGCGGCGCCAAGCTGCACCGGCAGGCCAACGCGTTCGGGATGAACCGGCCGCTGCGGATCCCGATGCCGGTGTCCCCGAGCAACTACCCGCCGGTCTCCAACCCCGACTACACCGCCTACTCGGCGATCGGCCAGTACAACGACACGGTGACCCCGTTGCAGGAGGCGATGTTCGCGGCGGCGATCGCGAACCACGGCACGCTGATGCATCCCTACCTGGTGCAGAAGGTGATCGCCCCGAACCTGAGCACGCTGGTAGTCACCGTGCCCAGCCGGTTGAGCCGCACGGTGAGCCCGGCCGTGGCGGGCCAAGTGTCCCGAATGATGGCCGACGTGGTTGCCCAGCCGTACGGCACCGCGCACAGCATGGTCGCCAACCTTGGCGGCATCACCGTCGCGGGGAAGACGGGAACGGCGCAGAACGGGGCCAATAACACCGGCCTCGACGACGCCGTATTCACTGGTTTCGCGCCAGTTGCCAACCCGCGGATAGCCGTCGGCGTCGTGGTAAAGGGCGGTGGTCTCGGCGCCGACGCCTCAGCGCCGGTGGCGGCGGCGATCATTAAGGCATACATGAACTACCTGAACTCGTCGCCAAAGCGATGAACGCCTCGGACCAGTGGTTGGCTATGACCCAGGACGGATACGACAAGTGCGAGACATGACACAGCCCCGCCTCCTCGGCGGCCGCTACGAGCTCGACGGCGTTGTTGGCCGGGGCGGCATGGCCGAGGTATACCGGGCACGGGACATCCGCCTGGACCGCATCGTCGCGGTGAAGACCCTCCGCGAGGACCTGGCCAGGGACCAGACATTCCAGGCGAGGTTCCGCCGCGAGGCCCAGTCGGCCGCCTCGCTGAACCACCCGTCGATCGTGGCGGTGTATGACACCGGCGAGGACAACACCGGCGGGTCGCACATTCCCTACATCGTCATGGAGTACGTGGACGGCCGCACCCTGCGCGACCTGCTGCGGGAGGACCGCCGGCTGCTGCCGGAGCGGGCCCTGGAGATCACCGACGGGGTGCTGCGCGCGCTGGACTACAGCCACCGCAACGGGATCGTGCATCGCGACATCAAGCCGGGCAACGTGATGCTGACGCGCAGCGGCCAGGTCAAGGTGATGGACTTCGGCATCGCCCGCGCGGTCAGCGACGCCCAGGCAACCATGACGCAGACCGCGCAGGTCATCGGCACCGCGCAGTACCTGTCCCCCGAGCAGGCCCGCGGCGAGCGGGTGGACGCCCGCAGCGACCTGTACTCGACAGGCTGCCTGCTGTACGAGCTGCTCACCGGCCGGCCGCCGTTCCTGGGCGACTCACCGGTCGCGATCGCCTACCAGCATGTGCGGGAGAACCCGGTGCCGCCGTCGCGGGTGGACCCCGAGGTGCCGCAGTGGGCCGACGCCATCGTGCTGCGGGCGATGGCCAAGGACCCCAGGGACCGCTACCAGTCCGCGGCGGAGATGCGGCAGGACATCCAGCGGGCCCTCCAGGGCGTGCCGGTCGCGGCGCCGCGCACCGCCGCCTACGGGGCGACGACCCAGCGGGTGGGCCCGGCCACCGCGATGGCCGCCGGCATGGCCACCGGTGCCATGGCCGACTACCAATACGGCGGCGACGACGGCTACCCGCCGGAGGAAAAAGAGCGGCGCTGGCTGCCGATCGTGCTGTGGATCGCCGGAATTCTCGTGGTGCTCGGCGTGGTCGGCGGGGTCGCCTACGCAATACTCGGCGGCGGCAATTCCGGCCACGCCGTGCCGCAGGTGACCGGGCTGCCGCTCGCCAAGGCGCAGCAGGAGATCACCGCGGCCGGGCTGAAGTACACGGTGCAGAAGCAGCCCAGCGCGACGGTGCCGGCGGGCATCGTGATCAGCACCACCCCGCCCAACGGGAACGTGGTGCCCGAGGGCAGCCAGGTCGCCCTCGTGGTGTCCACCGGGCCGAAGATGGTGCAGGTGCCCAATGTCAAGCACGACTCGGTGAGTGACGCGACGGCGAAGCTGAAAGCCGCCGGGTTCCAGGTCAGCGTGCAGACGGCCGACCACTCGACGCTGCCGGCCAACACCGTGGCCCACCAGAGCCCGTCCGCGGGCACGAAGGCCAAGTTCGGCAGCACTGTCACGATCTACGTCGCGCCCGGCGGGAACATCGTGCCGAACGTGATCGGGCAGAACTACCAGGTCGCCCTCGGCAATCTGAACAACGCGGGCTTCACGAACATCAACGTCGTGCACGTGTCCAACCCGCAGTTGGCCAACGGCACCGTGGTGCTGCAGAACCCGAAGGCAGGGGACCGGGTCCCCGCGGACACGGCGGTCACGCTGAGTGTCGTGCAGAACGCCGCCACTCCCAGCCCGACGCCGACGACACCCACACCCACGCCCACACCGACGCCCACGCCGACAGTCCCCGGGGGGTAGCCCGCTGTCAGGGCGGCCCGAATCGGGTCGCCGCTGACCGGAGCCATCGTGCCCCGAAGCAACTAGTCTGGACGTACAAAGCGCTTTCAGGAGACGACCGTGCCCGAGTCCCGAACCAGAAAAAAGGCGGTCTACACGCCGCCACAGCGGACAGCCAAGTCCAAGGTGAGCCCGCGCTGGCTGGTGCCGACCATGCTCGGCTGCCTGCTGGTGGGGCTGGCGTGGATCGCGCTGTACTACATCACGGGCGGCACGCTGCCCATACAGGCGCTGGCGGCGTGGAACCTCGCCATCGGGTTCGCCCTGATCATCGGGGGCGTGGCACTGTCCACGAAGTGGCGCTAGGCAGAGCCGGCCGGGCCGCGGTAACCGAGCCGGCTCAGCCTGCTCGATAACCTTCGATCATCTTCGCCCCAGGCCGCAGTGCTAGCCCGGGGGACGACCCCCCGGGAACCCCCCGCTGCGGTCGGTTGCCACTTCGGCCGCCAGCCCTGGGCAGCCTAAGCCAGCAACTGGTGGTTGCGGGTGAGCACCGCGATGACCAGGACGGCCACCACCGCGACGGTCGCCCCGACCTGCACCAGGGTCCGCTGGTTGCGCGGCGCGTAGGCGTAGGCGGCGGTGAGCAGCCCGCCGGTGAGCAACCCGCCCACGTGGGCCTGCCAGGCTATGCCGGCCACCAGGAAGCTGATCCCGAGGTTGAGCACGATCAGGAACACGATCGACCGGGAGTCCACGCGCAGCCGCCTGGCCACCACGAAATAGGCTCCGAACAGCCCGAAGATGGCGCCGGAGGCCCCCAGCCCCGGTTCGTTGGCCGGGGCGAGCAGGTAGAACATCACCGAGCCGCCCAGCGCGCTGAGCAGGTAAACCGCCAGGAACCGCAGCCGGCCGAGCAGGCGTTCCAGCGATGGGCCGAGCAGGATCAGCGCCCACATGTTGAAGATGATGTGCAGCGGGCCGAACCCGGACAGGCCCTGTTCGTGCAGGAACGCCGAGGTCAGCAGCCGGTAGTACTCGCCATGGGCGACCCCGACCACCGAATGGATCGTGGAGTCGTAGGCGCTGCCGATCAGGGCCAGGTAGTCGACGATCTTCGGGTAGACCCACTCGACCAGGTAGAGCGCCACGTTGAGCGCGATGAGCGTGTAGGTGACGACCGCGCCCGACACCACGCGGCCGCCGAAAACCGCGGTGGGCTGCCGGACCGTCCGGCCGCCCTCCTTGACGCATTCCACGCACTGCTGGCCGACCGGCGCCGATCTCAGGCATTCCGGGCACGCAGGCCGGCCGCACCTGCTGCAGGACAGGTAGGTCTCCCGTCCCGCATGCCGGAAGCAGGTGGGCACACCCGAGCCGCTCCCGGCATCGGGGGCTTGCTGGGTGGCCATGAGCTATCCCCGTGGATTACTGGCTGTCGTCGCCGGTGATCTCCACCGACTCGATCACGACGTCGTTCGCGGGCCGGTCCCGGGAGTCCGTCTGCACATTGCTGATCTTGTCCACGATGTCGGCGCCCTGGACGACTTCGCCGAAGATCGTGTGCTTGCCGGTCAGCCACGGGGTGGGCACGGTGGTGATGAAGAACTGCGAGCCGTTGGTGCCTGGCCCGGCGTTCGCCATGGCGAGCAGGTATGGCCGGTTGAACGACAGGTCGGGGTGGAACTCGTCACCGAACTTGTAGCCGGGGCCACCGGTGCCGGTGCCGAGCGGGTCCCCGCCCTGGATCATGAAGCCGGGGATCACGCGGTGGAAGATCGTCCCGTCGTACAGCCGCTCCTTGGAGGGCTGCCTGGTCCGCGGGTCGGTCCATTCGCGGGTGCCCTGCGACAGTTCGACGAAGTTGCGAACGGTCTTGGGTGCGTTATCGGGGAAGAGCCGCAGGACTATGTCGCCCTGGTTGGTCCGCAAGGTGGCGGTGAGCGTATTGGTCATGGCTGAATCCTGGCATGGCCCGGGTGCCGCCAGGGGCAGACCCTTTCATGATGGCGTCGCCTGAGCATACCCGCATATCGTTGCGCGGCTGCCCGTACGGCCGGCTGGGTGAGGCTCGGTTGCTGGCGCTGACCTGGGGACACGGCTGAGAGGATGTCAGCGGGCTAGGGCACAATGCGGTTGTGCTGCTGCGTGAACTGGTCCAGACGTCGGAGGCGGTCGCGGCCACGTCCGGGCGCACCGCGAAGATCACGGAGATCGCCGGGCTGCTGCGCCGGGCCGGCCCCGGCGAGGTCGCGGTGGTGGTCGCCTTCCTCTCCGGGGAACTGCGGCAGCGCCAGATCGGCGTGGGGTACGCGTCGCTGGGCGACCTGCTCCGGCTGGAGCCCGCTGGCGAGGGACCGCTCACCGTGGCGCAGACCGACGCAGTGTTCGAGGCCGTGGGCCAGGTCGGCGGGGCGGGCGCACAGGCCGAGCGGAGGCGGCTGCTGGCTGGCCTCTTCGGCCAGGCCAGCCAGACCGAGCGCGAGTTCCTTGTCCGGTTGCTCGCCGGTGAACTGCACCAGGGGGCGCTGGAAGGGGTGATGACCGAGGCCGTGGCCCGGGCGGCGGGTGTGCCCGCGGCGGAGGTCCGCCGGGCCCACCTGCTTGCCGGGTCGCTGCCGCTGGTCGCCGAGGCGGCACTGAACGCGGCCTGGGCGGCTGCCCCGGCCGCGGTCCCGGACGCCGCCCCGGCCACGGGGCCGGCGGCTGCCCCGGACGCCGCTCCAGCCACGGAACCAGAGCCTGACTCGGGAGCTGCACTGGCCGCGCTCGGTGCGTTTGGCCTGAAAGTGGGCCGGCCGCTGCGACCGATGCTCGCCTCGTCCGCGGCCACCGTCGCCGATGCGTTCGCGCGCATGTCGCCCGCAGTGGTCGAGTGGAAGATCGACGGGATCCGGATCCAGGTACACCGGAGCGGGACCGACGTGGCCGTGTTCACCAGGACGCTCGACGACATCACGATCAGGGTGCCGGAGATCACCGAGGCGGTGCTGGCCTTGGACGTGCAGGCGGCGGTGTTCGACGGGGAGGCCGTGGCGCTGGCCCCGGACGGCCGCCCGCGCCCGTTCCAGGTCACCGCGAGCCGCACCGGCAGTCATATGGACGTCGCGCGCCAGCGCGCGGACACCCCGCTGACCCCGTTCTTCTTCGATGTGCTGCACCTGGACGGCACGGACCTGATCGACGAGCCCGCGCACGTCAGGCAGGCCAGGCTGGCGGCGGTGATGCCCGCGCCGCTGCTCGTCCCGCGCCTGGTCACCGAGGACGTCGACGCCGCCGGGGCGTTCTTCGCCGACGCGGTCGAGCGCGGCCACGAAGGCGTGGTGGTCAAGTCGCCGGATGCCAAGTACGCGGCCGGGCGGCGTGGCAGCGAGTGGATCAAGGTGAAGCCACGGCACACGCTCGACCTGGTGATACTCGCCGCCGAATGGGGCCACGGCCGGCGCCGCGGCTGGTTGTCCAACCTGCACCTGGGCGCGCGCGACCCGGCCACGGGCGGCCTGGTCATGCTCGGCAAGACGTTCAAGGGGCTCACCGACGAGATGCTCACCTGGCAGACCAAACGGCTGCTCGAACTGGCCGATCCGCCCGGCTCGGGCCCGGCCGGGGACCTGAAGAACGCCTACGGCGTGCAGCGGGTGCGGCCGGAACTGGTGGTGGAGATCGCGTTCGACGGGGTGCAGGGCAGCCCGCGTTACCCGGGCGGGGTCGCGCTGCGGTTCGCCCGCGTGCTGCGGCACCGGCCGGACAAGCCGGCCGCCGAGGCGGACACGATCGAGTCCGTGCTCGCGCTCTGGCGCGGCGACCAGCCCGGCTAGGGCCGGGGCAGCTCCGAAGCGGCCGCCCTGAGCCCTGCCACCAGAGCCTCCGCGGCCGCGGTGGCGTCCAAGCCGTCCGCGCCGCTGGCCAGGCCGGTCAGCAGCAGCCGGGCGAGGAGCCTGGCGTCGTCGAACATATCGAGGCCGGGCAGGTCGCCGGCCGCGTACCAGCCGAACTGGTGCGCCGCGTCGGGCACGTCGGCTCCGGCCGCCGGCGGGGGTGTGCCGTCGGCCAGGGCCACGTAGAGGTGGTCGACGTGGACGTGCGCCACGCCGAGGTGGTTGTCCGGCTTGACCTGATACTCGGCGATCCACCAGGGCAGGGCGACCCGCCGGCCCCGGTAGCCGTCCGGCACCGGCGCGGCCGGCGGGCTGACCAGCGTGACGGCCAGGCCGGTCTCCTCGGCCACCTCCCGCAGCGCGGCCTCGGCGGAGGTCTCCTCGGGCTCGACGTGACCGCCGGGAATCATCATCTTGTGCAGCCGGGGATGGCGGATCAGCCCGGTCCGCCATCCGCCGGTGAACCGGCGGAACACGAAAACGCTCGATGTCAGGTGCTTCTGGGGCACTAGCTCATCCTGGCAGGGCTTGCGGGTGGGGCGGTCGTCCGCGTGGCTCCGGCGGGCTTGCACACGTCGCCGCGAATATCCCGGCGTTGGCTCGAGGCGGGTTGGGACGCCTATGGACGTGGGCCACGCTTACGCCCGCCTCCGCCCCACGCACGCCCGCCTGCGTCTCGCGCTCGCTCGCCGCGATGGGTTCAGCGGGAGTTGAGAAGCGGCGCGCAGGGGCCGGTCAGGCCAGTTTGGCGTACTGGGAACTGGCGGACCACCGGGCCCGCCCCGGGCAAACCGCCCGGCGGAGCACGGGATCACCCGGCCCGCCCCAGCCAATAGCCGCGGCGCACGGGATCACCGGCCCGCCGAGCGGCGCCCGGCGGACACCAGCGAAAGGAGAACCGTGTGAGGATCACCAAGCCGCTCATCGGCACCGCCGTGGGTTCGGCGGTGCTCGGCGCCAGCCTGGCGCTCGGGGTGAGCATGGCCAGTGCCTCCACCTCTTCGACAGCGGCTTCGCACAAGTCGTCCGCCGCGACCTCGGCCACGCCGGCGGCCAGCCCGGCGCCGAAGGCCTCCACGGCCCCCGGGCCGATGCCGGGCCGCAAGTGCACGCATATGTCCGGGTCCGCCAGGTCCCCGGCCAGCGTGCCCGCAGCGAACTGACGGCACCTGGCAGCTACGGACACGCGGTGTGGGCCGCGTAGCACTCCCCGCGCGGCGCTCCCCCGCGCGGGCGCTGCGCCGGGGCGGCGGTGGGGGGCGGGCCTGACTAGCGGCCCGTCCCCTGCCGTTGCAGTATCAGCTCGTACTCGCCCGGGTCCAGGCGGCGGGTGGCCCGGCGGAACCCGATCGTGGATCCCGGCCACAGCGTCGGGTTGCGCCCCGCGGCGTTGAGGTACCAGCTCACGCAGCCGCCGGTGGTCCACACGGTGGACGCCATCCGCCGCTCGATGTCATCGCACCAGGCCTGCTGGGCGCCCGGCCTGGTGTCGAGGGCGGCGGCGCCGGTGCGGTCCAGTGTGGCGACGTAGTCGACGATGTAGTTGAGCTGGGACTCGATCATGTAGATCATCGAGTTGTGGCCGAGGCCGGTGTTGGGCCCGATGATCATGCACAGGTTGGGGAAGCCCGCGATCGTGGTGCCGCGTAGCGCGCGCATGTCACCGTTCCATGCCTGCGCCAGGCTCCGCCCGTCCGCATCGAAGATCAGCCCGGCGATGGGCGCGTCCACCGCGTGGAACCCGGTGGCCAGGACGATCGCGTCCACCTCGCAGGAGGTGCCGTCCTTCGCGGTCAGCGTGTTGCCGTCCACCTTGGCCAGCCCGGACGCGACCACCTGCACGTTCGGCCGGCGCAGCGCGGGATAGAAGTCGCTGGAGATCAGGATGCGCTTGCACCCCATGACGTAGTCCGGGGTCAGCTTGGCCCGCAGTTCGGCGTCGGGAACGGACGCGGCCAGGTTCCGCAGCGCCATCCGCTGGGCCGCCTTGAGGATCGCGGGCCGCTTGGTGAAGCCGCCCACCAGCGATTCGCGGGAGATGTAGATGCCGAGCCGGGCCAGCCGCTGCGCCGCCGGGACCTGGCGGTACAGCCGCTTCTCGAAGTCGGTGATGCGGCGGTCCCGGCGCGGCACGATCCAGGCGGGTGTGCGCTGGAACAGCACAAGCTGCTTCACCTCGGGCTGGATCTTGGGCACGATCTGGATCGCCGAGGCCCCGGTCCCCACCACCGCGACCCGTTTGCCTTCGAGGCTGTAGGAGTGGTTCCACCTGGCCGAGTGGAAGATCTCGCCGGGGAAGTCGGCGAGCCCGGGGACGTCGGGCAGGGACGGCTCCGACAGCGGTCCCGAGGCAGTAATCAGTACGTCGGCGGTGAGCTCGCCGCGGTTGGTCCGCAGCCGCCAGCGTGCCGGGCCCCCGTCCCAGTCCGCCCGGAGCACCTCGGTGCCGAAGACCAAGTGCTCGCGCAGCCCATAGTGGTCGGTGACGTCCTCCACGTACTGCCAGATTTCCGGCTGGCGGGAGAAGCTGTGTGACCATCGGGGGTTCGGCGCGAACGAGAACGAGTACAGGTGCGAGGGCACATCGCAGGCACAGCCGGGATAGGTGTTGTCGCGCCAGGTGCCGCCGACCGCGGCGGCGCGTTCCAGGATGACGAAGCTGGTCACCCCGGCCTTGCGCAGCCGGATGCCCGCCCCGATCCCGCCGAGCCCGGCGCCGATGATCGCCACGCGAACGTGCCCGGGCAGTGGCGCGGCCGGCCCACCGGCGGCCTGTTGCGCGGCGGTCCCCGCCTGCCCATCGTGCTCCGGCGCTCCGGCTCCGGCCGTCCCGGCGGCTCCGGCCTCCTCCCGGGCCGGCCCCGGAGCGGACTCCCCGGCGCGGAATGGCGGCGTGGAGATGCCGGTGACGCGGTACCGGTGCGACGGATCGGGCTCCGACAGCTCACACGGGGCCGAACCTTCGGCCGTGGTCAGCACCCCCCGTGCCTTGCCCGAGCCGAGCAACTCATCCAGGCCCTCATGCGCGTCAATACGCCCATACCAGTGATAGCAGCCATCGATGGGCTGGAAGTGGCCCCGCAACCGCACCTGGACGTCGAACCGCGACCGGTCCACCTCCAGCACCGCAGTGCCCTCGTAGCCGTCTGAGTCGCCGAGCCCGGCCATCTGGCCTCCTTGCTGATCTTGTCGACCCTGCCGTCTGTCATCCTGTCCGCGTGGTCACCCCGGGGCCAGCCGTGCATCAGTGGGGGCCACGGCGTGCAGCGGCGGGCGCGTCTCGGGGAACGGCTCGTCCGGGTTCACCGCGATGCCGACCTCACGCAGCGTCCCGGTGATCGCCGCCCAGATGATCTGGGTGACGTAGTCGACCACGGTCGCCCGGCTCATCGAGCGCCGCTGCAGCCACCATTCGCCGGTGCTCTGCACCAGGCCGGTCATGCCGTAGGCCCACGGCTCGGCACCACCGGAGTCCAGCCCGTAGGCACGAAGATAGTCGCCGAGCACGGAGGTGAGCGCGGTGGCGATGTGCTCCTTGTTCTGCTGGATGGAGTCGGGCCCGCTCCCGGAGCCGGCCTTGCCCTCGCGGGCCAGCAGCCAATAGAGGTTCGGGTGCTCGTCGATCACCGCGAAGTAGGCACCAACCGCGTCCCGGACCCGGGACAGCGCCGGGCAGCCCGCCTGGATCGCCGGGAGCAACCGGTCGAGCAGTATCTCGGAGCCGCGCTCGCCCAGCGCGTCCACCAGGGCCGATTTGTCCTGGAAGTACCGGTAGAGGACCGGCTTGGTGACCCCCGCCTCGGCGGCGACCGCCTCCATCGGCAGATCGGGACCCTGGACCTCCAGCACCCGCAGCGCCGCGTCCACGAACTCACGCCGCCGCCGTGCCCGGTGGTCGCTCCACCGGTCCCTGCGGGCGTCGCCGCCCTTGACAGCCGCGCTCATGCGGATAATGATACCAAAGGTAACTGTTACTTCAAGTTACAGCTTGGCTGGAGGCGAGGCCGGTGACGAAGACCAGCGAGCTGCCCGCCAGGGCGAGCCGTACGAACCCCGGGCTGCCCGGCAAGGGTGCCACCAGCGCGGACTCCGGGCTGCCCGGCGGCAGAACGGATCGCGAGCGGGTAGCCGACCGGCTGCTGCGCTCGACCGCGGCCAGGTCCTACGACCCGGAAATCGACATCGACTGGTCCGCACCGCCGGAGCCGGGCAAGATCTTCCTGCCCGAACACCGCTCCACCCTGTCCGGGACGCCGCTGTGGGACCAGCTCACCCCCGAGCAGCGGCGCGAACTCGGCAAGCACGAGGCCGCCAGCGTGGCCGGCTTCGGCATCTGGCTGGAGTGCATCCTGATGCGCCTGCTGGCGAAGGTGGCCTACGAGGAGAACCCCGCCACCCGGCACGTGCAGTACGCGCTCGCCGAGATGGCCGAGGAGTGCCGGCACTCCACGATGTTCGCCCGCCTGATCGAGTGGATGGGCGTGCCCTACTACGGGCCGCCCCGCCACGTCCACGCTCTTGGGCGGCTGCTGACCGCCGCCGCGCACGGCCCCGCCATGTGGGGAGCCATCCTGATCGGCGAAGAAATCACCGACCGCTTCCAGCGGGAGATGGCCGCCGACGACTCGATCCAGCCCGTCATCCGGATGGTGAACAAGATCCACATCCTGGAGGAGGCCAGGCACATCGGGTTCGCCCGGGCCGAGCTGACCCGCAGCGCGGCCGAGCTGTCCCTGGCCGAACTGCCCGTGCAGCGGGCCGTGCTCGGCCGGGTCGCGTTCATCGTGGCCAGGCACCTGATCAGCCCGGAGGTCTACCGCTCCGTGGGCCTGGACCCGGCGCCGGCGCACCGCGTCGCGCTGGCGAACCCCGCCCACCACGAGACCATCCGTTATGGCGGGGAGAAGATCGTGGCGTTCCTTCGGGAGGCCGGCATGATCGGCCCGCCAGCGACCCGCCTGTGGCGCAAGGCTCACATGATCGACTAGCCGGCCACGCTCGGCTCGGGCGCTCGGAACACGCGCCGGCAGAGCCCGCGTGCCTGTGCCGCATCCGCAGGCTAGCTGCCGGGCTGTAGGGGCATCCCGTGGTGCCGGAGGGTTTCCTCCGTGCGCTTGGCCTCGGGAGCGCCGATGCGCTGGTAGATCGCGAGTGCCTGCTGCAGGTGTGCGGCGGCCTCGCTGGGGTTGCCATCTCGAAGGTGGCCGTTGCCGATTCCCTCCAGGGCGCGTGCTTCCTCTGGGGGTGCGCTGATGTCGCGCGCGATGGCCAGCGCCTGGGTGTGGTGGTCACGGGCTGGGCTGGTGGCCGAGCTGCGGAGCGAGAGCACGCCGAGGCGGTTCAGCGCTTCGGCCTGGCCGAGCAGGTTGCCGAGCTCGCCGAACAGTTCGAGGGCCCGCTGGTGGCTGGCGGCGGCCGGCCCGTAGTCACCGGTCTCTTGCTGGACGAGGCCGAGGTCGTTGAGGGCATGAGCCTGGCCGAGCCGATGACCGATGTCGCGGAACAGCGCCAGGGCCCGGTACTGGCTGGCGGCGGCGGCCGGGTGGTCCCCGGCCTCGTGCTGGACGACGCCCAGGGAGTTGAGAGCGTAGGCCTGGCCTTCGAGGTCGCCGAGGTCGGTGAACAGCGCTAGGGTCTGCCGTTGGCTGGCGGCGGCGGCCGGGTAGTCCCCGGTAAGCTGCTGCACCAGGCCCAGGCCGTTGAGGGTCCATGCCTGGCCGCGCCGGTCACCGATGCTGCGGGCCAGCCCCAGGGCCTGCTGGTGGCTGGCGACGGCGGCTGGGTAGTCCCCGCTCAGAGCCCATAGGAAGCCCAGCTGGTCGAGGGCGTAGGCCTGGCCGCGCTGGTCACCGGCGTCGCGGTAGAGCGCCAGGGCCTGGGTCAAGCCGCTGGCGGCGGCGGCGTAGCTCCCGGTGTTCCGCTGCAGGGCGCCCAGGGTGGTGAGCGTGTCGGCCTCACCGAGCCGGTCTCCGGCCTGGCGCGCGGCGGCCAGGGCGCCTCGGTGAAGTGCGGCGGACTGATCCCAGTGACCGCGGACGGACAGGAAGCCGCTCATCGCAGCCGGTATTACGATCGCATACCGGGAGCGCCCGGCGGTGGCGGCGTAGTCCGCGGCGGCGTGCAGGTTGGCGCGCTCGGCTTCCAGCCAGGCGGCCGCGTGCCCGAGGGCAGACAGGTCCGGGGCCTGCTCCGGCGGGTGGCCCGGCGGCGGGCGGCGGTAGGCGCTGAGCCGGGGGTCGAAGTGCTTGCCGGCGGCCAGGGCGGTGTGCAGGTAGTAGTCCAGCACCCGTCCGGCCACGGTGTCGCGGTCTGTCTGGTCGTCAGTGGCGGCGAGGGCGCGGGCGTGTTCGCGGAGCAGGTCGTGCAACTGGTACCGGCCGGGTGCGGGCTCGGTGAGCAGGTGCTGGTCATATAGCTCATCAAGCTGCCGGCGGGCGTCGCCCAGGCCGGTGCCGTCCAGCGCGGCGGCAGCATAGGCGTCGAAGGTGGGGCCCGGGATCAGGCCGAGCCGACGGAACAGCCGCTGCTGGTCCTCAGTGAGGTCCTGGTAAGACAAGTCGAATGCGGCACTGACCGACACATTCTCGGCCTGCAACAGCGCCATCCGGTCAGTAGCGGCGGTCAAGTCGGCGGCCAGTTGGCCGACGGTCCGGGCCGGGTGGTGTTTTAGCTGACCGGCGATCAGCCCGATCGCCAGCGGCAGGTACCCGCACCGCCGGGTGATCTCATCCACCGCGGGATCGGTGGCGGAGATCCCGGCCCGGCCCGCC
>Ga0306925_10002934_pt1 | contig 14887 bp, 10 predicted proteins | sample flu12Cox44000176_FD_203755 | JGI IMG/M metagenome (GOLD analysis project Ga0306925, IMG submission 203755) | Lab enrichment of tropical soil microbial communities from Luquillo Experimental Forest, Puerto Rico - flux8day.12C.oxic.44.000.176 (v2)... | ecosystem: Environmental > Terrestrial >... | reverse complement strand
GAGCTCATTCGCAGAATGCGCGCGCTCAGACCAACCGTCCCGATCCTGCTCGTGAGCGGATATCTCAGTCCGGCCGTCATCGAGCGCGCCCGCGAAGCGGGCGCGACCGACGTTCTAAAGAAGCCGTTGCTTGCGCGCGAGCTCCAGCTAGCGCTCGAGCGCGTGTTGCCGTCTAAGTCATAGCCTGAACCGCGTTGGCGCCGACGCTCGATCTCGCTTAGCCCCACGGGCACCGCCGGCGCGCTCTCGTACTGGACCGCCGATGCAATCCGTCGCCAATCGGGACGCCGCAGGATGGCCGAGGTGGCTCGCCAACACGATTCGCAATCGGCTGCGATTGCGCGCGGATGAGGTGATTCAGTAGGCAGTCTTTACGTCCGCTTTTGGCCGATGGCGGACATGCGCGAATGTCCGCTTTCGACCCAAAGCGGACATTCGATAAGCACCGCTTCTCACCTTAAGGTCACCATGCCCAAAGGCGCAGACCGGATGCTTAAATGAACCGGGCGGGGTACCAATAGCCGTGCAGCAGAGGCAGGAACTTGCCGTCGTCCACGCCGACTTCCTCGTCGATTCGCGCGTTCAGCTTTTCGTTCAGTCCCAAGAACAGTTCGGCTTTTGCTTTTCCGTCCAGCGCCAAGTTGCGCGTTTCCTGTGGATCCTCCTGCAGGTCGTAGATCTCCAGCTCGTTCTTCGCGATCAGCGCCTCGTAGCTTGTCGGACGGTTGAACTCGAGCGGCGAGAAGTACCGGCTGAATCTGTAACGCCCGTCGAATATGCTGCGGATGGCGCCTCGATTTCCGAAGTCGGGTTGCAGCTCCACGAGTTTCGCGGTTTTTTCGACCATGGGGTCCTTCGAGTCGGCGACCTGAATCAACGGCGCGAACCATGAAGCGTCGAGATACGAGAACATGTTGTAGTTGAACAGCGCAGCCGGGCGCACGGTGTTGACGGCTGCCGCCCCAGGCGCGCTCAAGACCTTGGATAGATCGCGCCCTTTCAAATCTGCGCCCGCGCGAGCCACATCGGCGGCCGACTTGCCCGTCAGCGCAAGTACTGTGGGCGCGAGATCGACTTGCGAGGAAACCGCCTCGGTGATTGCCCCGCCCGGGTAGGCTGGATGCAGGATCATCAGGGGCACATGGTTTTGCTCCCAATAAGCATTGGCGCCCTTGCCGCGCATCTGATGCGCTCCACCAAGCTCGCCGTGATCGGCGGTGAAGATCACGATCGTCGACTTGTCCAGGTCGTTGGCTTTGAGTTCGTCGAGCACACGGACGAGGTGGGTGTCGCAGTCGCGAATGCAGTTGAAGTAGTAGTTTTGCAATAGCCTCCAGCGACGATCTTCGTCGGGCCATTGACCGAGCAGAATGTCTTGCGTGGCCTGATATTCCCAATGGGCCTTCGGGCGGCCAGGCGCTTTGAGGGGCTGGTGGCGCGTCTGAGGGAGCGGGGCATCCCACTCCGCGCGGTAAATCTCGTTGTCGGGCGGGCGGACAATCGGATAGGCCGCAGCCTTTCCCTGCAGCGACTCGCCGGGCGCATCCGAATTGACGTACATCACGTCATGCGGATTGACGAAATTCACCGCCATGAACCACGGCTTGCCCTGCGCCTTCAGCTCGCGCGCCTTGGTCTTCAGCCAAGTAAGGGCGGACGCCGTCGCAAAGTTGTCATACATATAGCCGCCGATGGGGCCGTCGATCAGATCCCCGAGGCCCATGAAATCGTCGAACCCATACGATTCGATCACCTCGCGGTACTTGAGTAACGGCGCGTCGATCGGCTGATGGGCCGTGTCGAGACTGCCGCTGAGATGCCACTTTCCCTGGTAGGCAGCGTGGTAGCCAAGCTGGTGCAGGCGATGTCCGATGGTGACCACTTTGGTGAACATGTCGCGTTGCCAGGGTGCCTCCATGTTGTCGAAGACTCCCGTATGCTGGATATGCTGTCCGGTGTAGATGACCGAGCGCGCCGACGAGCACACCTGCGTAGCGCCCTGGTGATTGGCGAACGTGGTGCCGTACTTCTTCAGGTATTCGCGTCCGGGCACCGGAAACGGCCACTTGTCGAAGTGGTGCTCCTGATCGACGAGGACGAACAGGATGTTGTAGCCGGGCGGAGGCGTCGCAGGCGCCGACGCCGGGAGCGATGGCTGAGCCAGGGCCGCCAAGGCGAGGGGGGGCGTCGCAGCAGATAGGAAATTCGCGCCCAGCAGGGCGCCACCTGCTTCGAGGACCGCGCGACGCGATGGATTAGGTAAATCTTTGCGCGTGTCAGCCACAAGTCATCTCCTTGTGAAATTGCCTCACGACGGAGGTCGCGCACGCATCGAATCAGCATCGCAACCGACGGAGCGATTGCTGCGGACGTGGTGACTCTCTATCCGAAGGAGCCGCTCCGCCTAGAACTCCTCAGTGGGCGGCGGGCCTTAGGCGTCCGAGGTCGCGACGGAACCCAGCATTCGACGTTGGTCCGCGTTCTGAATGACGGTCACCGCGAAGCCTGGCGCTTTATCGACCGCGCGCACAGCGCGTGGCTGCCGTGAAAGCGAGTCTGCGACGTTCTTCGTCTACTTGCAAACTGACGATGTCCAATTTTGGCCGGTAGCGGAAATACACCAAAGGCAACTTCGCCTCCCACCTCATTCCGGCGCTGGGCGCCGGATGCATCGATCAGTGTCCATCCTTCGACGCGGCTCCTGCACCGATCGGCTGACCACACGACAGAGGATCAAGCAAAAAAACGGCGCGGTAGTTAGCCGCGCCGAAGGTTCACCCAACACAAAGGAGTCGGTCAATCTGCTGACCCTCCCGTCAGCGCGGCGCCTCAACCGCATCCCGGCTGTAAGCGCCGCGCCGCCATCGGCGGCGACGGGCGGTCAAGAACCAAAGCCTTGAAGGAGTGAGCGCACCGGCCTACTTCTGCGAGAACACGATGGCGCCATCCTTCTCGCGTACATGGACCGTGTCCCCGGCGGCAAAGTTCCCGGCGAGGATCTCCTTCGCGAGCGGATTCTCGATCTGCTGCTGGATCGCGCGCTTCAACGGCCGTGCGCCGTAGACCGGATCGAACCCGGCCTGCGCGACGAGCTTGAGCGCGGCGTCCGACACATCGGTACGGATGTCGAGCTTCAGCAACCGCCCCTCGAGCGAGCGAAGCTGGATGCGCGCGATCGACGCGATGTTCTTCTCGTCGAGCGAATGGAACACGACGATCTCGTCGATCCGGTTGATGAACTCCGGCCGGAAATGCGTCTTCACTTCGGCCATCACCGCGAGCTTGATCACGCCGTAGTCGTCGCCCTGCATCTGCTGGATCATCTGCGATCCCAGGTTCGACGTCATGACGATGACCGTATTGCGGAAGTCCACCGTGCGCCCCTGCCCGTCGGTGAGCCGTCCGTCGTCGAGGACTTGCAGCAGCACGTTGAACACATCCGGGTGCGCCTTCTCGATCTCGTCGAACAGGATCACGCTGTACGGTTTGCGGCGGACTGCTTCGGTGAGATAGCCGCCTTCTTCGTAGCCGACGTAGCCCGGCGGCGCACCGATCAGCCGCGCGACGGAGTGCTTCTCCATGAACTCCGACATGTCGATGCGAATCAGCGCGTGCTCGCTATCGAACAGGAATTCCGCGAGCGCCTTGCAGAGCTCCGTCTTGCCGACGCCGGTGGGTCCGAGGAACAGGAACGAGCCATAGGGCCGGTTCGGATCCGACAGTCCCGAGCGCGAGCGACGGATCGCGTCACACACGAGCCGCACCGCTTCGTCCTGCCCGACGACGCGCTTGTGCAGGCGATCCTCCATCAGGAGGAGCTTCTCGCGCTCGCCCTGCATCATCTTGGAGACCGGAATACCGGTCGCGCGCGAGACGACTTCGGCGATTTCCTCGGCCCCGACCTGCGTGCGCAGCAGATGCGGCTTCTTCGCCTGCTCCTGCGCGAGGGTCTTGTCGGCCTTCTTCAATTGCGCCTCGAGCTGCGGCAGCTTGCCGTACTGCAGCTCGCTCATCTTCTGCCAGTCGCCCTTGCGCTTGGCCTCTTCCATCTGGAGCTTGACCTTGTCGATCTCCTCCTTGATGTGCTTGCTGCCCTCGACCTGCGCTTTTTCGGCTTTCCAGATCTCGTCTAAGTCCGCGTACTCGCGCTCCAGCCGCTTGATTTCGTCCTCGATGTTGGCGAGGCGCTTCTTCGATGCTTCGTCCTTCTCCTTCTTCACCGCCTCGCGCTCGATCTTGAGCTGGATCATCCGGCGCTCGAGCCGATCCATCGCCTCGGGCTTCGAGTCGATCTCCATCTTGATCCGCGCCGCCGCCTCGTCGATCAGGTCGATCGCCTTGTCGGGGAGGAAGCGATCGGTGATGTAGCGATGCGAGAGCTCCGCCGCGGCGACGATCGCCGGGTCGGTGATCTCCACACCGTGGTGGATCTCGTAGCGCTCCTGCAATCCGCGCAGGATCGCGATCGTCGCCTCGACCGACGGCTCGTCGACCAGCACCTTCTGGAAGCGCCGCTCGAGTGCCGCGTCCTTCTCGATGTACTTGCGGTATTCGTCGAGCGTCGTCGCACCGACGCAATGCAGTTCGCCGCGCGCGAGCGCAGGCTTCAGCATGTTGCCGGCGTCGATCGCACCTTCCGCCTTGCCGGCACCGACCATCGTGTGCAGCTCGTCGATGAAGACGATCACCTGACCCTGGGTGGCGGCGATGTCCTTCAGCACGGCCTTGAGCCGCTCCTCGAACTCGCCGCGGTACTTCGCGCCGGCCAGGAGTGCCGCCAGGTCGAGCGACAGGACGCGCTTGTTCTTGAGCGTCTCGGGGACCTCGCCGTCGACGATGCGCTGCGCCAGTCCCTCGACGATTGCGGTCTTCCCGACCCCCGGCTCGCCGATCAGCACCGGATTGTTCTTGGTCCGTCGCTGCAGGATCTGGATCGTCCGGCGGATCTCGTCGTCGCGGCCGATGACCGGGTCGAGCTTCCCTTCGCGGGCGCGCTCGGTCAAATCGATCGTGTATTTCTTGAGCGCCTCGCGCTGACCTTCGGCTTCCTGCGAGTCGACGCCCGCACCACCCCGGACCGCCTCGATCGCGACGTCGAGCGACTTGCGGGTGAGACCGTATTCCTTGAGGAGTCGACCCGTGGGGCCCTTGTCGTCCGTCAAAGCGAGCAGAAAGAGCTCGCTCGCGATGAACTGGTCGCCCCGCCGGGTGGCTTCCTTGTCAGTGAGATTGAGGAGGTTGTTGAGGTCGCGCGAAACCGTGATCTCGCCGCCCGTGCCCTCGACCTTGGGCAGGTTCTGGATCGATTGGCGGAGCGCGGTCTGCAGCCTTGGCACGGCGACGCCGGCGCGCGCGAGCAGGGAGGCGGTGCCACCATCCTCCTGGGCAAGGAGTGCGGCCAGCAGGTGCTGCGGCTCGATGTAGCCGTTGTCGTTCGCGAGCGCCAGGCTTTGGGCATCGGAGAAGGCTTGCTGGAACTTGGTGGTAAGCTTGTCGAAGCGCATGGGTTCTTATAAGCAGCGGATTCGTATTGGTATTTCCCCCAGATAGGGGAAAACCATGCTAAATCAAGGGTGGTGGGGAGCCACGCCCGGCTTTTTTCGTGACCACAGTCTACGCGGCGTCGTTCCAAAACGGGACACTCGCGTCGACTTGAGCCGGTGGCGGTAGACGAATGAGGATTCGACCCGGGAAGCTGTTCTCGTTCTCCGGCCGCGCCCCGCGCGCGGCGTTCTGGCTGACGTCGATCGCCATCGGCGCGGTGTTTGTCGTGCTGTTCGTGTTCCTGGAGACGGCGTTCGGCCGGCCATCGACGCTGATCCTGTATCCGTTCTTCTTCTGGCTCGCGGCGGCGACGGCGGTCCGGCGGCTCCACGACCGGGGACGCTCGGCGTGGTTCCTGTTGATCCTGATCATTCCGATCCTGGGCCCGATCTGGCTCCTGATCGAGCTCGCCTTCCGCGCCGGCACCGAGGGCGACAACCAGTACGGGCCCGATCCTTACGCGCGCACCGATTACCTCGTCGTCCGTTAGCCCTGCATGGCACCAGCATCGCTGATCGTCAACGACGTCACGGGCCTGAACCCGGTGCCGGTCTGGGCCATCGCGACGCCGACGTCAATCGACGAAGTCCGCGATTCGATCCTCCGCTCGACCGGTCCGATCTCGGTGGGTGGCGGTCACTTCAGCATGGGCGGCCAGACCGCGAGCCCGGGGAGCCTGCATCTCGACATGCGCCGGATGAACCGGGTGCTCGCGTTCTTCCCGCTCGAGCGCAGGATCCGCGTCGAGGCGGGAATTCGCTGGTGCGATATCCAGAAGTTCGTCGATCCGCATGGTCTTTCAATCAAGATCATGCAGACGTACGCCAACTTCACGGTCGGCGGGTCGCTTTCAGTGAACGTGCACGGGCGCTACGTGGGCCTGGGGCCGCTGATCCTGTCCGTGCGCTCGATCACACTCGTCCTGATGAACGGCGACGTGAAGCGCGCGAGTCCGACCGAGAACGCGGAGCTTTTTTACGCGGCGATTGGCGGCTACGGCGGCTTGGGCGTCATCGTCGAAGCCGAGCTCGATCTCGCCGAGAATCGGCGCGTCGAGCGCGTCGCGGTCAAGCTCAAGACGAAAGACTATTACCGGCATTTCCGCGAGACCGTGCGGAGCTCGCCCGCTGCCGTCTTTCACAACGGCGACCTCTACGTCCCGCACTATTCGAGCGTGTGCTCAGTCACCTGGAGCGAGACGAAGCGGTCCGCGACGGTGCCGCATCGGCTCCAGCCGCACCGTCGGATGTACGCGCTCGAGAAGTACTTCATCTGGGCGGTGTCCGAGACGCCGCTCGGCAAGTGGCGCCGCGAATACCTGATCGACCCCCTGCTCTACCGGTCGCGCAAGGTGCACTGGCGTAACTACGAGGCCGGCTACGACGTCGCCGAACTCGAGCCGCCCTCGCGCAAGCATCGCACCTACGTGCTCCAGGAGTATTTCCTGCCGGTGGCGCGCTTCGACGACTTCGTGCCGAAGATGGCGGAGATCTTCCAGCGCCATCACGTGAACGTGCTCAACGTCTCGATCCGCCACGCGCTCCCAGATCCCGGGTCGCTCCTCGCGTGGGCGCGCTCCGAGTGTTTTGCGTTCGTCGTCTATTACAAGCAGCGCACGCGTGAAAACGCGAAAGACCGTGTCGCCGTCTGGACACGCGAGCTGATCGATGCGGTGATTGCCTGCGGCGGAACGTACTACCTGCCGTATCAGCCGCACGCGACGCATGACCAGTTCCATCGCGCCTATCCGCGGGCGCTCGAATTCTTCGCGCTCAAGCGCAAGGTCGATCCCGATTTCCGGCTGCGCAATGTGCTGTGGGACAAGTACTACGCGCCCACGGTCTCAACTAACGCGGAGGCAACCATTCCCAAGCCCAACGCTACGTCGGACTTTCACGTCGTCTACGACGACGTCGGCCGGCAGGACGCGTTCTACAAGTTCCTGCAGAACGTCTATCACATCTATCCCGAAGATCGCTTCCATTCGCTGATCAAGGCGTCGTGCCGCGCCCATGCGGACGACGAGGCGATCTACCGGGACCTGCAGGCGAAGCTCCCCGGAATCAAGCCGTTTCTCGCCGACCTCTTCTACGCGCTTCCGGCGCTCGCCAAGCAGAAGAACGAGATGGTGCGGCAGACTCTCGAGCTTCTCGGGAACCGCCGCAGCATCAACGGCTACGTCGAGATCGGCTCGACCGGGCGCTACGCCGGGCGGCTGCGCAAGGCGCTCGACATGTCCGGCGAACTCGTCCTGGTGAACGATGTCCCGCCGACCAACTCGCCGGTCGACATCGTCGAACGCGGGCAGTTGCCCAAGCTCGGGCGCTACGTGCCGCTCGACAACTATGCGCCCATTCCCGAATCCGCGATCGCGAGCGCGAGCGCCGACCTGGTCAGCTGCTACATCGGGCTGCATCACATCGATCCGCCCCGGCTTCAACCATTCGTCGCGTCGATCCATCGCATCCTCAAGCCCGGCGGCGTCTTCATCCTGCGCGATCACGACGTGACGACGCCCGAGATGGATCATTTCGTGAGCCTGGCACACGCGGTGTTCAATGCGGGACTCGGCGTCTCGTGGGAGGTGAACCAGCAGGAATTGCGACACTTCGCGCCCGTCGCCGAGTGGTCGCGACGTCTCGCGGCCGCTGGATTTCACGATACGGGCAAACGCCTGCTGCAGGCACACGACCCGTCCGACAACGTGCTGATGGCCTACGTCAAGGCGTGACGCGCACCGTCCTTCCACGCCTTCTCTGCGCGCTGGTCTTCGGCGTTGCGCTCGTGGCGCAAGCGCGTGCGGAAGGCACGGTGGCCGCGCCGCCCGAACATCGCCGCGGCACCGAGCAGACGTTCCTCACCTTTCCCGAGTGGTTTCTCGTGCACAGCCCCGCCGAATACGCGGTTTACGTGCGCGATCACGATCCCGACACGTTTCCGTTCTGGGGCCACATCGGCCAGTTCTGGACGAGCTACGGCATCGTCACGCGCGCGAGCAACGATGGCTATCCGTTCAACTTCGGTTATCACGTGATGATCGTCGTCATCGGCGTCAGCACGACGGTCGAGTACGCGCTGCGTTCGGTGTACGAGACACTGATCGGGCGTCTCACGGCGCTCACGCGCACCCACGGCATGACCGATGAGGAGCGGCTCGCGGCCGATGTGGCGCAGGACTACGTCGATTTCATCCGGATCCAGCCGTGGTACGAGTACGATTTCCTGGGTAAGCTCAAGCGGCTGTGGCGCGAGACCAGCTGGTTCGGCAACGATCTCGTTCGCAAGTGGGAGCGGAGATACGCGCTCACCACGGAGTGGGGATCGAAGGCGATCTACGGCTGGCTCATCAAGAAGGCGACCAAGGCGAGCTACGACGCACCCCTGCTCGTCACTGCCGTGCTCGTCGATCGGCTGCCGGAGATTCCGCAGCAGGATGTACCCGACCTCAAGGTGCTGCAACGTTATCCCGACGGATCGGCGCTCGTGCTCGTCCCGCGCTATGAGGCATTCAAGACGTACGCGAGCGTGCTCGCGAAGAACGGCGCACAGTTCCGCGAGATCGCCGGCAACCGCACGGTGATCCTGGTGAGCGCGCTCGTGCCAGTCGAGTGGCAGCCGCAGAAGGATGACCGCGTGCTGTTCACCCAGCCGGTGCTGACGCGGCCAGCAGAAAAGCGCGTGGCGCTCGTGGTGCCGGTGGCTTCGCTCGCCGATACACTCGAACGCTTTCGCACGTCGAACGTGAACCTCGAGCACGTTTACGACTACTGATGGCCCAAGCACGCTCCCTTCCGCTACGCATCGTCCGCGCACTGCTCTGGGCGCTCGGGCTCGTGTTGCTGCTAGTCGCGCTTGCGCTCGCGTTCTTCCGCTGGGAGGCGAGCGAGCGAGAGATTCTGGAACGCCGCGATGCGGCCCCTTCCGGCGGACGGTTCGTGCGGGGCGGCGGCGTCGAGATATTCGTGCAGGAGGCGGGGCCGGCGACCGGCACCGTCGTGTTGTTCATGCACGGCACGGGGGCGTGGAGCGAAACGTGGCGGGAGTCGATGAATGCCGTGGCCCAGGCGGGATTCCGGGCCGTCGCGCTCGATCTGCCGCCCTTCGGTTACTCTCAGCGCCCCGAAGGTCCGCGCTACAGCAAGGGCGAGCAGGCGCGCCGTATCCTGGGCGTTCTCGATGCGCTCGATGTGAAGCAGGCGATCCTCGTCGGGCACTCGTTCGGCGGCGGACCGACGGTCGAGGCGACGATCCTCGCGCCGGAGCGGGTAAGGGCGCTGGTGCTGGTCGACGCCGCGCTCAGCATTCGCGAAGCGCACGAGCCGCCGGAGCCGCAGCCCCTGCTCGAGCGGGCCTTTTTCGCGGCGACGCCCGTGCGGGACGGGGTCGTCGCCACCTTCCTGACGAATCCGGCGTTCACGCATCAGCTGCTCGAGCATTTCATCGCCAACAATGCCAGCGCGACGGCGGAGCGCGTCAAGGTCTACCAGCGCCCGCTCGTCGTGACCGGAACCACGCACGCGATCGGCGACTGGCTGCCGGAGCTCCTGGATCCCGCGCAGCCCTCGCGCAGCGAGGACCCGGAAGCGTACGCCGCGATCTCGGTGCCCGTGGTCGCGCTCTGGGGCGCGCGCGACAGCATCACGCCGCTGCCGCAGGGCGAGCGCGTCGTGAAACTTCTGCCGCACGCACGACTCGAAGTCATGCCCGGCGTCGGACACATTCCGCAGATCGAGGGGCCGGCTGAGTTCAACCGGCGGCTCGTGAGCGTGCTGAACGAGCTCAATCGCTGATGGCGTATCCGCTCCCCTCTCCTCGACGACGTCACCGCACCGCGTCAGCAGCGATCCAGCTTCGGAGCAGGCTGTGACCGAATCCCGAAACGAGCCGGAAGCTTCACCCGCCCCGGAGTCGCGGTCGGCTACCTCGCGTCAGGTGATCGGCGCCGTGATCTGGAGCTTCTTCGGTGTGCGCAAGAACCAAGCGATGCAGGACGATCTCGCGCGGATCCGCCCGCATCAGGTGATCATCGTCGGCGTAATTCTCGCGGCGGTGTTCGTCCTCACGCTGCTGGCGATCGTCCGCATCATCATCGCGACCGCGACCGGCTAGGCGTCACGCCCGAGGCGCGCAAGCGCTTCGGCCGCCCGCACGAGGTCGTCGGCGGTGGTCACGACATCAGGACAAAGCCTCAGGTTGCGGCCCCGAGCGTCCGTCGCGATGCCGTGCGCGCGGAGGGATCGGGAAAGCGCCACGGCGCGCGGATGATCGATCACGACGAATGCACCGTGATCCTCGTCACCGCCACGCGCCGCGATGCCGTGCCTTCCGAGGAGATCGACCAACGTACGCTGCTGCTCGAGCGAATACGCACGGACTCTCGCGGGACCGAGCGCGCGCACCAGCACCTGCCCCGCCCGCGCCTGGTACCACGTCAGCACCGGGGGGGTGGACTCGAGGAACGCATCACCACCTTCGGCGAATGCCGGCGGATCCGGCCGGGCGTAGGAGAACGGGTCGTGCTTCGCAAACCATCCGATGTCGAGCGTGCGCAGCACGCCCGTCAGGTGTCGCGGGTGGAGATACAGGAAACACGCACCGGGGCCGCCGCGAAGATACTTGTAGCTGCCGCCCACCGCGAAGTCGACGTCGAGCGCCGTCACGTCGACGGGAAACACGCCCAGCGAATGGTAGACATCGAGAAGGACGCGTCCTCCCGCACGGTGCGTCGCGGCGACGATCTCGTTCAACCCGGCCAGGCGCTGACCGGTGTTGAACAGCACTTCCGAAACGACGACGAGATCGACCTTGCGGCCGACCGCCTCCACGATGTCCGTCGTGTCGATGCGGCCGTCGTCGCGCGCTTCGACGAGCGTGAGGGCGATCCGATCGCGGCGCGCGTATTCGCGCAGGATCACGTCCAGCGAATCGAACTCGCCCCGCGTGGCGACGATGCGCAGCTTCGTATCGTAGGTGTTGAGGATCGCGCGCAAGCCCTGACCCGCGCTTGTTTTCGGCGCGATGCAGTCGGCGCGCGCGGCGTTCATGAGCAGCGCGAGACGCGTGCGAAAGGCTTCCATCTCGTCGCTCCACGCATCCCACGCGCCGCCGAGCCTCGCATACCATGCGGCGATCCCTTCACGGACGTCGTCCTCGACCGCATCGAGCGGCCGTCCCAGCGAGTGGTTCGCGAGATAGACGAGATCGCGCGTCTCCCCGAGGGTGCGCGCAAAAAGGCGCGCGACGTGCGTGCTGAGGCCCGCTTCGGTCAACGCGTCCGGGCCCATCGCAGCCACCGCGGCCTCGATGCGCTCGGTCGTGGACAGCGGCGCGTTCATGCCAGGTCCTGAAAGATCCGGCGCATCGTCATTTCCCCATCATCGCTTCCCACGGCAGGTTCTTCATCAGGAGGACGTTGAGCAGATTGTCCTGGAAGCTCGCGTTGCTCGTGAGCTGATCGTGGCGCTCGCACAGGAAGAACCAGTAGGCAATCGGGATGAAGCTCTCGTCGAGCTGCGGTGCGGTCGGATCGAGGGTGTCGCGTGCAAGGAGCGACGGCTTGGTCACGCGGCCGTCACCCGGCTCCATCATGATGAGATCATAAGGTACGCCGGCATACGGGTGCTGGATGTCTGCGGGATAGAGGCGCGCGTGCGCGCCGCCGCCGTCCGGCTCGAGGATCAGGTGCGAAGGCGTCAACGCACAATCGCCGCCGAAGAGCACGTAGCGGATCGGCGTCGCGGGCTCGGGTGTCGAGAGCATCCACATGAACCGGCGCGCACGCTCCAGCCGATAGTCGAAATATCGCTGCAGCGACGCGACGTACGCGTCGGCGTCCTGCGGATGCGCGGCGCGGATGCGCGCTTCGCTCGCCGGATCGAAGATGTTCCAGCGGTACCGCCGCCACGTCGCGCCGTCGAACAATCCGTCGGGCAGCGGCTTCCCCTCGAGGTCGAACAGCCAGTCCACGAGCGGATGCGGAAACAGCTGATAGCCCGCGGGCAGCGTGGCGAGGAGCTCGGGCGGCATGCGCTCGAAGCCGATCTGCTCCCCGGTCAGGTAGGCGTGCAGCGACGACGCCGATCCGAAATTCGGCGCGCCGAGCAGGATCAGCTTGCGCACCCGCGTGGTCCCATAGAGCGTGACGAGCTGCGGCGTGCCGTCCAGGACATCGACCGGCCCGTAACGCAGGTAATACCGCGCGATCAAACCGCCCATGCTGTGCGCGATGATGTCGACGCGAAGCTGCGGATTGCCGTAATCGCGGCGCACCTGCTCGATCAGCGCGTCGAGCTCGCGCCCGTGGGTCACGTTGTCCTGGCGCCAGTCGTAGGCCAGCACGTAATAGCGGCGCTCGCCCGGCTTGGCTGGTGTCCCCGGAGTCCCGCGCGCGTAACCCCCATACTTGGCGAGCGTCTCGATGATCGGCCCGTAGAAATCCTGGCCGAGGACGTGATCCGCGATCGCGTAGGGCTCGAGATTGTCGGGCAGCACCTCGAGGGTCTTCGGATCGAACTTGAGCTCGATGTCGCGGTAGTCCGAGAACAGGATGCGGTTCCACGGACCCGGCCAGACCTCGACGCCCGTCGTGCGATCGCGGAGCTTCGATCCGAACAGCCCGGGCACGAGGATCACCGGGGTGTCGTCCGGCGACTGCGCGGCCACGTGATACATGCGCGCGAGGTCCGGACGCATCGGCGCGCTCGTGCACGCCGCAAGCAAGCCGACGACGAGCAGCATCGCGCAGCGGGCTGTTGCGCTGCGGGAATGCGGAGCTCCGTCGCGATGTTTATGATGCCGCGTCACGGCAGGTCGATCGCCCCGTAACTCTTACCCACGGAGGACACATGAAGTCAAAAACGTTCGGCATTGTTGCATCAGTCGTGCTTTCCGCGATCCCCTTACCCACGCTGGCGCAAGGCAAACCTGCGGACATGACGTTTTTCGTCTCGAGCACCGGGTCGGGCAAGGGCGCCGATTTCGGCGGCGTCGCCGGAGCCGACAAGCTGTGCCAGTCCCTCGCGGACGCGGTCGGCGCCGGCAAGAAAACGTGGCATGCGTATCTCAGCACCTCGTCGCCCCAGGTCAACGCGAAGGATCGTATCGGCAAGGGACCGTGGCAGAACGTGAACGGCGTCGTCATCGCGAAGAGCGTCGACGACCTGCACGGGCCCAACAACAACCTGAACAAACAGACGGCGCTGACGGAAAAGGGGACCGTCGTCAACGGTCGCGGCGACAATCCGAACATGCACGACATCCTGACCGGAACGCAGCCGGATGGGACCGCGTTTCCGGCGGGGGGCGAGGACGCGAGCTGCGGGAACTGGACGAAGAGCGGCGACGGGCGTGCAATCGTCGGCCACCACGACCGCACCGGTCTGGACACGAGCCCGCCGGCGTTGTCGTGGAATTCGTCGCACCCCACCAAGGGCTGCAGCGACGACGCGCTCAAGTCGACCGGCGGGGCCGGAAGGATCTACTGTTTCGCCGTTAACTAGGTGAAAGTCCGCCGGCAGTCGCAGAGCGACGCCGGCGGATGCTTTGTGCGCGAGCAACCGCTTAGCGGCGCTGGCGGACAATCTATGCTGCGGGCACGCGCTTGCGCCGGCGCGCCTTCCTGGCCCGCGCCACATCGTCCGCATCGGCGGGCTTCGGATACTTCCATTTGTTGTACATCCAGGTCCAGTCGGCCGGGTTCGCGTGGATCTCCTCCTCGAGCTTGCGCACGAAGCGCTCCATGACCGGAAGATCCGCGCCGGGCTCGTACGGCGGTTCGGCGAGCACGGAGGGCGTAACCGCGTAGTGACCGCGTGACGTCCTGCGCATGGCCACATAGATCACCGGCGCGTCCATGAACTGCGCGATCTTGTCGGCACCGGTGTAAAACGCCGTGTCCTGATTCAAGAACCGGGTCCAGTACTTGTCCTCCATGTGCTGCTGCGGCGTCTGGTCGGCGACCAGCGCATAGACGCGCGGCTTGACCGAGCGCCGCATGAGCTCGTAGAGGAAGCTCTGCATCGGGATCGGCGTGCCGCCGAAGCGGCTTCGCGCCTCGCGCAGGAAGCGGTCAGCGGCCTCGAGGCGCACCGGTTTGTAGACCGTGTCGATCGGAAACTTGAAATGCGCGCCGCCTGCGGGCAGCAGCCACTCCCAGTTGCAGACATGCGCTGTCAATAGCAGCACCGTGTGGCCGCGGCGTTCGAATTTCTCGACGAGTTCGAGATTCTCGATGACGACCCGGCGTGCGATCTCCTCACGGCTTGCGGCGAATCCCCAGAGCGCCTCGGCGAGCACCTGCCCGAAGTTCCAGTAGTTCTGCTTGAGGATCGCCGTCCGTTCGGCA
>Ga0306925_10002932_pt1 | contig 14891 bp, 13 predicted proteins | sample flu12Cox44000176_FD_203755 | JGI IMG/M metagenome (GOLD analysis project Ga0306925, IMG submission 203755) | Lab enrichment of tropical soil microbial communities from Luquillo Experimental Forest, Puerto Rico - flux8day.12C.oxic.44.000.176 (v2)... | ecosystem: Environmental > Terrestrial >... | reverse complement strand
CGGCCGGCCGATTGCCGGCCGCTTCGGCGAGCTCCACCGCAGCCGTGATTGCGTCCAGCGCTTCGGGCACCTCGCCGCGAGCCCAATGCATGTTTGCCGCCCAATGCATGACCTGGGGATATTCAGGCGCATCGCCGAGCCGCTGACAAAGCTCGCGGGCGCGAGCGATGGTTGCCGCGAGTGCGTTCGAGCCCGGGCCCTGTGTGGCGATTAGGCAGGTTCCCAACGCGAGCTGAAAGTCGAGTTCGAGCCGGTCCTTAGTTGCTCCGTCAGGGAAACCGCCGAGCGCCTCGATGCCCCGGCGCAGATGGGCGATCGCTTCGATATTGGCAAAGCGCGCGACGGCGATTTTGCCGGCGCGCAGCCAATAACCCGCCGCCTTTTCGGGCAGCCCGGCCTCACTGAGGTGATGTGCCAAGGTTTCCGGCTCGGTCTCGACGAGGTGCGCAAAGGACCACTCGATGGCGCGCGCAATGGCGGCGTGAAGCTGGACGCGACGGCTCTTGAGCAACCCGGCATAGGCCGTGTCGCGGACCAAAGCGTGCTTGAAGCTGTATCGCTCGCCAGGCAGCCCTCGTGCAATGACGAGCTCGGCGTGCCGCAGCGCCTCCAGGGCGAAACGGACGCCGTCTTCGGGCATCCCCGAGGCAGCGGCTAAGAGGTCGTAGTCAAAGTCACGTCCGATGCAAGCCGCGATCTGCGCAACCTCCTTGACCGGCGCAAGGCGATCCAGTCGCGCCGTCAGCGAATCGTGCAGTGTCGTCGGAATGGCCAACGACGGCAGCGGCCCCGCCATCGTGTACCGATCACCCATATCGATCAGCATGCCGCTCTCGATGACGGTCTTGGTCAATTCCTCGATGAACAACGGGACACCATCGGTGCGGGCGATGATCTGCTCCAGAACCTCGTCAGGCAGCACCTTGCTGTCGGCGATCCGATCAACCAATGCCACACACTCGCGTCGGCTCAGGCGTGCCAGCGACAGCGCGGTGACATGGGCTTGGCTGGGCCAGGGTGGCGTAAACTCCGGACGAGCGGTCGCCACCAGCAGGACCGGCTGGTCCTGCACCCGATCGATTGTCGGCCGTCAACAATTCGAGCGAGGTCGGGTCAATCCAGTGCATGTCCTCGAACAAGATCAGCACCGGGTGCTTGCGCGCCAGTCCGTCGACCTGGGCGAGTAATGCCGGGAGCGTCTTCTCCTTGCGCTGCTGCGGGCTGAGTTCGGGCATAGGGTAGCGCGTCGGCGATGACAGCAAGTCGGCGATCAGACCGATCGCCTCGGGCTCGGCGCTGCTGCGAGCCAGCACTACGTCGAGCTTGGCTAGCTTCTGCTCGGTAGTGTCGTCGCGAAGGAAGCCGGCGGCGTGCTCGAGCTGGCTGATCACCGGAAAGAGCGCACTGTTGCGATGATGCGGCGAGCAGAAGTAGCGCAGCCGAAGATGCGGTTCGGTGGCCAGCCAAGAGCGCGCGGGTCAATCGCGACTTGCCATTGCCGGCCTCACCGACCAGCAACACCACCCGGCCTTCGCCCTCCTCGGCTTGACGCCAGCGGCGGCGCAATAACTCGAGCTCCTCCTCGCGCCCGATCAGCGGGCTGAGCCCGATCTCGTGCTGCGCCTCAAACCGGCCCTCGACCCTACTCTCGGCCAGCACCTGCCAAGCGCTGAGAGGTTCGTCAAAGCCTTTGAGCGCTACACCGCCAAGCTCCCTGTAGTCGAAGTGGCCGCCTGTCAGCCGCCGCGTGCTCGACGCGATCACAACCGTGCCGGGCGGCGCCACGGTCTGCAGGCGGGCCGCGAGATTGGGGGTTTCGCCGACGACACCACGCTCCTGCGCCTCGCCCGATCCGGTCAGATCGCCGACGACGACCAGACCGGTGGCGATGCCGATGCGGACCTGCAGACCACCTAGGGCGACAAGCTCCAGCCGCGGCACCGCTTCGACCAAGGCCAGACCGGCGCGCACGGCCCTCTCGGCATCGTCTTCATGGGCGCGGGGATATCCGAAATAGGCCAGCACCCCGTCGCCCATGTATTTGGCGACGAACCCATCGAACCTTGCGATGACCTCGGCGACGGCACGATGATAGGCGCCAATGACGTCGCGCAGATCCTCGAGGTCGAGACGCGTGGACAAGGGTGTCGACCCGACGAGATCGCAAAACATGATGGTCAGCTGACGCCGCTCTGCCTCGGCCGCGGCCCTTGCCTCTCCGGGATGCGCGGGAGCCCTCGGTTGGGCGCCCGGGAAGGGCGTTCCGGGGGTAGGGAAGAGGCTGACGCCGCTGGGAGCCGTGGGTGGAATTGGATCCGGCGGCACATCGGCAGCGCTGAGCTGGGCAATGGCTTCGAGCAACTTGCGGCGGTGCCCAACGAGGCCGATGCCGAGATCCTTGAGGTCGTCAGCTGTCAGCTTCGGCAGCAATGCCCAATCGATTTCGTTCTCGCGAAAAGCGGCCTCGTATTGCTCGAGACCCAAGCCGCGCAGCCACGCCGCTATGTCCATCGGCGCCTCCCTGTCTATCTTAGGTTAACTGTAATCCTCCTCCAGCCGACGCGACAGCACGATGATAGTTGGCAATGATCTCGGGCAGATCTTCGCTTGTCAGGCGGCGCAAACCTCCCCGTCGATGTCGTTGTCACAGAAACGCGGCGCAGATTTGCTGGGGTCGCAGGTCCCGTTCCGGGGCAGGGCGGGAAGGTCCGGAATCGGCGCATAGGAGACCGGCGGGAATGGAGCGGGGTCCATTCCGCGTCCGGGTGCGTCCGCGAGCCTGGGACCAGGTCTATGGAGGCTAAAAGCCTAGCAAATCCGCGCCTGTGGTCCGCCCTCCACCCGAGCGGGCCATAGAAGTGCGGCCGACGCGGCCGTCAGTGAGGTGAGCTAATCTGGTGCTCGCCCCGAGCCCAGATTGTCCTTCTGATTGTCGCCGATGCTTTGGAGTGGACCGCTGGCGGCCCACGGCGCCTTATCCAAAGTGAGACCCGATGAGTTCCTTCGTAAGCTCGATCACCGGGGCCACGTCGCCGAGGCCGATCTCTTCCCACCGTGCGTGCGCCGCGGAGGTCCGGCGGGACCGGCCGATTTCGGGGTGTCGGAATTTTTTACAACTTAAAGGACCTCATCTCCCGTACTGATAACCATGTAATCCCTTGAATTCAGAGACATGAGACCCGATTGGGAGCCCATGAGCCCGAAGATAGGCTGTCAGCATTTTTTACAATCACGATTTGTGAGCCCTGCCGCAGTTTAGCAGTAACCATCGAATGTGAGCCTGTACAAAGGTTGACACGAAGCTTGCTCGATTATAGATTGTGTTATACGCGTATTGAGAGAAATCCAGTTGGGACGGAGCTAGCATGTTAAAGATGAAATCGCCAATCGCCTTTACCTCCGCGTTCGCTCTTACCCTGGGCATAGCCGCCATGCCGGCGCGGGCCGACCTAATTTTTCAACTTGGGTACCGGGAACTCGGCCATCTCTGGGTTTCCCGGACCTACGCCACAGTCGACGCGCATTAAAGCTGCCACCCGAAAAAACGCGACCAACTCCGCGAAATCATCAAACTCATGAAAACCGAGCGCTAACCCTCAGACGTCGTCTCCGATGCAGCGCTCCCTGTAGACCCAGCCTCCAAAACCTAAAGCCATAAATCCATGCCCGACGACCAATGGCCCGAACTTAATCTCGCCCTCTTCTCCGGAAGCTTCGCCGAAGCCCTCCAAAACATGCCTAAAGAGCAGCTCATCGATATCATCCTCAAATTGCTCACCCGCATGAGCCAACTCCGCGAAATCTTGTGCGCGTCAGCGCACCCACCAAAATAGCCCGCGACCAGCGGGCGTAGCTGTCTTCAGCAGAGCGAAGCGGTTCGTCCGCCTGGTACAAAACTCCGCCAGCTAGCTGTGATTGCTACATAGGTTGTTCATCCGAAGCAGGTTTGGGAGACTGTTGTTTGGCGACCGTCAGCGCAGCCGGCGCGTGCGGCGGTATTGGTGTGGCGAGATGGCGAAAGCCAGGCTTGGAACGACCAGCCACTGCAGCAAGGGCGCGAGGCCGGTTCCAAGCCAGGGAAGAACCGGCATCGCCGCGGTGTAGGACCAGCTGCGCCGGATTGGGACATTGAGCCATTCGCTGAGAATGGTGTAGGCGGCGCCACGCACGATCGCGGTGACGGCCATGCGCCACCCGAAGGCGGGCCAGCGCCCATGCCGCGCGAGCGCCGCAGCGGCCGCGACAGTCGCCGTCGTGATCATGATATCGCTGCCGGTGCAATGAAGTAGAGCGACCGCAATCTCGCGGCGTGCGGGTCGACCACACGTGTAAAGCGGCAGCTGCGCCGCCTCCCATCCGATTGCCTCGGCCAGGCCCAGCCCCGTTTACTGGCTTGGGCCCGTCCGCAAGGTCATCGCGCTCATTGTACCGGATTTGCCGGGCGGCAGGCGATCGGGAGACCCCGACGATCTTTCGGTCATAAGGCGCCCGCTCGGCTCGAATGGTTAAGCGCCCTTTTAACCTGGCTCCTTTATCCAGTGAGGTGAGTGCTCGGTTCGTCTCTCCCGTAGGGGCTGGGTGCTCGACTTGCCGCTCCCTTCGCGACCGCCGGGCTATCGCGGACGCATCCTCGCCACCCGACAGCGACACCCTCCTCTCGGCCCAAGAAGCCACAGAGCGGCTGCGCCAGATCGTCGACGGGTTCTTCTTCCGGCACCGCAATGGCCAGGGACAGATTTCTGCCCGGCAATTGTGATCTGGCGGGCCATCGGCCGCTTTGCGAAATCCCGCGCGCGGATCGCAGCAGCGACGGTGGAAGCCTTCGAGGCCCAGAAGAGAGCCGCCGCGTGAAGGCGGCAGGGCGTAAAGCGGTCGTGCGCTTGTTCGACGCGTCCTGCCGCGAGCTCGGCGCACCGGCCCCTGGTCAACAATGCCGGAGCGGGAGCGGGACAAAGGATGGGAGATCATCAGCCTTGCCCATGGCCTTCGGCGCCGAGTTTTTCGAGCTCTGCCCGCATCGCCGCAGGCCGCCGCTCGAGCCTGGCATCGGCAATTGAGGAATTCGGGAGGTTCGAACCGCACGACGTCTACGAAGCCAGGTAATGTCGCGAACATCGGAGAAAGAGCTCGTTTTGGAGTTTGAAGCTTGAAAATCGGGTCGGAATGCGATCAGCAAGCAAATGGCAAACTCCCGCCAAGTTCAAGAGCCTCGGCCAACACAAGAGTTTGCGGCGATGGCTACCCGGTGCTCTCGTGGACCTGCGACGCGGGCGTCCGCAAAAAGATCAACGCGAGGCTGCGGGTCAAATCCGTCATCAGCGCCTATGAATGGTCAAAACACTTCCGCAATAAGCCGGAATTTGTATGCGAGATTTGTCGCACCGGATCTTGCGTAAGCGATCGGGTATGTGATGGCGGTAGACACTCGAAAATGAACCCGTAATTCCAGTGTTGTCCATCGAATTCGCGTTATACGGGGTTTGCAAACATAAGTGCGGCATCGTCCTCTCGGTCCGGCCGACCCTTAAGGTGGCGGAGCCATTCGTCGTTGCCGCAGTCTTTACGTCACCTAATAGGTGACCCGCCAGCTTCCAGCCCCGCGAGGGCGACGATCCTGCAGACGGAGGCTGCTAGGATCGATTTTCCTTGCGCCACCCCTTGATGAATCCGAAGATGCACCCACCAGACTAGGAAACCGAAGAGTTTCCAATGGAATCAGATTTTCGCAGCATTCCCGTCTATCCATCCTGGGCGGCCAGCAAGCTGGGGGCACGAGAGGACTATTCCTTAGAGCTTTGTCTGGTCGCGTCACCTTGCGGGCCCGTCCCTCGGGCGCCCCGCGAATACGAGAGGAGACACCTATGGCTCAACGACATCCCACCGGCACCGCAATGGCAGCGGATAGCGGGGAGTTCTCGAACACCCCCGCGACCGATTTATCTGCCGCCATCGACACATTGACTCAGGCAACCCAGGCGCTGACGGCCACGGCCGCTCAGATGATGCAGATGATGCACGCTGTGACGAGCGGAACCGGGCTCGGACAAGCTGCACCAGGGGGAGCACCCGCCGGACAGATCAACACCTGGGAGGACGACCCGTTCAGCGAGGCCACGCCCACCCAGAACCCTCCCCTCGCCACACCGTTCCCCGTTACCCCGCCGGTTAACGCAAACCCATCGCTGCAAACGCACATTCTCGATCCTCAACCGCAATCCGGTCTGTTTCCTCCAGGCACGCCAAACTTCCGCTTCTGGATGGTCACAGAGGCGCTAGCGCGGGGCATCAATTTCTGGACCCCCTTATTACCCGCCGGCACGCGATGGTCGACGGTCAACCCGATGCACGTGACCCTGGATGCCGGAGAAGACCTTAATGCCTTCTATTCCCGTGACGATAATGGTCTGTTCTTTTTCCACCAGACCGTGAAGAACCGGACGTTCTTTTCAGCCGACAGCCCCGATGTCGTCTGCCACGAGATGGGGCATGCCATCTTGGATGCGCTCAAACCACAACTTTTCGACGCCGCCAGCACCCAAGTCGCCGCCTTCCACGAATCCTTCGGTGACATGAGCGCCATTCTGTGTGCGCTGCAGCTGCAATCGGAGCGACAGAAGGTGCTCACGGAGACGCAGGGACGGCTCAACGTGACCTCCCGTCTTTCGCGTCTTGCCGAGCAGTTGGGCTGGGCGATTCGCCAACTCTCGCCAACCGCGGTCGATCCCGACTGCCTGCGCAATGCGGCCAATCGCTTCTTCTTTCGCCCGCCCGCTCAACTCCCACCGCAAGCACCTGCGAACCAGCTCTCATCAGAGGTGCATTCCTTCTCCCGGATTTTTACTGGTGCGTTTCTCGATGCGTTAGCCGGCATGGTCCAAATTCTGGGTGCGGCCAACGACGCGAACTTGCTCACCGCTAGTCGGGCCTTGGGGCAGCTGTTGGTCGATGGCGTGCACACCTCGTCGGTGACCTCCGCCTACTACAGTCAGGTGGCAGCAGCCATGATCCAAGCCGACCAGGCCCGCAATCAGGGGCGGTATCGCACGGCGCTCAACAATGCTTTCCAGCAACACGGTATCCTCTCAACCGCGGCGGCTCTCACCCTTGCCAGCGCTCCTGTGCCGCAACGGCAAGTTGCCCCAGCGGGTGTCGCCACTGTGGGTGGCACGCAGACCCGCCTGACCTATGGCGACGAAGACGACGGATACCGGCGTGGCCCGGAAGACGCGCCGGCCCTGCCCGTTCAGACTATTACTACCGACGATGGGACAACGCTGTTGGTCCATGCTGCGGCGGAACCGGCGCGGTTTTCCGTGGTCCCCGCAACCCTACGTGGAGCCCCAGCGGGACCCGCGGCCCCGGACGAGGCCGCTCGTCTCTTTATCGAAGATCTGGTCCAGCTGGATCGTGTTGATCTCAATGGCCATTTGTCCCGGGGGCTCGTCGCGGGGTCGCGATCCCGGAGGACCCATGTGATGCGAGAGACGGCGGAGGGGCGTGTGCTCAAGCGGCTCCATTTCGACTGCGGCTTCTATAGCCATCGCTAACCCGTCTGGTCCAGCCAGCTCGGATACCGGCGCTCGGTCGAGCTGGCTGGAACGGGCTCGTTGTGTTAGGTGTTGAACTGCCACCAGGGAACATTACGAACAGAGAGTCAGCGCCATGGCATCTCCGAACGCTAAAGCACCACACGATGAGCCCAATTCAACGGCACAGAATGAAGACGCCCGACTATTCTATGAACGACTGGAACAGGTGGGACAGTTGGTCAATGTAGACGCCAATACTGATGTGTCAGCCTTGCCGGCGAAGATTACGCATGTCCGCTATCCGGATGGGACGGTCAAGCGCATTCGCTTTACAACGTCTCCGTATCAGCGGGTCTGAGAACTCTACGATCGCGCATTCTGTATCGAGTGCGCCTGAATTGGCGTGTTCTGGCCTTGTATAGAAGGTGCAAGGCATTTGCCAAACTGCCATTTGTAGATGCGAAAAGCTTCATTCAACAGCGCCTTATCTTCCGCCGTCGAAGGGTTTTGCCAGCCGTTCATAAGGAAAACTTTCGGAACAAGGTCACGCGCCGCGGGTGGCGCGGCGCATGGTGGCGATGCTGCGGTCGTAGCTGTCTGCCAATTCCTGCAACGTAGCGCCCTGCGCGCGCCGTCTGGTTGCCTCTTTCTGCTGTTCCGGCGTGAGGGAAGGGGGACGGCCCATATGCTTTCCACGGGCCTTGGCGCGGCTCCGGCCTTCGGCGGTGCGGGTGCGGATTAGATCGCGCTCGACGTCAGCCAGCCGCCGAGTACCGCCAGCATCAAGCGCCCGGCGCTGGGGCCGGTGTCGGCCCACGGTTCCGCCAAGCTGAGACCGAGCTTCTGGTCGACGTGGCGGAAATAGGCGCGAAGCTCCTCCCACGAGGGATAGAGCTCGCTGTAGCTCCAATCCCGCCAGAGCTCCACGCTGGAGAACTGATACAGCGGCCCGTAGGTATCGACCCGGGCGCCCGGATAGCAGTTCCAGTACCAGACGCCGCCAATGTCGGACCCGGCCTCGAATACCTTGACGCGATAACCGAGCCTGCGCAGGCGATCGAGCTGGTAAAGGCCGGCGAACCCGGCGCCGACCACCAGCACGTCTAACTCCTCGACCGCTTCCCCATTCGTCGTCTTTGCCAACTGCGTTGCATTCATCTGGGACTTCCTTCCTGGTTGGTTGACAGGTAAGCCCTCCCGACGGTTTGAAAAATGGGCCGCAGTTCCAAACATATCCGACTTGATTGTCCGAAATGGAGATTCGCGGACGGACAGTCTAGGATCGCTGAATGCCTTCGTTCAGGCGGCGGACGCCTGAAGCCTCACAGTTGAAGGGCCCCCCAGCCGCGGCGTATCGATGCGCCGCGCTTCACCAAGCAGTGCACCGCGTGACAAGGTTCTATGACGATTTGGCCGTCGAGGTCGCACGAATTTGTACTTTGCCGCCATCCTCGAGGTCGACGGGCGGGGTGAGCACGACTTGGTCGCCCTGCTTAACGCCGTCGCTGACCTCGACCTCGGTTCCGAGGTCGCGAATTTCGGTGATCTTGCGGCTGTGCACGACGCTGTCCTCGACGACTAGAACATGGAGGCCGTCGCGGTCGAAGACGATCGCCCCCGCCGGCACGATCAGCGACGGTGTGCGGCGCGGAACCTTGAGCTCGACCGTGCAGTAGGTCCCCGGGCTCAACTCTCCGTCGGGATTGGTTACGTCGATCTCGGTCATCAGGGTCCGGGTGGCCGGATCGAGGGCATCGGCGATCCGCGCGACCTTGCCCGGAAAGCTGTGGTCGGGGATCTCGGGCACCCGGACGACGGCATCGACCCCGGGTTTTACACCGATGGCTGCGTCTTGTGGCACATAGAGCCGGATCCGCATGACATCGCTCTGGGTCAGCGCGAACATGAAGGTGCCGCTCGTCGCATCAGCCTGGACCAGGCTGCCGACGTCGATGTTGCGCTGCGTCACGATGCAATCGAACGGGGCGACGACCTGCTGATAGGCCTTCTGCTGGCGCAGCACCAGCAGCTGGGCCTCCTGCGACTGAATGGCGGCGTCATTAGCCTGCTTCGCCTGCTGCTGAGCCGCATAGCCCAGGCGATCGGTGTCGTCCTGCTGCTGGGTGGCACCAGAACAGAGTCGCGACCCCAAGTGACCCGGGCCAGTTCACGATTGGCCTTGGTTTGCCGGCGTGATGCCTTGGCCTGAGCCAGGCTGGCCGCGGCCTGGGCGATCTGGTGATCGAGTTCCGGAGCGGTAATCGCCGCCAGCAAGTCGCCCGCCTTCACGCGCGACCCGATATCGACATTGCGTTGCGTGATATACCCGCTGGCGCGGGCATAGATGTTGGCGGCTTCGAAAGCGTTGGTGGTGGCCGGCAATGTCACGCTCATCGTGCCGGGGCTCGCCCGCACCGCCTCGACGCGGACGGTCGGGACGAAATCGCGATGCTGCTCTGCGGCGGCGGTGACCTCAAGGTGCAGTGCGTAATGCCGCCAAATGCCGACCGCCAGGCCGCCGACGAGCACCAGCAGTGCGGCAAGGCCGAGCCGCCGTCGACCGGAACCACTGCGGCGATCGTGCTCACCCGTCGGCCGCTGAATATCCCGGCTCCGCGCCGGATACTCGTGTACGCGATGGTCACGGTCGGCCATTTAGAGCTCCTCCGCAAAGACGCCCCGGGCGGGTTTGCCGTCGTTGCGTTTGCGCAATATGGCGAAGAGGTAAGGCACGACGAGCAGGGTGGTCGGTGTTGCGAACAAAAGGCCGCCGACGACTGAGCGCGCCAATGCCGCGTTCTGCTCCTCACCCGGGCCGCCGATCGCCATTGGAATCATGCCAACGATCATTGCCGCGGCGGTCATCAGCACGGGCCGAATCCGGGTGCGTCCGGCGGAGATGGCCGCATCGAAGGCGCTCATGCCCGCGAGCTGCTGCTCGCGCGCGAACGTCACCAGCAGGATCGAGTGGCCGAGGCGACCCCCACCGCCATGATCGCGCCCATCAGCGACGGGACGCTCAAAGTCGTGCCGGTAATGTAGAGCATCGTCACGATGCCGCAGAAAGTCGCGGGCAATGCCAGAATGACGACGAGCGGGTCGCCGAAATTCTGATAGTTGACGACCATCAGCAGGTAGACGAAAACGGCGGCAAACAAGAGCCCGATGCCCATGTCGCGGAAGGCGTCGTTCATGCTCCCGATCTGGCCCATTACCTGGATCGAATTGCCGGGCGAGAGCTCCTTCTGCAGCCTGGCGACGGTGTTGCTTATCTCGCCGGCGACGCTGCCGAGATCACGGCCTTGGACATTGGCAAAGACCTCGTAGATCGGCTGAATGTTCGCCTGATTGGCGTTGGCCGGCAGCGCAATGCGGGTGAGGGTCGCCACATTGCTGAGAAGGCCGGGCACCGGATCCCCTTGCGGCGAAAGGGAAGTGCTGACCGGCGTATTGGTCAGCGCATTGAGCGACGCCACCTGAGGCTCCGGGGTCTGAACCGCCAGGTAATAGGGTATCCCCTTCGTCAGATCGGTCCAGAAATTCGGAGTTACCTGCGCGGAGGAGCTCAGGCTGACATTGAGGTTGGTGGCAATCTGACTGGTGTTGAGGCCGAGCTCTGCCGCACGGGTGCGGTCGATCGCGGCAAAGAACGCCGGCGCACCGACCTCTTGCTGCAGGTGGGTATCGGCAATGCCCGGGATCGCCCCGATGCGGCGCCGGAGCTGCCGCGCAATGTGCTGATTCTTGACGCGGTCATAGCCAACGGTCCGCACGTCGATCTGCGCCGTCACCCCGAAATTCAGGATCTGGGTGACCATATCGGCAGCCTGAAAATAGAAGATGTCTTCCGGGAAGGCTGCGGGCAGCGCTTGCCGCAGCCGGCGCACATAATCGGCGGTGGGCGCGTGCCCGTCCTTCAGCGACACCAGGATTACGCCGTCATTGACGCCAATCGTCGAGCCGTCGGCGAAGGCCAGGTTGTACAGCCGGAAAGGCAGGCCGATGTTGTCGACGATCAGCTCGCGCTCGCTCGCCGGGATGATGTCGCGGATCTTGTTCTCGACGGCCTCGAAGATCTGCTCGGTCTTCTCGATCCGCGTGCCGGCCGGAGCGCGGACGTGAAGCTGGATCTGCCCCCCGTCGATGACCGGAAAGAAGTCGCGCCCGACATATATATATATACATGACGGTCCCGAGGGCTAGGATCGCCGTCGCGAAGACCGGCACGACGATGCGGCGGGTCAGCAAAGTCGCGAGGAGCTCGGCATAACCGTCACGCTGGCGATCAAAGCCGCGCTCGAGGCGATTGTGGAACCGCGCAAACCAGCCTCCCTCAGCCCCGTGACCTTCGCCCTTCAGCAAGAGCCCGATCGTGATCGGCGTCAGTGTTCGAGAGAGACCGTAAGACGCGAGCATCGCGAACACGACTGCGAGGCCGAGCGGGGTGAACAAATATTTCGCCGGCCCCTCGAGGAAGACGACCGAGGTGAACACACAGCTGATCGCCAATGTCGATACCAGGGTCGGCACGGCGATGCCGGCGGAGCCGTGCAGAGTTGCCTGCGGCAGCGGCTGTCCCTCTTCGGTCAACAACCGGTGGGTGTTCTCGATCGTTACCGTCGAATCATCGACCAGGATGCCGATCGCGAGCGCCAATCCGCCCAATGTCATTGTGTTGAGCGTATCGCCGAGGAAATAGAGCACGACCAGCGATGACAGAACGGATAGCGGGATCGAGATCATCACCACCAAGGTCGACCGCCAGGAGCCGAGGAACAAAAGGATCATCAGCGCCGTCAGCCCGGCCGCGATCGCCCCTCGCGCAATACCGAACCGACCGAGGCGCTGACGAACACCGACTGGTCGAACAGCTCCTTGATCTCCATGCCTGGCGGCGCCGAGGCACGGGCCACCTTGAGCGCCGCCTTGACCCCGTTGACTACGTCGACAGTAGAGGCGTTGCCGTTCTTGATGACGCTCAGCAGCACCGAACGCCGCCCGTCCGCCCGCACGACATTCTGCTGCACCGCCGAGCCGTCGCGGACATAGCCTAGGTCCTTGACAAGGACCGTGGCGCCGTTGGCGTACTTGACTGGAATGTTGTTGAGGTCGTCGATTGTCGCGGGCACCGCATTGGTGCGCACCGTATATTGCGTGTCGCCGATCTTCGCGGTGCCGGACGGCAAGGTCAGGTTCTGGGCGTTGACGGCATTCGCCACATCCAGCGGCGTGAGGCCCTTGGCCAGCAGCTTTGCCGGGTCGAGATCGACCATGATCTGGCGGTATTTGCCGCCGGCCGGCGTCGGAAAGGTGACGCCGTGGATCGGCGCCAACCGCTGGCGGAGAGTGTAGTACCCGTAATCGTAGAGCTGCTGCTCATTGAGCGTATCCGAGCTCAGGCTGATCTGCAGCACCGGAACGCTGGACGCATTGTATTGCACGACGAGCGGCGCCTGAATCCCAGCCGGCATTAGCACGCGAATATAATTGGTGGCCGAGACGATCTGCGCGATCGCGAGATCGAGACTGACGTCCGGCTGAAAATAGATCTTCTGGACCGAGATGCCGTCCAGCGTTTGCGCCTCGATATCCTTGATCCCACTGACACTGGTGCTAATCGCGTATTCGCTGTAGGTGGTGACGCGCTGCTCCATCTCCGGCGTGCTAAGCCCAGTGTATTGCCAGATGACAGTAACGACCGGGATGTCGATCTCCGGGAAAATGTCCGTCGGCATCGACCGGAAGGCGGTGATGCCCAAAAACAGGATCAGCAGGGCTAACACGTAAAAGGTGTAGGGCCAGCGCAAGGCAAAGCGCACGATCCCCATGACGAGCTCCGTTTGCTACAGGCTATTGGGGTTGCCAGTCCGCAGGGGTTGACCGAAGTTCCTAGCTGTCGCGGCCCAGCACTATCAGATTGGCAACAGAAACCTGCACCGCCTTGCCGTTTTGGTTCAGGGTCGTCGTCCGCACCTTGATCATCCCCCGGTTTCGACGCGACTGTGACGGCCTCACCTCGAGCACCTCGCTCTCGACTTGCAGCTCGTCTCCGGGCCGCACGGGCAGCGGCCAATGCAACTCGTCTACGCCGGTCGCGACCATCCTGCCCGCCGGATCGAACTCGCTCTCGACCAGCAGCCGCATCGTCAGCGCAGCCGTGTGGCAGCCGCTCGCCGCCAATCCTCGGAAGATCGTGTCACGCGCGACCTCCTCATCGAGATGGAATGGCTGAGGATCGAATTCGGCAGCGAAAGCCTTTATCTGCTCCTTACCCACCCGTAGTCTGCGAGAGCCAAAGGTCTGGCCCGCGGCGAAGTCTTCGAGATATCGCTTGGTCATTGCTGCCTTCTGGAGTTCGTCGCAGTTTTGTTGCGGCCGGTGCTCGCCTAGGTGCTCACCAAGGGAGCGGGTCATCCGGACGCGGATGCGGACCTCGTCGGCAGCAGGCTGCGGATCAGGGACGTCCTTGAATTCTAGGACCTCGGACGCGCCATAGGATGCAAACTCTACGATACGGGCGATGGGTGGCTCCTTGCTGGTCGGGACGTGGCAGCGGAGGGCGGAGGCAGGCTGCGAAAATCCTTTTTCACAGCCTGCCAAGGTGAACTGCGATGCTCTGGCTGACAGCTCGGACCGGTCGCCTGCTAGGTCGGATCCCTTTTCATCCCTTGGTAGGTCCGCCACACGTTCCAGCGATGGACGCCGGCGCGGAACGCTGCGAAGTTGGCCGCCCACGGCGAGTCCGAGCCGAGGACGTCCTGGGTGTACTGCTGCCCGAGCGGCGCGGTAGCTATCGCTTCCTCCAGGCTATGGCCAGCCCGGATTGCTTTTCGCACCGACTCAATCAAGTCACTCAGATAGGGCAAGTAACGGCCCAGGATCGCCCCCGAAGTCAGCAACCCGTGTCCGGGAATAATTGTCGCGACCTCGAGCGTGTGCGTGAACTTTGCCATCGTCTCCAAGTATGCGCCTGCCCCACCTTCGATCAGAAACGGGATGCTCCCTTCACCGACGATCAGATTGCCCACCCAGGCGATCCGGGCCTCGGGCACAAAAACGACGGTGTCGCCGGGAGTATTGCCGTGACCGAAGTGGTAGAGCTCCGCCACCCGGCCGCCCAAATCCAGCTCTAGGTACTCAGCGAAGACCAAATCCGGGAGGCGTAGTCGTACGTCGCCGAATACCGTCGGATCGTTGTCCACAGTCGGCAGTAAGAACTGTTTTTCTCGGTCAAAATTTCGCATGCTCTCGGCGGTCTTCTGCTGAGCGACGATCAATGTTTCCTGGGGGAAAGCGTAGTTCCCGAACGTGTGGTCGCCATGGTAGTTGGTGTTAACTACGTAGAGGATGGGTTTGTTGGTT